>SXGU01197031.1_pt1 | contig 10579 bp, 12 predicted proteins | sample 3174531 | NCBI WGS metagenome assembly SXGU01 (sample SAMN11356863, study PRJNA531348) | freshwater metagenome | isolation source: freshwater sample F1-140 | place: China: Fuxian Lake, Yuxi | collected 2017-12-25 | reverse complement strand
CTCAACATGAGGATTGTCAAAGCAGTCTTCATGTTGAGTCCCCTATTATTTTACCTACACCGGATTTTTTGAGGTTCTGGCATCATTAAATCGAATAAAATAGGTTTAAAATTGAACAATCTATGGTATAATCAGCCAACTTTTTGTCTTGTCTGATATTATGCCGATTTATTTCAGTGGTCTTTTGCTAGGTTTTTCACTCATCATGGCCCTAGGGCCGCAAAATATTTTTTTGATTCGTCAGGGCGCCATGCGACAACATGCAGTGCTTTCAGCAATGACTTGCTTTGTTTGTGACATTATTCTCATCACAGCAAGTGTTGTTGGTTTGCAAGATGTATTGGAATCGCATGCTCATCTACGGGCAGGGATGGTTTGGTTTGGAGCGGCGTTTCTATTGTATTACGGCGTAATCGCCTTAAAAAAGGCATTTAGCACGCCAGAGCAAGAGCCTGCACGAGAAATTTACAGTATGAGCCGTTGGCAAATTATCATGCTTGCTTTAGGGTTTAGTTTGCTAAACCCACATGCGATTATCGATTCATTGGTGTTAATCGGCGGGGGTAGTGGGCAATTTCCGGGCCATCAACATGTTTTTTTGTTAGGAGTGCTGAGCTCAAGCCTGCTGTGGTTTACCCTATTAACATTGACAGCCTATTATTTTTCCAATCTATTAGCACGTGCTAGCGTGTGGCGACGCGTTGAGCTGGGTAGCGGGATTTTGATGATGGTTTTAAGTATAAAGCTTGTGTGCAATCAATTGTAGGATGTAGATAAAATAGAAAGGGCCAATCAGTGTGTCGCCAATTGACCCAGTGGAATGACACATAGCAAGTCCAACCTCGCAACAAAAATATCGCATAACTTGTACACGATTGTCAACATTTACACGGCGCTTAGTTGTTGCGATGCCCATACGGTATGCGTTAGACTTGCTGGCTATTTTATTCCCTCTGTAAGCGCATTATGTTTTATGGCGAAAGCGTACAAGATACCCGTCCATTATTTTATTCAAGCTGGCAAAAATACAGACAAAATCAACCGCTACTTCCTTTAGAACGGCAAATTGTTGATGTTATTATTCTGCACCCGGAATACCATGCCTTACTTGAAACACCTAGGCCGCACCATGATGAGGCTTATTTTCCTGAATTAGGGCAAACCAATCCATTTTTGCACATGGGATTTCATTTAGCCGTTCGTGATCAGGTGGCGACAGATAGACCCCTAGGAATTAGACCCATTTATCAGCAGTTGTTAAATCAATATGCTGATCTTGCTGTTGTAGAGCATTTACTCATGGAACATCTTGCGGAATGCTTATGGCAAGCACAACGTAGTCACAGTATGCCGGATGAAGCACGTTACCTTAATGCATGTAATCAATTGCTTGTTGGAGACAACGGAAGTTGATGCTCTCGCCTGGCTAATGAACAAAGTTTCTTGACGCTTGCTTTTATACATTATACAAATAGTCTGTCTTACAATGAAACGAACGGAGAAGCTATGAAGAAGGTCATTGCATTATCAATGGTATTATTTGGAGTTTGCATGGTGGCTCATGCAATTTCTAATCAAAACACAGCACCGCAGCAAGCTCCCAGCGCTACCCAAGACAGCACGACATCAAATGACACGAATAACAACGATCAACAATCAGGTAGTCCTCATGCTGAAGAAGTGGGTACGGGTAGTGGTGATGATGCAGATACATCATACGACAAAGATCCTGAAGCTGATGATAGTGCCGGTTAGTGAGTGCAGATGACCCCCTAAACGCAGATAAAGCCGATCATAGAATTGCACCGCTCAGGGGCTTGCGGTGCGCAATCTTACTGATATTTTGATTGGGTATAAACTCATTTATCGGTTAATATAATCAGCTAACAGACTTTCACAACAGTATGCAATGGCTGAAGAAAAAAATACGACACATTTTGGTTTTCAATCTGTCGCTTGGGATGAGAAAGAAAAGAAGGTTGGCGAAGTCTTTCACTCCGTGGCAAAAAACTATGATCTGATGAATGACTTGATGTCCATTGGTATTCACCGTCTATGGAAGCGATTCACCGTCGAGCTGAGTAGGGTAAGAGCTGGACAAACAGTACTTGACTTGGCTGGCGGTAGTGGTGATTTGACGCGTCAGTTGAGCCAAAAAGTGGGCCAAACAGGCCAGGTTGTTCTTGCTGATATTAACGCGGCCATGTTGGCTGTGGGCCGGAATCGATTACTTGATGCAGGCTTGCATGACAAGGTCAGCTATGTCCAGGCAAATGCGGAGCGCCTTCCCTTCTCTGATAATAGTTTTCATTGCATCACGATTGGTTTTGGATTGCGTAATGTGACTGACAAAGTCGCTGCACTAACGTCAATGTATAGGGTGTGTAAACCAGGGGGGAAAATCATGGTGCTTGAGTTTTCCACGCCGATGTTGCCTGGTTTAAAGCCTGCGTATGATTGGTACTCATTCAATGTACTACCGAAAGTTGGACAATTGTTTGCGCAAGATGCGGCGAGCTATCGGTATCTTGCTGAGTCGATCCGCGTGCATCCAGCGCAAGATGAACTGAAAACCATGATCGAGCAAGTGGGGTTTGAGGATTGTCATTTCTATAATTTAAGTGGCGGTATTGTGGCTCTGCACATCGCCTATAAATATTGAGAGCGCTATGATCAAAAAATACTCGTTAGTGGTTTTGCAAAAAGCAATTAACCAGGCCTTGTCGCTTGATGAATCTATGCCTCTGAAAATACAAGCGCTGCATGGGAAAGTATTGGAGATCATCATCAGTCCCTTAAATGTTAATTTTTTTATGTCGTTTGTGCAAACAGAGTTACATTTGTTGGCTGATTATGATGGTCGACCTGATGCGGTTATCCGTAGCAGCCCACTAGGCTTAATCCGCCTCAGCTTGTTGCCGGCGTCAAAAGTACGCTCGTTATTTAATGACAAAATTAGAATATCGGGTGATGTAGAATTAGGACAACACGTTAAAAAGTTATTTGACGAAATAGATATTGATTGGGAGGGACATTTAGCCCAGTTCACCGGCGATGTGGTGGCTTACCAGGTCGGCTCTTTGGTTCGTCAGCATCGTGCATTTCAGCAACGGGTTCGGGCATCTCTTCGGCACGATGTGACGGAGTATTTACAAGAAGAGTTACGAATTTTCCCTCCTAGGGAAGAAGTTAACGATTTTTTCAATGATATTGATGACTTATCATTACGTGTTGAACGGCTAGCAGCAGGTATTAATCAATTGCTGCCGGGATCTGGATCATGAAGGCAATTAAACAATTGCTGCGGTTGTTGCATATCCATTACATTTTAGCCAAAAATGGTTTGGATCAAGTGATTGTGAGCATTCGACTGTTTGCACCACTGCGTTTTATTGTCTATTTCAATCCATGGAATTGGTTTCGAAAGGATAAGTTAACACGCGGTGAGGCGCTTAGAAAAACGTTAGAAGAATTGGGCCCGATCTTCATCAAGTTTGGGCAAGCACTCTCCACTCGCCCCGATATTTTACCAGCCGATATTGCTATTGAATTGTCCAACTTACAAGACAATGTACCCCCTATCTCTAGCGATAAGGCGTTGGCTATTGTTGAGGAGGCCTATGGCCGTTCGGCGTTCGAGGTATTTGCTCATTATGATGCACAGCCTTTGGCATCTGCATCCATGGCGCAAGTCCATGCGGCTACCTTGAAAAGCGGTGAGGATGTGGTAGTAAAAATTTTGCGCCCTAATATGCGCAAAATAATTGAGCAAGACATCACTATTTTGAAAACAATTGCACATCTGGCGGATCGTTATTGGTCGGAGAGTAAGCGTTTTAAGCCAAAGGAAATTGTGGAGGAATTTGAGCGAACGCTGATGGATGAGCTTGATTTGCAGCGTGAAGCGGCCAATGCAGCGCAGTTGCGTCGAAATTTTAATCACTCACCACTCCTTTATATTCCGGAAATATACTGGGATTATGTTCACGACAATGTCTTGGTGATGGAGCGTATTTATGGCATTCCTGTGTCTGACGTTGCTACCTTGCAAAAGCACGGTGTTAACCTTCAGAGGCTTTCTGAGCGGGGTTTAGAAATTTTTTTCACCCAAGTGTTTCGCGATTGTTTTTTTCACGCCGACATGCATCCTGGCATTATTTTTGTATCGTTACTCCACCCCGAAGAGCCGCAATACATTTGTGTCGATTTCGGTATCATTGGTACGCTCAATGATAATGACAAACGCTATCTTGCCGAGAATTTGCTCGCTTTTTTTAACCGCGATTATCGACGAGTGGCGCAACTCCACGTTGAATCAGGTTGGGTTGCGCGGAATACGCGAGTAGAAGAGTTTGAAAGTGCTGTTCGTACGGTTTGTGAGCCTATTTTTGAAAAACCATTAAAAGATATTTCTTTTGCTCTGATTGTCCTGCAATTATTTCAGGTTGCGCGCCGCTTTCAGATGGAGGTACAGCCACAACTCGTCCTATTGCAAAAAACATTGCTGGCAGTGGAGGGGCTTGGGCGGCAATTATGTCCGGAGCTTGATCTATGGTCGACCGCGAAACCATTTTTAGAGAAATGGGTGCGTGAGCAGATGGGTCCCAGAGCCTTATTTAGAAATTTGCGTGAGAATATTCCTTTTCTAGTTGAGCAGCTGCCCTATTTACCCCGTTTAATAAATGAGGTGTTGTTACTCACTAAAGAGCAAAAGATTTTTACGGCCGTAGAAAGATCCACGCAAAATCAGCAGATTGTCACGCAGCATATTTGGTATAAGGGGCTCGGGTTTGGGGTTTTTGTTGTCATGTTAGCCTTTGGTGGGATGAGTTATCTCAACTTGGTAAATCAACAAAAATTGGCTACCATAGCGTTAGGCACCGCTATTGTTGGTGGGATTGTTGCCCTTATTAACCGTAAAAAAAGGAGCTAACATGGGATTGAGTGGTATTAGCCCGTTGTCACTATTGTTGATATTACTGATTATCGTCGTTTTATTTGGGACCAACAAAATAAAAACCATTGGCACCGATCTTGGTCATGCGATTAAAAATTTTCGGCGGGCCATGAATGAGGATGATGATAAGCCATCATGAGTTTTGGCGAATTATTGCTAACATTGGTCGTTGCGTTGACGGTCTTTGGTCCTAAAAAATTGCCCATGGTTGCCCACCACTTAGGACAATGGGCCAGTCGTTTTAATCGTTTTAAACAACAAGCCGCCGCCTTTTGGCAACAACAACAAAATGAGCAGCAACTACAGGACAATATCAGAAAAGCTCAAAAAGCTGATGCCGGATACCAACAAGAAAAAAAATTGTAAAATAAGTGTAATATTAAGTGCAAAGTGTCAATATATAGCCATTAATGTGGTACATTAAGCCCAAAATAAAAACTATAAGTACATTTTTATTTAGTCTAGTTATTTATAGCTAATCTGTAGTGACAGCAAAGCCAGGAGATTAATATGCCAAAGAGAGATGAAGAAAAAAGACGAAAAGAGGCTGAAGCACGAGCCATGGAAGTGGCCCTGAATGAAGAGCTGTTGAAAAGAAGGATGGACGAAGAGGCGCTCCCTCTCAAGAAGAGGCAGAAAGATCTATCTGAAGCTAAATTTACCCCCTCATTTAAGGCGCATGGAAAGGATTGGAAAAAAATAGTTGAAGAATACTCTAAACAATATCCACAAGGACCTGATAAAGAGGGTGCTTTGGTCTTTCCTACGATGGATGATGCCGTTAAATTTTTTACTACCCAAGCAAAAGCCGGGCTTCGATTTTTTGCAACGCAGTATGAAAATGGTGCGCCTATCGATTTCCATGTCTATTCTTGTGGAGACAAGCACTTATATCAAGGCACCTATGCTGAAATTAAAGCCCAGCTTGAGGCTGCCTGCAAAAAGGACCCAGACAACACAATGACCAGAGACGGGTTGAAAGAGTTCCTGACCTGCATGCCGCAGCCTCTAGCTAGTCGTGCAACTGACATGCGCGAGCAGATAAAAGGACATCGACAAAGTACAGAGGCGGAGGAGCGCGCTGACGTATCGAGCGCACCGAACGCAACAACTCGTCGATAAATAACCTCTCGTAGAACTAGGGTTTGTTGATCTCTCAGGAATATGTCGCAGTGTATAGGATCTGAGGTGGTGAAATAGACCTTAGCGCCATATGAGTTGTCTCCTCCGCCTTAATTCGGCAGCGCGAGGTGAGTGACTGATGGTTTTTCCACAAAAATAGCCAAAAAAATCCCCAGTTCATAAAGCAAGCACAGAGGGACTGCTAACATGATTTGCGATAATACATCGGGAGGGGTTAATAACATGCCCATGGTGAATGCGGCAACGATGACATAGGGTCTTATTGCTTTCAACGTACTTACCTGGGTTAGCTGTAAACGTACGAAGAGGAGGCACATTAAGGGCACTTGAAAACAAAGACCGAATAGCAGCAGCATGCGAGTAATAAAGTCAACAGCATAGCTTATATCCGGCATTAAGCGCACCCCTACTGGTACGGCGTGGGCAAAAAATTGTAACATAAAAGGCAAAACCACATAAAAGCAAAATAAAACACCAGTGCAAAACAGTAACATGCTGCCGATGATTGCAAAGCGTAAACTGTGACGTTCGCGTCGATAAAGTCCTGGTGAGGCAAAATACCAGATCTGTAACAATGCATAGGGCGCTGTACACAGCATAGCAGCATCTGCTGCCAGTTTGATAGGTATTAATAACGGGGTTGTCAGTTGGGTTGCAATCAACGGATCCTGCAATGGAAGAACATGCAGCAAGGGGGATATTAACTGGTGAAACAAGTTAGGTGCTAAGAAAAAAAATAGAAGACAAAGTCCCACGAAAACAGCAATGACATGTATTGTGCGACGACGAAGTTCAAGTAGATGATTTAGCATGAATCTCTTTATTAAATCGTATACAACTAAATTACCATGAATCATGATGCTAATACATCCATGTGGCTTTCGATATTATTGAAGAGAGCATATTCCAGAACAAAGATGAGAAAAGTTAGATTCAGTCGTTTCTGAGAGCTCAATAATCAAAAAATGGGAGTCTGGGCCCAAACACGCCTAATGGCATGGGGCATTCAGGCTAGTATAGTAATTACTGTGATAATCAGGCCTTAGATATTGATGGCGCTGTTGTCCCAGTCATCGCTACAGACTTCTCTCTCGGCGCCGTTCCTGGTGATGTAAAAAAACCATCGGGATGAGCAGTGGTTTGCATGGCCGCTTCCCCTGTAGCTGCGACTGTACCAGCATCTGTCGATAGTTTGGGGATGAGTTGGTCTAATGCGCTTACATTATCTGTATTCAAACGGACATATTCTCCAGTTGCGATAGCATCCACAAACGCAGGCGTGGTTCTACCGTTTTGAAACAAAGAGCCAAATTCTCCAAACAGATTGGCTGTAACCGTAGCTTGAATTGCTTCCCAGATGGGGCCAACACTATTCTCATTGCCTTCTGCTTTAATAGCCTCAATCAATGGAACACGCTCCGCAATAGGAAGGCCTCTCAAATAGGCCATGGCTGCTTCGTTCACAGCGCACGGGAATTTCAATCTAAATCCAACGAGACTAATGAAGACCATCGCAATGCCTGAGTGTATATTGGCTCCTTTCTCAAGAATTTTATTAAACGTACCGGCAGTGCAAGCAGGTAAGTCGCCGATGACGCCATTATCCACCCCTCTTTCAGATAAATTATACTCACGTTGGATTTCATAGAGCCCTTCAACCAGCTGCGATATTGCCCCGTCTAAACTACCGCTTCGACGCTCTTCATCATGAATGGCAATCCAGAAAAGTGCTAAAAGCTGTTTCGTGGATACATGAGAGGCACGGTCGGTGAAAGAGTAATCTGGCGCCGTCAGTCGTTGCAAGCAACGCTTTGCTGCCATGATTTTTTCAGAAGAGTCTGGTTGCGCGGTAAGCCACGAGGAAAGCTCAGCAAGTGTCCTATCCAACCCCGCGCCTGAAATTTGAGCGCCATAAATGCCCATTAGCCTCGTTGCTGACTCAGATGCGGATTGATGAATACTAGCCGTATGGGTGCTTTGGCTTTCATTGATTCTTGGACCTTGAGCCGTACCAGGGATTTCCTCACCATTGATGCCTGGTATTTCACGATTGAGGTGAGCGATAAAAGGAGCACGACCAGCAGCTACATTTTCCGTATGTTGATGACAAATCGCTATGATTGCATCAAACCGTGCTCGCGTAAGCCAAGCATGTGGCATTCTCGCCCAAAGATGGCCCGTATCGCGATGTAATAAAATATCTGAATACGTAATTACAACGGCATTAAAATTAGCTTGAGCGCCCTCTCCCGTTAATAAGCCCGCGCGGTTAAGTGCCGCAAGGGCTCCAACAACAGAGGCTTGGTATTGGTTTCCTGCCACGGCATTAAAATTAGCTTGAGCGCCCTCTCCCGTTAATAAGCCTGCGGGGTTAAGTATCGCAAGGGTGATAGATACAAAGGCTGGGGCTTGGTGTCCTGCTACGGCATCACGATTAGCTTGAGCGCCCTCTCCCGTTAATAAGCCTGTGTGGTTAAGTGCTGTAAGGGCGTTAGCAGCATCGTATGGGTCTCGGTGTATTGCCACGATATCACGATTAGCTTGAGCGCCCTCTCCCGTTAATAAGCCCGCGTGGTTAAGTACCCCAAGGGCTCTAGCAACAGAGGATGGGTATTGGCGTCTTGCCACGATATCACGATTAGCTTGAGCGTCTTCTCCCGTTAATAAGCCTGCGCGGTTAAGTGCGTCAAGGGCTTCAGCAACAAAAGATGGGTATTGGTGTCCTGCCACGGCATTAAAATTAGCTTGAGCGCCCTCTCCCGTTAATAAGCCCGCGCGGTTAAGTGCCTCAAGGGCGTTAACAATAGAGGGTGGGTATTGGTGTTCTACCACGATAGCACGATTAGCTTGAGAGCTTTCTCCCGTTAATAAACCTGCGCGGTTAAGTAGTTCAAGGGCTCTAGCAACAAGTGTATCGATATCTCGTCTACTATTATCAGATAGTGGCATAACTACTCCGGGTTGATACGACATGCCCGCCGTAAAATATTTAAAGCGACAGAGAATATTGTTCTGTATTATAACACTTGATTCAAAATAACACCATGTGTAGCTGTAACGGCCCACAATTATAAACAGCTAGGCCCGATGATTTTCTTATATCGCAACATACATTAGCTAGAGCAAGGTCAGTTTTAGTATTATAATCCTAGAAAATCAGTTGAGGACTACCGTGCGGGCCTAAACTGATTTTCTAGGATCATGGGCATTGTCAAAATAAAATGACAGTATCAGATCCGATCAAGTTTTACTGAGATTTTTTAGTTGAGTTGTGTCGTGCATCAATACCAAGATTTGATTACAATTTTTAATGCGTGTTTTGCTTCACAATATAATACCAAATTAGTGAAGGGCGGTGAGGAGCCAATTTATCTCCCTGCTGATGAGCATCGTCCCTATCACGCGCTTTTTTTTGCACACGGATTTTTTAGTAGCGCACTGCATGAGTGCGCCCATTGGTTGATTGCAGGCTCTGAGCGGCGCAAGCAAGTGGATTTTGGTTATTGGTATGCCCCTGATGGGCGCACAGCTGCGCAACAGGCGCTTTTTCAACGCGTTGAAGTGAAGCCGCAAGCCATGGAGTGGGTGCTCTCCATGGCGGCAGGATTTCCATTTCGAGTGAGTATCGATAATCTTAATGGTGTGGAGGCGGATACCAGCGCATTTAAACAGGCGATACATCAACAAGTCAACACGTACTGTGCACAAGGCCTTTGTGCACGAGCAGCACTTTTTCGTCGGGCGCTGTGCGACTTCTACGGTACCACGCACCAGTTGAGCATCGATGATTTTGATCTTTTGACGATGCGTTGAGACGATTCGTCAGGTATTATTTTGACCCCTAGCGCTTCGTGCGAGATCAAGGTTTGTAACCAAAGGGTTGTATCTAGATGACAAACCTTGATCGCCGCCACTCCCCCGATGATTTCCGGGCTACTATAAGCTACGGCCTAGGGTAGAGAAACAATAGACCCTAGTTGGTTTTGGGGCGTGCTGATTCATCTGGAGTTGCCTCTTGGTTGAAAGCGTTCTGCCAAGACAGTTTCTCTAGCGACCAAAACGCTGTATTTTTAATCAGCTGGGTGTCTGTCTCATGGAGTTGTTGATAACGCTTAATATCATTATCAAGTTTTTCTACAATGTTATCCATCAACGCTTTTCGTCTGCCCCAAGTTTGTGAAGCTCTTGCCTGCTTGTCATCGCTTAAATTGAGGCTCATCGTTGCATCAACGATCAGGGCTATCTGCTGAGTTAATGCTGATATATGCTCACTATTCTGGCCAATCTCTTGCAATTCGTTTAAAAGCGAGAGAATGGTCTTTTCAGCGGCATGGCAATGTTGACTCATCTGATGTCTTTTATAAATGAGTGGCACAATAACGGCAATATGGGACACAACAAAACCCACAAAACAACCAGCCATACTGTATAAGCTCGATGTGAATCCAGACTCCTCCTCGCCCGCGTAGTGATATCCTT
>SXGU01170745.1_pt1 | contig 10581 bp, 7 predicted proteins | sample 3174531 | NCBI WGS metagenome assembly SXGU01 (sample SAMN11356863, study PRJNA531348) | freshwater metagenome | isolation source: freshwater sample F1-140 | place: China: Fuxian Lake, Yuxi | collected 2017-12-25 | reverse complement strand
TGCCGGCACCCCCGGACGACTGGATGCCGCTCGAGTTGAACCCGCACGACATGTACAGGCCCTTCACGTCGGGCGACTCGCCGAGCAGGTAGCGGTCGTCGGGGGTGAACGACTCCGGGCCGTTGAAGAACAGGCGGATACCGGTCTCGGCGATGAGCGGCATGCGGTTCGCGGCGCTCTCCATGAGCGGCGCGATGTGCTCGTAGTCCTCGGGCAGCGAGTCGAAGCAGAACGACTCGGGGATGCCCGATCGTCCGCCGCGCTGGGTCATGCCCCACGGCTTCGACACCGGCTCGAACCACCCGACGAGCAGCTTGCCGGCGTCCTCCTTGAAGTAGCCGCACCCGTCGGGGTCGCGCAGCACCGGCATGGTGGGCGAAATGCCCTCGACCGCTTCGGTGACGATGTAGAAGTGCTCGGCCGCGTGCAACGGCACGGTGGCGCCGACTGCGTCGCCGAGCTCACGGCCCCACATGCCGGCGGCATTCACCACAGCATCGGCGCGAATGACACCCGTGGTGCCGTCGCCACCGTCGAACGTGTACTCCACGCCGACCGCGCGCCCCTGCTCGGTGAGGATGCGCTCGACCTTCACACCCTCCTTGATCACCACGCCACGGGCGCGGGCACCCTTGGCGAGCGCCATCGTGGTGTCGATCGGGTTCGTGATGCCGTCGCCCGGCAGGTGCACGCCACCCACGATGTCGTCGACGTTGGCCAGCGGCACGAGGGCCTTCACGTCGGCCGGCGTGATGATGTCGACGGGCAGGCCGAACACGCGCGCCATCGAGGCGCCGCGCTTGAGCTCCTCGAAGCGTTCCTCGTTCGGGGCCACGCTCACCGAGCCGCGCTGCTGGAAGCCGGTGGCCTGGCCGGTCTCCTGCTCGAGCGTGGCGAACAGGTTGGTGGTGTACTGCGCCAACCGCGTCAGGTTGTGCGTCGCGCGCAACTGCCCCACCAGACCGGCGGCGTGCCACGTGGTGCCGCACGTGAGTTGCTTGCGTTCGAGCACGACGACATCGGTGACGCCGCGCAGAGCCAGGTGATAGGCGACGCTGCATCCCACGATGCCGCCGCCCACGATGACGACTCGAGCGCTGCCGGGCAGGTCGGCCATGACTTCCTCCGGGTTGTGAAATTTTCGCCATCTTTACACAACCCTCGACACCAGCGCGACGCCGACGGAAAATCTGTTAGGGCGCCTTTACATTCCGGGTGAACCCTTGCTACCTTCTCGCCGTCCACCTCCCCGACGAAGAAGGACCTCCGAATGCAACGATCCCCCCGCCTCCTCGCCGCCGTCGCCGCCACGCTGGCGCTCGCGCTCGCCGCCTGTGGCGACGACAGCTCGTCGAGCGCCGACACGAGCAGCGGCGCCGTGGAGGGCACCATCACCGTGTACAGCGGCCGCAGCGAGGACCTCGTGCTGCCACTGCTGGAGGAGTTCACCGCCGCCACCGGTGTGAAGGTGGAGTTCCGCGGCGGCGACAGCGGCGAACTGGCCGCACAGCTGCTCACCGAGGGCGACGCCTCGCCCGCCGACGTGTTCTTCTCGCAGGACGCAGGCGCGCTGGGCGCCGTGGCAGCGCAGGGGTTGTTCACCACACTCCCCGCGTCGTCGCTCGACGTGGTGCCCGAGGCCTACCGCTCCGGCGAGGGCACCTGGGTGGGCACCAGCGGCCGCGTGCGGGTGTTCATCGTGAACCCCGAGCTCGCGCCCACGCCGCCCACCTCCATCGACGACCTGCTCGATCCACAGTGGAAGGGCCGCATCGGTTTCGCCCCCACCAACGCCTCATGGCAATCGTTCGTCACCGGCCTGCGAGTGCTGCGCGGCGACGACGGCGCGCGTGAATGGCTCACGGCCTTCGCCGCCAACGAGCCCGTCGCGTTCGAGAAGAACGGAGCCGTCCGCGACGCGGTGAACGCCGGCGACGTGGCCGTCGGCCTGGTGAACCACTACTACCTCTTCGAGAAGATCGCCGCCGAAGGTGCCGACGCCGTGGTGGCCGTCAACCAGTTCGCCGCGCCGGGCGACCCGGGCGGCCTGGTGAACGTGGCCGGCGTGGGCGTGCTGAAGGGCTCCGACAACAACGCCGCGGCGCTCGCCCTGGTGGAGTTCCTGTTGTCGGAACGGGGCCAGACGTACTTCGCCGAGACCACGTACGAGTACCCGCTGCGTGCCGGCATCCCGGTCGCCGACGGCCTCCCCTCCCTCGACGAACTGCAGCCCCCTGCAATCGACCTGTCGGACCTCGACTCACTCGCCGAGACGCAACAGCTGCTCGACGAGGTCGGCCTGCTCACCCGATGACCCGTCGCCCGCGACCGCCGCTGGCACTGCTGGTGCCGGCGGCGGTCGCTGCGCTGGTGGCGCTGCTGCCATTCGTCCACCTGATCGACCGCACCTTCGATCAGGGGTTGTCGCGCGTCTGGGACGAGGTGTGGCAGCGCCGCACCTTCGAGTTGCTGCTGCGCAGCACGGCCCTCACGGTCACGGTCACCGTCGCGTGCGTGCTCATCGGCGTCGGCGCGGCCTGGCTGGTGACGTGCACCGACCTACCCGGACGGCGGGCGTGGCGTGTGGTGCTGCTGTTGCCGCTGGCGGTGCCGTCGTACCTGTCGGCGTTCGCCTGGGTGTCCTGGCGCCCTGACCTCGCCGGTTTCACCGGCGCTGCGCTGGTGCTCACCTGCACCAGCTACCCGTACGTGATGCTGCCCACGATGGCGGCGCTCACGCGTCTCGATCCGGCCCACGAGGAGGTGGCACGCAGCCTCGGACGCGGCACGTGGCGCGTGCTCGCCACCGTCACGCTGCCGCAGCTGCGCACCTCCATCTCGGCCGGCGCGCTGCTCGTGGCCCTCTACGTGCTCAGCGACTTCGGCGCCGTCGCGGCCATGCGCTACGAGGTCTTCACCTGGGTCATCTACGGCGCCTACCGCGCCGGGTTCGACCCCACCCGCGCCGCCATCCTCTCGTCGATGCTGGTGGCAGTGGCGATGGTGCTGGTGATCGCCGAGAGCCGCACCCGAGGCGCGGCAGCCGCGCGGGTCGGCAGCGGCACCGCGCGACGCGCGGCACCCATCTCCCTCGGCCGCCTGCGGTGGCTCGCCGCATCGGCCTGCGCCGCCGTGGTGGCCGCCGCGCTGGCGTTCCCGCTGTGGCGCATCGGCGTGTGGGCCGTGTCGTACGACGGCGCCGATGCCGCGCGTCGGCCGCTGTTCGCCCCCCTCGCCACCACGCTGGCGCTCGGCGCGGCGGGCGCGGCCGTCACCGTGCTGCTGGCCATTCCGGTCGGGGTGCTCGCCGCGCGCTTTCGCGGGCCACTCGCACGCGGCATCGAACGCGCCACCTTCGTCACCCACGCCCTGCCCGGCATCGTGGTGGCCATCTCGTTGGTGTTCGTCGGCACCCGTCTGCTGCGGCCCATCTACCTCGAGCCGCCGCTGCTGGTGCTCGGCTATGTGGTGCTGTTCCTCCCACTCGCCGTCGCCGCGGTTCGCACATCGGTGGAGCAGTCGTCGGTACGCGCCGAAGAGGTGGCCCGGTCGCTCGGCGATCCCGCATGGCGCGTCGCTTGGCGGGTCACCACGCCTGCGGCGCTGCCCGGCATCGCCGCCGGCGCGGCGATGGTGATGCTCGCCACCATGAAGGAACTCCCCGTCACGCTCATCCTGCGACCCACCGGCACCGACACGATGGCCACCATGCTGTGGCGCTTCACGTCGGTCAGCGACTACGGCGACGCGGCGCCGTACGCGCTGGGGCTCGTGGTGTTCGCCGCCATCCCCACGGCGATCCTCACTGCCCAGCAGGCCCGCGATCACGACCGAAGGACCACGACATGACCGTCCCCTCGTCCGGTGTGCGCGACCTCCACCGTCACTTCGATGCGAACGAGGTGCTGCGCGGCGCCGACCTGCAGATCGCGCCCGGCGAGGTGACCGCCGTGCTGGGCCCGTCAGGCGGCGGGAAGACCACGCTGCTGCGTCTGATCGCGGGGTTCGACCGACCCGACCGCGGCACGGTGGAGATCGACGGCGTCACGATGGCCGCACCCGGCACCTTCGTGCCGCCCGAGCGGCGCCGGGTGGGCATCGTGCCGCAGGAGGGCGCGCTGTTCCCACACCTCGACGTCGCCGGCAACGTCGCCTACGGGTTGCGGCGAGGCGAAGACCGAGCAGCGCGCGTGCAGGAGATGCTCGAACTGGTGGGCATGGCCCACGCCGCATCGGCCCGGCCGTCGCAACTGTCGGGTGGTCAGCAGCAACGCGTCGCGCTCTCCCGCGCCCTGGCACCGCGACCGGCGCTGCTGCTGCTCGACGAACCGTTCGCGTCGCTCGACGCCACGACCCGGGCGCAGGTGCGCGACGAGGTGTTCGACATGGTGCGCACCGCCGGCGCCACCGCCGTGCTGGTGACCCACGACCAGCAGGAGGCGATGTCGGTGGCCGACACCGTGGCCGTCCTGCTCGACGGCCGCATCGCGCAGCACGCCGCACCGTCGGTGTTGTACCGGCAGCCGGCCACGCTGGAGTTGGCGCGTTTCGTCGGCGACGCCGTGGTGGTGTCGGGTCGACGACAGGGCGACTCGGTGGTCACCGCCCTCGGCTCGCTCTCCTGCGACACCGCCGGCCCCGATGGCGACGTCACCGTCGTGGTGCGCCCCGAGCACCTTGCGCTGCGCGACCCGCTGGACAGCGAGGCGCTCGCACCGGGACGATTGGTGTCGCGATCGTTCTACGGCCACGACAGCATGGTGCGGGTGCGACTCGCCGGCGACGTCGAGGTGACGGTGCGGATCGGCGCCGACCGCATGCCGGAGCGAGGCGACCCGGTGACCGTCGGCGTCGACGGCCCCGTGCTGGTGTACCCCGCGACCCCTGGGCACTGAGCACGAGATCCTGCGCACGACCGTCCGCGGGTTGTGAAATTTTCGCTATTCTTTCACAAGCCCATCGGCGCACCACAGGGGGACCCATGAACGAGCAGGCTCGGATCGTCGTCATCGGCGGCGGCATCGCAGGTGTCAGCACCGCGTACCACCTCGCCCTCATGGGGTGCCCCGACGTACTGCTGCTCGAGCGCGACGAGCTCACCTCGGGCTCCACCTGGCACGCCGCCGGCAACGTGCCCACGTACTCCACGTCGTGGAGCGCGATGAAGGCGCAGAGCTACACGGCCCAGCTGTACCGCGAGCTCGCCGCCGACCCCGAGTTCTCGATCAACTACCACGTCACCGGCTCGGTGCGACTGGCGCACAGCGAGGAACGCCTCGCCGAGTTCCGCCACGTCACCTCGATGGCCAACGCGCAGGGCATGGGCTACGACATGCTCACCCCGGCGCAGCTGAAGGAGATCTACCCGCTCGTCGAGACCCACGACCTGGTGGGCGCCCTGTGGGACCCGCTCGACGGCGACATCGACCCGTCGCAGGCCACACAGGCCCTCGCCACCCGCACCCGCGCGATGGGCGGCCGCATCCGCCGCTACGAGCGCGTCATCGGCCTGGTGCAGCACGCCAACCACCACTGGACCGTCACCAGCCGCACCAAGGACGGCAGCGAGCACGTCATCGACTGCGAGATCGTGGTCAACGCCGCTGGCTACCGCGCCGGCGAGGTGATGGAGCTGCTCGGCCGCCACCACCCCATCGCCCAGATGTCGCACCAGTACTACGTGACCGACGAGATCGCCGAGCTCGCCGCACGCGAGACCCCGCTGCCGCTGCTGCGCGACCCCGACACCAGCTACTACCTGCGCCAGGAGCGCAACAGCTACATCCTCGGGCCGTACGAGTGGAAGAGCACGGCGATGTGGCTCGACGGCATCCCCGAGGAGTTCGCCAACATGCTGTGGCCCGAGGACCTCGAACGTCTGGAGCCGCAGATCCTCGACGCCGGCGAACGCGTGCCGGTGCTCGGCGAGGCCGGCATCGCACGCGTGGTGAACGGCCCCATCCCGTACGCCCCCGACGGCTATCCGTACCTCGGCCCCGAGCGCGGGCTGCGCAACTTCTTCCACTGCAACACGTTCAGCTTCGGCATCGCGCAGGGTGGCGGCGCCGGCCTGCTGATGGCGCAGTGGATCCTCGAGGGTCGCCCCGGGTTCGACGTGTGGGGCTGGGACCGTCGTCGCTACAAGGAGTACGCCACCACCGAGTACACCATCGCCAAGGCGCTCGAGCTCTACCAGCACGAGTACGCGATGGGCTTCCCGTTCAAGGAGTGGCCCGCCGGCCGACCGGGCTGGACCTCACCCCTGTACGACACGCTCGCCGCGAAGGGCGCGCACTTCGGCGCACGCGGCGGCTGGGAGCGGCCCACCTGGTTCGATCCCACCGGCACCGTGCCGGTCGACGACTACTCGTTCTTCCGCACCCAGGCGTGGCGCGGCCCCGTGGCCGAGGAGTGCGACGCGGTGCGCAACCGCGTCGGCGTGCTCGACATGCCGGGCTTCACCAAGATCGAGGTGAAGGGTCCGGGTGCCGCGGCGTACCTCGACCACCTGCTGTGCACGAAGCTGCCGCGGCCCGGTCGCATCACGCTGGCCTACGCACTGCTGCCCGACGGCAAGATCCTCAGTGAGTTCACCGTGGCGAAGATCGCCGACGACCACTTCTACCTGGTGGGCGCGGCGGGTGCCGAGTGGCACGACCTCGACGTGCTCGAGGCCGCGCTGCCCACCGACGGCTCGGTGACGCTCACCAACATCAGCAAGGACTACGGCTCGCTGGTGGTCGTGGGCCCGCATGCCCGCGACGTGCTCGCACAGGTCACCACCACCTCGCTCCAGAACGCCGACTTCCCGTGGCTCAGCGTCCGCGACATCGACACCGCGGTGGGCAGCGTGCGTACCCTGCGCGTCGGCTACGTGGGTGAGTTGGGCTGGGAGCTCCACGCGGCGAACGACCAGTTGGTCGCGCTGTACGAGGCCATCTGGAAGGCCGGCGAGCAGTACGGCATCCGCGACTTCGGCATCTACGCCGTCGACAGCCTGCGCCTCGACAAGGGCTACCGCGGCTGGAAGGGCGACATCGAGATCGGCTTCTCGCCGTTCGACGCGTCGCTCGACCGGTTCGTCGATCTCACCAAGGCCGACTTCGTGGGCAAGGACGCGCTGGTGGCAGAGCAGGCATCCGGCTCGGCGTGGCGGTTCGTGTCGATCACCCTCGACGAGCCGGGCGTCGCCGATGCGCCGGCCCTGTCGAGCATCTTCGACGGCGACGAGCGCATCGGCCTGGTCACCTCGGGCGGCTGGAGCTTCACCCTCGGGCAGAGCATCGCGCTCGGCTACGTGCGTCCGGAGTACGAGGCGCCGGGCACGAAGCTCACGGTGCTGGTGCACGGCGAACGCTGCGCCGCCACGGTGGGCACCGAACCGCTCTACGACCCCACCAACGCCAAGCTCCGCGCCTGACCCGTCAGGGTTGGGTGGCTCGGATGGCGGCGATCACCTCGCCGTCGCGTACGTCGAGGTCGATCTGCGGCATCAGCTGCCAGTCGGTGCCGTCCACCCGGTAGGGCACGGCCACGGTCGACACGCCTGACGGCCGCACCAACATCGCGAACACGGCATTCCCGGTCTGCCCGTCCGCCTCGAGCACGAAGCTGCCGTCGTGCAGCAGGATGGCCCAGTGGTCGTCGCGCAGCGGCGGCAGCTTGCGGCGGATCAGTTCGAGCGCCTGCTCGGTGTTCAGCAGTTCGAACCCGGTGTCGGGTGTCTGCATCGCCATCCACGGGAGCACGCGCGGGCGCCCGTCGGCCACCGCCGCGGCCTTCAGCGCCACGAACGCGTCGAGCCATTCCTGCCGGCGGGCCACCGGGTCGAGGTCGAGCCCCATCAACCGACCGACGACGCCGTCCTGGATCTGCTGCATCGACGCGATCAGCGCGTCCTTCTCGGCCGCGAGATCGTCGAACCCTGCGTCGTCCTTCCACTGCACTGTCACCCGAACCCCGCTCCTTCGATCCACCGATCATCGGCATCCGACGACCCGAGGATGAGTGCAGGTCAGCGAGTGAGCGCCACGGCCACCGGCACGGCCACCGCGTCGGCCGCCTCCTTGGCGTGGTAGCTGCTGCGGGTGAGCGGGCTGGCCTCCACGTGGCCGATGCCGAGCGACTCCCCCAGCTCGGCCCACCGGGCGAACTCGCCGGGCTCCACCCAGCGGGCGACCGGCAGGTGGTTCGACGTCGGTCGCAGGTACTGGCCGATGGTGACGATGTCGACGCCGATGGATGCGAGGTCGGCCAGCAGGCCATCGACCTCGTCGACGGTCTCCCCCAGCCCGACCATCAGCCCCGACTTGATGGTGAGGCCCGCCGCCTTCGCCCGGGACAGCACCGACAGGCTGCGGGCGTAGCCGGCCGAGGGACGCACGGCACGCTGCAGGCGGGCCACGGTCTCGATGTTGTGGTTGAACACGTCGGGCCGGACGTCGAACAGCAACTGCAGCGAGGAGTCGTCACCCTTCGCATCGCTCACCAGGGTCTCCACCGTGGTGCCCGGCCGCATGTCGCGGATGGCCGCCACGCACGCGGCGACGTGGGCGAATCCCCCGTCGAGCAGGTCGTCGCGGGCCACCATCGTGAGCACGGCGTGGTGCAGGTCGCTGAGGGCCACGGCCGATGCCACCCGGCGCGGCTCGTCGGCGTCGGGCAGGAGCGGCTTCTGCGTGTCGACGAGGCAGAACCCGCACGCGCGCGTGCAGCGCTCGCCGAGCACCATGAACGTGGCCGTGCCCGCAGCCCAGCATTCGCTGAGGTTCGGGCAGCCGGCCTCCTCGCAGACCGTCACCAGCCCGTGGTCGCGCACGGTCTTCTTCATCGCCAGCACGTCGGTGCCCAACTGCACCTTCGGCCGCAGCCACTCGGGTTTGCGCGCCGAGACGGCCAGCCCCTCGGCCACGCCGGCGGCCTCGAGCCGCACGAGTGCGCGACCCATTGCGCCCGGGCCCTCGCCGCGGGAGAACGGCGCGAGGTCGGTGGGCGTGTGCTTCCACGCCACGTCCTGACGTTCGACGGTGCCGTCGCCCCACATCTCGGCGGCGCGGCGGGCGACGATCTCGGCCACCTGCTGCACCGTGACCTGCACGCCCTCCTCGGCCAGTGACGTGACCGGCTTGTGGGCGATGCCGCACGGCACGATGTAGTCGCGCAGGTACCGCATGTCGGTGGACACGTTGAGTGCGAACCCGTGCATGGTGCGGTTGTTCGCGAGGCGCACACCGATGGCGCAGATCTTGCGCGGGTCGGGTCCGCTGACCCCCACCCACACACCGGGGTACTCGTCGCGGCAGCCGACGTCGGCGACGCCGAGCTCCTGCAGGGTGCCGACCACCAGGCGCTGGATCGCACAGACGTGATCGCTCGCGCCGAGCGAGTTGGGCACCGACACGATGGGATAGCCGACCAGCTGACCGGGTCCGTGGTAGGTGACGTCGCCACCGCGCTTCACCGCCACCAACTCGGCGCCCACCGCCACCGGATCGACGAGCACGGTGGTGGCGAGATCGGCCCGCGGACCATGGGTGAACACGTGGGGATGCTCGAGCAGCAGCAGGTGCTGCTCGCTGCCGTGCTGGAACAGCGACGTCTGGAGCGCGAGCGCCTCCCGGTACGGCACGCGCCCGAGCCAACGGACGCGCAGCGGACGGGCGGCGACCACGACTAGAGCTCCTGGCCCCAGTCGCGCGTCTCGAGGATCTCCTTCACCCGGGCGAGGAAGTTCGCCGCGTACGCGCCGTCGAAACCACGGTGGTCCCAGGTCATCGCGAGGTGACCCACGGGGTGCACCACGATGGCCTCGGTGCCGTCGGGCAGCACCGCCACCACCGGCTTGCGCACGATGGCGTCGGTGGAGAGGATGGCCACCTGCGGCTGGTTGATGATGGCCATCGTGAGCACGCTGCCGGACGAGCCGTTGTTGGTGATGGTGAACGTGCCGCCGCTGATCTCGTCGGGGCTGAGCTTGCGGTTGCGGGCACGGTTCGCGAGATCGGAGATCTCACGGGCGATGGCGCGCAGGCGCTTGGTCTCGGCCGAGCGCACGACCGGCACCAGCAGACCCTGGTAGTCGAGGTCGACGGCGATGCCGATGTCGATGTAGTTGTGCACCACGAGCTCGTCCTCACCGACGCTGGCGTTGAGGTGCGGGAACTCGCCCAGCGCGTCGACCACGGCGCGGGTGATGAACGGCAGATAGGTGAGGCTGAAGCCCTCGGTGGACTTCCACTCGCCCTTCACCTTGCCGCGGGTGGCGTCGACGTTCGCGTAGTCGACCTCGACCACGCTGAACGCGTGCGGGCTGACCGACTTGCTCATCACCATGTGGCTGCCGGTGAGCTTGCGGATCTTGCTGAGCGGCACCACCGTGTCGCGCTCGCCCGAGTGCACCACCGGTGCGGCGGCGGGCGGGGTGGCCACCGGCGCGGGGGCCGGTGCCGTGGCAGGTGCCGGCGCTGCGACGGCGGGTGCCGGGCGCGGGCTTCGAGTTCCCGAGTTGGGATGCCGAATACACGCTGCGCAGTGTGACGGAACCGAACACGGCACAAAGCCTGCCTGGCACGCCTGGCATCA
>SXGU01432634.1_pt1 | contig 10583 bp, 11 predicted proteins | sample 3174531 | NCBI WGS metagenome assembly SXGU01 (sample SAMN11356863, study PRJNA531348) | freshwater metagenome | isolation source: freshwater sample F1-140 | place: China: Fuxian Lake, Yuxi | collected 2017-12-25 | reverse complement strand
GGCACCGCGGCATTGGCTGACATGGATGCGATATTGGTGCCGGGTGGCTTCGGTAAGCGCGGCACAGAAGGTAAAATTGCGGCGATTGCTTACGCCAGAAAAAACAAAGTACCCTACTTAGGGATCTGTTTGGGCATGCAATTGGCAGTCATTGAATTTGCCCGTAATGCAGCCAATTTGGCGGAGGCCAACAGCACCGAATTCAACCCAGATAGCCCACATCAAGTGGTGGGGTTGATTACCGAATGGCAAGCCGCCGACGGCAGCTTAGAAAAGCGTTCAGAAGATTCCGATCTTGGTGGTACCATGCGCTTGGGTGCGCAAGCTTGTCCTATCGTAGCCAACACCATGGCAGCGGACATTTACGGCAAAGAAGTCAATGAACGCCACCGTCACCGTTACGAAGTCAACAACCATTATGTCGCGCAATTAAAAGCCGCCGGTTTGGTTGTGTCCGCTAGAACGCCGACCGAAGATTTGTGTGAAATTGTCGAACTGCCTAAATCTGCCCACCCTTGGTTTATGGCGGTGCAATTCCATCCTGAGTTCACTTCCAATCCACGCACTGGCCACCCATTGTTTACCGCCTTTGTTAATGCGGCGTTAGCGAATAAGCAACACGGCTAACTGGCGGCCACTACTAAGCAGTGGGCTTGCACGTGGTTGAATGCACTGCGGTATAAAAAGGCATTAAATGAAATTATGTAATTTTGAGGTGGGTTTAGACCACCCCTTATTTTTAATAGCCGGTCCCTGTGTCATAGAATCCGAACAAATGGCCATCGATACGGCGGGTCAGCTAAAAGAAATGGCGGCGGCCTTGTCCATGCCATTTTTATACAAATCGTCGTACGACAAAGCTAACCGCAGTGCTAACAGTACGTTTAGGGGCTTAGGGCTAGAGCGTGGCTTGAAAATTTTAGCCGAGGTGCGTAGCCAAATTGGCGTGCCAGTCTTGACCGATGTGCATACTGAGCAACAAGTGGCGGAAGTCGCGGCAGTGGTGGACGTGTTGCAAACCCCGGCATTTTTATGCCGGCAAACCGATTTCATCATGGCGTGTGCCCAATCTGGCAAACCCGTAAACATTAAAAAAGGCCAGTTTATGGCCCCGGGTGACATGCGCAATGTGGTGAAAAAAGCCCGTGAGGCGAACGGCAATCAAGACAATATCTTGGTTTGTGAGCGTGGAGTGTCATTTGGCTACAATACCTTGGTGTCGGACATGCGTGGTTTGGCCATCATGCGCGAAACCGATTGCCCGGTGGTGTTTGATGCCACCCATTCGGTGCAGCAGCCTGGCGGCCAAGGCGATAAAAGCGGCGGCCAACGCGAGCACGTGCCTGTCTTGGCGCGAGCAGCGGTAGCCAGTGGCATAGCCGGTATTTTTATGGAAACCCATGCAGACCCTGATAGTGCGCTGTCTGATGGCCCCAATGCCTGGCCATTGCATAAAATGCATGATTTGTTAGCGGTACTTAAAGAATTGGATACGGTGGTAAAAAAAACCGGTTTGATAGAGCGTACATTATAAGAACTAGATAAAAACGGTTTAAGCGATTTAATTTCTGCTTAAACCATTCATTTGAGGAGTAAGTGATGAGTGCAATTGTTGACATTATCGCCCGCGAGATTTTAGACTCACGTGGCAACCCGACAGTGGAATGCGATGTGCTGCTAGAAAGCGGTGTGATTGGGCGTGCTGCGGTGCCATCCGGTGCGTCTACCGGGGCGAAAGAAGCGATGGAATTGCGTGATGGCGACGGCGCTCGTTATTTAGGCAAAGGCGTGTTGCAGGCCGTGGAAAACGTCAATACCGAAATCACTGAGGCCATCATAGGCTTGGATGCCGAAGAGCAAAGTTTCATTGATAAAACCTTGATTGAATTAGACGGCACGGAAAACAAAGACCGCCTGGGCGCCAATGCCATTTTAGCCGTTTCCATGGCTTGTGCCCGTGCCGCCGCTGACGAATCAGGCCTACCGTTGTACCGCTATTTAGGTGGCTCTGGTGCCATGCAACTGCCTACCCCTATGATGAATATCATTAACGGTGGTGCTCACGCCGATAACAGCGTGGACATGCAAGAGTTCATGATTATCCCAGCGGGCTTGCCTTCATTCCGTGAAGCCATGCGTTGCGGTGCCGAGGTGTTTCATCAGTTGAAAAAAACCTTGCATAAAAAAGGCTTGGCCACCACCGTGGGTGACGAAGGCGGCTTTGCGCCTAACTTGCCATCGAACGAAGCGGCCATTCAATTAATTTTAGAAGCCATTTCTGCGGCTGGCTATGAGCCAGGCCGTGATGTGTATTTAGGTCTAGACTGCGCCAGTACCGAATTTTATAAAGACGGTAAATACCATTTGGAATCGGAAGGTTTGGCCTTGTCTTCTGCCCAATTCACTGATTATTTAGCGACTTGGTGTGACAAGTACCCGATTATCAGTATAGAAGATGGCATGGGCGAATTCGATTGGGAAGGCTGGGACATCCTCACCAAGCGCTTAGGTAAAACCACGCAATTGGTTGGCGACGATTTGTTCGTGACCAACAGCAAAATTTTGCGTGAGGGCATACAACGCGGTGTGGCCAATTCGGTATTGATCAAAGTCAACCAAATCGGCACCTTAACCGAGACCTTCCAAACCATAGAAATGGCTAAACGCGCAGGCTATACCGCGGTGGTTTCACACCGATCAGGTGAAACCGAAGACACGACGATTGCGGATATTTCGGTTGCGACCAATGCCTTGCAAATCAAAACCGGTTCCTTGTGCCGCTCAGAACGCATTGCTAAATATAACCAATTGTTGCGCATAGAAGAAGAGCTGGGCGATGCATCCAGCTACGCCGGTAAAGGTGCGTTTTACCAATTGTTCAAATAAGCCTTGTGAAAACGCTGACCCTTATTTTCATTAGCCTAATTGCCTTACTGCAGTACCCACTGTGGTTGGGCAAGGGTAGCTGGCTTAGCGTATGGAAATTAAGTCGGCAAATCAGCTTGCAACAAGAAGGCAACCTAGCGTTAAAGGCGCGTAATCAAGCCTTGGATGCGGAAGTGCTGGATTTAAAAAGCGGTCGCGCCGCCATTGAAGAGCGCGCCAGAAGCGAGCTGGGCATGGTTAAGCAAGACGAAGTGTTTTATCAAGTGCTGGATACGGCTAGATCGGTGGCCAATGTGCCACCTAGCCCGCCAGCCAAACCTTAATCCAGGGAATAAGGTAAGGTTTGCATGACGGCTGCCACGCCGTTAATGACCAAATCGCCTGCCTCCAAACTGTCCAAACGCACTTCAGCCAGTACATCGTAGCCGCCCTTTGGTGTGGGCGCCGTTCTGACCACCATGCCCACCACTTCTTGACTGTTGGATAGCACTTCTGTGCCAGCTTGTGGCGGTACCGAGCTCGGCAAATGCAGTAACTGGGTGCGGCGTTTGATCTTGCCTAGGTAGTGGGTTCTAGCGACAATCTCTTGCCCGGTATAACAGCCTTTTTTGAAATTGATGCCATTCAGTTTATCCAGATTCACCATTTGTGGCACAAACGCTTCTTGGGTATGCGCGCTGATGTCCGGAATGCCGACTTGAATTTCTAGCCATTCCCAACAGGCTTTGCCTACTGGCTTGCAGGTTTTTTTAAGTGCCGACCATAGGCGTTTGGCGGTCTCCGTGTCACAGACGATTTCAAAGCGCGGGAGTTTGCCACTTAAACGAATTAAACTGCCATTTTCGTTATGGCTAATGCCGTAAGTTTGGGTAGGAATGGCAGCAAAAAAAGCCGATAAGGCTTGCGTGACATGGGGACCACTCACGCCCAATTTGACTGTGTCGTCGCTGCTGTTGTGCAAGGTGACTTTGGCACGCATGATATACATCTTAAGCCGCTTAGCAATCGTGTCAGCCAGTTTATTGTTGAATTGCAAGTGCAGGCCTTGCACGGTGCGGTAGGCGAGAAACAGTGCCAGCAATCGACCTTTGGCGCTGCAATAACCGGTGTAATGTGCCTTATCCATGCCCAATAAATTGACGTCATTGGTCACTTGCCCTTGCAAAAAAGTCAGCGCATCATCGCCGCTTAAGCTCAGCGTGGCTAAATGGGATAAATCACACAAAATGTCGCCTTGTTCGGTACACAACAGCTCATTTTGTAGGTTGCCAAATGAGACTATAGTGGCGTTATTAAAAACCGCGCCTTGTATGAATTGAAATTCTTGCCAGTCGTTGTTTGCCATGCGTCACTCGTAATGGTAATAGGGTGCTAGCGGCATTATATATTGAAGCGTTAGCGGCCGCATACTTTAGCCGCTAAGTGCTAAGCTTGAGGGGCTATGCAGCGCATACAGTTAAACATTAAAGCGTCCATCACCTTATGCCTGTTGTTAGGCGTAATGACAGCGATAGCCGTGTTGTCCATAAGCGTCTTGCCTTATCCATGGCAACCCAAGGCCTGGCTGGCGGGTGCAGTCCTGCTGGCAAGCGGCCATGCCCAGTTGCATCATGCGCTGCGGGGCTTACGGTCGTCGGTGGTGGCCGTGCAAATTACCAGCGATAGCAGCGTGCAACTGCTGCGTAGGGACGGGCGCTGCTATGCGGTGAAGGTGCTGCCTAGCACGGTTGTCACACCTTGGTTATCCGTTCTGCATTGCCAGGTACAGGGAGCGCCCTGGTATAACCGTGTGCAGCATGCCATTATTTTTGCCGATGCGGTGGATGCCGATGCCTACCGACATTTACGTGTTTACTTAAGGTGGGCGCAGCTGCCCGACTAATTGATGTGGTTGTCGTGGGCGATACGGTTTTCGTTTTCGCTTACGCGCTGTTTGAGGAATTCTTTTTTGTAAAATTTTAAGCGGGTTTTTATTTGCGCCACTGGCTGCTTGCCCATACAAGCCATTAATAACAGCCAGGCTGCCAAGCCAGCCAATACGCTGCTAAGGTTATAGGGGGCAATGTCACGTCGTGCCGGTTTTTGTTTTTTCATGGCGTCCAATACTTGGTGCAGGTTGTCACCTGCTACGTAGTTGCCGCCAATTTCTCTGGCGACGTTTCTGAGGTATTCGCTGTCCAGTTTTGAAATAAATCGGTCGTTTGCCCCGGCCACATTGTCATCACGGGTGCCTAAGGTGGACTCGGAAATTTGCGCAATACCCGGTTGCAGCGCGAAACTGTCGTTAGACCAATAGCCTATTAGTTGATTTTTTTCAGTCAATTTGGGTATGGCTGTGCCTTTTTCTGATCCCACGCCGACCAATAACCAACCGTCTGCGCCTTGAAAGTTAGTCAAATCACGGGTATTGAATGCATGCAATTTTGGCGCTTCCTCACCGTCGGTTAGCATGACCACTTGTGCCGGTTCAGGAAAGCCACGCACGGCCCGGGCTATGCTGTACAAGCTCTCTCTAACCCGGCTGTTGCCAGACCAGGCATTGCGCCAATCCAAGTGGTCTATGGTGTCTTGTATGGCATCGAAGTTTTCGCACACCTCTATCGGGGTATAGAGTGCGGCCACGCTGTTCCCAGCAAATAAACCTATGCTGACCTTGGTGTCGCAAGGCAGTGAGGCAACGGTTTCGTGTAACAATTTTTTGCTGTAGGCGATGCGTGAAACCGGCTTGCCATTGATACGCATGTCCACCGCGTTCATGCTTTGTGAAATGTCGGCCACCAAGAAGTAACTGTAGATATTGTGCTTAAGCGGTATGCTAGGCTCAAACATAGCCAACAATAACAGCAGCATGGCGCTGCTGAGCAAAGCCGTGTCTCGGTTAGCTTTAAAATAGGCGATGAAATTTTTCACGGTAAGCCATTCGGGATATTGCCCATAATCAAGCCCGGTGAGTCGGATTCGCCTACCCCTGGGGTGGGGGTTTCGGGTAACAAGGTGATAACCCGATCTAAGTTACGACGCGTACCCCAGTTGCTGTTATCTTGCTTTAGCGCTTGCTTATAAGAGCTGTGTGCTTGCATGAGCAAGTACTCGACTTCGTCGCGTATTTTTGCGTCGTTGCCACCACTCACTTGCAGGGCCTTTAAAAAAAACATATTGCCTATATTGTGTTGCACGGCTGCCCTTTGTGCAGGGGTGCCTTTTTGTGTCAATTGCGAGTAGAGCAAGGTGGACTCTTTGTAGCGTTCATTTTTGGCTAACCAATAGGCCGTGGCATACTTGGCTTCTAAGCTTTGTTTGTCCGTTTGCGGATTTTTACCGGTGCTGACAGCGCGATTAAAAGCATTAATTTGCCTGATGCGGTTCACTTCGTAAGCGATGGCAAGTGTCGCCAAACTGGCTAAGGTGACTAACAGCAGGGTGAGTTTTTTGACGCTGATAGAGGGGAATGTAAGGCTCATGGTTTTGTGTTCCAAGTTTTAAGCTCGAAGTATTTAACACCCAGCAACAGGCCTATCATGAGCGCTGCAATGAAATAGCAAAGCTGCGTGTAGTCATGGCCGGGGATTTTTTGCAGGTATTTGATGGGTTTCTTTTCTTTTTGGTTAATGTCGGCCATGGCGGCGGCTAAGGATTTCGGGTCTTCAGCTTGGTAAGCGTGGAAAGGGGTGCGTAGCAATTTGAAGTAGTAATACAGCTCCACTTCGGAGGGTAGCATTTCCTCATAATGGTCTTGGTATTTTGGGTCAAAAATATCCACGCCGGCGGGTTGACGCAATACCACCCAATACAAAGACAAATTGTAACGCTCTAACCAGTCGCGTAATTTCTGTTGTACTTCAGCGCCGACGCGGCCGGCACCGTCTGAAATTAAAATAATCGCTCTTGAGCCCGAGTCGGGTACCTGTTCAAACAAGCTTACGGCGCTGCTTAAGCCGCCACCTATATTGGTTTGAAACAGCGAATTGCCGGCGGTGGCTTTAATGGCAGCCAAGACCGCTTCGCGGCTTTCCGTGAGGGGCAATACGTACATGGCTGAGTTGCTAAAGGTCACCACGCCTATCATGTCGTTTTGGCGTTTGCTAATAAATTCGGTCATTAACCTGGCTGCCGCGACGGATTTGGTTTCACCGACACGGCCTTCTGCTGTGCCGCCAGCAAACGGATCGTCCATGCTGGCACTTCTGTCTATGACTAGTCCTAGTTGCGCACCCACGCCTAGGCGTTGAATTTTTTGTTCCAAGCTGTGTGGCCCTGCCAGCCCCAACAGGATGCAAAATAAACTGATGGCAGCCAAGGCCTTCAGTAGCAGGCCAATTAAATTGGATAAGGGGTCGCTAGGCAACATGGCTAGCCAAGAATAATTGCGGCTATTGGCCCTATCTAGCAGCATGGGCAAAGCCGCCAATGGCAGCAGCCACAATAGCCATGGGTGAGTAAACCCCATTATTGAACCGCCTTATGTGTAACGTGAGGTCGCAATCCACGCTCGCAATCGCGTAATTGGCGACAAAAATGTTGCACCCATAACTTGGGGCTGATGCCCAGGTGGGTTAGGGCTACCGGCGCAAAAAACACTTGGCTAGACAGGGTAAAAAAGCGTTCCAATTCTTGTTTTAATGGGGCATAAGCAGGGTTTTCTGTTAGAAACGCCGTCAAGTTATTGCTAAATACAATGCCCCCGGCGCTGGTATTTAGGGCGGCATGTAGACGAGCCACCGCTTCTTGTATGCCGGCTTCGTTATCCGGCATTTTGCGGATGTCGCGGTAGGCTTTGGCAAACGGCGCCCCCATTCTTGGTAACCAAGCATGCACACCAAAAATGTACAACAAACCTAACAAAGACAAGCCCAGCACGCCTATGGCGAGCCCCAGTTGTAGGCTGTCTTGGCCTGCATCTAAAAACAAGGGGCGTACAAAGGGGCTCATTTCTTCTTTTAGTTTAACTTCGCCAAACACCGATAAAGGGGAAATGCGGAACGCATAGGCGGGGATGCGGTATTGCACTATTTCTTTCGTGTTGGTGTGGCGCAACTTAATAATTTCCGCGCGCAGGGCCGCTGGTTTGGCTAATTTGCCGGTGGTGAATATTTGGTAGCGTAATGCCAAGACATGGGTCGTGCTGTCGCTGCGCTCGGTTTCTTGGTGACGAATTTTAACCAGCTCTATGCCAGAGATTTGCCCGCGGTAGCGGTGCTCGTAGCCCGCTATGGGTAAGGATTCTTGCACCAATTCATAAGGCTTTTTGATGGTGATGTGTAGCGTTCTATCCAACACATCGCCAACCACGTAGCCGGCATCACGTGTTGGATTGATTTGTTGCAGGCTCACGTACTTGGCATCCACGTCTGGCAAGATGATGTCGGCGTAAACCGTTTGTGTTGCCATGGCTAGAGCACAAAGGGCTAATAAAAATCGTGTTCGCATAAAAGTACCCATTAAATTAAGCTGCCACATACTGGTGAAAGTAGTCGGTAAGCAAGTCGGCGTCAAACTGGTTTTCCACAAAAAAAGGTTCCATGTCGTAGCGCGAAAATAGTTGCTTGATCAGGTCGCGGCGTTCGGCAAAGCTCTGTAGAATTTGCTCGCGGTAGGATTTACGTAAAAACAAGGTGCGTTTGGCGCCGGTTTCCGGGTCGGTAACGTTGGTGATGCCAAATTCCGGTAGGTCGGCGTATTCGGAGGTGTCCCATAACACCACCGGGACAATATGGTGGCGTTGCATTAGCACCAGCGATTCTTCTAAATCGCTGATGGGCATGTGGAAGTCGGACACCATAAAAATCAGCGAACGTTCACGAGGCAATAACCTAACGGTGTCGATGATGCCACGGCTGCCGACTTCCCCGGCCTGGTAAGTCCGCAAATTTTCAGCCATTTCCATGGTGCTGTGTGGTCTGGCAGACAGCGTGCACAGCCAATCTTCCCTGACGGTGTCATCAAAGCCTATGAAGCCGACTAAGTCACGGTTTCGTGTGACCGATTGTGCAACCGATTGGGCAATGTCAGCCGCCACGGTCAATTTTTTTTGCTTGACCCCGTATTGCATGGATCCGGATAGGTCACACAAAACAAACACCGGTGTGATGCTTTTTTGGTTAAACAGGCGTACATGGATTTGTTCCAATGGGTCGCGTATGGTTTGCCGGATGTCTATGCGCCTGGGGTCAGGGTAGGCCAGCAAAGTAGTGTGGCCACGAAATTCCATACCCATGCCACGCTGGTTGCTTTTATGGCGACCAGGGCGACGCGAGTGCGAGCGCCAGGCAATGTGGTAGCTAAACTCTTTGATCGGTTGTTCGGACATTAAAATGGCACTGGCAAGGCAAACTTAAGGTGTGGCAATGGCATTGATAATGCTGCTAAGCATTTCCCTGGCGATTTCCGTGCGGCGCATTTCGTAAACCGGACTAAACACCAAACGGTGCGCCACGGTGGAATGGAATACCGCATGGATGTCTTCAGGTAAAACTGCGGTGCGATTGTTTAACCAAGCATTCACCCGGGCAGCGCGTAATACCATACCCATGCCGCGAGGACTGGCGCCAGACAGCACCAAGCGGCTCATGTCTACGCCATTGATTTTTACGCCAAAAGCACTAGGTGTCTTGGTCGCACGCCATAAGTCCAACACGTAATGCCGCAGAGTAGGGCTGGCCGTGATGCTGTTTTGTAAGGTGGCAGCAAAACCGTTTAGCTGATCAAATTGCAGTAAATCTTCCGGTACATTGCCGACCAAGCTATCCACATCGTGGTAGCGCGTATCGAATACCAAGGATTCCAGTATGGCTGGTTCGGATGGCACCACAATCGGAATCTCCATCATAAAGCGATCGCGTGCAGCAGAGGGGATATCGAAGGTTTCTTCTTTTTCTACTTGGTTGCGATCAGCAAACACCAGCATGTGAGGAAAGTAATGCTCTTTATTAAAAGCCGTCAGTGAGCGTTCTGCCATCACCCTAAGCAACAAGGAATGCACTTGTGGGCGTGCGCGGTTAATCTCATTGAAGAAAAAAACCGATAAATTTTCACCTGACATAAGGAGTGGCCCAGCACTCACATGGGGCTTGCCGTCTTCACCTAGGTAGGTGTGGTAAACCAGGTCGTTAGGCATTAAATCTATGGTGCCTTCAATACGCTGATAGGCGCCGCCTATGCCGCGGGTGAAAGCGCGTAGCAAGGTGGTCTTACCGACGCCGACATCGCCTTCTAGTAAGACATGGCCGCGGGCAAAAATAGAGGTGGTGATTAATCGCACAGGGTTTTCTTGACCCACAACCACTTTATTAACTTCTGATTCCAAGGTGAGGGCGTGGTTGCGCCAATCGGCTAGTTGTGTGTCGCTCATTTAAATGTCCCTGTAAGTGATGGGTTAAAATCGTCGTCAGTCTACTGGTTTTGCTCAGACTTGGGTATGGTCCAGTGCTGTGTTTAAGTAACAGCAAGTGTTAATATAAAGCAAAAAATAAAATGTGTATACAGAGCAGTATATTTTCAGTTTATTTTGCCGATTGCGCTAAAATAATGCCTGGGATTGATGTGGCATCGGCTCAGGAATGAAGCACATTGAGCAAAAATAGTGGATAATTCCATAGGCGTGCTGCAGGTTTAATGTTTGTGGCTTTTTCAATTTAAATAACGATGCCTTACTAAAAATAATGACAAAACAAAATAGCTTTACCAAAGAAGAATTGCTT
>SXGU01306400.1_pt1 | contig 10583 bp, 10 predicted proteins | sample 3174531 | NCBI WGS metagenome assembly SXGU01 (sample SAMN11356863, study PRJNA531348) | freshwater metagenome | isolation source: freshwater sample F1-140 | place: China: Fuxian Lake, Yuxi | collected 2017-12-25 | reverse complement strand
ATGGCTTTGACGGCGAGGATTTCCACCGCGCATTTGTCGGTGCCGACCGGGGAAGCGGGTTCGACATCGCAAGCATGCGCCTACGCAGCGGGAAGCCGTCGCTGACCGACGAGGGTTATGCGAATCTATTGGAGAATCCCCCGTCGCTTGAGGAAATGCGTGATTACTTCGCCGACGTGCTCGACCAACTCGAAGTGGACTTGAGCACTGCCGCGTTCAGGACACAGCGTTCGGGGCCCTAAGGAACGTAACGGGCATGACCTTCGCCGGCCGCTCGATATCGAAAGCGGCCATCCCGAATTGCTGACGAAGTTTTTCGTAGCGGACGAAGGTCACTATTTTCTTACCCGATCACGGATTTTTTTACGAATTGACAATATAACCCGGATTTTTTACGCACAGCCGCCTATCTTACTCGCGGCCGCTGCTCGACAATTACAAAGTCACTCCGGAGGATCGTTCTCTGCGTGTTCCGCAGCCGCTGCCGCCTCCCACAGCCGCGGCCCGCGCGCCGGAGCGATGCGCGGCGGCCGAGTGGATTCGACGCCGTGCGCGAAAATGCACGAAGCTGACGTTCGATCTGATGACGCGGAAGTAGTGGGTGCCTCGTGGAAATCATGCCCTGGCACTACCTGAGAAATGAATATACCTTGATATATCCCATTGCAAAGCATAGACTGTGACGTCTATCAGTGCAAGAGGGTACAACCGTGAGCCAGGCCGCCAAACTTTTTGCCAACGGTCGTAGTCAGGCGGTTCGCCTGCCCGCCGCCTATCGCTTTGACACCAAGGAAGTTTTCATTCGCCAGGACACCGAAACCGGCGACGTGATCCTGTCGCGCAAGCCGGCGACCTGGGACGACTTCTTTTCTGCACTCAAGGCGGCCGACGTGCCGGCCGATTTTCTCGACAACAACGAGCGTCAGCAGGGAGCGCAGGATCGTGATCCCCTCAAGGACTGGGGCGAATGAGGCGGAACATGCTCGACACCAACACGGTGAGCTACCTGCTCAAGGCGCACCCTGTAGTCGGCCGGCGCGTGGCCGCCGCCCCCATGGCTTCCCTTTGCATTTCCGCGATCACCGGAGGCGAACTGCTGTTCGGCTTGGCTAGGCGTCCGGATGCAAAGCGCCTCCATCGTGCCGTGCGCGAGCTCCTGCGGCGTGTTGATGTCCTGCCCTGGGACAGCACCGCTGCCGAACGTTATGGAGCCGTGCGAGCCGACATGGAGCGTCGAGGAAAAATCCTTGCGTCGCTCGATCTGCTGATTGCCACCCACGCCTTGAGTAGCGGTGCGGTGCTGGTGACCAACGACAAGGCCTTTGGTCAGGTCGGCGACCTGCAGGTCGAAGACTGGACGGCGTGACCGATGCGATTGCAGGCATTTCACGACCTGCGTGCGTAAATCGCATTGCAATCGTGAGCACCCAATGGTATATACTGAACATATACCTTACAAGGGAGCAATCATGAACAACCTGCTTCTCAAGTTCAAAGTCAAAGACACGCCGTATGGGGTGACGAGAGAAACCCTGAAGGCGATTGCCGAGGAAATCGACGTGAGTGAAACCATGGCGATTCACCTGGCCCTGTCGCGACTGGCCAAGGATGTGCTACCGGCTTACGAGATGGATGATGGCCCCCTTTCCAAGAGCGACCTCGCCCGCATACGCAAGGTGGCGCAACCGAAGATAGACAACAAGGGGAAGTTGCTTCGTTCCCGCTCGCTGCTGTAAGGAGCGACCATGTGGGAAGCGCCCGACCCCGGCGATATTGTCTGGTGTCTCTTTCCGCAACGGCCGCGTGATATTCCCGGCCCGAAACCGCGTCCCGCACTTGTGCTTGATGTCGATGAGCACGAGTTCGAGATCATCGTCACGGTCGCCTACGGTACATCTCAAAAGGTGCAGCGTCTGGCTACTGGCGAGTTTGCTATTCGGAAAACAGAAAACAAAGCTGCGTACGAGCTGGCGGGGTTGTCGTTTGACACGAAATTCGACCTCCGTAATCGGGTTGGTCTGCCGTGGGACGACACCTTCTTCGCCGTGCCACCGGACCCCACTTATGGGCAAACTCCGAAACTTGGGAGTATGCATATCGGGCTGGAGCGGGCACTCAAAGCCGCTGCAATGGCAATCAGATAAGCAATACCTCAACCCCGGTAGCCACTGGCTATCGGGGTTTTCCGCAAAAATGATCCCAGATTATCCATTAGACCTTTTCACGCAGCCAGAGGGATGACAGGCGGATGTCCGGCATTGCTCCACAGCCCCATGAACCAGGCCCGTCGTCGTCGTGGCACGGAGAGGATCAGGGTGTTGTTGGCGGTATTGCGGTGCCAGCTGGCACCGATGGCCAGCACCTGACCATGCAGAGTTGCCAACGTAGGCTGCACCTTGGTTCGCATGACCGCCTGCCGGAACAGGCTCATCAGGTTATAGACGAGCATGGCGAAACCCAGAGCGGCTTCTGTGGCCCAGAAATCGTTGAGCGCAAAGCTGTCCAGGCCGAAATCGGCTTTGAGTTCCTTGATGCGGTTCTCGCAATCCGCACGCCCCCGGTAGCTACGCCATACGTCGACATCTGGCAGCGTCAGCGAGGTCACCATGGCCCCGTAGCGCCAGCCCGACAGATCGGGATCGTCGGCAAACAACGACAGCGTCTTGCCCGGTGCCGTCTTGCGCTTGATCGACTGACGCACCACCACGATCCGGCGGGGAGCCGCCCAACTCTGAGCCTGGTAGGTGATCTCGGCCAGTTCCAGCCCGGTCTCCAGTGCCCACCAGTGCGCCTCGCGCACGATGCTGGCCTGCAATCTCTGGGTGAGCTTGGCGCTGATGATGTAATCGATCTTGCGTCCTTCCAGGAAACTCAGGATGGATTCGTCGAAGAAGCCGCTGTCGGCACGAAACAACCCAACCGTCTTGCTCCCCAGATGGCGCAGGGTGGATTCGATGAAGGCCAGCACGTTGTTGGCGGTATGCGCATTACCCGGTCGCAGCCAGAAGTTGGCGACCATCCGTGCCTCGGCCACAAACGCCAGCAAGGGATGATGCGAGGGGCGCCCCCGTTTGCCCGGGTTGTAGCCTCGCGTTGCACCTTCTTGCGCACCATGTCGGGTGATCACCGTGGAGTCCATGTCGAGGGTGATCCGCATCAGTGTGCTGACCTTGTCAAAAAACCAACGATAGACAGACTCCTGAACCCCTTCATTGCGGGCCATGTCGAATCGCCCGAACAGCCGCACAATCGCCCGATGTCCTGCTGCCTTCGTCCAACCGAACAGCCGGGTCAGCGTGCCGTCCAAGCGCACCGTCTCGGCATGTGCAAAACGGCAGGCTCCGCACCAGATGGAGACAATCCACTGCTCGATCAGCTGAACCGGAGGATAGCCCCGGTTGGAGCCGGGCGGTGGCAAATCCCAGCCGGATGCCGCCTGCCGAAAGCCCATTTGATCCAGCATGCGCTTCATCAGCGCCATCCCACCCCAGGCACTGATCTCGCGGTCCGTGAATTTGATCCAAAAATCACCTTCTGACGCACCATTCAGCATGGGATCTCCACCAAAAGTACATAGCAATCAACCCGTTGGGCTAATGAATATTATTAGACCCCAATCATGCCAGATACATTATCTGCGACATCTATGCTACCTCGAAACCGCTAATGGATAATCTGGGATGATCTAAACAATAGGCATCAAGTAAGGTTCTGGTGCGCGCCGTAAATCCGGCTGCGATCCGATCCAGCGGCGGAGGTGGCTCCCTCCGTGCCGATCCGACACGATCGTGAACACCCAGGCTACAATTTGCCCCCCCCGCGCAATCCCACCTCGGCGAGCGTTCACGTTCGACCGAAACAGGTGTTCACCATCAGCGAAATGCGCACATTCCGCCAGCGCCGACTTTTCCTTCGCGTTCGCAAAATACGCTCTGGAGCGTATTTACCATGGGATAGATGCCAGCCATCATGCCGCGTATAGGGTCGGTTTGGGTCTGACCCCGCTATCGAGAGGTGATTGCCATGAAATATCCACGAATTGTCGATCGCAGTCTGGCGCAGCGGCTTTGCGGCATTGTCGGCTTCCTTTTGGTGCTTTCGGCGGGGAGCCACGCCTGGGCGCAACAATCATGTAGTGCCGTGAACGGCGTGCTGGCCAACAGTTTGGCCAACACGGCGCTGTCGCCTAAGGATAACAGTAACTATCAATATACTTCCGGGGGTTCCACCTTCACTGCGAGCCGGGGGACGGGAACGATCAAACTCCCCATCCCGCTGCTGGGCGAGAAATCAATCAAGGCCAACGTAACTCTGGTGAGTTGTGGTTCTTCATTGGCTTATGTTGTCGTCGAGGGCCAATTAAATGACCTCCTCGACATGGTGGTGCCAGATCCACTCAAAGCGCCCATGAGAGCGATCAACCCCAGCGGCGCCGTGCTCGTTTTCAATCTGACCAACTCGGAAATCGATCTTGATAAGGTCCACGGCTCACTTCGGTGGAACTACGAAAATCAGCTAAGTACTGTCAGTAGTACAGGTGTCAGAACTACTGTCGGTATTGCAGGTGTCAAAATTCCCAGAAACGGGGTCGCCCTGCTCATGAGCGCCGATGTCAGCGACATTATGGAAAAAACCGCCGGACAGTTTCTCTCTGGGAATCCCGGCAAGGTGCGCATTCAGTTCCAGAATGCCCAGAATAAGGCCGAATTCGGGATGACGCTGCTGGGCATGTTCGCCCTCAAGCCGAGGGGCATAGAGAATCTCAAACTTAAAGATCCGGCGTTCAGCGTGGAGAAGACACAAGGGGGATCCAGCACCACCTTCAGCGGCGGGTTCTATTTCGATAACAAGCATCTCGGCAACGCCGCGGTGACCAAGACTGCGACCAGTTATAGCGCCGATATAGCCCTCGAGCCGCTTGATCTCGGCATGTTTGACATTAATAGCGCGAAGATGATTTTGGATATGGGTAGCGGGACCGGCACGCTGAGTGGACAAATCAAAGGCTCGCCGGTGTTCAGCAGCGTCAACGCCGAAATCAATGGAAATATTAGCCCCGTAGAAATCACATTAACGACTACGGCCGATTTTTTAGGCTCAAACACAGCTCTCGAATTCAAGGGGCCAATGGCGTCCTTCTCCAATGGACAGGGTGTGACACTGAAAGCAACCATCAGCAGTCCGAATTTTGCCTCGGCCTTGACTCAGCAAGCGCGCGATGCGATTGGGGCCACCGGGGTGTTCAGTAAAGTAAGCGCCCTGCTAGACATGGGCAACCCGCTGCCCACCATCAAAAGCGCCACCCTCAAGATGACGCTGGGCGGGAACAATCCCAGTGGCACGATGAGTGTGAAAGGCAGTGTTTTTGGGCAGGGTTTCACCACTGGCGATGTAGAGGTGAGTGCGCAAGATATGTCATCATCCGACAAGATTGCCTCGAAGATAAGCTCCAGCGTGGTATCGGCGGCGGTGAAGATACTAGATGATAAACTCATAGAATTCATGAATAATCCTGCCGCAGCAATGTATAAACTCGTCGGATCAGTCGTGCCTAAAGCCGGTGAGACCGCTACAGAAGTCATCCGATATTTTAGCTGCTTGTTTGGATGCGCTTCCCCGACTCCTCCTCCGCTATACAACGCACCAAAATTCCCGTCCTATTTGAAGGCTGGCAATACTGACGACGCAGTCAGCGAACTCATTGGACTGTCCCTGCCCGGCATCCCTTTTATAGAGCCACTCAACAGCTTCATCCAGGGGGAGCTGAAATATAATGATCTCCAGGAAGACAAGAGAAAGGCAATCGATATCAATGGAACCCTGAAACAGGGCCTCTGGTACGACATTAAGGAGGCCACATTTAGCGGTTCTGGCGCAGACCTCCTAATACCGATCGGGAGGATTGCCGATAACCGATACGCAGCGGTGATCGAGGCCGCTAAGAGTGACGACCGCAGCAAGGCAGACCTGATTGTGCGGAACAATCAAAGAGCCATGCGAGACGGGATGATCATGGGGTCGGCGTCAGCGTTGTACAAACAGTTGAAAGATGCCAACATTAGCCCGAAATTGACGGGGGCCATCGTCGGCATGTTCCTGCACAGGGCGCGGGAGGATCGCCGTTGGATGGAGCGCGTTTGTGTCAGTGATTTCAAGCCTCTTGTGGGTCAACTCCGTAGAGAGCATTCTGACAATTCGCAAAGCGGCCTGATGGCTGGTCCTATCGAAATCCGCGACCAGGCATACGACACGGCCATTACGGCAGGGGGGGCATCTAACGACGGATCCATTTACTTCAACCATGGTCCCAACGGGCATTGGAATAACGGTTGGTGGTGGTTTGTCGATGCGGGAAGAGGTGACTGCACCTACCGCCTGCGCAACGCTAAACATGGAGGCTATATGGGCGCCGGACAGAATGCTGCCGACAATACTCTCTATCACTATGGCAACATCCCTCTCATTGACTTCACCAACTGGGAATTGCTGCGTGTCTTCCACCCAAATAAGTCTTACGAAGTGGTCGGCTATGTGTTGCGCGATTTGAAGTGGTTTGGCGGGCCAACGGCGGGTGATGCCGGCAATGACAACAAGGTCCGTCACCAAAAGGTCCTGCCTCATTCGTGGGGACAAACGGGTAAAAACCGTATCTGGTCGCTGTATTTTTGCGGCAGCTGCAAATCTGAACATGGGGGAGGCCTGCCTCCCTCCATCAAGCCGTGATGGTTTACTGACCGCCAAACCCGTTCCCAAGAAGGCATGACATGGCCAGCCGTCATCGGGGTGCGCATCGCCGCATGTTGGGCGTGGGCGCTGTGCACCCATGGCGCGCTGGCGTCGACCGGTCCGGATTGCGATATCCGGCTGCACGACGAAAGCCCTGGCCTTGCCAAGTTTCAGGTAAGGGCGGGGGCCAGGTTCACGGTTTGCCTGGACGCCAATCCGAGCACGGGGTTTTCCTGGGCAATGCCTTTCGCGAAATCGCAAGGACTGGATCGCGTGTTGTATCTGGGTAGCCAATACCGCCAGGATGTATACTGCAACCATTATGGTGCCATGATGGTTGGAGTCAGCGATGCCCACTACATTGACGTTGAAGAACATTCCGGACGAGGTATATGCACGCCTGAGGATTGCAGCGGAGGCGCACCGCCGCAGCCTCAACAGTGAGGCCATTGTGTGTCTTGAGACCGCGCTTGCGTCGGTCAGGATAGCTCCCAGCGAACGGCTTGCGCGAGCGCGCCAGTTACGGGAGGGGTTGAGCGCAACGAGGTTTCGGGCGCGTGACATTGATATCCTGAAGATGCAGGGACGTCCATGATTGTGGTGGACTCGAATGTGCTGGCGTATTTGTATCTGCCAGGCGAGCACACCGCAAGCGCAGAAGCCCTGCTCGAACACGACCCGAATTGGGCTGTGCCGGTTTTGTGGCGAAGTGAATTTCGAAACATCCTGGCTGGGTACATTCGGCGTGGAAGCCTGACGTTCCAGCAGGCGCATAGTCTCCAGTGCGAGGCGGAAGATTTGCTCGCTGGCGCCGAATACGAGGTGGGCTCGCGCAGCGTCCTGGAACTGGTACGCGACAGTGAATGTTCAGCCTATGACTGCGAATTTGTCGCGCTAGCGATGAATTTGGGCACGAAGCTTGTGACGATGGACGGTAAGTTGTTGCGGGCGTTTCCGGACATCGCGGTCGCACTGTCTGCGGGCTAAGGCATAGCATGGTTGTGCAGTAAATGTGTCAGCCAAACGTGGGAGGCGGCAATCGCCACCCACGTTTCGCCCGCCGTCCAGCCGGCGCCGACTTTTCCCCTTCGCTTTCGCGTTCGCAAAATACGCTCTAGAGCGTATTTGCACGGCAACGCTGTGATCGTACGATCGCTCCAGTCGGATCATTGTCGATCATAAGGAGGGAGTGGCCATGAAATCACTACGGCTTCTTGCAGCAAACATTGTCGGCGCAGCTCTTGCCGTTGGAGGCGTCAGTTGCTCCTGGGCGCAGTCATGTGGTGCCATAAGCCCCGCGCAGACGCAACTCGCCAATGCCCTGGCCAGTACGGTGCTGTCGCCCATGGATGGCGAGAACTATCAACATGTTGTCGGCGGCCTCGTCTTCACACCGAAGCGGGGGACGGGGCAGATCACGCTCCCGATGCCATTGGGGGTAGCCGATCTCAACATCAAGGCAAAAGTGACTCTGGTGAACTGCGCGGCATCGGCCGGCAGTCTGCCGTCGCTGTCCTATGTGGTCGTCGAGGCCGGAATCAATGACCTCATCGGCAAGGTGGTGCCGAACCCTCTGGATGAACCTTTGAGGGCGCTTAACCCTGGCGGTGCCGTGCTCGTGTTCAATCTTGCCGATTCGGAAATCAAGCTCGACAAGATCCACTCATCTCTCCTGGGCGCATACCGAGGACAGGTAGGAACCAACCTCGACGGCGTAACGGTTCCAAAGAACGGGATGGCGCTCCTCATGAGCGCCGATGCCAGGGACATCATGGAAAAGACCGCCGGAACATTTCTCTCCGGAAGCCCAGGCAAGGTGCGTATCCAGTTCCAGCACCAGTCTGCCAATGCACTGAACGATTTCCGCATGACGCTGTTGGGCCGTTTTGCCCTCAAGCTGGCGGGTGTGGACAACCTCCAGCTTGAAAACCCGGCGTTTATTGTGACAAAGGAAGGAGCGAAGTCCAGCACTACCTTCAGCGGCCGGTTTCTTTTCAATAGCAAGGCGATCGGCACGGCTGCGGTGACCAAGACTGCGGCCGGTTACAGCGCCGCCATCGCCCTCGATCCGCTTGACCTCGGCGTATTTTCCATTGGCGGCATCGGGGCACCTGGCCCAAATATGGGTATGGACCTAGGCAGCGGGGTCGGCACATTGACGGGACAACTCACAGGCTCTGGGCCGTTCAGCACCGTCAACGCAAGGGTAGACGGAACAATTACACCCACGACAGTGAGCCTCAGAGCCAATGCCAATCTTCTCGGAAGCGCAACACTCGAATTCAAGGGCGCGACGATGGCGAGCTTCTTCCCCCTCGGTCAGGGAGTGAACATGGCGGCGTCGATAGATAGCCCCAATTTCGCCTCTTCCCTCACAAATATGGCAGGTAACCAGGTCGGCGCCAGCGGCTTGTTCAACAAGGCAGCGGGCTTGATAGGCGGCATCAGTCCCTACCCGACCATCACACGGGCCAGCCTGAACATGTCGATGGGCGGCAGCAGTCCCGGCGGCAATATGAGCGTGACCGGGAATGTTCTCGGGGAGTCTTTCACCAGCGGCGATGTTGGCGTGCGCTTGAGTGACCTGGCGACGTCGGACAGCATCGCCGGCAAGATGACACCGGTCGTGGTCGCCAAGGCCGAGGACATTCTGGCGGGCTGGCTGCGTGACCTTATGAAGGATCCGATAAAACTCCTGTCTGGTCTGCTGGGGAAGGGTTTTAGCGCCGTCAGTAAATTTTTGGGTGGTGGCGACAACAATCAAATCGAAGCTCGCACCGTCAGCATTGGCGGCGGAAAACTAGGTGGCAATGGGAGTGCTGGCGTCAAGTTCTCGATGATCAGCATTTGCAAGGACAGGACTTCGAACCGAAATGGTCGCGTCTGTGAGTGCAGCGGGAAAGGGACCGAATCATGCGCATGCTGGGTCAATTGTGACCGAGATGGCAATGTCGAGTTCTATGTCACCGTGGAAGAAAACGGCAGGCAGCTCTTCACTCCGGCACAGCGGCTGGTCAAGAGCCATGGCAATTCAGTCGAGATCCGACGGGGCTGGAATCAGCAGCTGTGCATCGACAGCGGGGACTACCACTCTACGGGCTGCTCGAACAACCCCAACGATCCACGCATTGGAATCCTGGCGACTCCAAAGCTATGGGTGAACCAAGCACCCGACAACACGATCCGCGATGCTAGGCAGAATTTCGCCTGCGCACCCTTGGACCGGCCTGGTGTCGGCAGGGCGTATCAGAACCAGCAGTTAAAGCGCTGGGTCTGCGAATTCGGCCATGACGGCAGGGAACACACCTATACGAGCAATTTTGTATTCCTCAAGATCGACCCGCAGAGCGTGCAGTGGAGGCAGGGCGTGGGCCCGGAGTCGATCGGATCGCTTACCGATCACACACCCATCTGCCGCGCCATTCCCGGCAGCGGGTGGCCGCACATGGAATTCGGTTGGGTGTATTCAGATGGATGCGTTCTAGGGTGGGGCGGTCATTCGCCATCCATCCCACAGTACGAGACTCTGATCAAGCGCGCGCCGCGTTAGAAACAGGAACAGGACAGGAGATGGTTCAAGCCCACTTGTTCGACCGGTGCGGCACGGCCCAGCGGCGGAGGTTGATGCCTCCGCCGCGTGTTGCAGCTTTCCGCGGTCAAGTCCTTTACGCAAGACACCCCCGTCTGTCGAACCAATCCCGGGGGCGGATGGCCCCATATGGAGTTCGGCTGGGTCAACAACAACCAGTGCGTCCTCGGCTGGGGCGGTCGCTCACCGAGTTTCCCGCAGTACGAAACGCTGGTTGTGCAGTAGATGCATCGGCAAAACGTGGGGGCGGCAATGTCCCCTCACGTTT
>SXGU01166293.1_pt1 | contig 10584 bp, 8 predicted proteins | sample 3174531 | NCBI WGS metagenome assembly SXGU01 (sample SAMN11356863, study PRJNA531348) | freshwater metagenome | isolation source: freshwater sample F1-140 | place: China: Fuxian Lake, Yuxi | collected 2017-12-25 | reverse complement strand
CTTCCTGTCGATGCACTCGGTTCGGTATTGTTTGGCACGCCGCCAACCGTTCGCGAACTACCGGGACTCGGTGCGAGCCGTATACCAGAATTATTGAGACGCGATGAGCTCGGTCAAGTTATTCACGTCGACGATTATGAATCAGCCATGGCCTGCCGGCAATTGGTCAAACACGAAGGCATCTTTGCCGGTGGCTCATCCGGGTCTGTAATCGCCGCAATTCAGCGCCTATCCGCTCAATTGCGTCAGCCTGCCCGCATTCTCACCGTCCTACCGGATCGGGGTGAGCGTTATCTGGATACGGTATACAACGATCAGTGGTTATCGCGCATGAAAGAACGCCACTTCTCCCGTCTGTCAATGCAATCCGCCGATGTAGCGCTTGGATAAATAACATGAATACATTATTAACTTCCTCCCCCGCTTTACTCTATCTCAGCCGCAGCGATTTAAGCACATTAGGCGGCGATCATTCACAGCCTTATGTCGATGCCATAACAAATGGGCTTGCGTCACATGCTCACGGCGATTATGTACAACCTCTCAAACCCTATCTGCGTTGGCCCGGAGCAGATCACATTGCCGATCGTATCATTGCCATGCCGTGCTATTTGGGAGGCGAACAACCGATCGCAGGTTTAAAATGGGTTGGCAGCCGACAACACAATCCGATCCGCTTTGGTCTTGAACGCGCAAGCGCGGTGATCGTACTAAACGATGCGAACACCAATTATCCAATTGCAATCCTGGAAGGCGGATTGATCAGCGGTATGCGCACTGCGGCCATAACCGCTGTTGCGGCCCGCCATCTGGCACGCAAAAACTTTACCGATATTGCCTGTATCGGCTGCGGCCCTATAGCACGTATGCAACTGCGGACGCTGCTCGAGCAATTTCCAAATATTACACGAATTCACCTGTTTGATTTATCAAGAAATGCCGCGAATACTTTGGCGGATGTTCTGGCAAGAAATTATCCGAATACAGATTTTCTCATCGCCGACTCAGCGAAATTTGCCGTGCGTGCGGCTGATGTTGTCGTGACTTGCACGACAACTGATTCCCCCTATTTAACCTATGATTGGCTCAATCCCGGAGTTTTTATCAGCAACATATCCATTATGGATGTTCATAAGGATGTTTATGAAAAGGCTGACAAGGTAGTGGTCGATGATTGGGATCAATCCAATCGCGAGAAAAAGATCATCAATCAATTGGTCTTGGAAGGACGCTTCAGCCGGGAGCAGCTGCACGCGGAGCTTGGGGAAATTGTAATCGGCGCCAAACCCGGCCGCGAGAATGATAATGAAATTATATTGCTCAATCCTATGGGTATGGCGATTGATGACATTATCTGCGCCCGCCACTTTTACCATCTCGCATGTGCACGCGGGATCGGAACGCAATTGCCATTGTTATAGCTAAACGACATGCATATTACTTCACCCCACCCCTATGCAAACCGGCTGGCTCAAGATGTATTCGATGCACTTTGGCTGGAAGATCTTTACGGTTTCCGGACGCACTGCATTATGCGCCCCGCAGCAGATGGTAAAACAATACTGGAAATTTCGCTTGATGACATGCGATTGCTTTGCTGGCAAGGACAAGAAATCGATGGCTTGCGGCCATTTCGGATATTGAGTTCGTATGCTGTTCTGCGTACCGGTACGCAGATGATCGATCTCGAGATCGACAAGATCGTCAAAATATTGCAGACAGCGGACTGGTGGATTGATAAAACAGGTCGTTTTGCACAACTCTTCAGTCTGGCATATAAACAAGCTGCATTCACTGCACTGCATGAACATACTATCATGGCGCATTTCGCCTCAGCCCCTGGCGACTTGTTATCCTGGGAAGCGCTAAGCTGTTTAAAAGATCGGCCGTTCCATCCCCTTGCCCGCGCCAAAGATTGGGGGAAAAGTGATGGTCATGCTTATGCCGCTGAAACAATGATGCCGCTCCCGCTGCGTTGGATTGCAGTGCCGAAACACCGCATAGTATGCGCAAAAGGGCGGGATGCGCTTACCGGGCAACCTCTGGCTGAAAACCTTCTCGATCCGCTGCAGCAAGATATGTTGTCTAAAACAGCTCACGCTTGCGGCGCCGACGGCGAGGAATGGCTATGGTTGCCGGTTCATCCGTGGCAGTGGGATTGGCTTAATCAATCGACGCATTCCAGACTAACCGGCTGTATCGATCTATGCACTGGCCCTGGAACAGCGACTCCGACCGCTTCGCTGCGTTCGCTTGGTATTACTGGAAATATAAATACACATCTCAAGCTTGCACTCTCCGTTTGTACGCTGGGAGCGATTCGTACTTTACCGCCGCGCTATTTACATAATGGCACCCTCGCCAGCACTTGCCTGAAATCATTGCGCCAGCGCGATAACTGGCTTGCAACGCATCTTCTGCTATGCGATGAGGATCAATGGTGGGTCGTCAGCCAAAGGGAACAATGTCATCGGGATAAAGAATTATTTTCTTCCGAATCCGGTGACTTGGCTTGCATGATCCGCCGCTACCCAATGCTACCCGACACAACGTTGATTCCGATGGCGGCTTTGCCGGCGGTTACAGCGAATGGCGAATTGCCGGCATTTGACTATTTGATCGGCCCATTAGCTCAGGAAAAAATTGCCTGGAATTTGTTCAGCGACATTGCCAGAACCCTGCTCGAATTGGGACTACGTTGCTTCGCTCAAGGCGTGATGCCGGAACTGCATGGACAGAATGTACTGTTGGCCTTCAGGGGACGACAGATTATCGCATTGGTCTTGCGTGATCATGACACACTACGGATATGCCGTCCGTTGATGCAATCGCAAGGCGTTGCAATACCGGATTATATTGTTGACCGCAGCACACCAAATACGCTAGAACTCAACACACCGCAAGAACTCCTGGCCTATCTACAAACGCTCGCCATTGAAGTTAATCTGTATGCCATTCTCGCCGCACTAGCCGAACATTATCAACGGGAGGAATTCTACGGTTGGCAAATTGTTCGGGAAGTAGTTGAAAATTGCCTGGCAAATATTCCATTGCCGGACAGAATTGCCGACCAGACAAGAAATATCCTATTGGAAGAAACCAAATGGCCATTTAAACAGTTACTTACCCCGATGCTGGGTGCCAAAAGTTTCGGTACCGGCATGCCCAGCGCCATGGGTTATTTGCATAACCCATTGCTGATAACAAACTCCGGCGGATATCAAACATGCGCAATCTGATGTTGTTGCTAGTCTGTCAAACTGTAACCACGCTCGGTTTGATGGTTTTTGTGCCTATCATGCCGCTATATATCGCAATGCTGACACAGGTGGATGCGGCAAATGTTGCACATTGGAGCAGTCTTGCGCTTGCAGCACCGGCTCTTGGCACATTATGCTTCGCCTCTTATGTCGGGAAGTGGTGCGATCGTTTCGGTTATCGCCGCCTATTGCTGATATCGCTGATCGTATTTGTTGCCAGCATGCTGCTGATGGCAGTAAGTTCGAGTATCTACGGCTTCATACTGGGTCGTCTGTTGCAAGGCATAAGTAGCATCGGCGTAGTGTTAACCGCATTTATCGGATATATCAGCGAGGATACTACCCGGGGGCATTCATTGGGTTTGCAGGAAAGCGCTATTGCATGCGGCTCACTGGCCGGACCGGTACTCGGAGGCGTCATGCTGGATTATTGGTCGCTTAAACCATTATTGATAAGTAGCGCCGTACTTACAGGTTTCGCTGGTTACTTTCTGTGGAGCCGGCTTGACGAACCGAAAAAAATGATACCGGTTTCCGGAGCATTATTCTCAGGTTTGCATGCTGTGCTCGCTCACAACACTTTGCGAAACTGGATGCTGGCAGCCTGCTTGGTACAAGCGGCCGCATTTGCATTCATCGCCGCATTTCCATTTTATATCGCAACATCGCTGCCTGCCACCGATGCGCTCGCCAGCAAAATTGGATTGCTGCATGCGCTGGGCTGGTTTGCCGCCATGATAGCAAGCCCACTGTGGGGCCGATTGAATGATAATGGCGAACCAAGGTATTGCTTCGCATTGGCTGCATTGGGCTGCACACTATCGATCGGATTGCTGACAGTAGTCGACCAGACCTGGATAATCGCTCTATTACGGATAGTTCAAGGCGCATGTTATGCCGCTTTGGTGCAATCGGTATTGCTGACTTGCAGTCGTCAATTACCCATCGCGGTTTATGGGCATGTAACCGGTCTGAGCAGGAGTTTTATGGTAATTGGTCAATTGTTGGGACCACTGATTATCATACTTCTGCTGCCATTACTATCCCCCGTCAACTTACTCTTACCGGTTGCGGTGCTGTTTCTGGCAGCAAGCCTGATCGTGTATGGCGGCGGACAATCCATGCCAGTCTCCCGTTTACAGAATTAAAATGATTCACGAACCATCACACTTGATGAAACTGCCGCCTATTGAGCGCCGCTTGCTAGAGCAATACCTTAATACCTATTGTCGGGAAATGGGTTGCTTTGATCCGCGCCTTGACTCAACCGAAGCCGGTCCAATAGAAATATCTTCCCATATTAAGACTTGGCGGTCCGCAGGATCAATGCCGTTCCTACTTTCATTTGCACAGACAGGGTATCAATTAGCCGGCGCATTGACATACTTCTCTCCAGTTGGTTACCACCGTGTATCACCGTTCGCGTGGATCGGTCGACATGGTGTTTGGCTGCCGTTGATCAATGACGTAACGCCATTGATCGATTTAATCGCAGACACGCTCGCTGCCACCAGTGGCCAGTCGGTAGAAATAGCGTACAGCAACCGCACTCGACTGAAGTCATTGATGTATAACAGCATGGCGCAAGTTTACCGTTTTCATCGCTATAAGCCTGCCGCAAATCGATCGCCTTTTCTAATTGCCGAGCAAGGATTGCGCTTCGGTCACATTTTTCATGTGACCTCCAAAGCAATGGAAGGCTTTAGTGAAGAAGATATGCAACGTTACTCACCTGAATTGGGTGCCTCGTTTCGCCTACATTATTTTGCAGTGACTGCCGATTTGCTGGAAACACGTGTCATAAATGGCGAATGCCCGCCAATTGATCCAGAAGCTGCACTGTTTGCCGAAGATGTGCTTGGCAGCGGCGATTACCGGCTGTTGCCCTGCCACCCCTGGCAGGCCAATTATCTGTTAAGTTTGCCTGAAATCAATATATTGATTAGAAAAAGAAAATTAATTTCACTGGGACCATTGGGTGAAGTGGCTTGGCCGACTTCTTCGGTGCGAACCGTATGGCTGCCCCGGCAAAATTTATTCCTTAAACTTTCGCTTAATCTGCGTATCACCAATTTCATACGCAATAATCCGCCAGAGCAAGTCAGACGAGCATTGGATGCCAGTCTTGCACTCTCTTTGATTCCCGGTCATGTATCCGAACAGCTTGCATTTTGTATTCTACCGGAACTTGCAGCCCAAACGCTCCGGTTACCGAACGAAGCCTTGCAAGCAGCATGTGCCGTAGTTTATCGGCAAGCGATGCCGATCGATGAGGCAGAGCGTGTTCAGGTAGCGGTAGCAATATTGGAAGAACCGGCCGATGGGGAAATTCCATTATTGCCGCTGCTGCGGTCATCCGCTAAAGGGCAATCGCTTGACGAAGGATTGGTACGTAAGTGGTGGAAATGCTACCTGGATGTCACATTGCTGCCACTGCTGCGGCTGTTTCTGGAATATGGCATCAGCCTGGAAGCGCATCTGCAAAACACTTTGATCGCCTTCAGCAATGGCTGGCCGGTGCGTGGCTATGTGCGAGATATGGAAGGGGCCAGTATCAGTCGCACGCGTTTCCCGTTTTCTGATCGCCTGCCTGCCGACAGTCCCGCGCTTTATACTGAAAAGGAAGCTTGGCATCGCTTCCAGTATTACGTTCTGGTCAATCATATAGCCCACGCGATTGCCTGTCTGGCTCGCACCGGACTGACGACCGAAGCTGTGTTGTGGCGGGATACGGCAACAATCCTGATTGCCGCGACTAACGATCCGTTAATCGAGCAATTACTGGTTCAACCGACGCTACCGGCCAAAGCGAACATGCTCAGCAGCTTCCATCAGCACGGCGAGCGTCCGTCATGGATCGAAATTCCCAACCCTTTAATACTAAAACCAACCTATGCAGCCTTCTGATTACACTGATTTGATTAGCAGTCAAGCTTACCGGCAAGCAAGCCGCCGTGTGTTGCGGCAGCTGCTGGAAGCGCTGTTATTCGAAGATGCCGTACCGCATTGCGTCTGGCATGGCGAAACATTGACTTTGTCCGGCATCCGGTCAGACCAAAGCCCTATTACCTATCAATGTCAGGCATACAAAACCCGCAGTTTCGGTCGCGTGCGTATCATAACGCCACTATTGCGAATAGATGGCGATGTTACGCATGAAGCGAGCGATCCGGCGTTATTTCTGGCGGAAATTAAGTCATGGCTCATTGCGGACGAAGGGCGTCTTAGCCAGTTTGCATCCGAGCTACTGGCAACTCAGATTAAAGATGCTCAAACTCTGCATGCTCGCAACGGCAGACTATTACGTGGAGCCGATTATGACATGTTGGAAGCACGGCTGACCGACGGACATCCTTACCACCCGGTTTATAAATCGCGCATCGGTTTTACCCTGGACGACAACAATGCCTACGCCCCCGAAATTGCGGCCTCCGTAACACCATTATTGTTGGCTGTGCGTCGCGACCGTTGTCGGTGGGCAATCGATCAATCCTTAAATGCAGATACCGAGGAAAATAAAGGAATCGCTTTGCTTGGAGAAAATGATTGGCGACGCTTCCGTAATGAATTGGCCCGACACGCTTTACGAACGGAAGATTATCTGCCGTTGCCGGTTCATCCATGGCAATGGGATGAAATTATCCTGCCCGGATATCACCAAGCCGTTGCGCGCGGAGAACTGCTGGCAATCGGCACATTAAGCGACCGTTACATGCCTCAGCAATCGATTCGTACCTTGTGTAATTTCAGTAACCGGAACCGCCTGTCGCTCAAGCTTTCGATGAATCTTGTCAACACCTCTACCTCACGGGTATTGGCACCTCATACCGTGCGGAACGCTCCGGTCATCAGCAATTGGTTGCAAGAACTGACAAAACGCACCGATTGGCACGACCCCCTTGTGTGCCCCGTGTTATTGCGCGAAGTGATGGGTGTGAGTTTTACACCACAAGCTCCTGCTCATGGTCAATACGGTGCCATGTCGTGTATCTGGAGAGAAAGTGTACACAGCTATCTGGATCCGGAAGAACAAGCGGCACCGATGACCGCTGTATTGCATATCGATAGCGATGGCAGACCGTTTATTGATCCGTGGGTATATCGTCATGGCCCCGAATCCTGGTTAAAAAGATTGATCGAACGCGTATATTTACCGGTACTCCATCTTCTCTGGGAACACGGAATTGCATTGGAATCCCATGCCCAGAACATGATTCTGCTGCATCGGGATGGGTTACCAACAAGGGTAGCGCTTAAGGATTTTCACGACGGCGTGCGTTTCAGCAAAGCTTTGCTGTCCGCTCCCGCACCTGTACTTACCGCACCACCGGCGACACATGCACAGATCAATCCCAATTCATTTCTGGAAACCGACAGCGCCGATGAATTGCGGGATTTTACTTTTGATGCGCTTTTCTTTGTCAGCTTGGCGGAGTTGTCATGGTTATTTCTATGTCATTATGACATGACAGAAAAGCAATTCTGGCGGATCACTAGCGAGGTGCTGCTAACGCATCAGAAAAACAATCCCCAAAGTGCCGCACGCTATTCATTATTCGATTGTTTCGCTGCGGAAGTGGGCATCGAATTACTCGCCAGCCGGCGCTTCCAGCCGGAAATCCGGTTACGCACGCGGCGTGCGCCGAATCCGCTTGTACTGTCAAAGGAATTGACATGTATTTGAAGGCGCGTCTGAAAGGGGGTGACACGGTTTATGGCTTGTTCTGCTCCACTCCGTCCGCCTTAAGCATAGAAATAATCGCATCGGCCGGTTACGATTTTGTGGTGATCGACCTGGAACACACCTTGATTAGCGCCGAACAGCTATCCGCCATGCTGCTGGCGGCACGGGCAAGCAACATAGCAGCGTTAGTTCGCATAGCCGCGCATCACCAAGCATTGCAGGCACTGGATGCCGGTGCGGAAGGCATTGTGTTTCCTCATATTCGTACCGAGCAAGAAGCACGAGATGCGGTGCATCTTTGCCATTTCTCGCCATTGGGAAAGCGCAGTCTGAATTCCACTTGTCATAGCCGCTATGGACGTGATGACTTAACCGATTCCATGTATGCCGCGCAACAGCACATATTGGTGATAGCGATGATCGAAGATCTCAATGGTCTTGCGCAAGCAAAAAATATTGCGGCAACGGATGGAATCGATGTGTTGCTTGAGGGTGCCGCAGATCTCTCGCAATCGTTTGGCCTACCTTGGCAAACCCGTCATCCCGATGTACGTGCAGCCATATTGGACATTCATGCGGCTGCACGCTGCCATAATAAAATATTCTGTGCATTGCCACGAATACCGGAGGATTTCGATCGCTGGTATCACGATGGAGTCCGAATGTTTGTCCTCGGTGACGATCGCGGCATTACACGCCGTGCGATGGCAAACCATCTGAATCAGCATCAAAATAAGGTCGCCACGCTATGAATCCGCAACATTTTCATGATTACATGAACCGCTGCACACAACCGGTTTGCGCCTATCTTTACGACTTGGCGCATCTGCGTCGGCGCGCAAAGATGCTGCGCGATTATTTACCCAAACAATGCAAGCTTTTTTATGCCATCAAAGCAAACAGCGATGCGCCAATACTGAAAGCATTGCTCGATCATACCGATGGCTTTGAAGTGGCATCGCTGGGCGAAATCAGGCATGCACGTGCCGTCAGTGATTCCGTTCCGATCATATTCGGCGGCCCCGGCAAAAGTGACATCGAATTGGAGGGCGCGCTTGATCTTCGAACCATGCTGATCCATATAGAAAGCGAGCATCAATTGCGGCGTCTCGACTGGATAGCGCGGCACCGTGGTCAATCAGCGGATATCTTGCTGCGCGTAAATCCCGCTCACGTGCCTCAGCAGGCGACATTGCGAATGGGTGGGCAAGCCACCCAATTTGGAATCGAAGAAGCGCGAATCCCGGCGCTACTTGAGCTTATCCGAACTTTACCAGGCATCCGCCTCAAGGGTCTGCATATCCATGCGATTTCCAACAACCTGAATGCACATACCCATCTTGCTTTGGTAGAACACTACTTCAATTTGGTGAAAACCTGGCAAAACCGTTACGAATTAAGGTTTGATTGGCTGAACGTGGGCGGCGGCATTGGTGTCAATTACGCCGATCCGGAGGAATCCTTCGACTGGAAAGAGTTTTGCGCCGGATTATCCCTGCTTATCGCGGCCTATCAACCCGACTTTCAAATAATTTTCGAATGCGGACGTTTTATCTCGGCGGATTGTGGTTATTACTTAAGTGAAGTCATTGATGTAAAGGCTGCCTATGGCAAGTATTTTGCGATACTGCGCGGCGGATCGCATCATTTTCGGTTGCCGGTATCCTGGCAGCATAATCATCCCTTCATGGTAATGGCACGCGATAGCTGGCGCTATCCATTCGCACGACCGGCAGTCCATAATACCCCCGTCACGATTTGCGGCGAATTGTGCACACCCAAAGATACGCTTGCCCGCGATGTTTATATGGAACGCCTGCGAGCTGGCGACTGCGTTGTTTTTTTATTGGCAGGAGCCTACGGCTGGCATATCTCGCACCATGATTTCCTGAGTCATCCTTATCCCGAACGGATATTCCTGAATAACTAACCAAGGAGATTCCATAATGCTCTGCTCGTTTCCCATTCATTTCGTTTCTGTAAAAAAAATCCGGCCAAATGAACATCATTATCCCGAACATGCTGTCAGCCTGGCCGATGCCATCCGGCAGGAACAGCTTTGGCGTATTCCCATTGCTGTTGAACGTACCAGCTTGGCGGTAATGGATGGTCATCATCGCTTGGCAGCGGCACGGCAACTCAAGCTGAAATATATCCCTTGTCTGCTGCTCGATTATGATCTTGTAGAAGTGGACTCATCCCGGAACGGCTATCACGTCGATCCTGACGAGATCATGCATCGCGCCAGAACCGGGAATTTATATCCTCCGAAAACAACTCGACATCAATTTCCATCCCCGTTGCCAGTCTGCAATATTTCTGTCCCTTTGTTACAAGAACAGCCCGCATTTCCTCCATTTCTGCAAACAAAAATATGTCCGTTGGATCGATATGTAGCCGGAAGATTTCCTAACTTGAGCAATCGCACAAACCGGCAGGTAGGGTACCGCGTACTGATTTTGGAAAAATCGTATCGCTAGTGCTTGCGGTCAATCAATCTCATGATTAGCCACAATGTTCAGTAGGCTCATTTTTTGAGCCTACTGTTATGGATAATAAGCGCATTCCAACGAAAGGAGATGCGCAATGGGTATCAACAAGATTCAGTTTCAAAAAGGATTGTCGATGACTGAGTTCATG
>SXGU01302963.1_pt1 | contig 10586 bp, 9 predicted proteins | sample 3174531 | NCBI WGS metagenome assembly SXGU01 (sample SAMN11356863, study PRJNA531348) | freshwater metagenome | isolation source: freshwater sample F1-140 | place: China: Fuxian Lake, Yuxi | collected 2017-12-25 | reverse complement strand
CGACGATAGAACTTGCAGGCTCGTGCAGTTCACTTCGCCAACCTTCACAGCAGTTGTTCCTGAAAGATTGGTTCCATTGATCGTGATTTGAGTTCCACCCAAGATCGAACCTTGCAGTGGTGTCACGGATGTGATCGTGCCGGGGCAGGAACCCCAGTCCGCCAGCAACTGGGCGAGGTCCGCTCCGTTGATCTGCCCATCGCCTGTGATATCGCTAGCGCACTGCCCCTGCACACTGGAAGTTGAAAAACCGAAAGTAATTGCGACAGCGGCAACGATTGAAAGAAGAATGTTTGCTGATTTCATATTTTGAACTCGTGAAGGTGACGCCCCAATAAACCGAACAACTAATAATGTAAACCCAAAAGCCAGAAAGTCAAAAAAAAACAGAAAATTTGATGATTCTCTATTGTTGTCAAAAAACCTATTTTCGTGGTGCTAGGCGCATCTCAGGATGGCCGGCTTTGTAAGTGAAAGCGCCCGATGCGCGGCTCGAACGCGCGACCTCCAGTTTAGGAAACCAGTGCTCTATCCAACTGAGCTAATCGGGCTCGTGATATAGAAAGAATACCCCTCCCCACAAAGTTGACCATCAGCACGGCGATCAGAGTGGCTCTTCATAGTCTGGATAGCGACCGCCCGACTTTCGATCAGCCTTGGCTTGGACAAAATAAAACACGCACCAACCAGAAAGGAAAATGATCCAAAGAATATTTGAAAGCAGTACGAGTTCCATAAGAAGGTATTATATGTGATTTTCGCCGCACCTGCGTCTATTCTGACGCTTTCATCGATGGACGATCCCCTTTTCAACATCGTGCTCTGGCAACCCCAAATCCCCCAGAACACAGGCAATATTGGGCGCACTGCAATGGCGACCCACTGCCGACTTCACATCATCCATCCAATTGCCTTCGATATGGACGAAAAGGCTTGTCGCCGTGCTGGTTTGGATTACTGGGAATATGTGGACTGCCGCGAACACGCATCGTGGGAGGCATATCTTTCGTCAGAAACACCGAAGCGTCTTTGGCTCTTTACAACGAAATCCACGCGCCCGCATTGGAAGGCGGACTTTCGCCGCGGGGATCACCTTCTTTTTGGTCAAGAACAAGGGGGAATTTCGCCTGAAATCCACGAATGGGTCTCTGCAACATTCGGTATCGATCACCGCATCACATTTCCGATGATCGCCGCACAGAGAGCGCGAAGTTTGAATCTTGCCACGGCCGTGGCGTGCGGAGTCTATGAGGGACTTCGGCAGATCTCGCTCGGAACTGAAGGATTGCCCTCTGCGTATGATCTATAAGCCGATATCCTGCTTTTTCGGCAGTGGTTCATTTCACTCAAATTGTCCAGCAAATCTGCAAAGAACAACCATGAAGAATAATCCATTGAACCAAATCCAATCACAATCCCACCGCTGTGGCTTCACGCTTGTCGAACTCCTTGTTGCCATCGGCATCATTATGGTTCTCATCGGAATTCTTTTACCTGCGCTTGGCAAGGTTTCCACGAAAGCAAAGGCAACCTCCACAACTGCGACGATGAACGAGTTCGCAAAAGCGTGCGATGTTTTCTATACGCAATTTGGCTATTACCCTGGGATTGTGCCAGAGGCCATGCTTGCCGCGACTGTCAATCCACCAATCAGTGGAACCGAAAATGCATTGCTTCATCTGATGGGTGGTGCGATTCGAAACGATGATCCAATATATGCCAACGTTCAGCCGCCAGGCGATTGGCAAGAATTCACTTTTGGAACGCTTGGACCGAACGGAACTGGCCAAGTGAGGGTCAGGATCAACCCCAACAACATCGGCAAAGGACCGCGCATCGAAGGCAAGCAATACGAATCATTCTTCACACCCAAAGATGCTCAACTGAAAATCACAGCTGGACAAGTGGGACAAACATTGCAACTTCCAGATCTTCTTGATGCTTGGGGGCAACCGATTGGATACATCCGATCATCGCGGCCAACCGGACTTCTGACGGGAGCCATTACTGATAATCCCCAGTTTTTTATCGAACCACTTCTTCCATATTTCAACTCAAATGGTTTGGGAGATCTTACGATTGACCAAAACGCCAACTGCGTCTTTTCCCCTCCTGCAACACAAGCAAACAGATGGGAATATCTCGCCCAGCTCATTCGACATCCTGCGATGGGATCATTCGCAGCCCTTGCAGATGCCAGAGCTGGAACCCCACGAGGAAAATATTTCTTGTTTTCTGCTGGGAGTGACGGTATTTTTTTCGCCAGGACAGGTGATGGACCAACGCCAATAGCTCCAGCACTAAATTTTGCTGGACCAGATGCAAGAAAACCCGACGTCGTTACGACATACAACGACATCGTTGTATCTGGCGGCGGATAAATCGACATAAAAAAGCGCGCTCTAAAAAAACGCGCTTTTTTATTTTCTCTGAGATTTTTTTTTGTGGTTTTTCTTTCAAGCCGAAATCAATCCGGAAACTTGTAATCACCCTTCGGCGGATCTGCAGATGGAGGAGCTTTACCCCCTTGCCCGCCACCACCAGGTCCGCCCTTGCCCCCACCTGCTCCACCACGCTTTTCCATTTCCTTGCGAGCAGAAGCCATATTTGACTTGACCTCTGCCTGCTGATCGGGGGTTAGCACTGCCATAATCTGATCGCGAGCACTTTCGAAGCTGGGCATAGTCGAGCGCAATTTCTGCATTTCTTCCATCGCTGCTTTATCCGGCTTTCCGCCCGCGCCAGGTCCGCCCGCGCCAGGTCCGCCCGCGCCGGGCTTGCCACCCTTGCCTCCACCTTTACCTCCACGCATTCCGCCCATTTTTTCTTCCATCGCTTTCAACTTCTCGCCATTAGCCTCGCGCCAGGTATTCATTTCTTTCATGAATGTTTCGCGAATCGCATCGACTTTTGTTCGTTGATCATCGCTCAACATAGGTTCAACAGACTTCATTGATTCCATAAACAATCTCGCGTCCATCATTCCGCCTTGCATTTGTTGTCGTTGACCAGCCTTGCCATTCTTGCCTTCTTTAGTTCCGAAAGATGAATCGCCTTTGCCAGCATCATCTGGAACCTTTGGTCCCGCCAAAGTGCCGCCATTGCCACCATCGCCTCGTGGCGGGCGCTTTTCCTTCGGCGTCGCGGGTGGCGCTGTCGGCGCACCATCGGGTGCGGTCATTGGATCATCATCCCCGATGCAGAAAGCGGTCGGTTGGATTCCCGCCATCGAAACCGCGGTTGCGAGAACAAACATAGAGCTGAAGAGTGAAGTGCGTGTCATAAGAATTCCTTTCGTAGGCAATTGTCGTCGAAGAGGGAAATGGGGACAACAATACCGTACTATTTTGTTCTATGCCGCTTTCCTCCGCCGATATCCACGCCGCTCTGCGTACTGTCAAAGATCCCGACTTGGGAAAAGACCTTGTAACTCTCAATATGGTCAAGGATGTTCGCATTGATGGTTCCAACATCGTGGTCGGCATCGAGTTGACCACTCCTGCATGTCCAATGAAAGAAGTCATTCGAAAGGATGTTGAAGCTGCGATTCAAGCCCGCGCTTCTGCTGTTGGCGCACCCTCTGCAAATGTGACAGTCGAATACACCGCAAAGGTTCGTGCCGCAGCGAATAAATCACCAAGCAATCCTTTGCCGAATGTGAAGCATGTCATCGCAGTTGGTGCGGGAAAAGGTGGCGTTGGAAAAAGCACAGTCAGTGTCAATCTCGCAGTGGGCCTCGCCCGTATGGGGGCGAAAGTTGGACTTCTTGATGGCGACATCTACGGACCGAGTGCGCCGACGATGCTTGGACTTCAGGAACTTCCTGGCGCGATACGAAACGAGATGCTGATTCCATTTGAAGTGCATGGCATTCGCGCGATCACCATCGGCAAACTTGTTGATCCTGAAAAAGCGCTCATCTGGCGCGGACCGATGGCGCACGGCGCATTCAAACAACTTGCGATTCAAACGGAATGGGGCGCGCTGGATTATCTCATCGTCGATCTCCCACCAGGAACGGGCGATGTGCCGTTGACTCTCGCGCAACTCTTGCCGTTGACTGGCGCGGTGGTTGTGTGCACTCCACAGCGCGTCGCTCAAGATGACGCGCGTCGTGCGGTGCGAATGTTTCAACAGCTTGATGTTCCTGTGCTGGGCGTGGTTGAAAATATGTCCTATTTCATCGGTGATGATGGCAAGACATATGACATCTTCGGCAGAGGCGGCGCAGAAATAATGGCCCGCACTATGGACTTGCCATATCTCGGTGCGATTCCAATTCATATGGATTTACGGCGCAACAGCGACGAAGGAACGCCGCTGGAAAATTGGCGTGGAAATCCCACGCTTGCAGGCGAATTGGATGGAGTTTGCCAACGCGTGGCGAGTCGAATCTCAATCATCACTGTCGCAGGCGGTTTGATTCAGCCGACGCTTTCAGTCACGGGCTAGATTTCTCTGGCTCGATTTCTCTGGCTCGATTGCGAGCATCCCACCATTCCGTGGCTGTGTCCGTCGCGATTGCGCTTGCGTGCCCAGCCGTTGGAAAGTTCTCTCGGGCGAGTTCCGCAGGCGGCCGACGGCGCTTGCAATAAAATTTTCGCAAATCGGATCGTGTCGGTCGCCGAGGACTGTTTGAGCCCCGAGAGGACTTTTCACGGCTGATCACTTATGCATTTTCTTGGCTGTGTCCGTGGCTGTGTCCGTGGCTGTGTCCGTCGCGATTGAAATCGGTCGATCCGCTCCCTCAACGGGAAAGTCTCTGCCAAACCAAGGCCAATATCCACCCTTCAGCGTCGCACATTCAATTCCGTGTCGATTCAGATATGCACAAGCACGCGAACTGCGACCACCAGCCGCGCAATATGCAATAACAAATCTATCGCGCGGAATCAGTTCGATGTGTTCTGCGATTTGAGTCAGCGTGGTCAATTTCGCGCCAGCGATTCGGCCGCGCAACCATTCGGCGGTCGTGCGGACATCCAACATCAAACACTCGCCACGCACATACATCTCGTGCGCCGCGTGCTGGGAAATATCGTCCACCTCACTCAGCGGAATCAACTCTCGGTCGATGCTCGCATACGAAGAGCTCGAAATCCAACCATCGATTCGATCGATTCCCACCAAACGCAGTGTTCGCACAATATCCAGAATTTTGCTGCGTTCGCAGATGCATACAACTCGCTCATCATTTGCAACCCCACTGCCGATCAGTGGCGCGAAGAATCTGTCAAATGGCACATGCAGCGCGCCTACCACACCATCGTAAGTAAATTCATGCCACGGCCGTGTATCAATGACAACCGTTCTGGGAAATGAAACATATTGCAGAAATGTGTCATGATCTAGTTCTGGAGTTGTTGCGGGCAATTCCTTCATCAGCGCTGGTTTCTCGCCGTGATGCAACTGCTCCATCCGTGAAAAATAAGCGGGTCGCTCGGGTTGATTGTCGCATGTCGCAGCGGCGAATCCATCAGCGCTCTCGATTGCACGCAGAACTGGATTGAATCTTCGCTCAATCCCAAGCGTTGTTTCTCCTGGCAAATTGATCGCACGCCCACACGCGCTTCCGCTGAGATGTCCCGCCAAGATAATCGTGTGATCTGGAAAAGTTGCAAATCTCTGGAGTGACTCTCGAAGTTCACACGCATCTTCTGCTGTTGTTCGCCCTGCGCCACCGGGCAACAACGCATCCCCGGTCAGCAGAATGTGCAAACCACTCGCCTGATGCTCGATCGAAATACTCAACGCGCCTGCTGCATGCCCTGGCGTCAAGATTGCGCGCGCCTGCAAATCGCCAATTGTAAATGTCGATCCATCCTTGAGGAATGTCACTCTGCGCTGCCAGAGACTGGAATCCCTTGCATACCAATGTGGCGGATCTGTCTCGCCCGAAATATAAGCGTGAGTCGCATGTGCTGACAGCATCTCGCAGACACCAGAAATATAATCGGATGGATCATGCGTCTCCAGAATCGCGGAGATTGTGATACCGATTTCATCGGCGATTGTGATGTATCTCGCCGAATCGCGGACAGGGTCGACCAAGATCGCCTTTCGTGTCCGTGGACAGCCTACGAAATACGCGCACTGAGCGATGATTGGTTCTGTGATTCTTCGAACGATCAAGTAGGTAAGAATACCGAAGTGTGCTGTTGGCAAAACAGATGACTATCCTGTTGCCAACTTGGCAAATTCGAAACAAACTCTCATGGCTTCCTTTGGTCGACGTGGCTGGCTTATCCCTGTGATGCTTGTTGCGGCGCTCTCGCTGCAAATTACGGCACTCTGCGTTCCATTCATCGAAATGTCGATGTTCATCGAGGGAACGACAATTTATGGATTGCTCACATCGATCCACTTGATGTGGACTGGGGGTCTGTATGTCATTGCAATCTTGATCCTCTCATTCTCGGTTGTCTTTCCGTTCCTGAAACTAGCGGGACTGACAATGGCGTGGATTGTTCTACCCCAAGGTCGTTTTCGCACAAGTTTGATTCGGATCTTGGGAATGCTTGGAAAGTGGTCGATGATGGATCCCTTTTGCGTGATCTTGGTCGTTGCAATTGCATCGGATCAATGGGCGGTCGGCGCCGATACGCAGATCGGTATTTACTGCTTCCTCTGCGCGGTCGCCCTGTCGATGATTCTTTCGATGATGATGATCCACTGCGACCGCAAGATGAATCCATCACCTGCCGCGACATCTGCGGCTCCATTTCGTATCGCAAAAAAGATTGGATGGGAAAGTTCTATTGTCCCCATCGCTCTCGTGATCTCGATGGCTTCGCTCTACTTTGCGCTCAGCCTGCCATTCTTGGAGATCGATCAGTTCCTCTTGAAATCGAATTCCTTCGGCATCTTTGAACTTTGCATCGCACTCTGGACGAACCATCATCTCGCACTTGCACTTCTCGCGTGGACTGGTCTCTTGATCGTGCCAGTGGCCACGATCCTGTTTGAGTGGTGGTTCTGGCTTTCTCATGCGAAAGCAGATGGGCATATCGCACACCGACGATTTGTCGACACGCTGTATGAGTGGTCGATGCTTGATGTTTTTTCTCTGTCGCTTGTTCTCTTCTTGCTTGAAGGCGACCGATTCATCAAGACCGAAGTCCACGAAGGACTCTGGTTCATCGTGATTGCGGTCATCATCAGTCAAGTTTCTCGACGGATTGCGCGATTCACAGCGCAAAAGTGTTTTCGGCGAAGACTGGACTAGGCCGCTATCAACCCTTCAGTTTTTTCAGCGCCGCGTGAAGTGCATCAAGATGATGCGTTTCGTGCGCAGCGGAAATCTGAACGCGAAGCCGAGCATGGCCTTCGGGAACGACGGGATATCCAAATCCAATCACGAAAACACCCAAGTCAAGCAGTTGACGACTCATTGCAATCGCCTTTGCTGTGTCGTGCACGATGATGGGACAAATTGCGGTGGGACTTGTCAGCACGGAAAATCCTGTTCGCAAGATTCCTTCTCGCGCATATTCGACATTCGCACGCAATTTCTTCACGCGCTGCGGCTCGCGCATCAAGACTTCGATCGCTTTGTCCGCACTGCATGCGACGCTGCACGGCAGTGCATTGGAAAACAGCGTTGGACGACCGCGCTGGATCAACAAGTCAATCGCAGCACGCGATCCCGCGATATATCCACCCGCCGCACCGCCGAGTGCTTTGCCAAGAGTGCCTGTGAAATAGTCAATATCCGTCGCAGACATCCCCCAATGTTCGTGCGTTCCGCGACCAGTCTCTCCCATCACGCCTGTTCCATGGGAATCATCCACGACCAAGAGCGCGCCAAATTCGTCGCAAATTTTGCGAATTGCCGGCAGGTCTGCGATATCGCCTTCCATCGAAAAAACACCGTCGGTCACAACCCACATTGTTCCAGTCATCGCGGCGTTCGCGCGCGCCTCGGTCAATTTTTCGCGCAGTGATACTGGATCATTATGCCGATAGACCCCGCGAAGCAAACCCTTCTTGATCGAGACCGCCAAACGAATCCCGTCGATGATCGATGCGTGATTCAACTCGTCGGAAATGATGATGTCGCCGGGTTCGCAAAGCGTTGGGAAGATCGCCTCGTTTGCATTCCAGCAACTCGTGAATGTGTACGCGGCTTCGACGCCATAAAAACGCGCGATGCGATCTTCCAGTCTTTCGTGGCAATCGAATGTTCCGCAGATGAAACGCACGCTCGCAGTGCCCGCGCCATATTTACGAATGCCTTCGATTGCTGCATCGACCACTTCTGGATGATTCGCCAAACCAAGATAGTTATTCGAGCAAAGACACACAACTTCACCACGCCCTCGAATGCGCACGGTGGCATCCATCGGACCTTCGATTGTCTGCAGATGCTTCAGTTGCCCGCTCTTGCGCAGAGAATCTAGAATTTCATTTGTGCGGGATGGGAAAGTTGTGTGTGCCATCGTGGTCATCTCATAAGCATATCTCTCACGACTCTCCGCCACGCCTGTTTAGTGCGTAGAAGTCTTCGCATATCGTCCTGCGATCCTTGGCAAGAGATATTGGCTGAATGCACTCTCGAGCGAATGCGACGCATTCCAACCCCAATCGCGTCGAGCCGCTGAATCATCACAAGTTTCCGGCCACGAATCGATGATCGATTGCCGCCCCAAATCGGGCTCGAAGGTGATGGCGGCTTTGGGAAAAGCTTTTCGCACCAGTTTTGCAAAGTCTTCCGCACTTGGCGAAAAACTGGCGACGTTGTACACCGAGCGCTTGAGATTTTTCTTTGGCGCGCGCATCAAACGCACTGTTGCTTCGATCGCTTCTGGCATAGTCATAAAAGGAATGCGCGAATCAGGTCGAACAAAGCAGTGATACTCCCGCCCCGCAGCCGCGGCGTGGATCATCTCGGGACCATAATCGCTTGTTCCACCCGAAGGCATTGTCTCTGCCGAAATAATCCCTGGAAATCGAATCGAACGAAAGTCCACAGGATTTTCAAATCGATCCTTGGCAAGCTTGCGGTAGTGATGGTCGTAGTACCGACCCAAATGTTCTCCAGTCAACTTATTGCATCCATACATCGTGTGAGGATCGCAGAATTTTCCTTCGCTGATCGCTCCAGCTGCGTGCTTTGTCGCAAGATCGGGAAGGCCATAGACCGCAATCGAACTTGGAAAAAAGAAACGCACAGTTCGTCCGTGCGATCGTGCCTGTTCTGCCGCGAGATGCAACAAGTTGAGAGTTCCGCCAACATTCACTTGATGCGCGGTCTCTGGTGCGAATTCGCTTCGGGTGGAAAGAAGCGCGGCCAAGTGATAGATCTCTGATATCTCGTACATCGCCAAGAGACGCTCAAGCAGCGCGTGATCGCAGACATCACCAACATATGTATGGTCGCACTGTTCACGAATCTCTGGTGCAAGTTCTCGAATGTCAACTGCGATGATCGCGGGATGTGCATCTTCTCCCAACGAAGATTTGCTCGTGCGAGCGGCATTGAGAGCCGACAATAAACCGTGACCCATTTCTCCACCGGCGCCAGTGACCAAGATTGCAGTTGTGCGTTGCTGCCCCGTGGGCGAAGCGTAATGTGCGTTTGAGTTTGATGATGAAGGCATTGGCAAGAACGATATATGCAAGAAGCAAATCGATGCGGATTAAAGGACGCACCCCTGCTTCAATAGCAAATCGCGCGTCGCATTCGTCCCCACCACTTCGCTGACATTCTCGCCTTCAAACTCCACTCCGACCCAGCCTCGATATCCCGCATCTCGAACAATTCCCATCATTCGTGCGAAATCCGTGCTGGTTTCTTCGCCCAATGCGTTGAAATTATGACTCTTTGCGCTGACCGATTTGGCGAATGGCATCATCGCCTTCACGCCGGCGTATCGATCGGCCTTCGTTCCATCGGCGCAAGTGAAATTGCCAAAGTCAGGCAGCGTTCCACAATTCGGCGCGGCCGTCGCACGGATGACCGATGCGACCCACTCGCCATCACACGAGAGTCCACCATGATTTTCAACGATGACATTCAATTTCATCGGTGCTGCAAGCGCGCAAAGTTGGCGCAATCCATCGGCGCAACGCTCGGCTTGTTCGGTCATACTTCCCACACTGCGCGCGTTGACGCGAATCGAATGGCATCCCAAAGTTGCGGCGGCATCAAGCCACCGCTGATGCGCCGTGACGGCCTTGCGCCGCGAAGCGACATCTAGATCGCCGATATCACCCTCGCCGTCACACATAATCAACACGCTCGTCACGCCGATGTCGTCGGCGCGCTTTTTCAATTCTGCAACCCACGAACCACCTATGGGCAAACTTTTGTAAAAAGTATTGACATACTCCACCCCCATCACGCCGCAGTTTTTATGCGCGAAGGATGCAAAGTCCAAAGGTGACAACTCGCCACTTTTCAACATTCGGTGAAATGACCATTGTGCAACGCTGATCCGATTGGAAATTGCATTTTTCGCTGGAGCAGAAGGGACGGCAATGGGTTGACTCTGCATAGCAAATTCTCTCATATTGGCCCCAAGAGAACCCACGGCACCAACTGCGAGCATTTGAAGAATTGATCGGCGGGAAAAGTCATTGGTCAT
>SXGU01055343.1_pt1 | contig 10587 bp, 11 predicted proteins | sample 3174531 | NCBI WGS metagenome assembly SXGU01 (sample SAMN11356863, study PRJNA531348) | freshwater metagenome | isolation source: freshwater sample F1-140 | place: China: Fuxian Lake, Yuxi | collected 2017-12-25 | reverse complement strand
GCAAGGGATGCAGGTGGTCGGCACCAAACTCACCGATACCGACATGGTGACCAAATTCGACCGCGAGGCAGAAGCGATGATCATTTCGGGTCTTCGCGCGGCACGTCCCGACGATTCGATCGTTGGTGAAGAAGGCGGTGGCCACCGAGGAACCTCGGGACTCGAGTGGCACGTCGACCCGATCGATGGCACCACCAGCTTCATGTACGGACTTCCTACGTGGTGCGTCTCGATTGGAGTTCGCGAAGTCGCCGGTGCAGTGGCTGGAGCCGTGTTCATGCCCGACCTTGACGAAATGTTCTCGGCCGAGCGCGGTGCAGGCGCGACACTCAACGATTCCCCGATACGTTGCTCGTCCCTCACCGATGTGAGCAAGGCCCTGGTTGCTACGGGCTTCAGTTACACGCCGTCACACCGAACGGTGCAATCACGTCGCATCTCGGAATTCATCCACCAGATACGAGATGTTCGTCGCATGGGAGCCGCAGCCGTCGACATCTGCTTCGTGGCGTGCGGACGCTTGGACGGCTACTTCGAGGAGAATCTGCATTCGTGGGATGTATTGGCCGCCGAACTCATCGCCCGAGAGGCCGGTGCTCGCAGCGGCGATTTCAGCGGCGGCGAACTTCGTGCCGAGGAGGTCCTGGTATCGGGTCCCGGAGTGTTCCATGCCCTTTCGAAGTTGCTGGTTGGAGCACAGCGACTCCATCCGCACGCCCAACGCTGACCGTTCGACCGTCACCGACATGAACGATGCGCTGCCACTCAGCGCACGACGAGTTGAGCGCGACGGCACTACCTTGGTGCGTCGTGGGTACGCGCATTCTCACCGTCGAAGACGATGAGCGCATCCGAACCTCCGTTCGACTTGCACTGGAAGACGAGGGGTGGACCGTGGACGAAGCGGGCACGGGCGAGGATGCGGTAGTTCGATTCACCAATCAACCTGCCGATGTAGTTCTCATCGACATCATGCTTCCCGGTATCGACGGATTCGAGTTGTGTCGGCAGATTCGAGCCAAGAGCAGTGTTCCCATCGTGATGGTGACGGCGCGTAGCGACACCCACGACGTGGTGGCCGGGCTCGAAGCGGGCGCCGACGCCTACCTCACCAAGCCATTCGCACCCAAGGAGTTGTCCGCCCGCATCCGTGCACTGCTGCGACGAATCCGACCCAATGATCATCCGCACACCACGTTGACGTTCGGCGATCTGGTCATCGTTCCCGAAGAAGGTCGTGTCACCTTGCGTGGCACGGAGGTTCCGGTCACCAAGACGGAATTCAAACTCTTGTGCGTGCTTGCGGAGAATCCGAGTGGTGTTTTCAGCCGGGAGGCGCTGCTGGAAAAGGTGTGGGACTACGACTATTTCGGCGACGGCCGCTTGGTGGACGTCCATGTTCGACGTCTGCGTATGAAGATCGAAGTGGACCCTGCCAACCCGCGTCACGTGGTGACCGTGCGAGGTTTGGGCTACCGACTGCAGTCGTGACCAGTCCGATTCGCCCATCGAGTGCGTCATGGTTCGGGCGCCTGCGCGCACTTCGGCGGCGTTGGAGCCCCCGTCGCGTGGGCGTACGCACGAGGATTCTCCTCACCTTCTTGGTGGGTGCCCTGGTGCTTTCGGGTGTGTTGTTCTTCTTCACGTACACGCTCACGCGAAGCAATCTCCGCGAGCGCGAGGGTGAACTCGGGCTCAGCAACCAGTTGATTGCCGAGACGCTCGGCAGCGTGCGTGCATCGCTGATTCTTGCCACCGTCATCACCGTTCTGGTGGGTCTCATGCTGGGAATCGTGTCGAGCGAACGTGTCGTTCGTCCGCTCGCCGGTGCGGCAGACGCCGCTCGTGCCATCGCAGACGGACGCCTTGACACGCGACTTGAGCCCACCGATGACCCCGACCTCAATGCACTCACCGATTCGTTCAACGACATGGTGGCTCGGTTACAGGATCGCGTTGAGCGTGATGCCAGATTCGCCTCCGATGTGAGCCACGAGCTGCGATCGCCGCTCATGACGTTGGCCGCGTCGGTTGAGGTCATGTTGTCGCGACGCGACGAACTACCTGAGCGTGGTCAGGCCGCATTGGATTTGTTGGTGGCCGACGTCGCCCGCTTCAGTGGGCTCGTGGAGGATCTCCTGGAAATTTCCCGCTACGACGCAGGTGCGGTACGCCTGACTCGTGACGAACTTCAGATCAGCGAGCTGGTCCAGCAGGCAGTGCTCGCCAGCAGCATGCCCCGTACGGCGATTCAACTCGATGAACGTTGTCGAGAAACTCGCATTCACGGCGATCGACGACGCCTGGCCCGAGTGGTGGCGAATCTCATCGACAACGCGCGTACGCATGGTGGTGGCAACGCCACGGTGAAGGTCCAACCCGCCGACGATTCTGCTGGCCACGTGTGGATTTCGGTCGAGGACTCCGGCGAGGGAGTTCCCGAGTCCGACGCCGAACGAATCTTCGAGCGCTTCTCTCGCGGAGCGGGCGCAAGCAAACGAGGCACGTCTGAAGGTGCAGGTCTGGGGTTGGCACTAGTGAGAGAGCACGTGCGCTTGCATGGCGGGCGAATCTGGGTGGAGCCACGCCGGGACGCAAGTACCGGAGCGCGCTTCGTGGTTGAACTTCCGTGCGACGCGTCCAGCTCGCACTAGCCCGTTTCTGGCTCGCAGACTCGCCACTATTCTCTCGCCATGGCCACCAACGCAGATCCTGCCCGAAAGGGCTACGGGGTGGTGCTTGCCATCGATGCCGGCACCACGGGAGTTCGCACTCGTGCAGTGTTTGCCGACGGCCGTGCGTCGATTGCGGATTATCGCGAGTTCACCCAGCATTACCCGCAACCAGGATGGGTGGAGCACGACGCAGAGGAAATATGGCAGGCGGTGCGTGCCACGTTGCAGACGGTGTGCCGGCAGATCGACGAACCCATCGCTGCAATCGGTATCACCAACCAGCGTGAGACCGTGGTGGCATTTGACCGACACAGTGGCGCACCACTGCACCGCGCGGTCGTGTGGCAGGACCGCAGAACAGCACAACGCTGTGACGCCTTAGGAGACCGCCTCCCGAATGTTCGAGCAATCACCGGGCTGGTGCTTGACCCGTATTTCTCCGGCTCCAAAGTGGAGTGGCTCCTGCGCAACACCGAGGTGGGCGACAATCCCAACCTCGCGTTTGCAACCATCGATGCATTCCTGATTCACCGCCTCACTGGCGGTGAATCATTCGCCACGGATGTATCGAATGCATCTCGCACCATGCTGTTCGACATTCGTTCGCTGCAGTGGAGCACGGAGATGTGCGGGATGTTCGGCGTCGACCCTGCAACGCTGCCCGACGTGGTGTCCTCAAGCGGACGGATCGGCGTGACGAAAAGCGATGGCGCGATTCCTGCCGGTGTTCCCATCAGTGGCGTTGCCGGCGACCAACAGGCGGCGTTGTTTGGTCAAGCCTGTTTTGCAACGGGGAGCGCCAAGAACACCTACGGTACGGGCAGTTTCGTCTTGCTGAACGTTGGCACCACATGCCCGGAACCAACCGCCGGCATGCTCACCACCGTGGCGTGGCAACTTGGCACGAACCCCGCCGTGTACGCACTCGAAGGAGCCATCTTCGTCACTGGTGCTGCGGTGCAGTGGCTGCGTGACGGGCTCAACATCATCGACGCGTCGAGTGATATCGGCCCACTTGCCGAGTCCGTACCGGATGCAGGTGGCGTGGTGATGGTTCCCGCATTTGCCGGCCTCGGTAGTCCGTGGTGGGACCCGTACGCACGTGGTGCGGTGTTCGGCATCACTCGGGGTACGAGTCGCGCGCACATCGCCCGAGCGGTCGTGGAGTCGATGGTGTACCAAACGCGTGATGTGGTTGATGCAATGACCCGCGCATCTGGTGTTGCCATTCGCGATTTGCGGGTGGATGGTGGCGCAGCAGTGATGAACTTGATGCTGCAATTGCAGTCCGACCAACTCGGAGTGGATGTTCTACGTCCAACGGAACTGGAGACCACCGCAATCGGCGCGGCGTATCTGGCAGGACTTGCCGAGGGCGTCTGGGACTCCACCGACGACATCGCCTCGCGTTGGGCGTTGGAGCGACGATTCTCGCCACGTGACGGTGATCGCGACACGTCGCACGCCCAGTGGCTGCGCGCCGTCGAGCGCTCGCGTCATTGGATTTCGAACTAACGCGTTTACCGTGCCACGAGTTGCAGGAGAGTCAATACCACTGCGCTCAGCCCCATAAAGACCGCGACTCCGGTTGCAATGATGACAACTCGAAGGCCGTCGATGAGTTCGACGACGCGATCAAGCCGCTCCACCGATACTCGAACATCTGCGATGTCCTGTTGCAGACATCTTCGGACGCCCTCGATGTCCTCATGCAGACACGTTTGCACGCCAGAAATGGCATCACCGATGGCGTCGGCAGCGGGACGCCCGAGTGGACCTCGCAACGCGCGACGAAGTTTTGGCTCTGTGGTCATCGTGCGTCATCCACCGGTGAGCTGCACGATCGCCACCATGAGTCCACCCAGGCCAACGAAGAGCGAGATGCCCAAGGAAGCACCCGTGAGCACGATGGTCGTGCGGAGATTGCCGAGCGCTCGGACTTCCTCTCGAAGCTGCACGATCTGTCGCTCCAACCCATCGATACGTGCTTCGAGTGCATCAATCCGCGCATCCAATCGTTCTCCGAGTGCATCGATTTTGATGTCCAGGCGGCGCTCAGTGGCATCGAGATCGGCGCGGCGCACCAGGTCGCCCCACCCACTGGGCGGGAGAAACTCCATGAGGTCATCCGACACGGCGGCCCCAATCGTTTTCTGCAGCGAGTGATGCAGCCGGAGACGCCTGGCGTCGGGCGATGGAGCCTGATCGTGATGCCTGGCGTCGGGCGATGGAGCCTGATCGTGATGCCTGGCGTCGGGCGATCCGACATGTTGCTGAGGTTCTGAAATACTCATGCCCCTGTGTGTGCACAGAACCGTGTGACATGGCAGAAATTCTTTGCGTCGTCACGGCGGGGCACGATAGACCGTCGTCCGGACTTGTCAAGCACGCTCAACCAAGTGACATTCACTTACGTGGCATTCGGCCACGCGACAGTCGCCCAGGTGGTAGCCGCCCGACCTGGACGGCAGTGCACCTACAGCTTCGGCAGGCCGTGATCCAGGTTGCGCACCGCTTGATGAATGCGCTGTTCGTTTTCAATCAGGGCGAATCGCACGAAACTTTCACCGCCGGGACCAAAGCCCGACCCTGGAGAGAGCGCAACATTGCACTCGTTCACCAAGTGCGAGCAGAATTCCACGGAATTCATTTCGCGATAGGCCTCGGGGATTGGGGCCCACACAAACATGGATCCACGCGGGGACGGAATCGACCATCCGATGCGCTCGAGCCCCTCGATGAGTGCATCTCGACGCGACTGATACGTCTTGCACACCTCCACCGGGAAATCTTGTGCTTCGTTCAGCGTGACGGTTGCCGCAATCTGAATCGGCTGGAATGTCCCGTAGTCGAGATACGACTTCAGTTTTACGAGAGCCTGTACCACCTGGGTGTTACCCACGAGAAATGCACAGCGCCATCCGGCCATGGAGTAACCCTTGGTCATGGAGTACAGCTCCACGGCACACTCCATCGCACCTTCGGCTTGAAGAATCGACGGCGGCTCGTAGCCATTGAATCCCATGTCCGCATACGCAAAGTCGTGTACGACAATCATCTCCCGTTCACGACAGAAGTCCACCACTCGCTGCATGAACGAAAGATCAACCGTCGCCCCTGTCGGATTGTGCGGGAATGAGATCACGAGCACTCGAGGCTTGGGCCAACCAACTTCCCACGCCTTGAGCAGTGAGTCGAAGAACTCTTCTTGGTACTCAACGTCGACGTCGGTCGCCGAAAGCAACCGACGTTGACTGCGCATAGGTATCTGACGTAGGTCGGCTCCGGCAAAGAGCGGACCGAAGATGTGAATCGGATAGCTGGGGCTTGGAACGATTGCGGCATCGCCGGCTTCCAAGAGCACCCACATCAGATGGCTGAAGCCCTCTTTTGCTCCGATGGTATTGGTGATTTGCAAGTCGGGGTCGAGCGTGACGCCAAACTTGCGCTGATACATCGCGGCAACCGCTTCGCGCAACTTCGGGAGTCCGCGTGACAACGAGTATCGATGGTTCTTGGGATTGTGTGCTGCCTCGGCCAGCTTTTCAACCGCGATGTCAGGCGATGGGATGTCGGGATTTCCAAAACCGAGATCGATGACGTCGTCACCTTCACGACGTGCGGTGATCTTCAGATTGTTGATGATCGTGAACACGTACGGCGGAAGGTTTCCGATGCGACGAAAGTCCACGGGTCAAGCCTAAGTTGCGGTGGCGAATCGAGGGAGCAGTGCGGCGCCGATGGCACCAGCGTGCTCACCGAGTTGCGCAATTCGAAGATCCGGATGCTTCCGCTGCTCGGGCGAGTAGAGGGTTTCCACGAACCACCTTCGAATCATCGGCATGATGATGTCGGCAGCCTCCGAGACACCTCCACCAATGACGATGACGTCAGGGTCACTCACATTGGTGACATTGGAGATACCGATCGCCACCCAACGTGCATACGCCTCCAACACGGCTACCGCATCCGTTTCGCCGTGGCGTGCGCGTTCGATGACGTTCTCACCCGGCTCTCCACTGGCGAGCATGCGAAGCCCTCGACCAGAGGCGTAGACCTCCCAGCAACCCTTGCGCCCGCACGTACAACGCGGCCCATCGGGATGAACCACCATGTGGCCGATCTCTCCTGCAAAACCATTGACGCCTTGTTGCACCTCACCGTTCACCACGTGCCCACCGCCAATACCCGTGCCGAGGGTGACCATCCACATGTTGCGGGCTCCGCGCCCCGCACCGAATCGCCACTCTGCGAGTGCCGCCGCGTTGCCATCATTGTCGACGTATATCGGTCGACGGAGCTTGGTGGTCAGTTCGGACTTCACGGCCACATCGACGGATCCGGGGATGTTCGGCGATGCGCGCATGACGCCATCCAGGGTGATGAGCCCTGGCACTCCAACCGAGATCGTCTCGACCTCACCGAGCTCGATTGCCAACTCCGTCAACGTGTCGACGAGCTTCGATGCATGAGGTGTTGGATATCGCACCTCACGGATGATGTCGTGCTCGCTCGAGATTTCCGCGTCTACATCAATGACGATGCCGAGGCACTTGGTGCCACCGACATCTATTCCTGCTGCGAGCGTCACGACTCAGCGCGTGTCTTCAATTCTTTCAAGGTGTGCAGAATGCGCACCTCCGCGCGACGCTTCACAAAACCGGGCAATGGAACGATGAGTTCGATCTTCAGCGAGTAGGTGATATCAGTCCCCGTGCCAGAAGGAACGAAGGTATACGCACCATCGATTACGCGCATGATGTCACCCTCCACGAGCGACCATGAGATTCGCTCGGGTGCCTGCGAATAGTCGTAGGACAGCGTGTAGTGCGTGCTGCGCCCGAGGGCACTGGCTCGATACTCGACCTTCGTTGCGCGACCGCTTGCGTCGCGCTCGAGCACATTGGCTTCCTTCACGTCTCGTGCCCACTCCGGGTACCGCTCGAAGTCCACGGCGATGTCAAAGCATCGTGAGGGTGGTGCAGCGACGTGTTCGGTTTCGGTCGCTTGGTCGATCACGCTGGCAAGGCTAGTTGGTGGTGCGTAGCGCAGTGGCGAGGCGGGCGACCAGCACCGAATAGTCGAACTCGGCAACGGCACGAGCGCGGGCCGCCATACCCATCGACGTACGAAGCGACGAATTTGCAAGAAGGGAGGACAACCGCTCCGCGACGTCATCCACGTTGCGTGGGTTGCCCACTACGTAACCGCTGCGTCCGTCCTCGACCGCCTCTGCTGCCCCCCCGCTGTTGCCGGCAATTTGGGGAACCGCGCACGCCGCGGCTTCCGCAAAAACGATGCCGAAACCCTCCTGCTCGAGTCCACCCCAGCGATTTCGACACAGCATCATGAATATGTCGGCGCATCCGTAGAGCGCAGGCAAGTCCGCGTCCGGAACCCGCCCAAGCAAGCGCACCGGAGCATCGAGCTCCTTGATGAGTGACTGCAACCGATCATGTTCGCGTCCGGTTCCGCCTATCAACATGGTGACACCGTCGACGCTGGAGTCGCTGCGAATCCCGCCTGCAATTCGCGCGCGACCAGCCACCTTGGCTATCGCTCGAATCGCCACGTCAAACCCCTTTCGTGGCACCAGACGACTCACCCCCACCACGAGTGGCGCGTGAGGTGAAACCCCGAATTTTTCACGGGCTGCCCAACGCGCTGCGTCGTCAAGTGGAATGAAGCGCTGCGTGTCGACCCCCGGGGGAATTTGCACCACCTTCGACGAGCCGTGCTCGGGCACACGCGATCCCCACATCACTCGGATTGCCTCGGCCGCCGGGTATCGACCCGACGCAAACACCTGTGTTGCCCCCCGCAGAACGCGGGCGAGTGCTTGTCGTGATGCAGGGAGTCGACCGGGTACGGCAATTTCCGCCCCGTGCACCATCACGCTGTACGGCACGGAGAGCGAGGGGCCGACCAGTCCCAACGGCAATGCCGGATCCAACACCACGTGCTCGGCGCCGAAGTCGCGAGCCAATCGATCGATTCGTTTCACCATCAACGGATGCGGAAGCAATACGGGCTCGCGAACTCGTTCCACCTTGAACGCTTGACGCGCATCGAAGTCGACTGCATCAGCATGCGGACTGGTGAGCACAGCAAAGGACGCGGGATCGAGCCTGCGCCACAGCTCCCACAACATGTTCTGGATCCCGCCTACTTTCGGTGGAAAGTCGTTGGTGACCAAGAGATGCTTCATCTACTCACCAATCCGTCGTGTGAATTCACGTTACGTACTCGCCACTGAGCAGATCGGCGCGACCGAGCTTGTTGGCAGCCCACTGCGCGTGCTCACGCAGCAAGTCATCTTCACCGTTGATGTATCGCGCCAGTGCCAAAGCCACGTCTTCATTCTCACCCAGCTTGCTGTTGCCCAGGATGATGAGCGCATTGCGTCGCACCCAACGTGGATTTCGATCGGCAACGTACCACTCGTCGCAGAGCTCGAGCACTCGGGTGTCGTTTGCAGTGAGAATCTCCAGTGCATCAACCGTGGTGCGCGTGTGGCCGTCAGCGGCGTCGAGTGCGATGGCGCCGCGACGCGTCGGCGGGCACACCTCCTGACAGTCGTCGCAACCGTATATACGTGTCCCGAGCGCCTCACGGAACTCGGGATTGAAGACACCCGGCTTCTGAATGAGCCACGCGAGACACCTGCGGGCGTCCACCACGCCTGGCGCGACGATTGCACCGGTTGGGCAAGCATCGATGCAGCGCCGACACGCACCGCAGCCGTCTGCAACCTCTCGATGCGTGGGCTTCAACTCCGCAGTGGTGACCACACAACCGAGCACGAACCAACTTCCGAGTCCTTCCAGCAAGAGATTCGCATTCTTGCCGTACCAACCGAGCCCCGCTCGGTACGCCACTTCGCGGTCAACGATGGAGTTGTCGTCGGCAAACACGGTGGCGCGATGGCCATCACGCTTCAACCGTGTGGCTGCCACGCGAAGTGCATCGCGGAGTGGTTCGTACTGGTCTCGCCAGGCATAACGAGCAACGTGCGCCGGCACCATTGGCGCATGCTGTTCGCCGGCGCTGCCACCCGACACGTGTCGACCCCCGCCGGATGCGGTGTGTTCGACCGCGCGAGGCACCGTGGATTCATCCTGATAGTACGAGCGCGCAGCAACGATGATGCTCCGTGCTCCAGGCACCGACATGGTGGGTGTCGTTGACCGCTCGGGATTTCGAAACGTGAATTGCATACCGTCGGCCATTCCCGACGCAATGCGGGATTCAATTGCTTCTCGTGCCCGGGTCAGGGGCTCTGCCGTGGTGATTCCTACTCGATCCGCACCAGCCTCACGTACCAAACGCATCAGCTCTTCGCCGTACGTCGCTGTACTTTCCACGACGCCGAAGGCTACGAACACTCCCGTGACAGCTCCGCGACAGCCGTGATACGTTCGTCGGTTTTCACGGATGACTCACGGCCTCTACACCCCGGAGTCAAGCGCTGCGCTGGTGACGCAGCCCCGGTGTGAGACCGGCTTTTGCCAAGGCAGCCAGCGTGCGCAACTCTTCGTAGTCGAAGATCACCGCCTCAGGCTCACCGCACAACATCGGCACGATGCAGTCGTCGCATGCCGTGGTATCGCGCATCACGCAGGTGTCGCACGAAATGATGATGGATGGGGGGTGTTCTTGCATGTTTCCACCGTGACCAAGGGGTGTACCGAGGTTCACTTCGCTACGCACAACCTTGTGGCACCCCGATGTCATACTTTCCCTTGTGAGCATCGACATCATCGAAGATGGCACGCCGTGCGACTATTGCGGCACGCTCATCATGTTCCATGATGACGACTTCACCATCTGCCCAGAGTGTGGCAACGAATTCTGGAACATGGACTACACCGGTGAATTTCCGGGTGATCGTCCCGATCGCGTATAAGCCGTC
>SXGU01269031.1_pt1 | contig 10589 bp, 9 predicted proteins | sample 3174531 | NCBI WGS metagenome assembly SXGU01 (sample SAMN11356863, study PRJNA531348) | freshwater metagenome | isolation source: freshwater sample F1-140 | place: China: Fuxian Lake, Yuxi | collected 2017-12-25 | reverse complement strand
TCGCGGGTGTGCACGTCGAGCATGAATTGCACCAAGGCGCGGTGCAAACGGGCCAGGTCGCCGCGCATCAGCACGAAGCGGCTGGTGGTGATCTTCACGGCGGTGGGGAAATCCAGCATCTCCAGGTTCTCGCCGATGTCCACGTGGTCCAGGGGCGGGTAGGGGAATTCGCGCGGGATGCCGACGCGGCGGACTTCCTCGTTGTCTTTCTCGTCCCGGCCGACCGGCACTGATTCGTGGGGCAGGTTGGGGATGGTCATGAGTTGGGCGGACAGGTCTTCCTGGATGCCTTCCAGCCGGGTTTCGCCCGCCTTCAGCTCATCGCCCAGGCCCACCACTTCGGTCATCAGGGCGCTGGCGTCCTCGCCCTTGCCTTTGGCCATGCCGATCTGCTTGGAAAGCAGGTTGCGCCGGGCCTGGAGTTCCTGGGTGCGGGTCTGAATTTCCTTGCGTTCGGCTTCCAGCGCCTCGATGCGGGCGGTGTCCAGGGTGACGCCCCGGCTGGCCAGGCGTTGGGCCACGTTGGCCAGGTCTTTGCGGAGAAGTTGGATGTCGAGCATGGGATATTCCGGATGAATGGCCGGATGAATTCGCGAAAGCCGGCATTTTAACCCAGGGAAATGTTTGGCTCAGTTCGCGTTGAGTATGGATATTGCGCTGACGACGGTGGTGGTTGTCTTCCCCCTTTTGTAAAGGGGGATGGAGGGGGATTTAAACCGGGTTGGTTCGCGCCAGCCTTGGAGAAATCCCCCCTCTCCCCCCTTTACAAAAGGGGGGAAGCCCTCTTTTTGACCCACTCCGCCCATCACCCTTAACGCGAACCGAGCCAAATGTTTTGCCGGCTGCGCGGGACGTGTGAATAGCCGTCCGTGTGGCGCTCAGAGTGACTCGATTTCCAGGCGGATGCTGATGAAGGCGGCTTCCAGGTCTTCCAGGGCTTCGGTGCACGGCCCCCAGTCCTGGTCCTTGGCCAGCGTCTCCGTCTCGCTCGCCAGACGGGTGATTTCCTCGGCTCCCAGGTAAGCGGCGGCGCCCTTGATCTGGTGGGCCTGGCGGGCGGCCTGGCCGGAATCACGCTTATCCACGGCGCTGGCCAACTCCGTGAGCAGGCCTTCCGTGCTGCTCACAAACAGGCGGAGCATCTCGTTGACCTGGGCCTGATCGTTGCGGCAGACCCGGCGCAATTTGGCGATATCGATGCCATTCCTGGAGGCGGCCTCATCGCTCCCGGTTTCCAGCTTCGCATCCTCGATTACCGCCCGGCCGGGCAGCTGGCGCGCCAGGGCCGCTGCCAGTTCTTCTTCCCGGATGGGTTTGGTCAGATAGTCGTCCATGCCCGCTTCCCGGCAAACCGCGTCGTAGCCGGCCATGGCATTGGCGGTGAGCGCGACGATGGGCAGATGGCCGCGCCCTTCCGCCGCTTCCCGTTCACGGATGGCCCTGGAGGTGGTCAGGCCATCCCATTCCGGCATCTGGCAATCCATGAGCACCAGATCCACCGAGTCGCTTGCCAGCCTGTCGTAGGCCATCTTGCCGTCGTCGACGGTTTTAACCGTCACACCAAGGTTGTCCAGCATGTAGCGGATGAGCTTTTGGTTGACCGGGTTATCTTCCGCCACCAGCACGGTGACGCCGGGGAATCGCGTGACCTTCGGGCGTTCTTCCACTGCCTCGTGTGCGGGAGCTGGGCTGGCCGGCAGGAGCAGGGTGAGGTGGAAGATACTGCCCCGGCCCGGCGCGCTTGCCAGGGTCAGGCTACCGCCCATCAGTTCGGCCAGCTGCCGGCAGATGGTGAGGCCCAGGCCGGTGCCGCCGTACTTGCGGCTTACGGAACCATCCGCTTGCGAGAAGGCCTTGAAGATGTGGCTCTGGGCGGCCTCGTCCAAGCCGACGCCTGTGTCCCGCACCGAGATGCGTACCTGTTCGGGCTGGCCGGCAAGGGATTCGGCAATGACGCGGACCTCGCCTTCTTGGGTGAACTTGATGGCGTTGTCGAGCAGATTGAGCAGGATCTGCCGTATCCGCGTGGGATCGCCACGGGCCCAGAGCGGCAGGCCCTCGCTTCGCTCCAGGCGGAGCGGAAGGTTCTTCGCATCGGCGCGCGGGATGTACAGCTCGATGGCATCCTTGAGCAGTGCGCCCAGGTCGAAGTCGATGCTTTCCAACGTCAGCCGACCCGCTTCGATCTTGGAGAAATCCAGCAGATCGTTGATGACGCCCAACAGCGATTGGGCGGACTGGGCGATGGTCTGGGCGTATTCCTTCTGGCGCGCGTTGAGAGAACTGCCCAGCAGCAACTGGGTCATGCCCATGATGCCGTTCATCGGCGTGCGGATTTCGTGGCTGACGTTGGCGACGAACTGGGATTTCATCTCGGCGGCCGCCAGCGCCGCGTCCCGGGCTGTTTCCAGGGCGGCTTCCGCTTCTTTCTGGGCGGAGACGTCGCGCATGATGGCCTGAATCACTGTTTCCCCATCCAGGGTCATGGCGTGCAGGGCGATCTCGGCCGGGAAGGTGCTGCCGTCGGTTCGTCGCGCCGTCCAGCGGAAGAAGGCGTGGCCCTTTTCCTCCGCTTCCAGGATGTGCCGGTCGGCCAGCAAGTAGGCCGGCGTGCCGCAGGGCTGGTTTTCCACGCCCAGATCCATCGGCCGGCGCACCAGGAAATCCTCGACCCGGCCCATATGGAACATGTCCAGGGTGGCTTGGTTGCAGTCCGTGAAGCCGTTCCGGTTGAGGATGACGATGCCGTCAGTGTTGGTCTCGAACAGGGTCAGGAACTTGGTGCGTTCCCGGTCGCTCGCCGCGGCCAGCCGGGCGGTGCGGCGCATGACGGTGAGCGCCACCAGCGTGGCCACGAACAGGGCGGCCATGCCCAGACTGATTAGCAGCCAGCGCGTGCGGACGTAGTCGGCCCGGGCTTTCTCGGCGGCAAGACGAGTCATGTCGCGCTGAATCTGGATGAGGCTGTCCAGCTCCGTCACCAGCTGTTTCTGAAGCGGAATGCCTTCCCGCTGAAGCTCCGCGAAGGCCAGGAAGGTGTAACCCTCCACCGCCAGGTCCACGGTGCGCACCATGACCGGTTGATTGGAGCGGGTCAGGCGGTCGATACGGGCCAGCACTTCCTTCTCCTCGGGCCGCTCGATCAGCTTGTCCAGTTCCAGGCGAACGCTCTGGTATGCCGAACCGAAGCTGTAGAAGCGCAGCATCTCCTGGTCTTTTTCGAAGGCGTCGCCGCTCACCACGATGGTCAGCATGGAAATGGCCCGGTCGCGCAGGATGTCGCGCATCTGGTTGGCCAGCCGCGTCTTCACGCTGTTTTCCTTGACGATGGATTCCAGGTGGGCGTTGGTAGCCGCCAGCTGGTGCACGCCCAACAGGGTCAGCGCCATGATGAGCAGCAGCGCCAGCGCAAAACCGGCCCCGACGGTGGAGATGAGTTTGCTCGGCAATTGGGCGAGGCGGGCGGGCATGAAGAATCCAGGTCGAATATGCAGCCATGTTAGCGCGCGGAACTTCTCCAGGCGTATGGGATTAAATACCTAGAGAAACGCTGATTAATTTGATTCCGCTCATGGTTCTACAAGCTCACCACAAACGGAATCAAAAGCTTACCGTTCATCCTGAGCGTGTCGAAGGATTTCATCAGCGTTTCCCTGGTGAGGGACTCTCCCGGTATTCAAGAATGTCCACAGCAATGCCGTTCTTTGCGGGGGTTATCTTGATGTGGAAATCGACATGGAAGTGAAGGTGGATCTCCGGCAGGCGGTGTATGCCCTGTCCGATGCGTTGGATCTGGTGGGGGTCAACGACTTTTATCATGGCAAGCGGGTCGGCCTCATGGCCGTGGAAATGGCCCGGGGCATGGGCCTCGACGCCGCCTACCAGGATGAATTGTTCGATACCGGTCTGCTGCACGATTGCGGCGTGTCATCCACCGCCATTCACCATAATCTGGTGGAGCAGATGGACTGGTCCGGCTCCCAGGGGCACTGCGAATGGGGCTACGGCCTGCTGTCCCGCTTTTCCCATCTGGCCCATCTGGCACCCACGGTGCTCCACCACCACACCCACTGGCATGACCTGGCGCGCAAGCGGGTCGATCCGGTCGTTGCGCGCAAGGCCAACCTGATCTTCCTCACCGACCGGGCCGACGCCCTGGCCGCGCCCCACTACGGGCCGGAACTGCTGCTGCACAAGGACACCATCCGCAATACTCTGGCCCGCTACAGCGGCACCATGTTCGACCCTCATCTGGTGGAAGCCTTCCTGGATATCTCCCGGGCCGATGCCTTCTGGCTCATCCTGGAACCGCGCCACATCCAGAATTTCCTCGGCGAGATGCTGCACCATGGCCTGCCGCGCAAGCTGAGCTTCCCCGAGTTGCGCCAGATGGCCATGCTGTTTTCCCATGTGGTGGATGCCAAGAGTCCCTTCACCGCCGCCCACTCCCTTGGGGTCGCCCGGCTGGCCCGCCTGCTCGCGGAACTGGACGGCCAGGACGGCGAAACCCGGGACAAGCTGGAAATCGCCGGCCTCATGCACGATTTGGGCAAGCTCCAGGTGCCGGACGAGATTCTCGACAAGCCCGGCCCCCTGACCGCGTCCGAACGGCTGATCATGAATCGCCACAGCTTCGAGACCTACCAGATCCTGCGCCGCATCCCCGGCCTGGAGGACGTGGCTGCCTGGGCCGCCTACCACCACGAAACCCTCGATGGCGGCGGCTACCCCTACCGGCTCAGCGCCGGCGGCTTGCCCAGGCCGGCCCGCTTGCTGGCCGTGGCGGACGTATTTCAGGCCATGGCCCAGAACCGCCCCTATCGCGGCTCCGTCAAGCCCAAGCTGATTCTCGACCTGCTGCGCGGGCGAGCCCGGGACGGTCAGTTGGACCCCGGCGCGGTCAGCCTGGTGGAACGCAATCTGGACGCCTGCTGGGAAGCGGCCCGCGAGGACATGCCCAAGGCGGGTAAGGCCTGACCCCGGCAGCGAGCCGGGGACCCGTTCAAGGCTGTGCGGCGGGTTTGTCCGCGATGCAGGTATAGACCTCCGCCATTTCCGTCCCGCCCCGGCAATCCATGGTCCGCACATCGATGTACTGGCAGCCCGGATAGCAAACCTGGGTGAAGCACAGGGCAGTCTTGCCAATGAATTCGGCGGTACATTGCTCGGCCTCCGGCATGTCTCCGGCAGTTCCCCACACCTGCGCTCCAGGGCAATCCCCCTTGCCCGCTGGCGCCCAGGTTCCGGCCTGGGCGGTGGCGAAAAGAGGGAGAACCATAAGCGGGAGAACCACCAGGCAAGCAAGCGGGAAGTTCTGTTGGCGGCGGCGCATGGGTTCATTCTTGGTGATGCAGGCTGAATCCACAATACGGCACGGCCACCGTCTGTTTTCCGCGACAAAGCGGATGCCGCGTTCACCCCCCCCTGGGCAGACTGACTTTCACCCTCAACCCGCCCTCCGGCCGATTGGCGAGGCAGCGCTTGCGGCCGCCAGTTTGTGAATTCATGTAACGAGGTCGGCAACTGCCGCTCCCGCTTACAAAACCACGATATTCCGTTACTGTCCCGTTACATCTGCCTGCTTTAATCGAATCGAGGTTGATCGAAGTGCGTTTCGGCCGGGTGGCCGGAACCGATGAACCCTTGATACCTTCCGAAAGGAGCACAGCATGAGAACACCCAAACTGATCATGACGGCGATTGGCATGGCCATCACCCTGATGGCGGGTACCGGCTACAGCGCCGAGCCGGCGCCGGTGCAGACTCAGAAGCAGGAAGTGATCTACGGCAGCCAGTTGATGACCAACCAGGAGCGTGTCGAATTCCGCGCCAAGATGCGTAACGCCAATACAGCGCAGGAACGCGAACAGCTCCGCCTGGAACACCATAAGGCCATGCAGGAGCGCGCCAAGGCCCAGGGCAAGACATTGCCCGACATGCCGCCGGCCATGGGCGGCGGCATGGGGCCTGGCGGTGGTGGTATGGGTCCTGGAAGCGGCATGGGCCCGGGCGGAGGGCGTAACCGCTGAATAGCCGGACAAGGCGCAATTGGGGTGGGGGGAACCCCCCGCCCTTTGTTTTTGCTTGATCTACGCGAGGGTAATGCCACCGCAATGTGCGAAGGATCACCCGTCTTCGCCGCGCCGATCATTGTGAGGTAAAGCCCTGTTCCAGCGTTTCTAAACGCCCTGCCGTTCGCGGGTGTCGAGGCTCGGCGGCCGGAGATCGAGAAGAAGTTGGGTCAAGGCTGGAGGAGCAATTCCGGTAAGATGCGCGCCAATTCTTGCCGCAAAAGCCATCCCTCGATCATGACTACGACGACTTCTTCCATGACGTATCGCGATGCGGGCGCCGACATCGATGCCGGCGACGCGTTGCTGGAACGTATCGAGCCCGCTGCGAAGCGCACCATGCGGCCCGAGGTGCTGGTCGGTTTCGTTGCCTGACACGGTGCGCCTTTCTTTACTTCTTTGCGCAGTCTGGCTGGCCTGGCCTGCCAGGGCGGCCGTCAATGACATCCTGCCGGCCGACTACTTTCCGCCGGCAGCAAGTTCCCTCGCCCTCTATGCCTACGACCGAAACCTCGACGGCCCCTATGCCAACGGGGAGCCACTGCTTGACGGCAAGATCGACAGCCAGGCGTTGGCACTGCGCGCCGTATGGGCGACCGAGTGGCAGGGCTACCGCGTGGCCCCGGTGGTGCTATTGCCGTGGGTGCGCAGCGAAGCCGCCGCGCCGCTCGATGCCATTCTCGGCCGGCGCGCCGAGGGCATGGGCGATGCCCGCATCGGTGTAACGATCTGGCCACTGGCCGACAAGGAGCGGGCACGCTACCTGGGGGTGACCGGCATGGCGATCCTGCCCACCGGTGATTACGATTCCCGCCAGGTGCTCAACAGCGGCGAGAATCGCTGGCGTTTTGTGCTGGTTGGTGGATTTCAGCAGGAAATCGCCCGTGATCTGCTGGCGGAAGTCATTCCCGAGATTGCCTGGTATGGCGAGAACGACGACTATCGCAACGGCCGGCGCCTGCAACAGGACAGCAGCAGGGCGCTGACCGCCTACCTGCGCTACCGGCTGACGCCGGCCTGGCATGTCCATGTCGGCGGACAGATCAATCGCGGTGGCGCTACCCGCATCGACGGTATCGACCAGCACAACCCGCCGGACAATACGCGGACGATGCTGGGCGTTACGTGGATCGGCCCGGCGGGCCAGCAGGCGATCCTGCGCTTCGGCAAGGATACCGAGATCGAAAACGGCTTCAGGACGCGGCGCGAAATCTTGCTCCGCTTCAGCCAAAGCTACTGACAGAACGGTGCCGATGTTTTTGCGCTCGTTCGTCCTGCTGCTGTTGCTCTTCATCAGCCTCGGCGTCCGCGCCGAAACCCTGCTGCACGATCTCGCCGTGCTGCCGGACCCGGACGGCACGCTGACCATCGAGGCCGTTGCCGCGACCGATCCCGGGCAGTTCAAGCCCTTGCCCGCCGGCAGCTTCGCCGGCGGCTTTACCCGTAGCGTCCACTGGTTCCGTTTCACGATCGCCCGGGCAGGCGAAACCTGGATCGACCTCCAGCCGCCGGTGCTCGACGACCTGCGCCTGTTCGCGCCCGACGCTGCCGCGCCGGATGGCTGGCGCGAACGCCGTACCGGCGACACCCTGCCATTCGCCGCGCGTGAAGTACCCTATCGCGGCTTCGTCTTCAAGCTCCATCATGTCGACGATGCGCCGCGTACCTACTACCTGCGGCTGCAAACCTCCAGCACCTCGATACTGTCACCGCGCCTGTGGTCCCCCAATGCCTTCCTTGCCGCCAGCACGCTTGAAAGCAGCCTGCTGATAGCCAGTATCGCCGTCATCGTTGCCGTGCTGCTGCTCAACGTCAACGCCTGGCTCTGGCTGCGCGACCCGCTGACGCCATGGTTCCTGCTCTACCTGTCGATCCTGACCGGTTTTTTTCTCTGTACCACGGGCTTCCTGCAGCAGTACCTGTTTCCCGACCTGCCGGTCGCCAGTTATTACGCCGTCAGCGGTTCGACATTGCTGCTGATCGCGACCGCAAATGCCTTCTACCGGCGGTTTTTCGGCATCGAGCACGACACGCCCGTCCTGTATTGGCTTTACCGGATCAACACCTGGCTGCCCATTCTCGCCTTACCTGTCATTCTGTTCGGACACTTCAACCGGATCGGCGCTTCTTTCAATACCGCCGCCACGCTGATGACCTTCGTCGGCCTGCTGATGTCCTGGCGCTTGTGGCGGCGCGGCGCGGCCGGTGCCGGCATGATGTTCGTTGCCAACCTGATCAGCATGGCGGGCATCCTGTTTCTCGTCGCCAATGTCATGGGGTGGCTTGCCGGGGGCTTTGTGTTGTGGAACAGCCTGCACATCAGCGCGCTCGGTAGCATTCTCGCGCTGCAACTTGCCCTGGGCACACGTACGCGCGCCCTGCGTGATGCGCACATCCAGGCCAGGCAGGAAGCCAGCCGCGAGCGGGAAGAACGCATTCGCCAGGGGCAGTTTCTCGCCATGCTCGCGCACGAGCTGCGCACCTCGCTGACCGTGCTGCACATGGCCATCGGCAGCCAGCCGATGACGCCCAAGACCATCGGCAGCGCCGAGCGCGCGATGGCCGCCATGGGCGAGGTGATCGAGAGTTCCATCCAGGCCGAAAAGCTGGCCGAAGGGCAGATGCCCATCGAACGGCTGCCCTGCGATATCGCCAGTCTCGTCGAAGCGGTGATCGCCGACAGCCGCGATCCCGCGCGCATCCGCGCCAGCCTGGCGGTGCGCCCGACGCGGGAAACCGATGGCCGCCTGCTGCGCATCGTCATCGCCAACCTCGTCGATAACGCCCTCAAATACGGCAAGGCCGGCACGCCCGTCGCGGTCGATCTCGGCACGGAGGAGGGCCGCCTGCGTCTCGTCGTCGGCAACGCGGTCGGCAGCGCCGGGGCACCCGATCCGGCGCGGATATTCGAAAAGTACTACCGCGCCCCGCAGGCCCACGAAATCACCGGCTCCGGGCTGGGCCTGCATATCGCCGCGGCACTGGCGCGCCTGCTGGGCGGCGAGCTGCGCTACCGGCCTGCCGGCGAGCGGATCGACTTCGAACTGCGCCTGTAAGCAGTTGCAAGCTTTATGGCGGCTTCGGTGATTCAATCCATATCATGCTGCTCTATCCGAAGATCGACTGCCTGAAGATCGCCATCGTCGAAGATCACACCGACCTGCGCGAACTGTTTGTCGACTTTCTGCGCAGCATGGGGCATGCCGTCGCCGGCTTCGACTGCGCCGAGGAACTCGACGAGCACCTCGCCGACCAGTCGGTAGACCTGCTGATCCTCGACCTCAATCTGCCCGGCGAGGACGGCTACAGCATCGCCCGGCGCTTGCGTGGGGCGCATCCCAGCCTGCACATTCTCATGCTGACGGCCCGCACCTCGGTGGAAGACCGCATTCGGGGCTACGTCAGCGGTGCCGACATCTATCTGACCAAGCCGGTGTCCCCGCCTGAGCTCGGGATCATCGTCGACAGCATCACGCGGCGGGTTACGGTCGCCCGGGACCGACAGGAACAGATCACGCTGGATACGGCGCGACTGCATGTTTCCGGTGCGGCCGGGAACCTGCCGCTGACCCCGCCGGAAGTCCAGTTGCTCAAGGGCCTGGCCGAGGCGCCGGGTCACCGGCTCGACTACTGGCGGCTGCAGGAGTTGCTGAATCTCGACACCGACGATAAGGGCAAGGCGGCCCTCGAAGTGCGCATCTCGCGGCTGAAGAAGAAGCTGCATGAAGTCGGCGTCACCGAGCCGGCGCTCAAGTCCCTCTGGAAAGAGGGCTACCAGCTCTGCGTGCCCGTGCGCATCGTTCCCTGACGCCGTCCCGCCAGCGCCGACCTTTGTATTCCGCGGCGGGATGGCCTGAAAAACGTACTCAACTACGGCGGAAATCGCAAACTGGAAAAAGATCGTCCGGCAAGCAAGGCACGTCGTTCAACATCCGCCGCCGAATCAAGCCAGCCTTTTTCTTCGAGGAAGATCAGGAACGCTCGTGTGCTGATCTTGCGACAGTTGTCCGGCACCAAAAAACTGGCACGCGCAATCTTGTGGTCCTCGAACAGGAACACACCGGTCTTCGGTGGCTGTTCGAGGGCGAAGGCATTCATGGCCTCCTGAATCGCCAGTTCGCCAAGGTTCGCTTTCCGTGGGGCCGCTGTTTGCTGGTAGTGCTGGAATGTCTTCGTCGGAACAACCGGCAGCTTTTTGAACTTCGCCCACTTCGCCAGCTTCATGCTGGTCGGCGTCTGGTTGCGCGTGACTTCGTGCAGGACCATGTCGACCAGGCTAACGGACCAGCGGGGCGTGAACAGCACGTCGAGCGCATCCGCGTAGGCCAGCGTGATGAGTGGCCCGGCATCAGGCAGCAGAACAACGTTCGACGGCATTAGATAGCCCGCTCAGGACGGCAGCGTGTCAATCAGCGTGCAATTTTGACCACCTGTCAGCGTTGAATTTTGACCAGGGTCAGCGGGGCTGATTGCGGTGTTTGAAGCGGAAGGAATCGTTGCCGGTTTCGAGGATGTCGC
>SXGU01142955.1_pt1 | contig 10589 bp, 5 predicted proteins | sample 3174531 | NCBI WGS metagenome assembly SXGU01 (sample SAMN11356863, study PRJNA531348) | freshwater metagenome | isolation source: freshwater sample F1-140 | place: China: Fuxian Lake, Yuxi | collected 2017-12-25 | reverse complement strand
TTGGACGGTGTCCGCGATGGCCATCGCATGGCCTGCAAGTGACGCGTCGGGTATCCTGGAGCAGGCTAGCAGGTGATGAATCGCGGGGATCGGCGGGGGAGATTTCCAAGGTTGCCCCTATCAAGAACTGACCAGCCCAGCTACTTGACATTCCTCGGGGGGGGGAAGATGGCTCCCGTGAAGCTCTGTTTGCACCGTCCGCACCGTCCGGCGGCGTTTACCTTGATCGAGCTTCTGGTGGTCATCGCCATCATCGGCATCCTCGCCAGCATGCTCCTGCCGGCGTTGGCGAAGTCGAAGAGCAAGGCCAAGCGCACCAAATGCCTGTCCAACCAGCGCCAAGTGGCCCTCGCCCTGATGGTCTATGCCGGCGACCACGATGACCGGACGCCCTACCAAAACTCGCTAGGCGAGGTCAACTTCGTCACCACCGCCACTCCGAACTTTCTCGGCCTGCTCCAATCCCAACTACCCACCAACAGCCCCACCTTCACCTGCCCATCCGGTTCCACCCATTGGCAAGACCCCGCCAATGCCGCGAACCCGACCAACGACACCACCTATCTCGGGAATGCCGTGATCATCAGCAATGCCACCCGCACCCGTCGCACCACCCAGGTGCCCAATCCGAGCAATCTCATCGCCCTCCAAGAAAGCTCCGCCCGCACCCATCTCGCCTGGCTGCGCCCCTGGTTCACCCCGCCCGGCAACTACTCCAACTGGCATCTCACCCGCGATCCCAACTTCTACCCCGGCCATCCATATCCGTATTGGGAATGGTATGGCTCGCTCCATGAAGGCGGGGGCAACTTCGTGTTCATGGACGGCCACTCCGAATACCGCCACCACACCAAACTCACCAGCGGTGACTTCGGCTTTTTGAACTCAGCCGGCTTGGGCACGGACACCGTGGCGGCCAGTTGGACGGATAATTACACCGCATCATTCTGAGCCGCGGAACCCGGAGCAGCGATGCGGCGAGGCATGCAGCGGCCGCCCAACCTCACAATGGTCGCAGCACTTCTGCTGGTGGCCGGTCGCACCTCCTCAGGTTGTCGGCGCGGGCAAGCGAGTTCTCTGGCCAATCCTTGCATTGGGCCCATCTCATCCTCTTCCAGCCCCGGCGGGGGCGACTGTCCCGAGCCTCGCAGTCCGCCGCACGAGCTGGTATGAGCAGAGCGTGACCTTGAAACTGATGAGGGTAGTTTGGGCGCTGACCGCGCAACCGCCTGTTCCCCATACGCAACATGAAACACACGCTCGCCCTGCTCGCCACATTCCTACTCGCCGCACTGGCCACCCACGCCGCGCCCGCGCAGCCGAACGTCCTCTTCATTCTCGCCGACGACCTCGGCTGGGCGGACACCGCGCTCTACGGCCACACGAAGTTCCATCGCACGCCAAACCTTCAGCGGCTCGCCCAGCGCGGGATGCTTTTCACGCGCGGCTATTCGGCCAGCCCGCTGTGCTCGCCGACGCGTTCGGCGATTCTCACCGGCCTCAGCCCCGCGCGCACCGGCATCACCACGCCGAATTGTCACCTGCCGCAAGTAGTTCTCGAAGCCACGCCCGGCACCGCCGCGCCGCCTGACAAGAAGTCCATTCAACCCAAGCCGCCGACGCGCTTGAAAACCGAATACCGCACGCTCGCCGAGTCGTTGAAGGACGCGGGCTACGCGACCGGCCACTTCGGCAAATGGCATCTCGGGCCGGAGCCGTATTCCGCGCTGCAACAGGGCTTCGACGTGGACGTGCCGCATCATTCGGGGCCGGGGCCGGCGGGCAGCTACGTCGCGCCGTGGAAGTTCAAGGACTTCGACCACGACCCCGCCGTGCCCGACCAGCACATCGAGGACCGCATGGCGAAGGAAGCCGTCGCGTTCATGGAGAAGCACCGGGACAAGCCCTTCTTCCTCAACTACTGGATGTTCAGCGTCCACGCGCCGTTCGACGCCAAGAAGTCGCTCATCGAGAAGTATCGCGCGCTCGCCAATCCCGCCGACGCGCAGCGCTGTCCGACTTACGCCGCGATGGTCGAGAGCATGGACGACGCCGTCGGCACGTTGCTCGACACGCTCGACCGGCTGAAGCTTGCCGACCGCACCATCATCGTGTTCACCTCCGACAACGGCGGGAACATGTATAGCGCCGTGGACGGCGAAGTGCCGACGAGCAACCGCCCGTTGCGCGGCGGCAAGGCGACGGTCTTCGAGGGCGGCATCCGCGTGCCGTGCGTCGTGCGCTGGCCGGGCATCACGCCCGCCGGTTCCCGCAGCGATGCGATTGTGCAGGCGAGCGATTACTATCCCACGCTGCTCGACGGCCTCGGGCTGAGGCCCGCGCCCGGCCAACGCTTCGACGGCATGAGCATTCTCCCCGCGTTGCGCGGCCAACCGCTCGCGCGCGAGGCGACCTTCACCTATTTCCCGCACGAGCCGGGCGTGCCCGACTGGCTGCCGCCCGCCGTCGTCGCGCACAGCGGCGACTGGAAGCTCATCCGCATCTTCCACGGCGGCGAGCAAGGCGCGCATCGCCACCTGCTCTTCAACCTCCGCGACGACCTTGGCGAGCGGAACAACCTTGTCGCCAAGGAGCCTGCCCGCGTGAAGCATCTCGACGGCCTCATCGAGAAATTCCTCGCCGACACCAAAGCCGTCGTGCCGATTGCGAACCCCAAGTTCGACCCCGCGAAGTATCAGCCCGAGTTGGAAGGCAAAAGTGAGCAGAAGGCGAAGGGCGCGAAGAAAGCCGCCGCCAAAGCCCCCGCGCCCGCACCCGCACCTGCAGACGCGAAAGCCGACGCCGACCCACTCCAAGGGTGGAAAGCCCGCAGTTGCACCGCCACGGTGAAAGCGGGCGTCGTGACCGTGACGGGGCAGGGGACCACGCCCTTCCTCGGCGTCGGTGCGGGCGTGAGTGGTCCGGCCACGGTGAAGTTCCGCGCCCGTTCCGCTGCCGGTGGCCCCGGCAAAATCGAGTGGCTCCCCTCCGCCACCGCGAACGCCGACGCGAAATCCACGCCCTTCACCCTCGCGCCCGGCGATTGGCAGGAAGTCTCCGTGAACATCCCCGCCACCGGCCCACTCGGCATCGTCCGTCTCTACCTCCCCGCGCAGAAGCAGCCGGTGGACGTGGACTGGGTGGAGCTGAAACCCGATGGCAAGGCGAAGCGCTGGGAGTTTTAGGAACTCTCTGGAGCTGCACGCGCGGGCTACGGCAGGCGAGCGCCAGTTGTCAGCAACTCCGACGCGAGCATTTCGCACGCGCTCTCGCCGCGCATGCCGGGAGTTGCTACAAACAAGCCGTGACCAACGAACCGCGCAACCTGTCCGTCTGAATCGCACCATGAAACACACGCTCGCCCTGCTCGCCACATTCCTACTCGCCGCACTGGCCACCCACGCCGCGCCCGCGCAGCCGAACGTCATCATCATGCTCGTGGACGACATGGGCATCATGGACACCTCGGTGCCGTTCCTCACCGGCGCGGACGGCAAGCCGCAGCGCTATCCGCTCAACGACTTTTACCGCACGCCGAACATGGAGCGGCTCGCGGCGCGAGGCGTGCGCTTCAACAACTTCTACTGCATGAGCGTGTGCTCGCCGACGCGCATCTCGCTGATGACTGGTCAGAACGCGGCGCGGCATCGCACGACGAATTGGATTAACCCGGACAACAACAACGCCGGGCCGCAGGGGCCGGCGGACTGGAACTGGCGCGGCTTGAAGCAGGGCGATGTCACGCTCGCGAGCCTGCTGCATGGCGCGGGCTACCGGACGATTCACGTGGGCAAGGGACACTTTGGCCCGCGCGATTCCGACGGCGCGGACCCGACGAAGCTGGGCTTCGACGTGAACGTGGGCGGGGCGTCCATCGGCGCGCCGGCGAGCTACTACGGGAAGCAGAATTTCGGCGACGCCAAGGGCAAGCGCGCGAAGGCCGCCGTGCTCGGCCTCGACAAGTATCACGGGCAGGAAATCTTCCTCACCGAGGCGCTCACGCTCGAAGCGAACGCGCACGTGGCCGACGCAGTGAAGGCCGGCAAGCCGTTCTTCCTCTACTTCCCGCAATACGCCGTCCACGCGCCGTTCAACGCCGACCCGCGCTTCGCTGCGCACTACACCAACAGCGGCAAGCCCGCGAACGCGCAGGCCTTCGCCACGCTCATCGAGGGCATGGACAAGTCGCTCGGCGATGTGCTGGCCAACTTGGAGAAGCTCGGCGTGGCGGAGAACACACTGGTGATTTTCCTCGGCGACAACGGCTCCGACGCGCCGCTCGGCCACCAGCACGAGGTCGCGTGCGCCGCGCCGTTGCGGGGGAAGAAAGGCTCGCACTACGAAGGCGGCGTGCGCGTGCCGTTCCTCGCGTCGTGGGCAAAGCCGGGCGCGGGTAACGCGTTTCAGCAGCGGCTGCCAATCGCGGCGGGCGCGGTGCAGAGCCAGCAGGCGGCGGTGTATGACTTGTTCCCCACGGTGCTCGCGCTCACGGGCACGAAGCCGCCCACTTCGCACACCGTGGATGGTGTGCGGCTGGACGCGCTGTTCAGTGGCAAGGCTGACGCGAGCCGCCCGGAGCAGTTCCTCATGCACTACCCGCACGCGCCGCATCGCACGGACTACTTCACCACGTTCCGCGACGGCGATTGGAAGGTGATTTACCACTACTTCCCCAGCGCGGTTTCGGAAGGCGCGCACTACCAGCTCTTCAACCTGAAGGCAGACCCGTTCGAGCAGAAGAACCTCGCCGCGACCGAGTCCGCGCAGCTCAAACGCCTGATGCAGGGCCTCGCCGCTGGCTTGGAGAAACAGGCTGCCGTGTATCCCGTGGACAAGGAAACGAAGCAGGCGCTGAAGCCGAAGCTCCTATAAACACAAGCCTGCCCACCGCCAAACAACTCGCCGACGCGGTGCGCGAAGCGTTAGCCTGACTTCCAGTCGCCCGCGCCAACACACTGTCAAGCCCATCATGAAATTCGCCTCCGCCCTACTCGCCAGCCTCCTCCTCGCACTGTTGCCCGCCGCTGCCGCACCCGCTCCGCCCAACGTCGTCATCGTCTTCATCGACGACCTCGGCTACGCGGACATCGGGCCGTTCGGCGCGACGAAGCAGCGCACGCCGCACCTCGACCGCATGGCCCGCGAGGGCATGAAGCTCACCAGCTTTTACGCCGCGCCCGTCTGCTCCGTCTCCCGCGCGCAACTCCTCACGGGCTGCTACGGCGCGCGCATTTCCGTGCCGGGCGTTTACTTTCCCGGCCAGGCGAACGGCCTCCATCCGAACGAATTCACCATCGCCGAGCGCTTGAAGGAACGCGGCTACGCGACGATGTGCATCGGCAAGTGGCACGTCGGCGACCAACCGGAATTCCTCCCCACGCGGCAGGGCTTCGAACGTTACTTCGGCATTCCCTACTCGAACGACATGCAGAAGAAAGCCTCGCAGACCGGCGAGCGCGTCGTGCCGTTGCTGCGCGATGACAAGGTCGCCGAGCTCCTCACCGACGAGCAGCAGAGCCGCATCGTCGAGCGCTACACGGACGAAGCGGTCGGCTTCATCAAGGCGAACCAAGCGAAGCCCTTCCTCCTCTACCTCCCGCACACCGCCGTCCACACGCCCATCTATCCGGGCGAGAAGTTCCGCGGCAAATCCGCCAACGGCCGCTTCGGCGACTGGGTCGAGGAGGTGGACTGGAGCGTCGGCCGGGTGCTCGACACGTTGCGCGAACTCAAGCTCGCCGAGCGCACGCTCGTGGTCTTCACCAGCGACAACGGCCCGTGGCTTGTGAAAGGCCCGGATGGCGGCAGCGCGCTGCCCCTACGCGGAGGCAAAGGCAGCACCTGGGAAGGCGGCGTGCGCGTGCCGACCATCGCGTGGTGGCCGGGCAAAATCGCGCCCGGCAGCGTGAGCGACGCGGTCGCCGGGACGATTGATTTGCTGCCCACCGCCGTCTCGCTCGCCGGCGGCACGGTGCCCGCGCAGCCGGTGATTGATGGCCGCGACCTCACGCCGCTGCTCTTCGGCAAGACAAAGGAATCGCCACGCGACGCACACTACTACTTCGCCGGCTACAACCTCCAAGCCGTCCGCCAAGGCCCGTGGAAACTCGCCATCGCCGCGCAGCCGCAGTCCATGGGCCAAGCCACGAACGCCGACGCCAGCGGCAACACGCCGCGCCTCTACAACCTCGACCAAGAAATCGGCGAGCAAACCAACCTCGCGGCGAAGCACCCCGAAGTCGTCGCGAAGCTCCAAGCCCTCGCGGCGAAGAAGACAGAGGAGATTGGGGGCAAAGCGCCCGCCGCGCGCCGCCCGGCGGGCTTGGTCGAAAACCCGAAGAAGCTCTACCCCACCGAGGAAGCGCCACGCCCAAAGGCCCCTTGACGGGAATCATCTCCAGCCTTGTAATTTCGGCTCCATGAAGCTTTGGCTGTTTCGCGGCTTGTTGCTGCTCCTGTGCGGCTGCGCGTTGCCGGCAGCGGAGCCGTCGGCTCACTGGGCTTACCAACTGGTCGCGCGACCCGCGCTGCCGGCGGTGAGGAACCTCGCTTGGGTCCGCACCGACCTCGACCGCTTCATCCTCGCCAAGCTGGAAGCGAAGCAGCTCACACCCAGCCCCGAGGCCGATCCGCGCACGCTCATCCGCCGCCTCTACTTCGACTTGCTCGGCCTGCCACCGTCGCCGGAGGAGGTCGAGGCATTCGTGCGCGAGTGTTCCTCACTCAGCAATCGGCAGTCGGCAATTGCCAATCTCGTTGACCGCCTTCTCGCCAGTCCGCACTACGGCGAGCGTTGGGCGCGCCACTGGCTCGACATCGCGCACTACGCGGACACGCATGGTTTCGAGCGTGACCAATTGCGTCCCAACGCCTGGCGCTACCGCGACTACGTCATCGCCGCCCTCAACGCTGACCAACCCTACGACCAGTTCCTGCGCGAGCAAATCGCCGGTGATGTGCTTGCCCGTGAGGGGGACACCCCTGTCTCCCGTGCCACAAGCCCAAAGCTAAGAGCGGACAAGAGTGTCCGCCCTACGGAACGCATCGCCGCGACCGGCTTCCTCGCCGCAGGCCCATGGGACTTTGTCGGGCAGGCTGAGACCAAGAGCGACGTGCTCCGGCGCGCCGCCCGCGCGGACGACCTCGACGACATGGTCACGCAGGTGCTCGCCGGCACGATGGGCGTGACCATCAACTGCGCCCGCTGCCACGACCACAAGCTCGACCCCGTTTCGCAGCGCGAATACTACGGCCTCTGGGCGGTCTTCGCCGGCGTGAAGCGCGGCGACCGCGAGTTGGACCCCGCCGCCACCGCGCGCCGCGACGCCGAGCGGAAGCAACTTCAAGCTCGGCTCAGCGAAATCACCGGTGAGCTTGGCCGCCTCACCGGCGAGGGCCTCGACCTCGCGGACATGCTCGGTGGCGGCAACGGCCGCGGCACGGGCGCGAAAGGCGCGGGTCTCGACCTTCGCACCGGCAACGTCGCGAAGGACAAACTCGGCTACCACCAAAACATCCAGCTCAACCGCCTGCAAAAGCCCGAGTGGGCGGGCGTCCCCGCGCCAAAGTTCGTGCAATGGCTTTTCGTGCCGGACGGCAAATCTGTCGTGCCCGTTGCGCATCAAGTCACCGTCAGCAACCTCCCGCCCACTTCCGGCCACGCGTGGGACGCGATTCGTCATGGCCCGCTCAACGCGCAAGTCTCGACCAAGCTCGACGGCGTGGATTATGCAGCGGCCGGCCATTCCCTCCTCGGCTTGCACGCGAACGGCGGCATCACGTTCGACCTCACCGAGATTCGCAAGGCCACCGGCTTCACGAAGCTGCGCTTCACCGCACACGTCGGCTTCGGCGCGAGTCCCACGGCGGCGGCGACGCGCGCAGATTTCTCGGTGTTCGCCGGCAACCAGCTCGTCTTCCAGCGCCTCAAACTTCGCAAAGACGAGTCGGCCCGCGTGGATGTCCCGCTGCCGGACACTGCGCCAACGCTCACGCTTGTGGCCACCGACGGCGGCGACGGCATCGGCCACGACCTGCTTTTCCTCGGTGACGCGCGGCTCGCGCCGGACCTCGCCACCCAACCCCTTGCGGCCGCAGACCGTGCGCGGGTCGAAGCGTTGCGCGCGGAGGAGAAGCAGTTGGCCACCGCGCTGGCCGTAAAGGCGGAGGGCGAGAAAGTTTATGCCATCACCAGCTCCGAGCCCCCCGTGGTGAAAGTCTTGAAGCGCGGCAATCCCGAGGAAGCGCAGGAGGAAGTCGGCCCCGGCGTGCTGGCTTGCGTGAAGCACGCGGCCGCTGACTTCGCCCGCGCGAAGACCGAGGGCGAGCGCCGTCTCACGTTGGCCGAATGGATTACGCATCCCGCCAACCCGCTCACCCGCCGCGTCCTCGTGAACCGGCTCTGGCACCATCACTTCGGCGTCGGCCTCGTGGACACGCCCAGCGACTTCGGCAAAGGCGGCGGCGTGCCCTCGCACCCCGAGTTGCTCGACTGGCTGGCAGAGGAGTTCCTCGCGCGCGGTTGGTCACTGAAGGCGATGCACCGGCTCATTTGCACGAGCGCGGCGTATCGGCAGAGTTCAGTAATCAGTAACCAGTATTCAGCAGCCAGTGGAGGAAGCACGAGCGCGCCACAGAGCGCCGCTTCCCCACTGAATACGGAACACTGGAAACTGAACACTGCTTCCGCCCAGCGCCTCGACGCCTCGAACCGTTTGCTCTGGCGCCAAAACCCCCGCCGCCTCGACGCCGAATCCGTCCGCGACGCCGTGCTCGCCGTCAGCGGCAAGCTGAACCTCGCCGCCGGCGGCCCCGGCTGGCGCGACTTCAAATACACCGAGGCCTACGCGCCGATTTACCAATACGTCACCGCCGACACGCCGGAGCTGTGGCGACGCAGCATCTACCGCTTCGTGGTGCGCACCACACCGCACACGTTCATGACCACGCTGGACTGCCCGAACCCGGCGAACCTCACGCCCGCGCGCACCGCCACCACCACCGCGCTGCAAGCTCTCGCGCTCTCGAACAACGAGTTCATGCTGCAACAATCCCGGCACTTCGGTTCCCGCGTCGAGCGCGAGGCCGGAGCGGACGCCGCCGCGCAAGTAAACCGCGCCTTCCAGCTCGCCTTCGGGCGCCCGCCCACGCGCGACGAACTCGCCGGAGCCACGCAGTTGGTCCGCGCCGACGGTCTCTTCGCCCTGTGCCGGATGCTGCTGAACGCGAATGAGTTTGTGTATTTAGATTGAATCATGAACTCCGCCTTCGCCTGCCAACTTCGCCAGCACCCCAGCTCACGCCGGAACTTCCTCTGGCAACTCGGCGGCGGTCTTGGTGGCGTGGCGTTCACCACGCTGCTCGCAGAACAGGCCGCCCGCGCTGCCGCCTCTTCAACCCACCCGCTTGCCCCCAAACCCGCGCCGTCCCCCGCCCGCGCCCGCGCCGTCATCCAAATCTTTTGTCCCGGCGGCCTCAGCCACGTTGACTCGTGGGATTGGAAACCCGAGCTGACGAAGCGCACCGGTCAGCCGTTCGATACCACGGGCACGGTGCAGTTCTTCGCGTCAAAGCCCGGCAACTGCCAGGGCAGCTACTGGCCGTTTCGCCAGCACGGGCAGTGCGGCCGCTGGATGAGCGACCTCTTCCCGCGCCTCGCCGCGTGCGTGGACGATGTCGCGTTCATCCACTCGATGCAGAGCAAGTCCGCGCTGCACGGCCCGGCGATGTTCATGGCCAACAGCGGCTTCATCCTGCCCGGCTTTCCGAGCATGGGCGCGTGGATCACTTACGGCCTCGGCAGCGAGAGCGAGAATCTCCCCGCGTTCGTCGTGCTGCCGGACCCGCGCGGCCTGCCGCCCGGCGGCGTCATCAACTGGGGCGCGGGCTTCCTCCCCGCCGTGCATCAGGGCACCCCGCTAAACACCGACCCCGAGCTGCCGCCCATCGCCGACTTGTTCCCGCCAAAAAACTTCGCCGGCCTCACGCCGCAGGGCGAGGCGAGTGGACGCAACTTCCTCCAAGCCCTGAACCGCCAGCACGCCGCCGCGCGCGCGGGCAACACGGAACTCGACGCCCGCATCGCCGCCTACGAACTCGCCGCGCGCCTCCAACTCAGCGCGCCCGAAGTCACCGACCTGCGCGGCGAGACCGACGCCACCAAGGGCATCTACGACCTCGGCGACGAGGACACCGGCCCGTTCGGTCGCCAATGCCTGCTTGCGCGTCGGCTGGTCGAGCGCGGCGTGCGCTTCGTGCAGCTTTACTGCGGCGCGGAGAACACGACCGCCCGGAAAATCCGCCCGAACTGGGACAGCCACGAAGACTTGGTGCGCGACCACGGCTACTGGGGCCGCGTGCTCGACACCGGCGCGGCAGCGCTCCTGAACGACCTCAAGGCGCGCGGCCTGCTCGACTCCACGCTCGTCATCTGCACCACGGAGTTTGGTCGCCAGCCCGGCGCGCAAGGCAAGGGCCGCGACCACAACCCCGGCGCGTTCACCGCGTGGCTCGCGGGCGGCGGCATCCGGGGCGGCACCGCCTACGGCACGACCGACGAGCTGGGTTTCCAAGCCGCCGAGCATCCCGCC
>SXGU01059647.1_pt1 | contig 10590 bp, 6 predicted proteins | sample 3174531 | NCBI WGS metagenome assembly SXGU01 (sample SAMN11356863, study PRJNA531348) | freshwater metagenome | isolation source: freshwater sample F1-140 | place: China: Fuxian Lake, Yuxi | collected 2017-12-25 | reverse complement strand
TTGATTGGCGGCTCACTCATGCAAAGTGTCCGCCTGGACGGCGGGGCAGGGAACGACATTCTCCACGGCGAAGCCGCTACCCTCGTGAACAACAACACCTATGTCTTTGGGCGTGGATACGGTCAGGATACGGTCATTGAGTACAACTCGGGTGCAGATTTCGATAGAAGTCAGATTGATGCAGTCGAGATGACAGCGGATGTGAGTCCAGCAGATGTCGCCTGGCATCGCGATAGCGACGATCTCGTGCTCGCCATCCAGGGCACTTCCGATCAGCTCAGGCTCACGTCTTACTTTGATTTAACGTTCAACACCGGTAACTACCTCTTGAGCAGCGCGTATATCCCTCCGCAGGGCGCAATCAATCTCGACGACCGCAATCCCTATTACTTTGCCGCATCCCGGCTCGAAGAAATCCGCTTCTCCGATGGAACAACCTGGGGAGCGGAAACATTCGGGGCTCCGACACTCGGGGCCTATCCCGGCGACACCTATCACTTCGACCATGGTGACGGACAAAGGCGAATCATCGACTTCGATGTCACCGGCAATCGGTACGGCGACGCAGCGGACACCGTTCGTTTCGGTGCGGGCATCGACTCGGACGCCATCTCTGTGTCCCGCAGAGACGGGAACGACTTGGTGTTGTCCCTCAACGGCACAACGGACGAGCTCACTATCCAAAGCCACTTCAGTACGGTCTTTGCTCGTGAACGGTTCAGCTTCAGCGGAGCCTACGTCAACGCGTACCAAGTCGAACAGATTCAGTTTGCCGATGGTGCAACGTGGAACGCCGCCGACTTGGCTGGCCGTGTGGTGTCCATTTCCGGCACGGAAGAGGCAGATGCGATTTTCGCAAACACCAACGACAATTACATCGACGGATTGGCAGGAGACGACGCCATCTACGGCCAGGAGGGCAACGATACTCTCGATGGCGGCATAGGCAACGACACACTATTCGGCAATGAAGGCAGCGACACCTATCGTTTTGGCCGAGGAAGCGGACAGGACACCGTGATCGACTGGAACGTAACCGGCACGGACCTGGACACCATCACGATGGCGCCGGATGTGTTGGTCGAAGATGTTCGTGTTATCGCGGATCAGAATGGCAGCCTGGTGTTGTCTATTAATGGCACAGCCGACCAACTCACCCTGAGCGATTTTCTCTACGACCCCTACAGTCAAAATAAACAGGTGCTCTTCGAAGACGGCACCGTATGGGATGCCGACACGCTTTTGAGCCGCGCCGAGGGGCCCACCATTGTCGGCACCGAATATCCAGACTACCTTGTCGGCACTGACCTGAACGACACCATCATAGGGCTGGAGGGCGACGACTTTATCGACGGGAGCGGAGGAGCGGATGTTCTCTATGGCGGACTCGATAATGACGAGATGCTCGGCGGTGACGGGAACGATACGCTCTATGGAGAAGCAGGCGACGATACCTTGAGCGGTGGATCAGGCGGCGGCGGAGGTGGGGCGGGGTTTGCTGCGTCGTTTGTCGAAGGGTTTTGCGAGGCCGACTGCGGCGGCGAAGGCGGAGGCGGCAGCCACGGGACGACGGGGGACGACATTCTCCTTGGCGGTGAAGGCAACGACACGTATTTGTTCAACCTGGGCGATGGGGTGGACACGATTCGGGATGCCGCCCTGGTCGGGGATGGCAATCGGATTCGGTTCGGTGAAGGCGTTACGCAAGCCGATCTCTCCTTCAATCACGTTGACGATGTGTTGACCATTGGTGTGGGGCAGAACGGTGATGCGCTGCGGTTGGAAGGGTTCGATCCGACCAATGCGAATGGCTCGCTGGTGGTGGAGACGTTAGAGTTTGCTGATGGCACGGAGGCGGCACTGAGCAGCTTCCTCACGCCGCAACCGACGATTGTGGGTACGGCTGGCGACGATACCCTCATCGGCACGTCGGACCAGGACATCGTTGATGCCTCGGACGGCAATGATGTGGTGCTTGCGGGGGATGGCAACGATACGATTGACGGTGGAACCGGCAATGATGCCCTGCGCGGAGAGGCGGGGAATGACCTTCTGACCGGCGGGGCGGGCAACGACAACCTGGGTGGTGGCTCCGGCGATGATACCCTCGATGGGGGCGCCGGCGACGATGTGCTGTATGGCGAGGCCGGGGCGGACAGTCTGTTGGGGGGTGACGGCAACGACACGCTGTATGCGGATGCCGACGATACGACAATCGACGGTGGGGCAGGGGTAGACCTGCTGTTCATCCAGGATACGCGCGGCGTGACGCTGGATGTAGGCCAAGCCAGCATCGAGGTGGCCTTCGGCGGGTCGGGGAACGATACGTTTACCACGAGTGGGACCGGACCGGCGGTGCTGCGTGGGGAGGCGGGGAACGATAGCCTGAACGGCATGGCCGGGAACGACAACATCGAGGGCGGGATGGGCGATGACATTCTGGATGGCGGGGCGGGCGACGATCTGTTGCGGGGGGATGCGGGGGTGGACACATTGCGGGGCGGGGACGGCAGCGACACGTTGTATGCGGATGCCGACGATACGACAATCGACGGTGGGGCAGGGGTAGACCTGCTGTTCATCCAGGATACGCGCGGCGTGACGCTGGATGTGGGCCAAGCCAGCATCGAGGTGGCCTTCGGCGGGTCGGGGAACGACACATTGACGACGAATGGCAGTGAGGCAGCCGTATTGCGGGGCGAAGCGGGAAACGACAGCTTGAGCGGCGGGGCGGGCAACGACAACATCGAAGGGGGCATCGGCGACGATATGCTCGCTGGGGGCGCAGGGGATGACGTGCTGTATGGCGGCGAGGGCGATGACATCTATCACTTCAACGTCGGGGATGGCCAGGACACTATTACAGAGAATGTCACTGCTTCCGATAACATGGATGAAGTGCTCTTTGGGTTCGGCATCGACCCCTTGCATATGACCCTTAAGCAACAGGCCGACAACTTGGAGTTGGCCTTTGCCGGCACCAACGATCGTTTAACGGTCCGGGATTGGTTCAGATATCCAGAGAGTCAGGTGGAACATTTCACGACCGGTGATGGGGGGCGGCTGCTGAATACGAACGTAAACCAGTTGATTCAGGCTATGGCCACATACAGTGCCAACAGCGGCTTGAGCTGGGAAGATGCGATTCAGCAGCGGCCTGACGAAGTTCAGGCCGTTGTGGCCGCTTATTGGGAACCGGCTCCCGCCCATCCGTGAGCAAGGAAGCGCTGAGGCATGGGTGCCACCGCGACTCCTCCGGCGGCCGGCGTTTGTAGCGCCGAATCCGCATCGCTTGCCGAAGACCGGACTAAGGTCCTCGATACGGGCCTGCTGTCGCTCCTGATCGTTGCGCGGCTTCACGGGCTCCCGGCCGATCTCGATCAGGTGCGCCACCAGTTCGGAACCGCCGGCCGGCCTCTGAGCGAAACCGATCTGTTGCGTGCCGCCCGGAGCTTGGGCTTGAGGGCGGGGTCGCGGAAGAGCCAATGGGCGCGCCTGGTCGGCACGCCGTTTCCCGCTCTGGCCCAGCTACGTGACGGTCGGTACGTCGTCCTCGCCAAGGCCCAGGCCGATGCTGTTCTGATTCAATATCCGGCGCAGGCCAAGCCGATCGTTCTGCGCCGCGAGCCCTTCGAAGCCTTATGGGCCGGCCGGTTGATCTTGCTCGGCAAGCGGGGTTGGCTCGGACAGGATGTTCGGTCCTTCGACTTCACCTGGTTCATCCCCGCGATCGTCAAGTACCGGACCCTCCTGGGCGAGGTCTTGTTGGCCTCGTTTTTTCTGCAACTGTTCGCCCTGGTGACGCCACTCTTCTCGCAGGTCATCATCGACAAAGTCCTGGTTCACAATGGGATGACGACGCTCTATGTGATGGCCGTGGGCATGGTCGCGCTGGCCATCTTCGATTCGGTGCTGGGCGGGCTCCGGACCTACCTGTTCTCCCACACGACGAACCGCATTGATGTCGGCCTTGGCGCCAAACTGTTCGGGCATATCATGGCGCTTCCCTTGGGCTACTTTGAAACCCGCCGGGTCGGGGACACGGTGGCCCGTGTGCGCGAGTTGGAGACGGTCCGGCAGTTTCTCACGAGCAATGCCGTGACGGTGGTGCTCGATCTCTTCTTCGGGGTCGTCTTCATAGCCGTGATGCTGTTCTACAGCCCCGTGCTGACGGCAATCGTGCTGACCGCCCTTCCGCTTTATGCGGTGATTTCATTCGCCGTGACGCCGGTCATCCGCCGTCGGCTGAATGAGAAGTTCAATCGCGGAGCGGAAAACCAGGCCTTTCTGGTCGAGGCTGTGACCGGCATCCAGACGGTCAAGGCCCTCGCCATCGAGCCGACGATGCGGCGCACCTGGGAGGAGCAGTTGGCGGCCTACGTGCAGGCGAGCTTCCGAGCGACGAACTTGATCAACACAACCGGTCAAGCTGCGAAGGGCATTCAGAAGCTGACGACGATCGCCGTCCTGTGGATGGGAGCCCATCTGGTCATCGAGGGGAAGTTGAGCATCGGGCAACTGGTGGCGTTCAATATGCTCTCCGGCCAGGTGAGTGCCCCACTCCTGCGCATCCTCAACCTTTGGCAGGAATTCCAGCAAGTAGGGCTTTCGATCCAGCGGCTTGGCGATCTCCTGAACGCGCCGGCGGAGCCCAGCTACGGCCGTTCCCGGACAACTTTAGCTCAGGTCAAGGGCTCAGTTGTCTTCGATGCGGTTCATTTTCGGTATCGGCCGGACGGGACAGATATCCTCAAGAATATCTCGTTCCATGTGAAGCCGGGCAGCGTGGTCGGGATCGTGGGCCGGTCCGGGTCTGGCAAGAGCACCGTGACCAAGCTGATCCAACGCTTGTATGTCCCTGCGTCCGGCCGGGTCCTCATCGACGGTCTGGATTTGGCTCAGGTAGACCCGACATGGCGTCGTCGCCAGATCGGGGTCGTGCTGCAGGAGAACTTTCTGTTCAACAAGACTGCGCGGGAAAACATCGCTATGGCCCAGCCGGGCGCGAGTATGGACGAGGTCATCGAAGCCGCCAAGTTGGCTGGGGCGCATGAATTCATTCTGGAATTGCCGGAGGGCTACGACACAGTGGTGGGGGAGCGAGGCTGTTCCTTGTCGGGCGGCCAGCGTCAGCGTATCGCGATCGCCAGGGCCTTGGTGCCCAATCCGCGCATTCTGATTTTCGACGAAGCGACCAGCGCCCTCGATTATGAGTCCGAGTCCATCATCCAGCGGAACCTCGCCAAGATCTGCAAGGGCCGCACGGTCTTTATCATTGCCCATCGTTTGAGCACGATACGTCCGGCCCACGTCATTTTCGTCATCGAGAAGGGTGAGATCGTCGAGCAGGGGGCGCACGACGAGTTGCTGAAACGGAACGGCTATTACGCACGCCTTCACCGGCATCAGCAGAGCGGCGCCGTTGTCGCCTAACTGGTGAGGAGCTTGCGTGGCGGTTATGCAGAGGGCAGCCGGCTGCGGAGCCAGATGCCGGCGGCGAGGGCGAGGCGGTGGGCCGGGGCGACGGTGATGCGGGGGCCGAAGACCTGATAGTCGCTTGCGATGATCCGGTCCAGGATGCGGCTATAGACCCCGCGCATGATCTCGGCGGGTGTCAGGGCCCGCCGGTCGGCTGCAGGCATTTGTCGGATCGCCTGCCTGGCCTTGTCATAGTAGCTTTTGGCTCGGTCGGTTTGAAACCGCATCAACTCCCGGAACGCCGGCGAATACTTCTTTCCCAGCATCTCTTCTTCCCGATAGCCGAATCGCTCCAGCTCGTCCTGCGGCAGGTAGATGCGGCCCCGGTCCGCGTCTGTGCCCAGGTCGCGGAGGATGTTGGTGAGCTGAAAGGCCATGCCGAGGTTGATCGCGTAGTCGCGCGCCAGCTCGGTCCTCGTGCCGAAGACGTGCAGGCAGATGAGCCCCACCACGGAGGCAGCCCGGTAGCAGTAGCGCGAGAGGTCGTCGAAGGTCTTGTATCTCAGGGTGGTCAGGTCCATCTCCATGCCGGCAATGAGTTCGTCGAAGTATTCTTTCGGAATCGCCAGGGCCTTGGCCTGTTGGGCCAGACTGATCGTCACCGGATGGGTGGGGGTGCCGCGATAGGCGGCGGCCAGTTCTTCCCGCCACCGGGCGATGGCTTGCTGCGGGTCGCTCCCGGCCGGCGCTTCGTCCACGGCGTTGTCCACCTCCCGGCAGAAAGCATAGACCGTGTACATGGCCTCGCGTCGTGCCTGGGGCAGGAAGAAGAACGAGTAATAGAAATTGCTCCCGCTCTGTTTGGTGAGGGCCGTGCAATAGGCTTGGGCTTCGGCGGGCGTCATGGGGCTCGTCAATAGGATGTTGAAAAAGCCCGCCAGCTTCGTTCTCGCATCGCTCGACGCCTCAACGTACCGAACAGAGTACGCCTCGGCATCTCGCTCGCTGCGGCCTTGCTGGGCAGCCTTTTTGAACATCCTGGCGGGTTTTTAAAGGCCATGGCGTTAGACGGTCAGCCGTTGGGCTTGTGCAGGGGTTGGTTGTTCACGGTCCGGAAAGAGTTCCGGGTGCAAGAGAGAAGCGAGGATGGCGACCCCGTCGACCAGGCGCGGGCCGGGGCGGCTGAAATAGGCGGCCGCGTCCACGGCGTAGACTCGATGCTGCCGAACCGCCGGCAGGTCCTGCCAGCCCGGCCACCTGTTTTGGGGCGGTTGGGCGTTCAGTTCGCGCAGGGTCCGTTCCACGGAAAAGCCGCAAGCCATGATGATCACGACCTCAGGCTGGGCCGTTCGCACCTGTTCCCAAGTCACTCTGGTGGATGGTTTGCCGGCCGTGCCGAGCATGTCCCGGCCACCGGCCCAGTCCACCATCTCGGGGACCCAATGGCCGCCCAGGTAGAGAGGATCGAGCCATTCCAGGCAGACGACCTTCGGCCTGGTCTTGCCCGCGGAGACTCGCTCGCGGATGGTTTGCAAGCGGGAGCGTAGCGAGGCGGCGAACGCGGCGCCCTTGTCTGCCTGCCCGGTTGCCGCGCCGATGCGTTCCACGTCATGGATGACGTCCGTGAGGCTGCCCGGGTTCAGCGTGAGCAGACGGGGCTGCTTGGGCAGTTGTTGAATGGCCTGTTCCAGTTGGCCTGGTGTCACGGCGCAGACCTGGCAGAGGTCCTGGGTGATGACGAGTTCCGGTTGCGCCTGGGCGAACAGCCGTTCGTCCAGGGCATAGAGCCGTTTCCCCTCTGCCAGGGTGTCCCGCACCTGCCGGTCGATCTCCGCACTGTCGGATCGTTCCGCGTCGATGGCCGGGATGACCAGGACCGGCTTCTGGCGCATGGCCGGCGGATAGTCGCACTCATGGCTGACGCCGACCACGTCGTCCGCGAGACCGAGGGCGGCCACGACTTCGGTGGCGCCGGGCAGGAGAGAGCAGATTCTCATCTTACGTTCCATGCTTCCATAAACGATTTTCGAGTTCGGCCAGGTTCACGTCCGCCAGGGAATGGGTGAGGGCATCCGCATCCCGCAGTTCCTCCACCTTGTGCGTGTTCACCACGGCCAGGACTTTCATGCCCGCCGCGTGGGCGGCCTGGATGCCGGGGATGGAGTCTTCGATCACCAGACAGTCCGAGGGGGCGAGGGGCCGTTGGCCTGGTTGTGTCCGTCGGTTCAGGGAAGCCAGGGCATGGAGGAAGCCTTCCGGAGACGGCTTGCCCTGTCGGACATCCTCCGAGCTGGTGATGTGCTCGAATTCTTTCCGGATGCCGGCCTGCTCGAGGATATATTCGATTTCATGCCGGAGCGCGCCGGAAGCGATGGCCAGCCGGTGTCGCGTGGCCGCCTCCCGCACCAGTTCGCGCACGCCGGGGAAAATCACCAGATGGTCCCGGATGTAATCCAGGTAGGCCTTGGCTTTGCGGGCGATCAAGTCCTGGATCAATTCGGGCGGGGCGGGACGTCCGTGCGCGGCGAGGACCGCGGCGAAGCAGCCCTTGTCGTCGAACCCGAGGTACTTGGCATAGTAGTCGGCTTCCGTGAGAGGGAGGCCGATTTCCGCCAGCACCTGACGGAACATCATGAAGTGGATTGGCTCGTTGTCGGCCACCACTCCGTCGAAATCGAAAATGATTGCTCGCAACATCGGGTGTGAGGGTTTGGGTGTGACGCCGGCTGCCATTATAGCATGGGCGTTCCACGGATCTGAGCCGCATCGGGCGGAGCGGTCAGGTCCGCAGGGGTCTGGCTCGGATTACGGCTTGGGCTGTAGTTGTTTTTCGGAGATCCAACCGGTTGCGCCCTGGGGGGTGCGGATTGCATAGACCCAGCTGTTGTTCCGAAGCTCGCCGTCCATCACCGTTGCCGCCGTGTTCGCCGCCACCGTCGGTCCGGGTCGGCTGCTGCCCGCGTCGGCCATCAGTGCGACGGGTCCGTTCGGTTTTGCCTGGTCCGCCAAAACCACCACCTGTTGGCCTTCGCTGAAGAGGGGAGAGAGGCCAGGCGAAGCGGCGGGAAGCGGTTTCGGTGGGGCCGGGGGCATCGCGTTCGGCATCGCCGGGGACGGGGCCGATGCCATGGCCGGCATGGGGCTCTTGGGCTGGGCCGGCGCGCTCGGCGCGGTTGGCATGACCTGGGGAGCTGGGGCCGGCGAAGGAGCTTGGGCTGCCGGCGGTGGCGCCATCGAAATCGGCGGCGCGACCGCGGTCGGCGGCACGGAGGGCTTGGGCAGCGCCGCCGGGGCTTGAGCCGCCTTGGGGGCTGCCGGTACGGATGCCGGAGGCGGCTCTTCCGAGGGGCCCATCAGAATGCTGGGGTCCATCGCCACATAGAGGCCGGCTCCTGCCACGAGGATCAGCAGCGCCATCTTGATCATCTTGGGTTTCTTGTCGTCCTCGGGTTCCTGGGAATCGCCTCCGTCGTCATCCAATGGAGCGGTCTCGTCCAGGTCGGCGGTGGTCTCGTCCAATTCCAGATCCGGCTCCGGCTCGCGGGCGAACAGAATGTTCCAGGCGGGAAGACTGCTGACGGCCGCTGGGCTGCCGGACGCGGTGAACATCGGGACTCCTCCTTCTCTCGCCAGGCTGAAATCACACGTTAGAATGCATGTACTTACCATCGTCCCATGGTCCTGTCAAACGCTTCCCGTCGTGGATGCAGGCGCGGGATCGCACGGTCAGGCGATCAGGAGGCCGGCATAGCCGACGACGGAGTCATGGTCGCCGGTGATGTCGCCGGAAGTGGCATAGCGAACCAGGGAAGCGCTGCCGGCGCCCAGGGCTCGGGCTGCATGGAGCATGGCCACGGTGGCCCCGTAGCCGCACATGGTGATGCGGTGGGCGCGCACGGCTGCCCCCAATCCGTCCGGGTCCAGGTTCCGGATGGCGTCGATCGCATGCCGGTCTTTGCCCCTGGTCACGGCATCGGACTCATAGTGGGTCAGGTCGGTGCTGGCCACGAGCAAGGGCCGCTGTTGCGGGCCTTCGCGGTCGGCCGCTTCGCGCAGGATGTCGCCCAGGCGCCGGCCCAGGTCCGCATAGGCTTGGTCGGGCAGGTGCCCGAGCAGGATCGGGACGATCCGCACATCCGGCCGGAACCGCCGCAGGAACGGCAACTGGACCTCCAGACAATGTTCGTATCGATGCGCCGCGGTATCGGCCTCCGCCGCAGGATCGCGCGCGACGATGATCTCGGCGAGCGCCTCGTCCACCGACAGGGCTCCGCCCGGCACCAGCCATGTCCCCCGGGTATAGACGGACAGAGGCGGCCCCACGCCGCGATGATTGGGGCCCAGCAGGATGACGGTTTGCGGCAGGGCCACGCGGGCGTAGACGGCTCCGGCCACATGGCCGGAATACATGAGCCCGGCATGGGGGCAGACGACGGCGATGGCGGGAGTCGGCACGGCGGTGGACTCGGTATACCGGTCGACGTCGGCGGCGAGGGTGTCGGCGTCGGCGCTGTAAAACTGTCCTGCGACGGCAGGTTGGCGAATCGTAGCCATCAGTGTCCAGCCATCAGCCGTCGGCCCGTGCACAGCGTGGCCTCCGGCTTTTGTTCCCATCTGCTCACGGCTATCCGCTGAAAGCTGATCGCCGACAGCGTCCCCTCAGCAGTACTGCATGCTCGTGCATGACATCACCTGTTTGTCGCGGCTGCCCGCGCGGAAGACGGTGATGCCCTTGCAGCCCAATTGATAGGCCAGCCGGAAGGCGGCGGCCACATCGGCCTTGGTCGCGGTGCGCGGCAGGTTGATGGTCTTCGAGACGCCGCTGTCGCTGTAACGTTGAAATCGCGCCTGCATGCGGACGTGATGCTCCGGCGCAATGTCGTGGGCGGTGACGAAGAGCCGGCGTAGGTCGGCGGGAATGTCCGCAAGGTCCTGGATGGACTCGTTGGCGGCCACGTGTTTGCGCAATCGCGCGGTATAGACACCGGCGGCGCGGGCGCGCCGGATGAATTCCGGATGGAGGGTGACCAGCCGGACGTCCTCCATCACGGTCCGGACGAAGCTGACGCCGTAGAGGGGTTCGATCCCCGGCGAACAGTCAGCAAGGATGCTGAGGGTTCCTGTCGGCGCGATGGTCGTCACGGTCGCGTTGCGCAGTCGGTGGCCGTCGGT
>SXGU01203297.1_pt1 | contig 10591 bp, 11 predicted proteins | sample 3174531 | NCBI WGS metagenome assembly SXGU01 (sample SAMN11356863, study PRJNA531348) | freshwater metagenome | isolation source: freshwater sample F1-140 | place: China: Fuxian Lake, Yuxi | collected 2017-12-25 | reverse complement strand
GCTGTAGGCGCCACCGCCCACGCGCAGCTCGATGTCGAATGCGCGGCGGCTGCCGCGCACGCGCGTGCCGAGCAGGCCGTCGGCGCGCGCGATGTCGAGTGCGCGTTCCAGCACCGCAATGGCGCGTGGATACTCCGAGCGCACGTAGAGGAAACCGCGGCTCGCGCCGAGCACGCAGCCGGCGATGGCCATCCCCTCGAGCAGCTGCAACGGATCACACTCCATCAGCAGGCGATCGGCGAAGGTGCCGGAGTCGCCCTCGTCTGCATTGCAGACGATGTAGCGTTCGGTCGCGTCCGCATCGGCAATGGTTCGCCACTTCACGTGCGCGGGACACGCCGCACCACCGCGACCGCGCAGGCCCGATTCGCGCACCTCGTCGATCGCGGCATCCTGTGTGAGCGCCAGCGCGCGCTCGAGCCCCGTGCCGCCGCCGAGCGTGCGCCACGCCTGAAGATCGAGCGGCTCGATGATGCCGGTGCGGGCGAAGGTGAGGCGTGTCTGTGCGCTGAACCACGGATGGGTGTCGACAGGCCCGATGTACCGCGGATGTGCCGCGACTGCACGCAGGCACCGGTCCAGCGCGTCGCCATCATGGTGACCGTCAACGGCGGCCGTCGTGAACAGCGCATCGATGTCGTCGGCAGTCGCGTTGGCGATGCCGATCCGTCCGCCGCCGGCATCGACCTCCAGCAGCGGCTCGAGGAAGAATGCCCCTCTGGAACCGGTGCGCAGCAGCGTCGCGCCGAGCGCCCCGGCGTCGATGCGTGCGTGCAGTGCGGCGGCGAGTTCGTCCGCACCGAGGGAGATGGCGGTGGTCTCCGCCGGCACGTGCAGTCGGAGTGATGGCGCGGCGCTCATGCGTTGGGCACCTGTGCGAGCAGCATGGCGAGCTCGGTGCTGGTCAGGTGCGCGAGGATGCGTTCGCCCACGCGAGCGCTGGGCCCGCAGGCGCAGTTGCCGAGGCAGTAGACGCGGCGCACGCGCGCATCGTTTGCCGTCGCCGCGAGCAATGCGTTTGCGCCGCGCGCCTGGCAGGCTTCCGAGGCGCAGAGTTCGAGCGCCAGCTGTGGTAGTTCCGGATTGCCCTGGCCCGTACGCCGGACGATGTCGGGATAGAAGCTCGCAACGCCGTGCACCTCCGCCCGCGACAGGTTCAAAGCGTCGGCAAGTTGCCGCACGTGCTCATCGTCGACGAATCCCGCACTCGCCTGGATCGCCAGCAGCAAGGGCAGCAGGTCGGTCTGCGCTGCAGTGCGCCCCGTGCGTGCGGCCCGCGAGCGCAGCAGTGCAGCGATGCCTGTCGCGGTCGATGCGGGGTTGCCTGTCTGCTGCGCCACGTGGTCGCTCATTGCGCTCGCAATCCCTGCTGTCGGGGTGGAACTGTCCTGGCACAGCTTAGTGGCAGCGCCTGCAAGTGTGCGCGGCCACATGCATGTCGGGTGGCCGTCTGGCAGCGGCGCGTGCTCCAGAACTGCGTCAGGCCGTTGCATGGCGCGGTGCACCGAATTCGCCCGGATCGGCGTGCGATCAGGGAAGATCGTCGGCCAATCGGAAAGGCCGCATGCACGCATCGCGTGCGGCCAGCGCTCGACACGCGGGAGTTCGCAATGAGTCTTTCATCGGTTGCCGGCTGCGTGACCGCGACACAACGCGAGAAGGCGGCGCAGTTTGGGCGGCTGCACCAGCCGGGTTCGCCGCTGGTGCTGTTCAATGCCTGGGATGCCGGCAGTGCGCGCGTCGTCGCCGAAGCGGGTGCCTGCGCGATCGCGACGGGCAGCCAGGCCGTGGCTGCGGCGCATGGCCATGGCGACGGTCAGCAGCTGCCGTTACCGCTCGTGATGGCCAACCTGCAGCGCATCCTCGCCGCGGTGTCGCTGCCGGTGACACTGGACTTCGAGGCCGGCTACGCGCGCGATCCCCATGACGTCGCGCGCAATGTGCGCGAGGTCATCGCCTGCGGTGCCGTCGGGATCAATCTCGAGGATGTCCTGATCGGCGAGGGTCGGCTGTTCCCTGTCGCGGCGCAGGTCGCGCGCATCGCGGCAGCGCGCAAGCTCGCGGACGATGCGAACCTCGCGTTCTTCATCAATGCACGTACCGACCTGTTCCAGCTGGCGCGGCGCAGCGAGCACGATGCCGCGCTGCTGGAGGCGACCCTCGAGCGTGCGAAGGCCTACAGGGATGCAGGCGCACGCGGTCTGTTCGTGCCCGGACTCGTTGACGAGGCGTTGCTGAGCGCGCTCTGCGCGCGCGCGCCGTTGCCCGTCAATGTGATGATCATGCCCGGTTGCCCGGCACTGCCGCGGCTGCGTGAACTGGGCGTGGCGCGCGTGAGCTTCGGCGGCACACCCTACCGATTGGCGATGGATGCGCTCCAGGCGGGCGCGGAGGCGGCGTTCAATGGCCTCTGACGTGAGATCTGATGCGGGATCTGCGGCGGGATCCGATGCGGGCAGCGCGATCCAGGGTGGCGATGGCCGCCGGACCCTCGGTGCGATCCTCTACCCGGGTTTCGAGCTGCTCGATCTCTACGGGCCTTTGGAGATGTTCGGCACGCTGGCCGATCGCTATCGCATCGTGACCATCGCGGGCACGAAGGGCGCGGTTGCGTCTTCCCAGGGTCCCTGCACCGTGGCGGAACACGATTTCGCTGATGCGCCCGCGTGCGAGCTGCTGCTTCTGCCGGGCGGCATGGGCACGATTCCGGCGCTGTCGGATGCCGGGCTGCTCGGTTACCTCACCCGGGCCTCGGCGACGGCGGCGGTGACGATGTCCGTCTGCTCGGGGTCTGCCATCCTCGCGCGCGCGGGCCTGCTCGATGGCTTGCGTGCGACGTCCAACAAGCAGTTCTTCACGCTGGCGCGCGCGCAGAGCGCGAAGGTCGAGTGGACCGAAGCGGCGCGCTGGGTCGATGCGGGCCGCTTCGTGACCTCCTCTGGCGTGTCTGCCGGCATCGACATGGCGCTGGCCGTGATTGCCCGCCTGGACGGCGCAGCGGTCGCCGAGCAGGTGGCCGACATCACCGAGTACCAGTGGCACCGCGATGCAGACGTTGATCCGTTTGCGCGTTTCCTCGATGCGGCGATGGGCGGCATTCCCCCGGTGGCTTACCTGCCGCCGGGCTGAGGCGCGATGGACGGTGGTCGGTGGACGGTGGACGGTGTTCGGCGGGCTGGTGGCTTCCGGCGGGGCTCAGGAACGAGAGTTCGCGGGGCGGGTTGTCGGTTTGGCTGCCCGGCCCCGAGTCGCTTGCCGGGCCACGTCACGCTCTCCGGGCACCTTGGAACTGCGGGAGCAGCGTGCCGGCGTCCCAGCAGGCCCAGATCTCGGCGATCAGTCCGGCCTCGAATCGCATCCAGGTCGTCCCTTCGGTCTCGAGCGGCCTGCCCGAGTCCGGAACCGTGCCGGTGACCCGCCAGCGCACGGCGCATTCGACGCCGTCCTCGAGCACCTGCAGCACCTCGATGTGCAGTCCAGGCACGATCTCACGTTGTCTGGCGAGGACCTGGGCATCGACGCCGGCAAGGCCCGTGAACTCGCCGAGAACCTCGTGCAACTGCACGTCCGGGCGATAGAGGCTGCCGATGCGCTCTGCGAAATCCGGGCGGAGCAGGGCGTCGAAGTAGGACTCGACCACCTGCCGGATGTGCGCGTTCATCCCGCCGCCCGTCCGGCGTCGGCGCTGCGCGTGAGGCGATCGTAGGCCTCCCAGAGCGGTCGAACGGGCGCGAAGCTGTTCCAGTGGATGTCCAGCCTGCATACGCGATCGCCCCCGAACGCGAACCAGCCCACGCAGTTGAAGCTGACCGTGCAACCCGTCGCGGGCACGCCAAAGAGGCGGCCGGCATGGGTTCCCGTGGTGGTGGCCCGCACTGCCACGATGTCGTCTCCTTGCAGCGTGCTGCGGACGCGCACGCTCGCGTCCGGAAGCGCGGCGGCCAGGGCATGCCCGGTGAGCCGCGTCAGCTCCGAGCGATCGACCGCGCGCCCCTGCAGCGCGAAAGCCGCGTCGCTGGTGAAGAGCTCGTCGGGAAACAGGTGCCGCGACCAGAATTGGTCCACGATCCGCAGCGCCGTTTCGACCTGTGGGGTCTGGATCTCCGCTGTTGACATGGAGGCGGCGTCCGATCGAGTACGTCGAGGATCTCGGGCCTGCAGCCGCACGCGAGCGATGGCCTCAACGGAGTACAGCGGCTGTGCAACTGTTGGCCGGATACCCGCCCTGCGCAAGCAGTTGGGCAGCGAACTGATGGCAAATCGCCCTTGGATTAGTTGGCGCCGGAACCGCTGCTCGCTTGCGCGCGGGGGCGGAGGACAGTTTGATGCGCCCCTTTCCCGGAACGGTTGCCTGTGACCCGCAGACGATGCTCGCCAGGCCCTTCCGCGGCTGCCCGCCCGGCGCGCATCGTGCGGCTGCGAGCGCCGCTGCTCGTCGCGGGGCTGCTTGCCGGCGTTGTTGCCGGGATCCTGCTTGGTCCCTATCCCCTGTTGCCGTTCGATGCGACTGCGGCGCAGGTCCTCTGGCAGCTGCGCGTCCCGCGCGTCGTCGCTGCGCTGATCGTGGGTGCCGTACTCGGTGTGGGTGGGGCGGTGCTGCAGGGCTGGTTCCGCAACCCGCTCGTGGAACCCGGCCTGCTGGGGGTATCTGCCGGTGCGGGTCTTGCGGCGGCGCTGGTACTGTTGCTGCTGCCCGCGGCAGGGGGATGGGTACTCACCGCCTGCGCCTTTGCCGGGGCCTTTGCGATCGTCTGGCTGCTGGCGCGCCTGCGCGACGCGCTGGCGGGAGACAATGGCCTCGTGCTCGCGGGGGTGGCCATCAATGCCCTTGCCGCCGCCAGCATCGGGCTGCTCGCGTCGTTCGCGCCTGCAGAACGGCTGAAGGCGTTCTCGATCTGGGGCCTCGCGAGCTTCGACGCGGTGGAGCCACTCACCCTGCTGCCGCTCGCCGTCGCCGCAAGCTGGATGCTCGCGCGGCTGTTGCCGCTCGGCACGGCCCTGGATGCGCTGAGCCTCGGCACTGCGGCGGCCGGCCACCTTGGCTACGACGTGCGTTCGCTCGAGCGTCGCCTGCTGCTTGCGCTGGCCCTGGGCGTCGGGGCTGCGACGGCTGCGGTAGGTCCGCTCGCGTTCATCGGTCTCCTGGCGCCACACCTGCTCCGTGGCGCAGGCGTGCACGGGCATCGCCAGCTGCTGCCGCTGGCGGCATTGCTCGGCGCAGCGCTGACGGTGTGGGCAGAGGTTGGGGGGCGGGTGCTGTTGTCACCGCGTGAGCTGCCGGCAGGTGTGCTCACCCAGCTCGCGGGCGGCCTGCTCTTCCTGCAGTTGCTGTGGCGTGGGCGGCATGGCGGCTTGCGGACATGAGCCCAGGGACGGCAACGGCGCACGCCGATGGATCGCGGATCGCGATGAGCCTCGAGGGCATCGCCCTGGATCGCCGACTCGCGGGCATCGATCTCGATGTCCGGCGCGGCGAGGTACTGGCGCTCGTGGGTCCGAACGGTGCGGGCAAGAGCAGCCTGCTGGGCGTCCTGGCAGGAGATCTCGCGCCGTCGCGGGGCAGGGTGATGCTGTATCCGCCCGACAGGGTCGAACACGACGAGGTGCCATCCACGCATCGACCTGACGCTGCGCGAAGCGGGAATCCGGTTGAAGCTGGCGCGGCCACCGCCCCACGCGCGGGTGTCGACCTGCGGCACGTCGAGCTCGCGACGCGCGCGCGCCGGCGTGCGGTGCTCGGGCAGCATGCGGATGCCGCCATACCGCTCTCCGTGGCAACCGTGCTGGGCCTGGCCGGTGTGCCATGGGGTGCCCCGGGCGCGCCGCCCCTGGCGCTTGTATCGGCATTCGAGCTCGAGCCCCTCATGCCGCGGCTGTGCGCGGCGTTGGCGGGCGGCGAGCGCCAGCGGGTGCAGATCGCGCGCGTGTGCGCCCAGCTGTGGCACGTGCCGGAGGGCGTGCTGCTGCTCGACGAGCCTGCGAATCACCTCGACGTGCGGCACCAGCGCGTGCTGATCACACTGCTGCGTGAGCGCGCGACCTTCGGGCAGGCCGTGGTGCTGGCGGTGCACGACCTCAACCTTGCGCTCGCGGTCGCCGATCGTGTGGCGGTGTTTCGGGCGGGCCGCCTGTTGCGGGTGGGCGCACCGGCGGACGCACTGGACGCCGCTACGCTCAAGGACGCATTCGGTGTTCCGCTGGTGATCGGGCGTACGGCGACGGGGCTGCGCATCGATCCGTTTTCGGACCTCTGATCCGAGCGCGGCGGCGCGATGGGGACTGGGTGATGCCGGGTATCGGTGCCCGAGTGTGACGAATGCCGACGTCTGGCCCTTGTTTCCGGGCAGGCTTGGCAGGGCCGGATACACTTTTTCCGACGGCATCATCTTCCTGTGGCGGAGCGCGGCAATGGCAGAGACGACCTACGACCTGGTGTTTCGCGCCGAACTCCTGCCCGAGGGTGACGATGCGACCGCGCGCGCCACGCTCGGGCGCATGCTGAAGCTCGATGACGCCCGCCTGCGGCAGTTGTTCAGCGGTGGCACGGTGCATGTCGGCCGCGCGGTCGACCGCGACACGGCGGTCCGCTACCAGGCTGCATTCCGCCAGGCCGGCGCGCGGTTGCGGGTGGTCCCCGTCGAAGCAGCCGAGGTCGTTGCGCCGCGTGTCCTTGCGCTCGACGTGAACGCTGCGCTGTCGTCCTCGGATGCGAACCAGACGCGCGCGCCGGGTTCGGCAACCGACCCGGCACCCAGCGCGACCGAGGTCGATGCCGTGCCGCGCAAGCCCTCCCTCGCCGAGCGGCTCGCGGCACAGCAGCCCGCGCAGGACGCGGACGACACGGTGCGTTGGTCGCAGCCGTCGGGCAGGGCGGTGCCTGCCGCAGCGGGCCCGTCGGTGCCTCCGCTCCACACACCTGGGGCAGCAGCCGCACCTGACGACGGCGGGTTGATCGACTTCGTGCCAATGGCCGCCGATGTGATGGCGGGAGCCGATGCGCCGCCCGGATTCCGCGCGTCCGGTGCGGCCGACAGGAACGCGCCCGCCAGCACCTCTGCCGGCGCGCGCAGCGCCCCGGGTGCACATGCTTTGCTGCAAGCAGCCCCTTCCGGGTCTGCCCATGCCCGGCACTGGGAGGACGAAGCCATCGAGTTCACGCTGGCACCGGTGGGTGCGGACCTCATCGACGAGGAGGAGCGTGAGGTGAAGGCCGAGGTCCTGGTGAACGTCGAGCACATCGACCTCGCGCCGCCGGGTGGCGTCATTCCGGTGCTGCATCCTCGGGCGGCCATCCGGCCGACGGTGAACATTCCGGATTTCGACGTGGCCGAGGCGGGCGCCCTGCTCGCGGAACTCACGGAGTTCGTGGAGTTGCCGCTCGACCTGACGGGCTACAGTCTCGCGCCGGCCGGCGCAAATCTCGGCCCGGCCGCCGACATCGCACCCATGGACGATGTCCTCATTCGGCTGGATCACCTGAAGCTCGCGCCGGCTGGCAGCGACCTGCGCGGTGCGTCTTCTCCCTGATGTTCCGCGCCCTGATGTTCCGGCCGTGCTGGCGCTTTGGTGCCTGATGGGGATACTTCGCGCCTTTTTCGCGGGGGTCGCGCGATGGCCGGAGATCGGGAACGCAAGCTCAAGTACGGACTGAACCCGCACCAGCAGCCGGCGCGCCTGCTGCAGCCTGCGGCCGTGCCGCTGGAAGTGCTGAACGGGACCCCCGGTTTCATCAACCTGCTCGATGCGATCAATGCCTGGCGACTGGTGCGCGAACTGCGTGCCGCGACCGGCGTGGCTGCAGCAGCCTGCTTCAAGCATGTGAGCCCGGCCGGGGCGGCGATCGCGGGCGCGATGCCGGAGGCCTACCTGCGCAGCCAGTTCCTAGAGCCTGCTGACCTGTCGCCTGTCGCCAACGCCTACGTGCGCGCACGAGGCGGTGATCGCATGTGTGCGTTCGGCGACTTCGCGGCCGTCTCCGACATCGTCGACGACTCGCTCGCCGACGTGCTGATGCGCGAAGTCAGCGACGGCATCATTGCCCCGGGTTACGAGCCGAACGCGCTCGCACGGCTGGCGCGCAAGAAGGGCGGCGCCTACCTGGTGCTGAAGATGGACCCGGATTTCGTGCCGCCGCCTGCGGAGCGCCGCGAGGTGTTCGGCCTCACGCTGGAGCAGGCCAATCCACCCACGCCGGTGACGGCGGCCATGTTCGAGCGCCGGGTATCGCGCCGCGCAGCCGTGCCCGAGGGCGTGCTGCAGACCCTGCTCGTGGCCACCGTGGCGCTGAAGTACGCGCAGTCGAACTCCGTCTGCGTGGCCTACGACGGCCAGGTCGTGGGTCTCGGCGCAGGACAGCAGTCTCGCGTGCACTGCACGCGGCTGGCCTGCGACAAGGCGGAGAAATGGTTCCTCGCCCAGCATCCGAAGACACTCGGGCTGCACTTCCGTGCGGGTCTGAAGCGCCCGGACCTCGCGAACGTGGTCGACCAGTTCCTGTTGTGGGACGAACTCTCGCCGCCGGAGCGCGAACAGCTCGCGACGCAGCTCGAGGACATCCCGGCCGCGTTCGCCCCGGAGGAGAAGGCCGCATGGCTGCACACCTTCGATGGCATCTGCCTGTCGTCCGACGCCTTCCTGCCCTTCCGCGACAACGTCGATCGCGCTGCGCGCTCGAACGTGCGCTACATCGCCCAGGCCGGCGGCTCGAATCGCGACGACGAAGTCACCGCGGCGGCGGACGCCAACGACATGGTCATGGTCCACACGGGCATGCGCTGGTTCCTGCACTGAGGGCAATTCGCCAGCCCAGGACGGGCCTCAGGTGGGCGCGCGACGGCGCTCGCGCTCCTGGAACAGGGGCCCTCGAAGATCAACGACGGTGCCCGGCCTGCTGGTGCTGTCCACGCGTCGCTGTTGTCCAGTTGCAACTGCAGAAGGTTCTCGACGCGCTCGCGAATGATCCCGAGACCAGCGAAGGGATGGTCGTGGTCGACGTAGGGACGCACGTTGTCCGTGAGCACGTGGAAGTTGCCGGCGGCGATCAGGTCGAACACCTGCCGGGCGTGGTACTCGGTACGCATCGCGAGGCCGTCGGTGACAGGTTGGGCGGCCGTGACGGCATCGGCGTCGAGTTCACCGCTGGCGCCCCTTCGTTCGTGACGCTGGTGCGGCCGAGCCCCGAGGCAACGATGCAAGGGCACAGTACATGGACGCGCAACTGTGGGTCGCGCCGCGCCAGTTCGAATGACAGCGACTCGCTGAGTGCAACCACCGCGTGCTTGCTAGCCTGATATGCCGCCGCGCCACCGTCACCGCGCACGAGGCCGCCGACGGATGCCGTCGCGCAGAACACCGACGGTGTCGACTGTGCCTGCAGCGTGGGCACGAAAGCCTGGATGCGGTTGACCACGCCGATCACGTTGACGTTGAGCGTTGCCTGCCATTCCTCGAGGGTGCTGCGCAGGATCGTGTGATTGAAGGTGACGCCGGCATTGGCGAAGACGGCACCGATCGGCGTTGTCGGCCGCGTCCTGCAGGAGATGCGGATGCAGGTCGACCGGGACCACGTGCATGCCGAGTTGCGTCGCAGCATGCACGCAGAGCCCCCCAGCCGATCCCAGTGTTGCCGGTGCCGGTCTCCACGGCGATGCTGCCGCGCAACGCCTCGAGGTCCACAGGGCCCTGCTGGATGCTCATGTCTTCTGCTCCCGTGTCGTGCAGGAGGATGTGCGGCTTCGCACGCATTCGTCGCCCGTGCCTGCGCCTGCATTCGAGGCGCCACAGGCCCCGTTCGTCTATTCGGGAGCCTGGGCCTTCGCCTTCTGGCGCTCGGCGGCAAGCGGGTGCATCACGCCTGCACCCTCGGGCCAGACGCCCGGATCGGTCTTCACGTGCCGTGCGAGGTGCTGCGCCTGGGGCGAAAGCGTGAGCCACAGCGCGTGCGGGAGCGTCCTGCGATAGCTCGATGGCAGGAGCCAGGGCGCGCCGTACTCGACGTTCGGCTTGGCGCGAATCTCGCGCGAGACGTTTGGCGTGGCTCCGTGCCATGCGCGATTGTCGCGAATCACGCCGGCGCCTGCCTTCGCGCCAACGAGTGTCGAGAGGCGCATCCACTCGGGCTCGTCCGACTGTGCAGGCGGCGGGTCGGCGCGACCCTGGGTCGCCGGGATCTGCCGGATCGGGCCGTTTTCATGGGTCAGGTCGGACATCAGGAAGTTGATCGTGACGAGCGGTGGCGTGCGCTCGACGATCAGTTGCCGGCTGCGCGCGTCGGGTTCTGTCGAGCCGTCGACACACGTCCGCGCGAGACCCATCGTTCGTGCCTGCGCGAGCCGCTCCGGTGGCAGGTCGAATCTCTCGTGCACGTCGGCGTGCAGCGCCTGGTACTCGATGGCGCCGGGCAGGCAGAGATCGCCGCCTGCGCCGAGCACCGCGTAGTCCTGCGAGCCGCAGATGCGCTCGAGGATCGGCGTCGTCGTGGGCAGTGCCAGCATGGATGCCCACACCGGATCGTGGAGCAACTGCCGCGAGGCCGACGCGGTGCCGTAGCTGTAGCGATGCGGCAGCCGCCCGGTCTCGGTGACGTACTTGC
>SXGU01573370.1_pt1 | contig 10592 bp, 9 predicted proteins | sample 3174531 | NCBI WGS metagenome assembly SXGU01 (sample SAMN11356863, study PRJNA531348) | freshwater metagenome | isolation source: freshwater sample F1-140 | place: China: Fuxian Lake, Yuxi | collected 2017-12-25 | reverse complement strand
GGCTTCCCTGATCGGCAGCGACGTCGCCCGTGGTGGGGATCTCTTCCGGCTCAACTGCGCCTCCTGCCACAACTTCACCGGCCGCGGTGGCGCCCTGTCCTCGGGCAAGTACGCGCCGGTGCTCGATCCGGCCACCCCCGCGCAGATTTACACCGCCATGCTGTCCGGTCCGCAGAACATGCCGAAATTCTCCGATCGGCAACTCTCGCCGGAGGCCAAGCGGGACATCATCGCCTACGTGAAGACGTCGAGCGACACGCTCAACCCCGGCGGATACGGTCTCGGCGGTTTCGGGCCCGCCCCGGAGGGCATCGCGATCTTCGCGGTCGGGATTGTGGCCGCCGTCGCTGCGGCGATGTGGATCGGAGCGCGGTCATGAGCCCTGAGGACCACAGCACTGAGGAAAACCCGGTGGCCAAGCCGTCCGACGAGGACCTCGCCGCCATGTCCACCCAGGAACTGGTCCAACTCGGCGGTCGGATGGACGGCGTCGAGACCGTCCTGAAGGAGCCCCGCTGGCCGGTGGAGGGCACCCGCGCCGAAAAGCGGGCGGAACGCGGTGTCGCGTCGTGGCTCCTGCTGGGTGGCGTGATGGGACTGGCACTGGTGGGTGCGTTCCTGTTCTGGCCGTGGCAGTACAAGCCCAATGGCGCTGAGGGAAACTTCCTCTACACCTTGGCCACCCCGATTTACGGCGTCACCTTCGGCCTGTCCATCCTGGCCATCGGCGTCGGCGCGGTGCTCTACCAGAAGAGGTTCATCCCCGAGGAGATCTCCATCCAGCAGCGCCACGACGGTCAGTCGTCGGAGTTTGACCGCAGAACGGCCGCGGCCAACCTGGTGGGAGCTTTCGAGGACTCAACCATCAAACGGCGCAAGCTCATTGGAATGTCGCTTGGCATCGGAGTCGGCGCCTTCGGTCTGGGCACCCTGGTAGCCGGTTTGAGCGGCATCATCAAGAACCCGTGGAAGCCGGTGGTGCCGACCGCGAACGGCCTCAAAGCGGTGCTGTGGACGTCGGACTGGACGCCCCGCTTCAACGGCGAAACGGTCTTCCTGGGGCGCGCAACCGGCAGGCCCGGCGAATCTCCGTTCGTGAAAATGCGTCCCGAGGACCTCGACGCCGGCGGTATGGAAACCGTGTTCCCGTGGCGTGAGGAGGACGGCGACGGCACCACGGTGGAGTCTCATGAGCGGCTGACGCACATCTCGATGGGCGTGCGCAATCCGGTCATGTTGATCCGCATCAAACCCGTCGACATGCCCCGAGTCATCAAGCGTCAGGGCCAGGAGAGCTTCAACTTCGGTGAGTTGTTCGCCTACACCAAGGTGTGCTCGCATCTGGGCTGCCCGTCGTCGCTGTACGAGCAGCAGACCTACCGCATCCTGTGCCCGTGCCACCAGTCCCAATTCGACGCCCTGCACTTCGCGCGTCCGATTTTCGGTCCTGCCGCACGCGCCCTCGCGCAACTGCCCATTACCATCGATAAAGACGGATACCTGGTCGCCAACGGCGACTTCATCGAACCTGTTGGTCCGGCATTTTGGGAGCGCAGATCATGAGCACAATCATCGCTGACGGCATCGACAAGGTCGCCGACAACCTCGACTCGCGGTACCACCCCTCGGGCGCCCTGCGCCGCCAGTTGAACAAGGTGTTTCCCACCCACTGGTCATTCCTGCTGGGCGAAGTCGCGATGTACAGCTTCATCGTGCTGCTGCTGACCGGCGTCTACCTGACGCTGTTCTTCGACCCCTCGATGGCACACGTCACCTACGAGGGCGTCTACCAGCCACTGCGCGGCATCCAGATGTCGCGGGCCTACGAGACCGCTCTGAACATCAGCTTCGAAGTGCGTGGCGGGCTCTTCGTTCGCCAGGTCCACCACTGGGCGGCACTGCTGTTCGCCGCCTCGATCATGGTGCACCTGGCTCGCATCTTCTTCACCGGCGCCTTCCGGCGGCCTCGCGAGGCGAACTGGGTGATCGGCTCCCTGCTGCTGGTGCTGGCCATGTTCGAGGGCTTCTTCGGCTACTCGCTGCCGGATGACCTGCTGTCGGGCACCGGCATCCGCGCCGCGCTGTCGTCGATCACGCTCGGCATCCCGCTGATGGGCACTTGGATGCACTGGGCGATCTTCGGCGGGGACTTCCCGGGCGACATCATCATGCCGCGGCTCTATGCGGTGCACATCCTGCTGTTCCCCGGGATCATGCTCGGCCTGATCGGCATGCACCTGGCACTGGTGTGGTTCCAGAAGCACACCCAGTTCCCCGGCCCCGGACGCACCGAGACCAACGTCGTCGGCGTCCGGGTGATGCCGGTCTTCGCGGTCAAGTCCGGCGGCTTCTTCGCCATCGTGGTCGGCATCCTCGGTCTGATGGGCGGGTTGCTCCAGATCAACCCGATCTGGCAACTGGGTCCCTACAAACCGTCGCAGGTCTCCGCCGGGTCACAGCCCGACTTCTACATGATGTGGACCGATGGGCTGATCCGGCTGTTCCCACCGTGGGAGATCTACTTCGGCAATCACACCATCCCGGCCGCCGTGTGGGTGGCGGTACTGATGGGCGTGATCTTCCTGCTGCTCTTCATCTACCCGTTCCTGGAGCGGCGGTTCACCGGAGATGATGCCCACCACAACCTGCTGCAGCGGCCGCGGGACGTGCCGGTGCGCACCGGCATCGGTGCAATGGCGATCGCGTTCTACGTAGTGCTCACGTTCAGCGCGATGAACGACATCATCGCCTACACGTTCCACATCTCGCTGAATGCGACGACCTGGATCGGTCGGATCGGCATGCTGGTGATTCCGCCGCTGGTGTTCTTCATCACCTACCGGTGGGCGGTGGCCCTGCAACGCAGCGACCGCGACGTGCTCGAGCACGGAATCGAGACCGGCATTATCAAGCGGCTTCCACACGGTGCGTACATCGAGTTGCACCAGCCGCTGGGGCCGGTCGATGATCACGGCCATCCGCTACCGCTGGAGTACCAGGGTGCCGCGCTGCCGAAGCGAATGAACAAGCTGGGTTCCGCCGGCCAGCCCGGCCGCGGCAGTTTCCTCACCGCGGATCCGGCCGCCGAGAACGTGGCGCTCAACGAGGCGGCACACACCTCCGAACAGCGCGCCCTGACAGCGTTGAAGGAGTATCAGGACCACGAGTACAACGGCAACGGGTCGAACGGGTTTAACGGCAACGGGTTTAACGGCAACGGGTCGAACGGCTCCAACGGTCATCACTAGTCCCCACGAGTAGCCTGCGGTACCGCCGCCGATCTCATCCCTCGACGGCGTCAGTGGCCTCGCTGAGGCGGCGTGTGAACGCGACCAGGATCGCGGGCATCGCCACGGTGATGACGGCGGCGGTGCCGAGAGCTACCCATGTTCCGGTGTCGTTACCCGCTGCCAGCAGATAGGTGGCGGTAGCGACGGCGGTCAGCGCCAGGCCTATCGCCCCCAGCAATGACGTCGTGCCGCGCAGCCACAACCGGTCGACGACGGCGGCGGGCACCCGCGACACCGCCGCCGGCGCGGCCTCGCGGGCGTAGGGGTCCACCGCGGTTCCGAACACCCGCAGCTTCTCCGTAGGTGCCTCGATGGGCAATACCGGACCCGGATCGGCCGCCCCAGATCCCGAGCCAGACTCCCCCGATCCAGACTCCCCCGAGCCGGCCCCGGCGCCGGGATCCGCCAGCGCCGTTCGCCGAGCCCGCAACAGCAGCGGAATCGCCCCGGCGATGATCAGAGCGGAGACGGCGATGACGCTGTAGAGCAGCCACGATGACTGGCCACCAGGATCAGCGTCCCGGCCCCGTCCGAGCTGCACCAGGGCGACGGTGGCGACGACGCTCATGGCCAGCATCACCAACCAGATCGCGCCGCAGACGGCCACCATGGCCCGGTCTACCGCCTCCGGTGAGCGGGTCTGGCCCGCCGCGGCAGGATCACCGGCCATCAGCAGCTCGTCTGCGCGGAATTGTTCTGATTCGATGACAACACCGTCCCGTCGCTAGTGGTGATGGAGCAGTTCAGCCTGCTGACCAGAAACAGGCTGGATGCCTGCACCGAGCCGACATCCGACGTCGAGATCGGCGTCACGGTCAACGACCACGGGATGTAGACGTTGCGCTGGGTGCGACGCCGGCCCGAGGCGTCGACGTAGGTCACCGTGATGATGTCACCTGGCGCCTTGGCGCCGGTGACGGAGTAGGTCACCTGCCGGGGGCCCACCGGGACCGCCGTGGTGGGGGCGGGCGGCGGTGGCGGGGGCGGTGGGGGCTCGGGCGGCGGCGGCGGGGGCACCACCACCGGCGCAGGTTCCGGCGTCACCGTGACCGTCTCGGTCGGCGGCGGCGGCGGTGGCGGCTCTTGTGGCGGGGCTTCGCTGCTCGGCGGAGGTGGTGGCGGGGGCGGTGGCGGCGTGGTGATCTCGTCCTGGATCGGCGGACCGCTGGTCGTGGTTGACGACGAGGCGACGTCGCTGGCGTCCGTTCGGGTCACCAGCAGCGCCACCGAGGCCACCAACGAGATCGCGGCGATGATGGCCGTGATGCCAACCACCCACGGCCACTTTGGCGGCGATAAGTCGGCGGGCGTCTGGGCGCCCTGGTCGTAGCTGTCGTAGTCGTAGAGTTCGAGATCAGCGGGGATGTAGGGCGCGATCGCGTACTGCTCGGATTCCGGTGCCGAATAGGCGCGCGAGAAACCGGTGTCGGTCAGTTCATCCCGGGACTCCTCGGTCGGGGAACCTCCCGGGAACTCATCAGGCGGATTGGGCCCGCTCATCTGCGCCTATCCTCTTTCGACAGCATCCATTGGTGCCGCGTCCGGCTGGAGTAGCCAGTCGGCCACGTCGGCGCAACATTACCCAATTCGCGGCCGCTCGGGCCTGCAGCACACCGGGTCATTGCCGCATATCACCTGGATCGTGACCTTCAGCCCACGTGGGCCTCCGGCCGTACGTCCCGGCACGATCGCTCAGTGTTTCTCAGGCCCGACGTAGTACTCGAATACCAGGCCCGACACCGCCGCCAGAACAAAGACCACGCCGGCCACGATCAGCCATGGCAACCACAGCGCGGCCCCGACCGCCGCTATCGAGAACGACAGTGCGATCAGCAACGGCCACCAGCTGTGCGGTGAGAAGAAGCCAAGCTCGCCCGCTCCGTCGGCGATATCGGCCTGCGCGTAATCCTCCGGCCGGGTATCGAGCCGTCGCGCAATGAAGCGGAAGAATGTGCCGATGATCACCGACAGGCCCGCAGTCAGAATCAGTGCGGTGGTGCCGGCCCACTCCAGGCCGAAAGGCGAGAACACCGCGGTCAAGCTCCCGTAGGCGATGGCGGCGAGGCCGAAGAATCCGGTCAGGATTTCGAACAGTCGGGCTTCAATACGCATGGCGACTTCCTAGCTTCGCTACTTGCTGGCCTGAGCCAGTCCCGGAGGCGGTTGCACTCGTTCGCCCCGTCGGGTGTCGAACGGGCGCGTGGAGGTGGCCACCGGCGACTGGTTGATCGCCGCCAGGGCCGCGGCGTTGCTGTCCCCCGCGATCCGGGCTTCCAGGTAGGTCTTGAAATCGGTGGCCGAGACCACCCGAACCTCGAAATTCATCATCGCGTGGTACGTGCCACACATCTCGGCGCATCGTCCGACGAAGGCACCGGTCTGATTGATCTCGGAAACCTGCCAGATGTTCTCGGAGTGGTTTTCCTTCGGGTTCGGGAAGACGTCGCGTTTGAACAGGAACTCTGGCACCCAGAACGAGTGGATCACGTCGGCGGAGGCCTGTTGGAATTCGATCCTCTTGCCCACCGGCAACACCAGCACCGGGATCTCGTCGCTGGTTCCCACCGTCTCAACCTTGTTGAAGTTCAGGTAGCTGCGGTCCTCGGGGTTGATGCCACGAATCGGACCGACCTTCTCCTCGCCGTGAATGTCCTTGCCTTCCGGCTTGGAGATCATCGCGGCCTTGCGCGCGGGGTCGGCACCGTCATAGTTGAACGAACCGTCGGCGAAGGCGATCTTCTGATAGCCGAACTTCCAGTTCCACTGGAACGCGGTGATGTCGACGACCACCTCGGGGTTGGGTTCCCGGTCCAGGACCCGGTTCTGAACTACGACGGTGAAGTAGAACAGCACCGAGATGATGATGAAGGGCACCACCGTCAGCGCCAGTTCCAGCGGCATGTTGTAGCCGAACTGACGGGGCAGTTCGGTGTCACCCTTCTTCTTTCGGTGAGCAGCCGCAGTCCAGAACATCAGACCCCACACCATCACGCCGACGACCAGCGCGGCGATCACCGACCAGACCCACAGATTCCTCATCAGGTGGCTCTCCGGGGTGATGCCGTTCGGCCAGCCCAGGCCGAACACGTGTCGCCAGTCGCAGCCACTGAGGGTCAGCGTGAGCACCGCGGCCGTGATGACCATCGACACGGTACGACGGGGCCTGCTTCGCGTCGGATCGACGCCGGGCCTGCTTCGCGTCGGATCGACGCCGGGCCTGCCTGGTGTCACCTTGGCACCTCCTGGGTCACAAGCTGGGCTGATGGTGTCGAACAACCCGGTATTCACGCACCGGCGTGAGTCGCCCGAACACACATCTGACCCGAATACTACGCAGCGTAGACCACCGAACATAGGCCCACGGACACACCTGGCGATTCGGCCGGTCGCGAATTCCGATGGCAAGGGCGAGTCGGGCATACTAGGCCGGGTGTGCGGACTGCTTGCCCTGGTAGGACATGCCGCGGGCACCATCAGCACCCGCACCGTCGATGCCATCGCCGGGGCATCACACATGATGCGCCACCGCGGCCCCGACGAGCCCGGAACCTGGTCGGACGACCAGGTCGTCCTAGGTTTCAACCGGCTGTCGATCATCGACATCTCGCACTCCCACCAACCGCTGCGCTGGGGGCCGCCGACGGCGCCCGGCCGCTACGTCCTGGTGTTCAACGGCGAGATTTACAACTACCTGGAGTTACGGGCGGAACTCGCCGAGACCTACGGGGCCGAATTCGCCACTGACGGCGACGGCGAGGCTATCGTCGCCGCCTACCACTACTGGGGCATTGAGGCACTGGCCCGGTTGCGTGGCATGTTCGCCTTCGCTCTTTGGGACACCGACGCCGGGGAGTTGTTCTGCGCCCGCGACCCGTTCGGCATCAAACCGCTGTTCATGGCGACCGGCCCGGGCGGCACCGCGGTCGGGAGCGAGGAGAAGTGCCTGCTCGACCTCGCCGGAGACCTCGGCCTGGACCTCGACATCGACCCACGGGCACTACAGCACTACACCGTGCTGCAGTACGTGCCGGAACCAGAAACGCTGCACCGGGGCGTGCGGCGGCTGGAATCCGGAAGCTATGCGGTGATCCGGCCGGGGTGCGCACCCGAGGTCAACCGCTACTTCAGGCCGCGCTTTTCGCCGGTCACGTTCCGGCGCGGCACCGAGCAGGCCCGCTACGACGAGATCACCGCGGTTCTCGAGGATTCGGTGGCCAAACACATGCGGGCCGACGTCACCGTCGGGGCGTTCCTGTCCGGCGGTATCGACTCCACGGCCATCGCCGCACTGGCGATCCGACACAACCCGAAGCTGATCACCTTCACCACCGGCTTCGAACGTGAGGGTTTCTCGGAGGTCGACGTGGCTGTCGCCTCCGCCGAGGCGATCGGTGCCCGACACGTGACCAAGGTCGTCAGTCAGGCGGAGTTCGTCGCCGCCCTGCCGGAGATCGTCTGGTATCTCGATGAACCGGTGGCCGACCCGGCGCTGGTGCCGCTGTTCTTCATCGCGCGAGAAGCGCGCAAACACGTCAAGGTTGTGCTATCCGGCGAGGGCGCCGACGAATTATTCGGCGGCTACACGATTTACCGGGAACCGTTGTCACTCAAGGGATTCGACTATCTCCCCCGCCCTGTGCGAAAGTCCCTTGGCCGAGCCTCGAAACCGTTACCGGACGGCATGCGCGGCAAGAGCCTGCTGCACCGCGGATCACTGACGCTCGAGGAGCGCTATTACGGTAACGCCCGCAGTTTCTCCGATGAGCAACTGCGCGCCGTCCTGCCCGGGTTCAACCCCGCGTGGACCCACACCGACGTCACCGCGGCCATCTACGCCGAGTCCTACGGCTGGGACCCGGTAGCCCGGATGCAGCACCTCGACCTGTTCACCTGGCTACGCGGGGACCTCTTGGTCAAAGCCGACAAGATGACAATGGCGAATTCACTGGAGTTGCGAGTCCCGTTTCTCGACCCCGAGGTTTTCGCGGTGGCCGCGCGGCTGCCGTTCGACCAGAAGATCACCCGCACCACCACCAAGTACGCCCTGCGCCGGGCGCTGGAGCCGATCGTGCCCGCGCATGTGCTCAACCGCGCAAAGTTGGGTTTCCCGGTGCCGATACGGCATTGGCTGCGCGCCGGGGAATTGATGGACTGGGGCTACCGCATGATCGACGCCTCGGCGGCCGGTCATCTGATCAACCTCGGCGCTGTGCGGTCGATGCTTGACGAGCATCGTCTCGGCGGCGCCGATCACAGCCGCCGCCTCTGGACGGTGCTGATCTTCCTACTCTGGTACGCAATCTTCGTCGAACGCAGCGTGGTACCGCAGATCAGCGAACCGCAGTACCCAGTCCGGATCTAGCGCAGGCCAGTCCGGATCTAGCGCAGGCCAGTCCGGATCTAGCGCAGGCCAGTCCGGATCTAACTCAGGGCCGATGCGATCTGGGCTGCGGCCTCGGCCCCGAAGGCGTCGGCCAGGCGGGCCTTGGCGGTGTCGAGATCCCAGGTCCAGTTCTGCGTACCGGTGGTCTCCAACACCAGCACCGCCACCAGCGAACCCAACTGTGCCGAGCGTTCCAGATCGAGCCCGACGCCGCGGCCGGTGAGGAAGCCGGCCCGGAATGCGTCCCCCACTCCGGTCGGGTCCACCCTGGCCGTTTCCGGCACCACACCGACATGAATGCGCGTGCCGTCGGCACCGACGAGGTCGACTCCCTCGGCTCCCAGGGTGGTGACCCGCAGGCCGACCTGGGCGAGAACATCGGCGTCGGTCCAGCCGGTCTTGGACAACATCAGATCCCACTCGTAGTCATTGCTGAACAGATAGGTAGCGCCGTCGACGAGGCGACGGATCTCCGCCCCGCTGAGTCGGGCCAACTGTTGAGAGGGATCGGCGGCGAAGGCCAGACCGAGTTTCCGGCATTCGTCGGTATGGGCGAACATGGCGTCCGGATCGTTGGCCCCGATGATGACCAGTTCGGGTTGACCGGTGGCGGCCACCACGTCAGCCAGTTTGATGTTGCGGGCCTGCGACATCGCGCCCGGATAGAACGATGCGATCTGGGCCATATCGACGTCGGTGGTGCAGACGAACCGGGCCGTGTGGGCGGTGTCGGAGATCAGCACGCCGCCGCAGTCGACGCCGGCGGACTCCAGCCATTCCCGGTAGTCGGTGAAGTCGATTCCAGCGGCCCCGATCAGCACCGCGCTCCCGCCGAGCACACCGATGGCGTACGCCATGTTTCCGGCGACACCGCCACGGTGCACGACCAGGTCATCGACCAGGAAGCTCAGCGAGACCTTCTGCAGATGCTCGGCCAGCAGTTGCTCGGAGAACTTCCCGGGAAACCGCATCAGGTGGTCGGTTGCAATGGATCCGGTCACCGCGATGGTCACGGACGTCCACCTTTCGTCAGTTGGCGCCCCAGCGCGATCAACCCCAGCGCGATCAACACCAGCGCGATCAACACCAGCGCGATCAATTCGCTACGTCACACTACCCGCGGTCGCGCCGAGGCTCGCGCACCCCGAGGTGCGCTAACCTGCGTACGCGACCTGAGTCGCCCACCGCTTGACGAGCTGCCAGGAGACGACGCACATGGCCGGCCCGCATCCGTCCGGTTACGGCGCCGGCCCCTATCCGTATCCGGGTCCGCTGCCGCCGCCGGTCGGATACCCCGGCCGGATGCCGCGCGGTGGGCCGGGCTCCCGCCGAGTGTTGTGGTGGAGCCTGCTGGCCGTTGGGATCATCGGGGCGATCGTTGCCGCGGCGGTCTTCGCGGGGGGAAATCGCTCTGCAGCCGGCCAGTCGGCGTTCACCGACTCCGCCGCAAAAGCGGCGATCCAGACCTATCTGACGGCGCTGTCGACCGGAGACACCGAGACGATCGCCCGGAACAATCTGTGCGGGATGTTCGACGCCGTCAAGGAACGCAAGTCCGACCTTGCGCTGGCCAGGCTGGCAAGCGACGCCTTCAGTAAGCAGTTCGCCAGCGCCGAGGTCACCTCGATCGACGAGATCGTGCTGTCGTCGTCCTATCAGGCGCAGGCGCTGTTCACGATGCGGGTGAGCCCCGCTATGAGTTCACGCCGGGGCCGAGACGAGGAACAGGGCGTCGCGCAACTACTTCGCCAGGGCAACCAAATGCTGGTGTGCTCGTATCTGCTGCGGACGACGGCCCAATACTGAACCCGACGGACCAATACTGAACCCGACGGGCGGGCCTTTAGTTGAACGAGTCGCCGCAGGCGCAGGACCCGGTTGCGTTCGGGTTATCGATAGTAAAGCCCTGCTTCTCGATG
>SXGU01537269.1_pt1 | contig 10592 bp, 10 predicted proteins | sample 3174531 | NCBI WGS metagenome assembly SXGU01 (sample SAMN11356863, study PRJNA531348) | freshwater metagenome | isolation source: freshwater sample F1-140 | place: China: Fuxian Lake, Yuxi | collected 2017-12-25 | reverse complement strand
CGCGTCCACATGAATCGTGGGAATGTTGGGCTTTCGAGCGTTCCTTTGAACACCATTTTCTCTCCATCACGTTTTCCTTCCACCTTGAATGCATCCCCTGGTTTGTAATCGCGTATCCAATCCGAATCAGGTTCTTTATCTGCACATTGGGTGAGTATATCTCCTGTTTGAACGCCCATTTTCCAAGCTGCGCTACCCTCCCAAAGACTTGTGACCAACCAGCCATCTGCATTTCGGCTTCCAGCTGCCCCAAAATAAGCCTTGCGCGCATAATCCTGGGTGTCCTTCAGCACAAGCCCGGCATAGCGTGCGTATCGCTTAAAATCGATCGGTTCTCGGCCAAAAATGTACCGATCCCAAATGCTGTCGGCCTCATGGCCTAAATGTAGACGAAATGCGTCCTTGATTTCGTTGTCGGTAAACCCTCTTTGCTCTTGTATGGCATATCGGGAATACATCCATTTCATGACACTGTCTAAACCGTATTGGCCGCCACTGTGGTGCCAAAGGGCCGCATCAAGCACAAATCCCATCATTGAGCCTTTTCTATAGTAGAACACTGTGGTATTGCCGCTGTTTTCATTGCGCAGATAAAACTTTATCCATGCGTCGTAGCTCGATTCGGCGAGCGATTGCTCGGCATCGCCTCTATTGCCCAATACTGCGTTGAAGCCATCCAGCAGGGTTTTTTGGTATTTCTCGGTCGACATCAAACCCGTTCTGCGCAAAATAAGATTGTCGTAGTAGCTCGTGATGCCTTCTGAAAACCAAAGATGGTGGGTGTATACCTCCCGGTTGTAGTCGAAGGGGCCCAGTACCTCAGGCCTCAAGCGCTTCACATTCCACAAATGGAAGTACTCGTGGGCCACAAGACCCAGAAAGTCGACATAGCGTTCGGGTTGATTGTAAACATCTGCACGGGTTTGTAGTGTGGTGCTGTTGGCATGCTCCAAACCGCCCCCACCCTTGGCCGCATGTTGTATGACAAATAAGTAGTTCTTGTTGGGTTGATGGTCGAATATTTCGGTGCAAGCCTCAACAATCGCCTTCATATCCTGTTCTACTTTACTACGGGTAAATTTACCGGCCCCTGGCATCACCACCTGGTGGGGAATGCCGGCGGCCTCAAAGGTGAATTCGGGGAAGTTGCCCAACTGCAGAGGACAATCGACCAACTCATCGTAGTGTGTCGCCCGAAACGACAGCCCTTCTGCTTCCCCTTCAATTGGAGATAGACTTGTTGCGGCTTGTTTCCAACGGTCGGGTAAGGAAATACGCAGGATGTGTTCGCGGGCTTGCTGACCTTCCACCCAGAGGAAAACGGAGCTGCCGAGCAGCGCCGCCTGATTCTGGTCGATATAGCTCGTGCGCACGCTGTATTCATTGGCATACACCCTGTATCGTATTTGCACGCGGTTTGCGCCCCGGGTGCTGACTGCCCAGGCATTTTTGCGGCACTTTTTCCACATCAGTTGCAGCCCACTCTCCGCGTCTCTGGCCTCAAATCGGTCTAGGTTGCGGGAAAATTCTCTGATCATATATGAACCTGGCGCCCAAACGGGAAGTGCCAGTTGCAGCGTGTCGGTACCCTTCGCGTCGATGATAATCTCGATCTCCGCGTATCTCGACGATGGTTGTGGGATTCTTAACCAATATTGAATGGGTAATGGTGCATCTGCCAACCGTACTGGCTCTTGAAGGCAGCGCGTATGAACCATGCACGAATCAATTCCCCCTTTACCGGAAGCAAATGGGCTCTGAATGCACAACACATAAACCAATGCAAAGAGAAATGTGTACTTCGATAGCATTTTGGATATTGATTAGTGATGATGTACCCCGCCTGGGCCATGAACATGGCCATGAGCCCGCTCGTCGGGTGTTGCTACCCGTACGTCGACCACCACGCCACTACATCGCAGATCATACCCAGCGAGTGGGTGGTTGAAGTCCATCCGCACCGTTGCATCTCCAACAGAAACTACCTTGGCTCTGTGGCTATGTCCCTGTTCATCTTCTAAATTCAACCACTTACCAGGTGACACATGTGCCGAGTCGAAGCTGCCATCGGGTAAGCTAAAGATATCAATGGGTAGATCCGACATTTGTTCGGCTCGGTGTGGCCCGTAGGCCTGATTCATCGCTACATCCACATCGAAGGCATCGGTTGCCGACAAGCCGAGTAGCGCATCCTCCAACAAGGGAATCATGTCGGTCTGTCCGACTAAAAAGTAAAAGGGATGCTGCTCATCGCGTTTCTGGAACACCTTTTCTGTGCCGTCGGCAGACTTTCCCATGATCTCCATGGCAATGGCGGCAACGGTCCCTGGGGCAATTTTCATAGGATCTTATGGCTGTATTGAAACAAATGGGGACGATTCTGTTAAAGGTGAACGACTCTGATAAATGGGGGACGATTCTGATAAAGGTGAACGACTCTGATAAATGGGGAAGATTCAGGGCACAGGATCAATTATGCATGTATGGCACGGTTGGCGGTTGCGGCCAAGCAGGCTTCTTTGAATACCTCAGTGTAGGTTGGGTGGGCGTGGCTCATTCGGGCAATATCTTCAGCACTCGCCCTAAATTCCATGGCCACCACCGCCTCGGCGATCATATCGGCCACGCGTGGACCGATCATATGCACGCCCAGTATTTCGTCGGTTTCCTTGTGTGCATACACCCGAACCAAACCATCGGTGTCCATCGAAGCCCGCGCTCTTCCACTCGCCTTGAAGGCAAATTGCCCGGTTTTGTAGGGCATATTTTGGTGTTTCAGTTCTAGATCGGTGTATCCAACAGAAGCCACCTCGGGCCATGTATATACCACATTGGGAATCAAGTGGTAGTGGATGTGCGGTTTTTGACCAGCCAATACTTCGGCCACAAAAACCCCTTCTTCTTCCGCTTTGTGTGCCAACATAGTGCCTCTTACGACATCTCCTATGGCGTAGATATGGCTTTGGCTTGTTTGGAGTTGATCATTGACCGGAATCCTTCCTCGCTGGTCTACCTCAATTCCAGCCTTTTCCAAGTTTAGGCCATCGGTGTAGGGGCGTCTACCCGTACAAACGAGCGTGTAGTCGGCCTCAACGGAAAGGGAACTTCCGTCGCTGAGTCGGCTAAATTGAACCTGCGTTTTGCGTCCTTTCGTGCTCACTTCCGTAACTTGATGAGCAAAATGGAATTCCATTCCGAGGGGAAGTAATACCTTGAGCAGTTCGCGGCTCATCGACTCATCCATGCCGGGGATAAGCCGATCCGCATACTCGATTACCGTGATTTTGGTTCCTAATCGCGCATAGACCGAACCCAATTCCATGCCAATAACCCCACCGCCAATAACTACCATGCTCTTGGGGATCTCTTTGAGCGATAGTGCTTCAGTGGATGTGATGATCCGCTTTTTGTCGGCCTGAAGGCCTGGAGGTGCCGCGGGCTTTGAACCGGTTGCGATGATTATATGGCGTGCTTCGAGCCGTTGCGCTTCGCCTGATTCGGATGTGATCGACAGGGTATGCGCATCGATAAAGGACGCGTGTCCATGCAACACCTGAATTTTGTTTTTTTTCATCAGGAACTGAATTCCTTCGACATTCTGACGAACGACTTCGGACTTGCGGCCCATCATCAGACCAAAATCGACCTCAACGCCACCACATTTAATTCCATGGGCACCAAAACGATTACGGGCGTTGTGAACATGTTCTGATGAGTCGAGCAATGCTTTTGATGGTATGCAGCCAACATTTAAGCAGGTTCCGCCCAATGTTGGGTACTTTTCAATGATGGTGGTCTTAAACCCCAATTGTGCTGCGCGAATGGCAGCTACATATCCTCCTGGCCCGGAGCCTATTACGGCAACCTCTGTGGTCATATTTTTTATGAACAAACATAAAGAAAATCGGGCGTTTTCGGGTGATGATTGTTGCCCATCAACTTTCCATCATCGGAAAATGCACAAACTGTGATCATGAGAAACTCAATCGGGTATCATGAGAAACTCAATCGGGCAGTTTCGTTAACAAATAGAAAAATCCCGCCAAGGCCGAAATAATGAGCACGATCAAAGCAAGTAATAAGAAATAATACTCCAAAAAGCTGTGTTTTTTGATCGATTTGAACATAGGGCCACTCCAATAGCAGCTCTGACAACTGTAATTTCGAATAACAGAATTCGGATTATTATTACTTCTTGGTAATATTTTTCCTTCCTTTCCACAATTGGGGCAAGTTCTGTACCCGTCAAATTTCATTTTTTTGTTTTTTTTGGCCAAAGATAAAAAAAAAAGCTTACTTCGACAAGTGTTAAAAAATATTTAAAATTATTTCTTTGCTCTACGCTATTTTCCGATTTTTTCGTTATTTGTGTGTTGCTTTCTTTTGAACGTTTTGCCATGAATGCACCCGAAGACCCCTTGCTGAAACAGACCCTCGACGACGATGGTCTACCCATTAGCCCAATTCTCCCACCCGGTATTCGTAATTTTTTGATCGACATCGATGGCACCATTTGCGACGATGTGCCCAACGAGGAGCCCGAACGCATGAAACATTGTACGCCCTTTCCTGATGCCTTAAAAACACTTAATGAATGGTTTGATTCGGGTCACCGGATTTATTTTTTCACTTCCCGAACCGAAGACCTCAGGCAAATCACGGAACACTGGCTGGTTCAACACGGATTCAAATACCATGGCATGATCATGGGTAAGCCGCGTGGAGGAAATTATCATTGGATCGATAACCATATGGTGCGCGCCACCCGCTATGAAGGCCGATTCACCCACATGATTAGAAAATCCAAAACAATTGAAATTTTTGAAGAAGAATAAATGAGCACCCTCAACAAATCGACAGCTGGCTATAAAATGCTGATGATCCTGGCCATTGCAGATGGCTCGCATCTGGGGTCAGAAAAGAAACAGATCATCAATTTTCTTGGCGATTATTTCGACCCGGAATTTCTTGAAGCCGCCATTCATTCGGAACAAATCAGGCTCGAAAGCCTTCATAAGGACGATCTAATGCTGGAGTTCCGCGACGCCATGAATCAATTCTACAGGCAGTCGACTCCCGAAGAACGTACGCGGTTTCTGCAACAAGCCGTGGATTTGGTGACCGCCGATGACCAGGTTTCACCTGAAGAAAACCTATTTCTGAATCGACTGTTCGAACTCTGGGCCGAAACAGAATAGCCAGTCGCGAGAAGTGAGTAGCCTTGTGATCCTAGAAGTTAATAGCCTTGTGATCCTAGAAGTTAGTAGCCTTGTGATCCTAGAAGTTAGTAGCCTTGTGATCCTAGAAGTTAGTAGCCTTGTGATCCTAGAAGTTAGTAGCCTTGTGACCCGAATGGCACCCTGTGCTGTATGGAGCGTCCTAATGTGAGTTCATCGGCGTATTCTAGTTCTCCCCCTATGGCAATACCCCGCGAAATCGTGCTGAGGGTAAGCTTGTAGGGCTCGAGTCGCTTCGCTAAATAAAATGCAGTGGTATCGCCCTCCATAGTGGCCGACAAAGCAATCAGGATCTCCTGAACGTGCTCCTCTACAATTCTGCCCTCCAACTGATCGATGCGTAATTTCTCTGGGCCGACGCCATCCATAGGCGAAATCAGCCCTCCCAATACATGATATGTACCTGTAAACTGCCGCGTCTGTTCGATCGCCATGACATCTCTAAAATCAGCCACCACGCATATTATTCCTCTACGACGCGATGAACTGGCGCAAATGCGGCATACTTCTTCATCGCTCATGTTGCTGCAGCGAATACAGTACTTCATCTCTGATCGAAGTCGACCTACAGCATTCGACAAATCGCGCGATACATCGGCATCGCTACGCAGCAGGAATAAAGCCAAACGCAATGCCGATTTGCGCCCTATTCCGGGCAGTCGCGATAATGCCATGACGGCTTCTTCCAACAATTTTGAAGGATATTCCACGGTTCAAAAATACTACCTTGCGAGCATCATCTGTTTTATTTTGCTATGGATCCACTTTTTCTAGCCGCCATCATAGCGGGTTACTTTATTTTACTCATCGGCATTTCACGTTTCAATAGGGGGCACAGCGATAACAACTCATTTTTTCTGGCTGGGCGCAGTTCAGCCTGGTATGTGGTGGCCTTTGGCATGATTGGTTCGAGCATTTCGGGCGTTACGTTCATCTCCGTTCCAGGCATGGTGGGCAATGGCGGGTTTCATTACCTTCAAATGGTTGTGGGATATTTAGCGGGCTACTGGGTAGTGAGCCAGTTCTTGCTTCCCCTTTATTACCGTCGTCATCTAACCAGCATTTACACCTATTTGGGCGATCGATTTGGCAGAGGCAGTCACCTTACTGGCTCAGTTCTATTTTTGATCTCGCGCAGCCTTGGCTCTTCCTTACGCCTCTATTTGGTGGCCATGGTCCTAGATACATGGATCCTCGCCCCGCTCGGCGTCCCATTTTGGCTCACCACCATCGCCACCATTGGTCTCATTTGGTTGTATACGTTTCAAAGCGGAATCAAAACCATCATCTGGACCGATACCCTTCAAACGGCCTTTCTACTCCTTGCGGTCTTGATGAGTATTGGGATGGTGGGAGATGAGCTGAGTATTCCTTGGCACGAAATTCCGCGACAAGTCAATCTGAGTCCATTTTCTGACATATGGGAAACCGATTGGCGCCATCCCGAATATTTTTTAAAAATGTTTGTTTCGGGCGCCTTCATTACGATTGTCATGACGGGTCTCGACCAAGACATGATGCAGAAAAACCTCAGTTGCCGAAGCCTCCCCGAAGCCCAGAAAAACATGCAATGGTTCAGCCTGGTTCTGGTGGGGGTAAACCTTCTGTTTCTGATGCTTGGTGCACTTCTATACATGTATTGTGGCCAGGAACAAATCGCTTTGCCCGAAAAATCCGACCAATTGTTTCCGCAGCTAGCTTTAAATACCTTTGGACCATCCGTAGCCATTGTATTTACGATAGGCCTCATCGCTGCGGCGTACTCCAGTGCTGATTCTGCCCTCACCGCGCTCACCACGTCCTTTTGCGTGGATGTTTTGGGATTTAATGAACTTAAGGGATCGAAACAAACTCGGATGTGGGTCCATTTGGGTATGTCGGGGCTATTGGCCATTCAAATCCTCGTGTTTAGGGCCTATCACCACGACGCGCTGCTGAAGCAACTGTTCAGCATTGCAGGCTACACCTACGGTCCCTTGTTGGGTCTGTACGGATTTGGCATGCTCACCCGGCGGATGCCCCGCGATTCTTGGGTGCCCGTCATCGCTCTGCTTTCACCATTATTGTGTTTTGTCATTGACCAAAACTCGAAATCCTGGCTTAATGGTTATGTATTCGGATTTGAATTACTGGTCCTGAACGGAGCCCTAACTTTTGGCTTACTTCATTTGATTTCCTTATCTTTCCCCAAAAGCAATTCTAATCTACAGAATGCAGATTTGATCCACCCCAAACAAATTTAATCCACCTAAAGCGCACTTGATCCACCTAAAGCACACTTGATCCACTTAAAGCACACTTGATCCACAAAAATTCCAACCCATGACACCTGAAGAACAAGACAAGTTTAGAAATGTATTTGAACAAAAAAGCTGGACTGAAATCAAAGCAGCTTCATCATGGCAAATCTTTAAAATTATCGCTGAATTCGTAGAGGGATTTGAAAAATTATCGCGAATCGGCCCCTGTGTTTCCATTTTTGGGTCTGCACGCACCGCTTCCACCCATCCCTACTATTCGTTGGCTGAGGAAATTGGCAAAAAACTGACAGAAAAAGGATATGGAGTCATTACGGGAGGTGGGCCAGGTATTATGGAGGCGGGTAATAAGGGCGCCAAACTGGCCGGCGGCAAAAGCGTTGGTCTGAATATTGACCTGCCCTTCGAACAGTTTAGCAACCCCTACATCGATAGTGATAAATTGATCAACTTCGATTATTTCTTTGTTCGAAAGCTGATGTTTATTAAGTATGCACAAGGTTTCGTGGTATTACCAGGCGGTTTTGGCACGTTGGATGAGCTTTTTGAGGCGCTTACCCTCATTCAAACCCGAAAAACGGGCCGGTTTCCGGTGGTTTTGGTGGGAACAACCTATTGGAAAGGCCTCATCGACTGGTTGAAGGGCACTATGCTTGAGCAAGAGCGCAACATCAACCCAGCAGATCTTGATTTGATGGCCGTGGTAGATACCGCGGATGAAGCCGTACAGCACATCGAGGATTTTTACAGCAAATTCATTCTGAGCCCCAATTTTTAATTCCCATCCCCCAGCTGATCCGACATGCCAAAGGTACTGTTCAGGTTCTTCGATGGAGAGAACCGTACATACAAACACAGGCTGAGGCACGTGCCCTTTGTTTTCGTACTCTCCTTAATAGCTCTTTCCCAATCAGTCGCCCAATCTCGTTTCCCTCGAGATTACTTTACGTCCCCCATCGACACCCCGCTCAAATTATCGGGCGGCTTTGCCGAGCTGCGCAACAACCACCTGCATGGTGGATTGGATTTTCGAACGGGTGGTGAAGAGGGCCGCCCCATTTATGCTGCTGCGGATGGTTATGTTGGGCGTATTCGGGTGTCTGGTCATGGCTACGGCAATTGCCTCTACATTAATCATCCCATTGGCTACACAACCGTATATGGTCACCTATTGTCTTTCGAAGAGCCCATTCGTTCGTGGGTTAATCGTCGACATCACGAGTTACAAGAAAATGAACTAGATCTCTGGCTCAAGGAAGATGATATTCCAGTTAGAAAAGACCAATTGCTGGCTCTGAGTGGCAATACGGGCGCATCCGGAGGCCCGCATCTGCATTTCGAAATTCGACACACCGAAACCGAGGAGCTCATCAACCCGCATTGGTTTGGCCTGCAGGTAGCCGACCATGTTCGCCCAACCTTTGATTGCATGGAAGTTGTTCCCCTTGGCCCTGGCAGTTTAGTTGGCGGGAAGCCTTCCCCACTTCGACTCCAGTTTTTACAAGACAGCACGGGATTCTGGCGTGCAAATAAAGAAGCAAAAGTAGCCGGGGCATGCTATGTACAGGTTAAAGTGTGGGACAAGCACACCGAAAATGAGTTGCGGCAGGGCATTTACCAATTACTTCTAATTCAAGGTTTGGATACACTCTACGCATTCAAAGCAGATCGTTACGCCCATTCGGAAACGCGCTACGCCAATTCTGTGATGGATTATGAAGCGAAAATGCTCAATAATGAGACATTCTATCGCATGTTTCGTTCGCCTGGCAACCACCTTCGTTTGCTCAATACTGAACTCAGCAACGGAATACTATACCCAAAAGTCGGCGTAAAAACACAATACCAAATCATTGCAACCGACTTCTATGGAAATCAGTCGGAGGGAAGCTTCTTTCTAACAGGATCCCAAAATCTTACTCCTGGATTGAAATCTGCTGCGCCCCATCGGTTCGAATCGCAGATACTACCCGATCGAGCCTTGAACCTTGAACAAGATAATTTTAGAATTCATTTGCCTCCGGGAACCATCTATGATACGCTGAATACCCGCATCAGCATCCGAGCAGGTCCCGCTAGCTCCCTCTCGTCGGAATATCGGATCGGCAGCCCCCGCATTCCGGTTCATCATTATTTCCCTGTGTCTTTCCGGGCCCAACACGTACCAAAAAGCTTAAAAAACAAAGTTGTTGCCATCGGAACAAACATTAAGGGTGTGCAAGTGGCCCATATGGGCACATGGAAAGGCGAGTGGTTTGAAACCAAGGCCCGTCAACTCGGTAGTTTTTATTTGGCACTTGACACCATTGCCCCTCATATTAGTATGCAGGGAAAACTGAAGAGCGACACCCTACAAATCGGCAGTTCCCTATTTTTTACTTGCAGCGATGCGCGTTCTGGCATCAAGAACTTTCATTTTTATGTGGGTGAATTCTGGAATAAGCTGATATGGGATGCAAAATCTACGACCCTCACGGCACGCATCGATGAAAATGCACCTCGAGGCAATCAAATGCTCTGTTTGCTTGTTATTGATGCTGTTGGCAATGAGGCCAACCTTAAAATCCCTGTTTTTATACCATGAGCAGACCTACCGTCGGACAAAAAGCTCCCTCATTCAGTGGCCCCAATCAAAATGGAGCAACCATCGATTCTCAGAACTTTTTGGGGAAGAAAATCGTGCTGTATTTTTATCCAAAAGATGACACGCCTGGCTGTACGGCCGAGGCCTGTAATTTGCGCGACAACTACGCAATGCTGCAGGCATCGGGCTATGTGGTTTTGGGCGTGAGTGCTGATGGCGTGAAATCGCACGATAAGTTCATTCGTAAATATGAATTGCCCTTCGACCTACTGGCCGATGAAGACAAAAGCATTCATACCGCTTACGGGACCTGGGTCGAAAAAAGTATGTACGGTCGTAAGTATATGGGTACCGATCGGGTCACTTTCGTCATCGACGAGAACGGCATCATATCGGATGTCATTGAGAAGGTATTCTGACGCGCTCGCGTGACACGGCCGAGTTTATGCTGGTCCCTTCGGCGGGGTTGACACCAGTATTGGGTCAGGAGGTGATTATCACCCTTGATAGTGT
>SXGU01531096.1_pt1 | contig 10594 bp, 9 predicted proteins | sample 3174531 | NCBI WGS metagenome assembly SXGU01 (sample SAMN11356863, study PRJNA531348) | freshwater metagenome | isolation source: freshwater sample F1-140 | place: China: Fuxian Lake, Yuxi | collected 2017-12-25 | reverse complement strand
TTTTTGGTCGCGCCTCGGTTCTTGATTTTCCACTCTGGGGAAAATTGAAGGCGATGGCGAACGCGAAGGGGTTCTTTAACTTGCGTGAACTGGTACACGCGGGGTACGTCGCACGCGATGCGCGGAGTGCGGTGACGTTCGTGGAGAATCACGACACGGATCGGAGCTTCCCGACGGTTTCAAACAAAACCCTCTCGTACGCCTTCATTCTGACGTCGGAAGGATATCCCACCGTTTTCTGGAAAGACTACTACGATTACGGATTGAAACCCGCCATCGATACGCTTCTCTGGATTCACAATATCTTGGCGTCGGGTTCGACGATCTACCGTTGGGCGGATGATGACTTTCTCGTCTATGAACGCCAGGGTGGACCAAAGCTTCTCGTTGGCTTAAACGACAACATGGTCGCGAGCCGGCGCGAGTGGGTGGCGACCAACTTCGGTCCCAAGGTGAAGCTCGTAGATTACTCGGGCGGCCACGGTGAAATCGAAACGAATGATCAAGGATGGGCGTATCTCGAAGTGAAGCCGAACTCGTACGCGGCGTATGCACCCAAAGGCATCGTGAGTTCGATGGTAAAGACGATGCACTATACGACCCAAGTGTTCCGCGGATCTGATGATCTGGATATTCCGGCGGCGAACTCCGACACGTTCACTCCGGTTGAGACTTTGCGCATTCTCGGCGGAACGAATTTGAAGTGGTGGGTGGATCTCGAAACAAATGACCGAGCCTTCGTTGAAGTGCGAGCGGTCACCGCTTCGGGTGAAACAAGAAGCTTGTTCCGTGGCACCGTCTCGCAAAAGAGCGCGAGTGGTTCACTCGGCATTCATCAAACCGACGTCTACCGTCTCGAGATTCTCGTCGGTACCGGAAAGCCCGTGAGCACACCGTTTAAGTTCACCGTCAACTACCTGGCGCCGCAACAGTAACGATCAGCGCGCGAAAGCCTGGATCTCGCGATCCAGGCCGCTCAAATCGTCTCTGAGCTCGGCCTCTTCTTGATCCAATCGAGCGGCGATGGATTCTTCAAGCGCCGCGAAGTCTCGCCGGCCGAAGCGCCACGCGGGATCGTCAGCGGCGCTTGCGATTTTTTCTTTCTGCAAACGATGAAAGCGTGTCTTCAACCTTGAGGTTGCGAGCTTGAGGTCAGGCAGTGGCACGTCTCCCAAATCGGATTCCGCCTCAAGTAGGCACTCCGTCCAAATCGATTTTAGTCGTTCAAGATCTCGGGCCTGGTAGGCATCCTGGGTGTCTTGCCAAAACGCTTTCAGAACGGGGCAGTCGGCCGACCCGGACCGGTCGGGGTGCAGGGCGCGCGCGAGTTTCCTGTAGAGACATTTCAGTTCAGCGTCGGGAGAAGGAGGGCTCTTCGACTCCGCTTGCGAGGCGCTCGTTCTCTCGCCCTTAGCGGCTTCCTCGCGAGCTTGGGCTTCCTCAAGGCGCCGGCGTGCCTTCATGGCCTCGTGATCACGGGAAGCTTGCTTGAGCGCTTGGTGCCTCGTCATGCCACGGTAGGCGTAGAGGGCGTTCATGCGTTGAACGAGTCTCAGTTTGTCCTCGAACTTCATTTTCAGTGAATTCACGCGGGCCGATTGGGCGCCGAAGCGGTCCTCGTACCAGGCGAAGTAGGCGGGTCGTGTGATATTTTTATGCCGCTCCATCTCGGCTCTCAGGCGGAAGTAGGACGCGCGCACGCGTTTGAGATCACGCAAGAGATCCTGGCTCACGATCTGGATATCGGTGAGCACGATGTCCCGCTGAACCGTCACCTTTGCTGGATTGGAAGCCGTGGAAGTTTGCATGAGCGCATCACCTTAGCGAAAACGCCGTGGACGCGAAAGCCAAAATTCTTGGATGGGGGAGAAGACCTTATTCGTCTCGGAGATCCATCCCGAGGAATTGGCTCGTGCACGTCGATTCGAGACGATGCTTGGGCGCACGCGTGGAGGGCGCATTCGCCAGGAGCCCGCGGAGCCCGGGGATGTTTTCTCTGACGAGCTCTCGCAATTCATCCGCGTCGGGTGAGCGCCGTCGGCCGATCTCAAAGAGGATCGACCAAATGCCGTACTTCCAGTACGCGAAGTCCTCGAAGGACCCAACCGCCGGATAGAGGAGCTCTGTTGAGTTTCCGATCCGGTAGTCGCTCGCGACCGTGCACATACGGCCGAGCTCTTGATAGTCGCGCTCGTACTCCGTCGCCGTGTTGTCGGCAGGGACTCCCCACGGATAGAGGATCATTGCGCCCGACGTGTGAAGTGTGGCGGAGGTGACGATCTTCTCGCGTTCGATGAAATCGGCAAGGGCGCGCGTGCTCCGCAAACGAAACGGCGTCGTGGGCCCGCACGGTCCCGGGTAGTCGCGATTTGGATCGATGTGAGTTTTTCCGTTGCCATCGAGTTCACCGCGCCTGCCGGAATTAAAGCCGGGGATATTCAAAACCGGAATCACGTAGATCGTGCGGCCCTGGATCGGATCGCGCGCGAGATCCTCCGCGAGTCCGAGTGCGACCTCGGTCGAGCCGTATTCGTCGCCGTGATGGGTGGCGACGACCAAGTTCTTCACGGACCCTTCGCCGATTTTTACACCGAGAATCGATTCACCGCGAGAGTTCTGGCCAAGTTCGAAGAGGCGGGTCGTTCGGGGGTTGGATTTGGCGAGGTCGACCAAGAAATTCTGAACGCGCGCGTAGTCCCGCGACATTCCGATGGGCGCGGCCCACGCCGCCGCCGGGAGGAGCAGAGTCCAAATGATGAAGATCAAGGTTTTGTTCACGTGCGATTATCTTTGCAGCGATCCTGAAAAAAACAATCTCTTTTTTGATTGGTGAGGCGGGAAACCAACCCGGAAGTCCAGGCGAATTTCGAACTCAATCTACCGATAAGTCAGGTCGAACGCGAAGGAGGCTTCCATGAACCAAGATCAAAAACCGAAAACGCTTTCGGAAGCGATCGCAAAACTGGAGTCGGTGGGCCAAACGGCATCTCAGGGAATCAAGGAGGACGTCGCGCGCGACTTCTCGCGAGTGAACGACGCGCTTCTCGATGTCGCCCCTTTCGTCGAGCAAGTCGCAAGCGAAAAGACGGGTCGCGCGAAATCCGACGTCGAAGAAAAGATTCGTCAGAACCCTTGGCTCATCGTTGGGGTCGTCGGCGTCATCGCCTTCTTCATCGGCTGGATCATCGGGAAAAACAAAAAGTCGGAGTGAGAGCGCCAATGAAGCTCGTTTGGTTCCTTGCCCGCACAATTCTGATGAATCAGGCCTTTTCGCACCTCAAAAGGCGTGGGCTTCTCGTGTACCTACGAGCGCTACAGGCCATCCGCCGGGCCCTGGCCGGCGCCGTGATCTTGTTCGTCACTTTGCAACTGATGGTCTTTGGCTTTATCGGAGTCCTCGTAACGGGGGTCCTTCTTCTGCCGCAGGAACTCGAGATGAAGCTCTGGATTCTCTTCGCGGTTTCATTCGCGTTCGCCTTCCTCCCGCTCACTCTTCTGGTCATCGTCCTTTCCGAGAAAACTTGGTTGAAGGGCTCCGGAGCGTCTGAAATGATCGGAAAAGATTAGGCGTCAGCTAGAACCGCCCCTACGAAGTCTTTGTCTACCTTCAAATCGCAGTGATACCATCGTCCCATCTTCACCGAGGGGACCCGTATTGAAAGTTTGATGGGACGATCGAAACAGCTGCGCATAATATTAATCGTGAAGCCTTACCTGGTCGCCACGTTTTTGGTTTGGGCGGCTTACGCGATCAAGTTGATGACCCCGGCGCAGATCTTAGCCGAAATCCCTTTTTTGATTTTCTTTTCGGCGGTCGTGATCAGCGGCATTTACGGGGGCTTCGCGGTCGGTATCTACGCGACGTTCTTATCCGCGTTCTTTGCCTCTTACTTTTTCATTCCGCCAACCCACACCCTCATCAAGCAGAATTGGCATCAAGATCTCAAGCTCGCGATCTTTATCATCGATTCCGCCACGATCGCGGGCCTTTGCGGACGGCTGAAGGACGCTCTTCAAGAGGCAAAAAAATCGCGGGAAGAAGCTCTCGCTTCTCGCGAAGCCGCTAATGAAGCGCTCATAAACCTTCAAAAAACCCAAGCCGAACTCATCGAGTCCCGTCAGGTTGCTGTTCAGGCGAACGCCGCCAAATCGATTTTTCTTGCGAACATGTCCCACGAGATTCGCACGCCGTTGGGAGTCATCCAGGGATTCGCCGACATCCTCCACGATGCACCCGGAATCGACGGCGAAAATCGCAAGATGGTCTCGACCATTCGAAGGAACACGAATCAGCTCACGAGCATCATCGGGGAGATTCTCGACCTCTCGAAGATCGAGGCGAACAAGCTTGAAATCGAAACGATTGATTTTTCGCTCCGTGAGTTTCTCGAAGACGTACGTTCGGTCCTCGCGTTTGAGGCAGAGAAAAAGGGCATCGTTTTTCGTTTGATCAATGAGAGCACGGGGTCCAATGCGGTTTCTTCTGATCCCACGCGACTTCGGCAAATTCTGATCAATCTCGGTGGGAATGCGATTAAGTTCACTCAGAAGGGCTCCGTGCAAATGACGGTCAATCGACGAGATGAATGCTTGACCGTCGTCGTTGAGGATACGGGCGTCGGAATCGATTCCGTTGCCATGGGGCGATTGTTTCAACCCTTCGTTCAGGCAGATGCTTCGACGACGCGTAAGTTCGGTGGCACAGGCCTCGGCCTCTATATCTCGAAGCGAATTGCCGAAGCACTCGGCGGCACGCTGGATCTCGTGCGGACGGCGCCCGGTGCGGGTTCGACATTTAAATTAAATATTCCGCTTAAGCAGGCCGCACAAAAGCCATCCCATCGGCCCATCGACCGAGGCGCCGAATCGGGCCGGTTAAAGGACGTTCACGTGTTGCTCGTTGAGGATTCAGTCGACAATCAAGAATTGCTTTCCCGATTCTTGAAAAAAGAGGGCGCCTCTCTTGAACTCGCGGGTAACGGTAGAGACGGCGTTACGATCGCACTGAGTGGGCAGTTCGATGTCGTTCTGATGGATATCCAAATGCCCGAACTCGACGGCTGGGAAGCGATTCGTGAGCTGCGGTCGAAGGGCTACACGAAGCCCGTCGCCGCTTTGACCGCGCACGCGATGAAAGAAGAGCGCGATAAGGCCGCGCTTTACGGGTTCGACGATTACGTCACGAAGCCCGTGAACCGGGAGATCCTGGTGAGCACGATCGAACGTCTCAGCGGAAAATCAAGCTAAAAAGATGCGTCTAAAAAGATGCGTTGATGAGTAAGATCATCAGCAGGCTCGTCGCGGCTGCCGAGATGGCCATGTGGCCGATCCGCGCTCGTCGGATCACGGCTTCCTCGATCTTCACCGCTCGCCGGGTCATTTGGGGATCGGCGAGAAGACGTGCGCGCGCTCGCGACATCAACATGGACTCCGACGTGAGGTAGAAACCCATGCCGACCATGAGGTTGATGCCGAAGAAGAGAAGGAAGGCTTTCGCAAATGGTACGGGGTCGAGAATTAAATGGCCGTTGACCATTGATGCGGCAACGATCAGCACGAACGCCGCGAGGAGCGGAATCAGGACATAGCGCGTGAGCAAAGACTTGCTTGCAGCAAAGTGCGCGGCAGTTCGGTTCCACGCATGATCCGCGAGGAGTGAAGTGCGTCGATAGTTTTCAATCGCTTCGTGTGAGAGAAACTCAGGCCCGCGGTGACTCGAAAGCGCTTCCAAAATGTACTCGCTACGAGTGACGGAAGCGGGAACGACGATTTTGCCTTGAGACTTCGTGGTCAATACGAACTCTCCAGTCAGATACGGAATATGGAAAAGTCGCACGCTCGTAACATCGTCAAATCGAATCACCCGAATTCGGCCGCCCCTGTCGATTTGCACGTGGTCATGGGCGACGTGATAAACGTCCCGCGAAGCGAGTCCAAAGGTATGCCACGAAAATGTCGCGAGAAGAATGCTCGTCAGCCCGCTGGCAACCAGAATCCCGAGATCCGTTATGGGCTGCTCGGTGAGCGTCACCTGCAGCACATCCAGCGCGATAAAGAGCGCCAGCATCACGGCGAGAGCCATGGTGAAGTAAAAAAAGAATTTGAAATAAGGATTCGGTTGGAGAGTCCTCTTCAAACCCGTTCTTGGCGTGAATTCGGAGATACGAAGTGCGTCCTGCATAACTCATCCTAGAACGAGTGTCCGCAATCTCGCCAGATCAGGATGAGTTGAGTCTCAAATTGAAACGGCTCGGGTGGATGGGCCCGAGCCGTTGCTCTATTAGTTGATTCTCACGATCTCGCCGTTACCTTTAACGGCATAGGCGTGGACGCCCTCTTGATGGCTAAAGGGCGTGTCGAGCTTCCATTTCATTTGCAGCTCGATTCCCGCAATGGGGTTCTCGGCTCCGTAGTTGATCGGATTTCCGGCGATCACTTCGATCGTGAGCTGCTTGCCGTATCCGACAGAGAGCGCCGTCGGGATGACGTTCAAGTTCGTGATGAACGCTCCCTGGCCTTGAAAGCTTCCGCCGTAGTTGAACACGATCGTGTACGTAACACTCGCGCCAGCCGACGGGAAATCGACCTTGAAGGTCTTCGATGCAGGTCCCTGCCAGTTTGCGAGCTGCATCCAATCAAGGTTGGCCGCCGGGAGAACCGCGAGCCGTTGCTGTTGAACGGTTGCGTTCGGCTTGTTTGCCGTGACGATTGTCCAAGCTTTCTGCCCGAGGACGACCCATGCATCGACCTGCGCCGCCTGAATGGAGCCAGGAAGCGGTGTCGGCAACGGAGGAAGTGGTGTCGCCGAGGGAAGCGGGCCCGGAGTCGCACCCGGTGCAGGCACCGGCGTAGGCGCAGGATAAGGTGTCGGCATCGGAACAGGATTTACGATGGGAACGAAGTCATAAAGTGACGCCGCGGGAGTCACGACTTCGCGGACGATCACATTTTCCCGCTGCCCCGCAATTGCCGAAACAGAAACTGCCAAAACAGCCAAGATCAAACCAGCGCTCTTCATCCTTGTTCCCCCTCTATTTGTGCTGAGTTGTCACACTGGGGCTATCAAGGGCGTTGCGTACCCGTCAATCAAGCGCAGCACGTCTCAACGGTATTTTGATGAATCAAGATCTCGACTGGGACAATTGCGAACATATGCTCATAATTGTCGCATTTTAGGGAAGGATCAAAGGTGTGCTTGACCTTCCAATGATGGGAAGGTCCAAACTGATCGTGGAGGGTTTGATTTATGAATAGATCCATGAACATCGGTGAAGCCGCGAAGATTTCCGGCGTCAATGCCAAGCTCATTCGGCATTACGAATCGATCGGCATCATCCCGAAAGCTCTGCGAACGGATTCGGGTTACCGGATCTACTCGGAGTCTGACGTGAATACGCTCGCGTTCGTGCGGCGGGCGCGCGGTCTGGGATTTTCGATGAAAGAAATTAAGAAGCTCGTGAGCCTCTGGAGAAATCGATCGCGGACCAGTCACGAAGTCAAGACGATCGCGCTCGCACACGTCGGCGAGATGGAACGAAAAATCAGCGAACTTCAGGAAATGGTAAAAACCCTCAAGCATCTTGCTAAAAACTGCCACGGTGATCAGCGCCCGGAGTGTCCCATCCTCGATAACCTAGGAAAGCCAGAATGAAATCAGCGTTTCAAAACATCCTCATCGTCTTCCTCATCACCGCACCTTGGTTTGCCCACGCGAAGACCGTTCGCTACGAACTCACGGTTCGAAACGAAAAGTTGAATTTGAGTGGCCAGAAGGAGGTCGATTTCGCCCTCACGGTCAATGGTGGAATTCCAGCGCCGGTCTTAGAGTTCACGGAAGGCGACGACGCCGAGATCCTCGTGAAGAACGAGGTCCCGAACGAGGAAGTTTCGATTCACTGGCATGGAATTCTTCTTCCTCCGGAGGAGGACGGTGTCGCTTACGTCAATACGCCTCCGATTCATCCTGGGCAATCGAGGCTCTTTCGTTTTCCTATTCGACAGAACGGTACGTATTGGTATCACTCGCATACGACCGTGCAGGAACAAAAGGGCGTCTACGGCGCGTTCATCATTCATCCGAGGAAAAAAGCGATCGCCTACGACCGAGACGCGGTCGTCGTTCTGAGTGACTGGTCGGATGAAAACGCCGATCAGATCATCCGCAACCTACGAAAAGATGGAGACTACTATCTCTACAAAAAGGATTCCGTGCGTTCTTATTTCGGTGCGCTCCGAGCGGGAAGTCTCGGCACACACCTCTCGAACGAGTGGACGCGAATGGGCGGCATGGATCTTTCAGATGTCGGCTACGATGCATTCTTGATCAACGGCAAACGAGATTCGCAATTGATCAACGCGAAGCCAGGAGAACGCGTACGCCTTCGCATCATCAATGCGGGAGCTTCCAGTTATTTTTATGTCTCCATGGGTCTTCCCATGCAAATCATCGCGGCCGACGGCGTCGACGTCACCCCAGTCATGGCCAAAGAAATTCTCCTGGGAATGGCCGAAACCTATGACGTTCTCTTTACGATGCCGGAGCCGAAGAGTTACGAGCTGCGTGCGACGGTTCAAGACGTCACGGGTTTTGCGTCGACCTGGATTGGAAGCGGCGAGAAGGTGTTTGCGCCCACGAAGGAAAAACCAAACGCTTATGCCTCGATGGAACATGGCGCGCACGAAGAACACAAAAGCCACGGTGCTCACGCGGCGGTAAATGGGGACCACGCAGCTCATGCTCATCACGCACACGCGGCTGCTACGAAGACCGATTGGTCGAATCAGTCCGATGCAATGTTGAAACAGAACCGCGCAGGAAGAACGCTCGCGGGCGGGCAGCCAGTCGACACATTGACCGTGGACGCACTGAGGGCGATCGAATCGACGGCATTACCGAAAGATGCGCGCGTTCATGATCTCGCGCTCGTTCTCGACGGGGACATGGAGCGATACATTTGGCACATGAACGGGAAAGCGATTCACGAAGATCGGCTGATCGAGATTCAAAGCGGCGAGATCGTGCGGATCAAATTTAAGAACGAGACGATGATGCATCATCCGATGCACTTGCACGGTCACTTCTTTCGCGTCGTCAATGGCGGCGCCAATGGAAGGGAAGATCGATCTCCGCTCAAACACACGGTCGACGTGCCCCCCCACGGGGAGCGAATCATCGAGTTCTACGCGAACGAACCCGGCCAGTGGATGCTTCATTGTCATAATCTCTACCACATGAAAACCGGAATGGCCCGGGTCATCCGTTACAAGGATTTTCAGCTGACTCCGAGTATGCGGAAGTACGACCAACACGATCCGCATCTTCACGAACATATTTACAATCACACTCGGCTCGAGGGTGGAACTAACCACGCACGGGCGGAGGCAAGGCTCATCAGGACCTGGGACGAAATCGGCTTGGATCTTGAAACTAAAAACGAGGATGCCGGAAATTTCGAAGTCGGTCGTGAGTGGGATCTCGAGGGCGATCTCTTCTACCGGAGATGGTTTGACAACTATCTCCACGTTTTCGGCGGAGGGAGTCTTTTTCATGAAAAGGGATTCGGCGTGCTCGGAGTCGGCTACGTTCTGCCGATGCTCATTGAGGCACAGGTTTCCGTGAACCATGAAGGTCGGTTTCGCTTTGATATCGAAAAGCGTTTTCAGTGGACGAGCACGGTGTTTACCGACGCCGAAATGTCCTGGCGGCCCGGCTGGGAAGCGGAGCGAGAAACCGAGTTCGAATTGAGCCTGATGTATGGCCCGAGTTGGCGCTGGGCCGCAGGCTTGATGGCGACAGAGAATAGCCTTGGAGTGGACGCGCTCATTCAGTTTTGACGGGGGTTCGAGGATGAAACACGAGTCTTGTTGCGCTTCAAAAAAAGTGAAAGATCCCGTTTGCGGAATGATGGTCGACCCAGAAACCGCAAAAGGCGGCAGCTCACTTTTCCAAGGTGGCAAGTTTTACTTCTGCAACCCTCGCTGCAAAACAAAATTTGATGAGAATCCCCGAAAGTATCTCGCTTCACAGTCGTCTCCTCCTGAATCCGCAAAAGATGTCGAATACACATGCCCCATGCACCCTGAGGTGAAGCAACGGGGACCAGGTAGCTGCCCCGTCTGCGGAATGGCGCTTGAGCCCACCGAGTTTTCCATGGATGGGGAGGAAGATCAGACGGAGTACTTAGATCTACGCCGCCGCTTCGCTGTCGCGTGCGTTTTGAGCTTGCCCCTTCTCGTTTTAACCATGGGATTTGGGCATCATTGGAGCAACCTCGAGCTGGTTCTCTCGACACCCGTTGTGCTCTGGTGCGGATGGCCCTTTCTGGAAAAGTTCTGGCAGTCGATTCGAAACAAAAGCCCCAATATGTTTACCCTCATCGGGCTCGGGGTTGGAGTTGCCTACCTCTACAGTTTGGTTGCGCTCTTCTTTCCTGATCCCGTTACGGGAAAAATTGGGCTTTATTTCGAACCGGCGGCGGTGATCGTCACCCTCGTCCTCTTAGGTCAGTTGCTTGAATTAAAAGCCCGCCGCCAAACGGGCGCGGCGGTCAAAGCACTTCTGGGGCTCGCCGCGAAAACAGCCGTCGTGGTTCGC
>SXGU01102713.1_pt1 | contig 10599 bp, 5 predicted proteins | sample 3174531 | NCBI WGS metagenome assembly SXGU01 (sample SAMN11356863, study PRJNA531348) | freshwater metagenome | isolation source: freshwater sample F1-140 | place: China: Fuxian Lake, Yuxi | collected 2017-12-25 | reverse complement strand
TGAAAAGTGGTTATCCTAAACATGTTGCAGGTGTGGTTTTTAAGTTGGCAAACTGAGGTTAACCCTCATAAATCAACACCTGCAACCCCTCCTGGCTTAGTCAAGAAAATTATTCCGGACAGCAGTGCGCCTTCGCGGGAACGACGATGGCTTTGATGTAGGCGCCGTCATACCAGACAGATACTCACAGAAAACCCGGATGAATCATCGAAATTAACAATATGACGTGGGAAGTTGTTCTTTTTGTTTGCGCAATACTCCTGATCTCGGCCGGTTGCCTGGTCCCTGCCCATTGGCTACCGCCGTTGCCAAACGATAAATTGCTGCACTTCGTTGCGTTCGGCGGATTGGCACTGCTGGCAGGACGGTTGTCGCAAACGACGTCAGGGCAGATTGCAGGATTGGTGGCTGTTTTTGCGATCGGATTACTGATCGAAATTCTGCAAAATGCGGTGCCTGGCCGGAGATTCTGCTGGCGTGATCTGATCGCCAATACGGCAGGCATACTGACGGCAGGTTTTTTCTCAAAATTACTTTTAGGAATATAAGGTCATGGCCATTTATGCATTTGTGCCATGCTGCAACACTCGCTGCCGGCGTGGCGGCTATAATCGTCAGGAATAGGTTCTGGAGCAACATTCAATGACGTCTAGCACCAACGACATGCCTGTGGCAACACAGAATGACACAATCGCGGTGGCATCCCCCGCTGCTTCGCCAAGCGCCGTCAACCGGGTCAATCCGAAAGTCATTCAGGTGAATCTGCAGGTGCACCTGCGCAAGATTCCATTGCTGGCCAATCTGACGGACGATGAAATGGCACGCGTGAAAGCGGATCTGCGCTTGCGCCAATACGCGCGGCGCGATGTGGTGCTGCAAAAGGGCGGCGCGGGCGACAGTCTGTTGTTTTTGCTTTCTGGACAATTGCAGGTGATCGACGTGACCGAGGATGGCCGCGCGATCGGGTTGCGCATGCTGGAACCGGGCGACTTCTTTGGCGAAATCGCGGTGATTAACGGCACCACCCGCTCTGCTTCCGTGGTGGCGCTCAGTCCGGTGCTGGTGGCGTTTTTGCCACGCCCGACCGCATTGCATCTGTTCTCGCATTCGCCAACAGTAGCAAACCAGATGCTGCGTCACCTGGCGGAAAAAGTGCAGCGCGACTCGGAATTCCGTGCCTTGCTCAGTATAAACAATACCTCGCGCCGCATTTATAGTTTCCTCGCCCTGCTCAAGAAGAACGCACCCGGCAATACGGAGGTGGTGGAAAACCTGCCGACGCATCAGGATATCGCCAACATGATCAATACGAGCCGCGAAACCGTTACGCGCGCCCTATTGACACTGGTACAGCAGGGTATCGTGCAGAAGGATACGCATCGACTGATCATTCACAAGCCGGATGTGTTGAAGAAGTTGGCGCAGGGAGCTGGGCAATAAACCAGATAATTCGGACTTTTGTGTGGGTAAAGGGCATGCTGCGCGCAGGGTTTGCCACCACCTCCGTCGTTCCCGCGCAGGCGCTACTCTGTGCCCCTATCTTTGCAACATGGTTTCGGGAAATTTAATCGACCAAAATGAAACCACATCACGCCAATCGTCATTCCCGCGAAAGCGGGAACCCATAGTAAGTTTGCACAAGGCGTTAAATGTGTTCTGATCACCTCAGCATGGATTCCCGCTTTCGCGGGAATGACGATTGGCGTGCGGTTGACGTAGCATCACCGGCTGAATTTGTTGGTTGACGATAAATCTTGCAAAGATATGGGCACAGAGTAGCGCGAGGATGACGGGTAACTGTTATGGGAAATCGACCTCAACCGCCCGCCCGCGGGCAAATGTTGCAAACTTGTGGGCATAGAGTAGCGCCTGCGCGGGAACGACGATGGCTTTAAGGCAGGCACAGTCATGCCAGGCCGATACCCACAGAAAACCCGGATGAATCTAAACCAATAAGACTGAACCACGAGGGCCACGAAGAGCACGAAGGAAAGCATTCTCTCTTGTGCCCTTTATGTATTCGTGGCGCGGTTTTTTCGGCCGGAACATCCGAATGGCGTGCTTTTGTTTTCCTTCGTGGTTCAATCTATAAAAAAAATCCACCAATATGCGCTCGCTCAATTTCCCGCACAATCCGCGTATCGATGAAATCCGCTGCCTGGCAGCGAGCCTGGTTTTCTTTTTTCACTTCTATCTTTACTTTTACAAGCCGGATACGCAGGCGCTTGCCGGGCATTGGAACTGGTTCGGCTTGTTCACCGAAGGGCATACCGGCGTCGGGTTGTTTTTCACGCTGTCCGGTTTTCTGTTCATGCAGATCGCGCTGCATCACAAGAATATTGTCTATTCGGATTTCATTCGCAATCGCTTTCTTCGCATCTTCCCGCTTTTCATCACGGTTTTTTTTATTGCGATTTCGACTGGACGCGACCAATTCAAGGCGGAGGACGTCCTTTATCTGATGTTTTCGAATCTTGGCGATGCTCCGACGTCAAAACACTTCATTACAGGCGCGGCCTGGACCATTTCGCTGGAATTCACGTTCTACCTCGTGTTTCCATTCCTGGCACGCTTTGCAATCGAGACCGGTCCACGCTATTTGGCGCAATTGCTGGTGCTGATGCTGTTTATCAAATTGGCCGCCTATGGCGTCAGCGAACGCAGCACCCATATGCTCTTTTCTACCGTGGTGGGGAGGTTCGACCAGTTCCTCATCGGGATGCTCGCCGCGTTCTTGTACCGGGACTATCAAGCATTCTTCAAGCGGCATGGCCGAATCATGCTATTGGCCGCATGCGCTGTGGTGGTATTGAACAGCGCGTTGCAGGCGCGTTATGGCAGCTTCTTTTCGCCTTCTCCCAAAGCGCCATTTTGGGTGACATGGTCCATGCAGGAAAGCCTGGGCTGGTCATTCTTCATTATTGCCTGGCTAGCGGCGGATCTTGTGAAACCGAGATGGCTCGATAAAGCCTTGCAGCACGGCGGCGATATCAGCTTTTCGTTCTATTTATTGCATGCATTGATCATTTACTTGGCGTATGACTGGCTGGGACCTGTGACGATGACAGGCAACCGACAGCTTGATGCCGTCCTGCTGATGCTGCTGGTGTATGCGGCGACCTGGGCGTTTGCGACACTGAGTTATACAACAATCGAGCAACCGTTCTTGCGCATGCGGCATCGCTATGCTAGATGAAGAATGGAGTGCGGTAAAATACCCCCGTTCTGCGGTTTGTTATTAAACTCAACACAAAAAAGAGGAACCGCGCATCCCTCCAAATCGATTCCGGACAATTACCCAGTAATGCGCATCCAAACGCCTTCTTCGGTTAGCGCCACTTCGTTTTTGTGGCGCGTCGCCCGGACGATCCTTCGACCGCATCCGATTCGGCGGCCTCTTATACACACTCTTGCCGGAGTCAATCAATGATTTCGGGCAACGTGCTGAAAGCCGCCTTTGCGTATGGCGGTATGGCGGTTTTATCGCCACGGATCCCAATTTTGCATATGGTGGATGAACTCTGATGGGCAGTATTCGCGTCTCCAATTTAGGCAAGGCCTACAAACAGTATCCGACGCGCTGGTCGCGCCTGGTTGAATGGACGTCTCCTTTCCATAAGCCGCAGCACCAACTGAAGTGGGTGCTGCGCAACATTAACTTTCATGTTGATCCGGGCGAAGCGGTCGGCATCATCGGCATCAACGGCGCCGGCAAGAGCACCCTGTTAAAGCTGATTACCGGCACCGCGCAACCCACCACCGGCCACGTCTCCCTCGGCGGCAGTGTGGCCGCGATGCTGGAGCTGGGCATGGGTTTTCATCCCGATTTCACTGGCCGGCAAAATGCCTACATGGCGGGCCAGTTGATCGGCTTGAGCCAGGAAGCAATCTCCGAGCTGATGCCGCAGATCGAATCCTTTGCCGAAATCGGTGACTACATCGATCAGCCTGTGCGAATATATTCCAGCGGAATGCAAATGCGCTTGGCATTCAGCGTGGCTACGGCGAAGCGGCCGGACATACTGATCGTCGATGAAGCGCTGTCGGTCGGCGATGCGTATTTTCAGCACAAGAGCTTCGATCGTATCCGCCAGTTCCGCAAACAAGGCACCACGCTGCTGATCGTGTCGCATGACAAGGGGGCCATTCAGTCAATTTGCGATCGCGCAATCCTGTTGGATGGAGGCCAGCTTGCGAAGGAAGGCGCCCCTGAAGAAATCATGGATTTCTACAATGCGATGCTGGTCCAGCGCGAAAACCAGATGGTGCGCCAGGATAAGCTGGAAGATGGCAAGGTGCAGACCATTTCGGGCAGCGGCGAAGCGACTGTCGCCGAGATCGCTTTGCTGAACGAGCAAGGGCAACGGGTCGAAGCGATCGACGTGGGAAGCATTGTCACGCTGCAGGTAAAGATCAAGGCGCATGCATCGATTCCGCGCCTGGTGATGGGTTACCAGATCAAGGATCGGTTGGGGCAAGCAATGTACGGCACCAACACGCATTTGAAGGAAATGCCGTTGACCGATGTGCGGGCAGGCGAGGAAGTCACTTACGAATTCAAATTTTCGGCCAATCTTGGGCCGGGCAGTTATTCAATAGCGACCGCATTGGTCAGCACCGATACGCATCTGGTCAATAATTACGAATGGCGCGATCTGGCGCTGGTGTTTACGGTTGTGAATATCAGCCGCACCCATTTCGTCGGTTGCGCCTGGCTCGATCCACTGATTGATATCCAACGCAAATGACATTCATATCGTACGCCCAGAATTTTGAAGACATCATGCTCTGGCGTGCTCTCAAGCACGTTGGAAAAGGCTTTTATATCGATGTCGGCGCCAATGACCCGGTAGTCGATTCGGTCACGCTCGCATTCTATGAACGCGGCTGGCGCGGCATCAATGTGGAACCGATGCAGCAGTATTACGAACGACTGTGCATCAAGCGGCCAGCGGATATCAATCTGCCGCACGCGGTGGGCGATGCCGAAGGCGAGCTGACGTTCCATGATGTGCCGGATACCGGGCTGTCGACAGTCGACTCCGCCCTCGCAGAGCTGCATGCCGCGGCGGGCCATGCCGTGAGCCGGCATCGTGTGCGGGTAATGACGCTATCAGAGATATGCAGCGCGCATGTACAAGGGCCGATTCATTTTCTGAAGATCGATGTCGAGGGTTTCGAGAAGTCGGTCTTGCGTGGCATGGACTTCACGCGCTGGCGGCCGTGGATACTCGTCGTCGAAGCAACCAGGCCGCAATCGCAGATAACCAGCCATGAAGAATGGGAAAACCTGGTCTTGGACGCGGCGTACCGTTTCGCGTACTTCGATGGCCTGAATCACTATTATGTCGCGGACGAACATCAAGATCTGTCCAATGCATTCAAGGCGCCGCCGAATTTTTTCGATCATTTCCAACTGCGCGAGGACCATGCCTTCAGTTATCCCTTGGCAACGCTGAAGACAAAGGTTCAACAAGCCGAAGCGCGAGCCAGGGACGCGGAGGCCGTCATTCAACAAACGCAAGCGCAACTGCAGCAAGCGGAAACCAGAATTCTGGAGACGGAAACCAGGATTCTGGAGGCGCAAACACAGGCACAGCTTGCGAATACGCATCTTCAGCAAACGCAGGCGCAAGCGCAGCAGCAACTGCGAGACGCCCATGCACAATTGCAGCAGGCGCATCAACAGATTGCCGTCATTTTCGCAAGCACCTCATGGCGTGTTACACGTCCTATGCGGCAACTGATGACCGCTATCCGAAATCCAAAAACAGTTTTGATCAAATTGCGTGGCTTAATCAATCGGGTAACAGCACTTGTGAGACGTTTGGTCCTTCGCATCCTGAAGTGGTTGATTGCTCAACAGCGTTTTCGCATTTTAGCGATACGGATTCTGGCACGCTTCCCCGCCATGGAAGAAACGGCAAGACGCATGGCGATACGTATTGCGGCACCATCTTCTCCCGCCATGCCGGCGCCAGCCGAAGTGCCCAGTGTCGCAAAAGAGTTACCTGCCCCTGCGCGCAAGGTATTCGCCGACATTCAGCGCAACATCAACAGAAGCCAATAATTTTCATCATTATGCGAATCGTACTTGACCTGCAGGCATGCCAGACTTCCGGCAGCAGGAACCGCGGGATTGGCCGTTACTCGATGGCTCTATGCCAAGCGATGGCCCGGCAAGCGCGCGGTCATGAAATCGTGATCGCTCTCACCGATCGTTTTCCGGATACGATTGATCCGATACGTAAAGCGCTTGACGGACTGGTGCACAAAAAAAATATCCATGTTTTCAACACCATCGGGCCGCTTGCCGAACTGGATCCTGCAAACATGTGGCGCGCGCGCGCCGCTGAACGGATCCGCGAAAACTTTATCGCGGGACTCTCTCCCGATGTCGTTCACGTCTCGAGCTTGTTTGAAGGAGCTATAGACGATGCCGTTACCTCCACGGGGAGCTCCGAGGATAGGTTCGATACGGCCGTTACCCTGTACGACCTGATTCCACTGATCTACAAGGAGACGTATCTTTCCAATCCTCGCATGCGAGACTGGTATTATCGCAAGCTGCTCGCCCTGAAAAATGCCGAACTGCTCCTGTCCATATCGGAACATTCCCGAGACGAAGCGATCGCCGCTCTCCAAGTGCCCAGCGATCATATCGTCAACATTTCATCTGCGGTCGATTCCGTTTTCCGCCCGCGCATCCTGTCCATCGAAGAGGCCGCCAGCCTGAGAAGCCGATACGGATTTTCCAAGCCATTCCTGATGTATACGGGTGGTATCGATCATCGGAAAAACATCGAGCGGTTGATCGAAGCCTTTGCAAAACTCCCCGGCGATATCAAGGCTCAGTATCAACTTGTCATTGTCTGCAGTATTAGCGATGACAATCGCCGCCGGCTTGGATCTTTGGCGTCCGAATTCGGCCTTGGAACAACGGATATCGTGTTCACCGGGTATGTGCCAGAGGAAGACCTGGTGGCCCTGTATAACGCTTGCGCATTGTTTGTGTTCCCGTCATTGCATGAAGGATTCGGACTGCCGGTCCTGGAGGCAATGTGTTGCGGCGCCGCCGTCATCGGATCCAATACAAGCAGTATCCCTGAGGTACTCGGACGCGAAGATGCCCTGTTCGATCCGAGGGATGCTGCGGCGATCGCAAACAAGATCCATGCGGCATTGACGGATGAGGATTTCAAGGCCTCGCTGCAGCGCCATGGTCCGCGGCAGGCAAAGCAGTTTTCCTGGGATGCGAGCGCGCAGCGCGCATTGGACGCATTCGAACACCTGCATGAGCGCCGGCTGCAAGCGGACCGCGTCGCGGTGGCCGTGAAAGAACCGCGGCCACGGATGGCGTATCTATCGCCGCTCCCGCCGGAGAAATCCGGTATCGCGGACTATAGTGCCGAGTTGCTTCCCGAACTTGCGCGTCATTACGATATTGAGGTGGTGGTCACCCAGGCTGCCGTGACGGATTCATGGATAACCGCAAACTTCCCGGTACGCTCGGTTGAATGGTTTGCGGCACACGCCGCGGACTATGACCGCATTCTCTACCATTTCGGCAATTCCAGCTTCCATTTGCACATGTTCGAATTGCTGCTGCGCTATCCGGGCGTGGTGGTCTTGCATGATTTCTTCATGAGCGGTGCCCTGGAGTACGCCGACAACAGCGGTTATATGCCGGGAAGCTATACTCGCGCACTCTATGAATCGCATGGTTATGCGGCATTGATCACGCTTCGAAAGAACGGCCGCGAAGAGGCAATGTGGAAGTACCCATGCAACAAATGGATTCTGGACCGCGCGCTTGGCGTAATCGTCCATTCGAAATTTTCGATGCAGCTGGCCGACAAGTGGTATGGCGAAGGCAGTGCAGCAAGTTGGAGACTCGTGAAGCAATTGCGCGCGGCGCCTGCGAAAGTCGATCGCCAAGCAGCGCGGATGAAGCTCGGGCTTTCCGATGACGATTTTCTTGTTTGTTCTTTCGGCATGCTTGGACCAACGAAGCTGAATGACCGATTGCTGGACGCATGGACGGATTCATTGCTGGCCCGTGAAACACAATGCCACCTCGCCTTCGTTGGCGAAAACCATGCCGGCCTCTATGGTTATGAGTTGCTGCAAAAAATTGCAGCGAGCGGCTCTGGCGATTGCATCAAGATCACGGGATTTGCGTCGCAGGATCTGTACCAGACGTATCTGGCGGCAGCTGACGCTGCGGTTCAATTGCGGACCAAGTCGCGTGGCGAAACCTCGCGTACGGTTCTCGACTGTATAGCCTATGGCATTCCGACCATCATTAACATGCATGGCTCATTAGCCGACCTGCCTGATGATGTTGTGGTCAAGATTGCGGACGACTTTCCCGTATCCGAATTAGGCAGTGCGCTGGCCAAGCTCCGGGAGAATTGCCACTCGCGCCAAATCTTGTCGCAGCGCGCACTTGATTATGTTCGTTCCGAACATCATCCCGTGCATATCGCCGCCATGTTTCGCGATGCCATTGAGGAAATATCAACCGCCAGTACTGGCGCGCGTTATGAGCATCTGATTCGATCGTTAGCCGCAATAGCGGCGCCGGTATCGCCCTCGGAACAAGACCTTATCGCCGCAGCACGCAGTATCGCCTCCAATCAACCGGCCAGCATACTGCACCAGGTAGTGGTGGATATCTCCGGATTGGTACACCCGAAGGCCATTTCCGACCATCACGGGATGATTCGAGACGTACTGGATATCTTGTTGAACGAGCCGGTGGAAGGTTATCGCGTGGAGCCGGTGTATGAAACCGACAAGGGCTACCTGTATGCGCGGCGTTTCATGTTGGACCTGATAGGTATGCCGGATGTCGGTCTGGAAGACACGCCGGTGGACATCAAGCCCGGCGACGTGTTCCTGGGACTACGTGCCGATGCGCATGAGAAAGACCTGCATCACGACTTGTTCATGCACTATCGGAATCAGGGCGTTCAAGTATTCCCCGTTGTGCTTGATCTATTGCGGCCACAAGCGTTTTTGAACCGCGTGCATGCAGGACTTGTCGATTGGTTGAATTCAGTCAGCGGCATTGCCGAACCAGCATGCTTTTCCAGCAGCATTGAGGATGAGTTTTCGAGCTCGACCGACGTTTCGGCAGTAATGCGGCGCAGGCTGGCGCGCAAATACATAGGGATGAAGGATACGGACATTGTGATCTGCTCCTTTTGCTCACGAACCTCGGAGCAGTCCGACGAGCGATTGCTTGACGCATGGTTGCAATCTCCACTCGCCGACGATGAACGATGCCATCTGGTCTTTGTAGGCGAACACGGTAAAGCACTTGCCAAAGCGATGGTCATCAGCGATCGTTCCCAGCGCGTTCTCCTCACGGAAGGAGTTCCAGATAAAACTTATCGCGCATATATGCGGGCAGCCGATGTCGTCGTACAGTTGCAACCTATAGATAACAGTGCGTCCACAGTATTGCGTGACTGTCTGGCGAATGGGGTTCCGGCGATCATCAATGCCGGAAATCCAGCACTAAAACTATTCGGCAAAGCGCTCCTGCAGCTTAAGGATGGACCGACTCAGACCGAATCGGACGAGCACATCCAGGCAGACACCGAGGCCGGGCCGTCCCGCGTCGTTGAGATCTATCGCGACTATCTCGAGTATGTCTCGGCACAGCGATTGAGCATGAATCGCCATACCAACACGGAAAGGCACATACCGCACACCGCACAGCAGGCTACCACCTCGCCTGCGCGTCAAATGCTGGTGGACGTTACCTTTCTGGCGCAACACAATCTCAACTCCGGCATACAGCGGGTTGTGCATCATGTCCTTGTTGAACTCTTGAGGGCGCCACCGGCAGGATATCGCGTGGAGCCGGTATATGATGCGGGCGGCTACTACGCCTATGCGCGCCGCTTTACCTCGCGCATCGCGGGCAGGATGGAACAAGAACCGAACGATGAACCGATTAGGATCAGAGCGGACGACGTGTTCCTCGGACTCGATTTATGCCCGGATTCCGTTCGGCGGAATCAGCCTGTTTTCGATGATTTCAGGAAACACGGCGTCAAGGTATATTTTGTTGTGTACGATTTGTTGCCGATATTGCGCCCTGCGGTATTCCCGAAAGATGCGCAAGCCAACTTTGTCGACTGGCTTGAAACAATTACCTTCATCGCCGACGGGCTTGTCGGGATCTCGCGCACGGTTGCTGACGACATGGCAGACTGGATCGACAAAAAACAGCTTGTGCGAGCCACGTCTCTCCGGCTCGGCTACTTCCACCTTGGCGCTGAACTTGGCGAAACACCGAAAGCCCAGCGAGAAGTTCAGTTCGCGCACGCAAGGCCTAGTATTCTCATGGTTGGCACGGTAGAGCCGCGCAAAGGACATGCGCAGGCCCTATCGGTATTCGAGAAATTATGGGCGCAGGGATTGGATGCCGATCTGGTGATTGTGGGCAGACAGGGCTGGATGGTTGAATCATTAGTGGCGCGGTTGCGCACCCATCCGGAAAACGGCAAGCACCTGTTCTGGTTCGAAGGGGCGAGCGATGAAACACTGCTGAAGCTTTATCAGTCGTCATCGGCCTTGCTGCTG
>SXGU01278698.1_pt1 | contig 10602 bp, 7 predicted proteins | sample 3174531 | NCBI WGS metagenome assembly SXGU01 (sample SAMN11356863, study PRJNA531348) | freshwater metagenome | isolation source: freshwater sample F1-140 | place: China: Fuxian Lake, Yuxi | collected 2017-12-25 | reverse complement strand
GAGCATTTTTTTCAAGTTCAAAATTTAGAGAATATATCTCATGGTTTGGCTCTAAGAATTTAGAGGTAACATAGGTAGTTCTTTTAAATTTATTATATTTCTCATGCTTAGAAAAATTAAGCATGAACGATTTTCCACCATTGTTTTCAACACAAATATTTACTAATTGGGACACTTGGCTTTTCGTGCCTATAAAAACTTTTGCATGCGCCATGAATAAAATATCATCCCAAATATTGCCAATGCTTGGATTCAGTTTTGCTTTGATTCCCACAGTCGCAAGAAGCTTTTGCGCTAATTGCGGTTCATCTGAAACCACAAACACATTTTCTAGATCTATGCTCTCTATTTGACTCAAAACTTCCGTATAGGTTATGGGATCAATTATTAAATCTGTATTGAAGTCTTTAGTCTTTTGCATCTGGGCTGGTGTTGCTTTTTTATCCCCCAAACGATAGTGAATTATGGTTAAGTTACCACGAGATGAAGGTTTAATAAATGGTGACATTTTGTTGGCACGCTGAAACCTTAGAGTCATATTCGCATTAACATCAGCCTCGTTAATTTGCGCAAACCCCCCCGACATGGCTTTGTAGTAATGACTTATATTCATTAACTTTTTTGGCGAGGACTTTATTAGAAGTTCCCTACGCAAAAACATTAATTTAGATTCCAGCTTCAAATGTCTAATAATGCTCAACATTTTTTCATACGAAATACCTTTACGGAAAAGCGGGTGCTCTTTGATAATTTTTCCTGTTTCAAATTCTAAAGCACCCACTAAACCTTTAGTTCCTAGGTTTAAGTCGAGTATTTCATCCTCACATAACAAAAATTTTATTGCGAAGGGCCAGAAGGTTCCCGTGGAGTAAGGGTAATACGAGATTCTGAAGGGAATGGATAACTTTTCACTGGCATATATTGCATTCATTAGTCCTAAACATTGGGCGGTAGCACCTCCTGCAATTTTTACATGCAGAAACGGACGATTCTTTAAGAATCTCATTAGGCATCCTCTAATTTCTTATGTCCAGCTTATTTCGAACTTTCTGCTCAATCCATTGGTAAGTTTCTCTCAAACCCACCTCTAATGAAATATTAGGTTGCCAATTTAACATTTTTATTATCTTGGAATTATCAGAGTTGCGTCCTCTTACACCTTTTGGTGCACTTAAATCATAAATTGAAGTAAGTTTTACTCCCGCAATATTTTCTATAATTTTAGTAAGCTTATTTATTGATATCATTTCTGAACTTCCTATATTTAATGGTTCCCTAATGTCGCTTTCCATCAATTTAACAGTACCTTCAATGCAATCCTTTATGTATGTGAAACTTCTAGTTTGTTCTCCATCTCCCCAGATATTTACTTCATTAGACTTTGTGAATTTAGCTTCTGCAATTTTTCTCGACAATGCAGCAGGAGCTTTTTCTCTTCCACCCTCCCAAGTGCCATTTGGACCATAAACATTGTGATAGCGGGCAATTCTAGTTTCTAAACCATAATCCTCATAAAAATGTCGGCACATGCGTTCCGAAAAGAGTTTTTCCCAGCCATAACCATCTTCGGGCATAGCAGGGTAAGCATCTTCTTCCTTTAAAGGAGCAACAATAGTTTTATTCTGTTTTTCTGCGTTATAAACACATGCGCTAGATGCAAAAAAGAACTTTGATACACCATTTATTTTTGCAGCCATAAGGAGATGCGTATTAATTAATATCGTTAACATACAGGCAGCTTTGTTATTCTCAATAAAGCCCATACCTCCCATGTCAGCCGCAAGATTATAAATTTCATCAATTTCAACAGAAGTTTTCATGCAGTTGTCCAGTATTGAGAGATCTAATGAAGAATTAACTGCGGCTGGAAACACTTGATACCAGTCAGAAACGGGCTTGATGTCAACTGCAGAAACTCTGTAACCTTTAGATAAAAGTTCCTTTACAAGCCAACCACCAATGAATCCACCGCCACCCGCAACCAGGACTCTCTTCATTGTTAGACTATCCTAGTGCACATTTTAGTATTCCAATATATGTGAATTTATTGTTCATTTTTGGAGTATAAACCAATAATCGTTCTTAGAGAATTCACGGTAAACAATTTCATATCCATAATTAGCCATGTAATTAATCAATTCACTGGAGCCTTCTCGAAAATTATGTTCTACACATATTGTTTTGAATTTATACTGATTCAAATCAATAGATTTGAGTATATCAAAATCATTACCTTCAACATCGATTGATAAGAAGTCTATTTCAGACGTGGATAGGTTTTGATCTATAACTTCTTTTAGAGTTAAAGCCTTCACCTTGTGAACTTTTTTAAATAATTTATACTTGTTTACAAATCTGGATAAGTCAGATGCTGGTAACTCCTCAATCAAAATAGATTTATGTTTTTCTGGGGTTATTGCGCCGTGAATCGTGGTGCATTCACGGTTATGATTCATGGATTCAAAATGTGCAGGAATCGGATCGATTAGAACTCCCTTCCAGCCAAAGTGCTTTTCCAAAAGATATGTGTTGCTAAAGGTCACTCCATCATATGCACCAAATTCAATGAAAACGCCATTTTTTTTAAAATCTGTGGAGATTAGCGCAAATAAGTCTTGGCCATTTTGACTCTTTGATTCAACTAAGAAATTCTCATAAGAGTTTACGTCTACATTGTCTTTTTCAAGCAATTTCCTGGCAAAAAAGAGATAAAAATTTAGCTTATTCAAAATACAGGTATAATCAATAAACACTTGATGTAAATTTACTAAATCTTTATTTTTATCCAGACCCAGATTGAAAAAGGCAAACACTTTTCGCAGTAAGCCTCTCAAGTATATGTACATATTTTGAATTCCTTTAATGGGTACATGAAGATTGCTATTTCGGCTACTTTTTAGGAATGCAGGCTTGGGATGCACATCCCTATATTTTAAGCCTCGGACCCGTCCTGAGCTCCTTTTGGCCTAAAATCAGTGACTAAACCCGCGGTGTAGGACGCCAAGTTTCTTCCCCCACTTCAAACGCTGGAAAGCATTTGAAGTGATTGCTTTTGAGGGCAACATTTACCCCCTTTTGGTGTCTTACTAGGTAGAGGGGTCAAGACGTTGGCTCATCGAAAGCGGGAAATCAAAGTGTCACTTCGTAAGAAGGCTCAGGCCCCAGCGACTGTTGCTGCGTGGTCTGTTTCTGATTTATCGGCTCTTTATACCCAAAACCGCTCATCACTTATCGCTCAAGCCCGCCGAATTCTTCGAAACGATGCTGATGCAGCAGAGGTAGTCCAAGATGCCTTCCTTAAATTTATCTTGGCAGCTCCAGAGCTAGATACCGCAGACCGTGCCATGGCATATCTGCGCACCACAGTTAATAATTTGTGCCTGAATGTAATTCGAGCAACAGGATCTCGTCCTAACTTAGTTGCAATTGATTCAGATGCCACTCAGGAGCGCTTATCTGAAATCGCAGCAGAAAATCACATCCCAATGGATTCAACACTTGCTGCAGCAGAGGATGCATCTCTTATCCGCGAAGCGCTATCTCGTCTTTCAGAGACGCAACGGACAGCACTTGTTATGTGGGAGATTGAAGGCCGGACCACTAAAGAGATTGCTCAAGCAATTGGAACAAGTGAGAAAAATGTTCGCCATGTTGTGCAGCGTGCTCGTGCTTCATTTATTCGCGTACTTACTGAGTGGGTCATTGATGAGAAAACTGGTTCTACCGCACTAGAAGCTCTTTCTGGAACTTACAAGAAAGTAGCAGAGCTTGCAAAGAAATCTTCAAAGGTTGCACTCTCTTTACTTATTGTGATGGTCGCCTTCCTTGGCTTTAATTCAATAACCGGCTCTGAGTTGAATACGCTAAAAATAATTGCAAGCATTGAGCAAGAAGTCCCAGCCCAAATTGATTCAGAGTCACAAAACAATTCAGCACAATCTATAATCGAAGAAGATCTCTCAACCCAAAGATTAGTTCAAGATAACTCAGCAATAAGTTTTCGGGCCTCAAAGTCTTTGTTTGCTGGTCTATCAAAGGATGGCCTGCCAACAGGGTTTACAGTTTCAGATTCGGTTGGCGAAATCAGCTCATTTGGGTTATCCATTCCATCAACAATTACAAATCCAGATGGTTATGTCTTGATTAGTTACCTTCAATCATATGGTGAAGAAGTCATCAACCTATTGATGTCACAATCAATCACAGTCGACGGCTCAGGTACTTCTTACTTTGCTAGCCCATCAATCACAGTTGCTGGTTCTTGGTTTCCTCTTACCCAAACTGGCTCAGCCTCAACAACTACCCGCCTTTCTAATGGAAACTACCTCCTAACAGCTACCCTATATATTGATTCCACAGTGGATTCAGCCCTATTTGTGCCTGCTACTGGTGGGTTAGATGCCGATGCGATTCCAAATGAGATTACTACCCGTATAATTTTAGACTCGAGCAAAAGTTCAATCCTTGCTCAGGCGATCAATATCAGCGCCAAAGGGGTCAAATAAATGGCACCTAAAAAACAGGTTTCTCCTGTGATCCGGATATCACAGGGGGAAAGAGATGCGTCAGCACGTGCGACTCATCTCGAAGCCGTTACTAGGAAATTCTTAGTAACGACTAACGAAAGGAAATAAATGTCTACAAAGACAAACTTCAAGCGTATTGCGCTTGTGGCTGTTGCAGCGTTAGGTCTGGGTGTTCTTAGCTCAGCTCCCGCGGCACAAGCAGCAAGCACGGTGACGTTGGCAGTTACTAACGGTACTGCAGGACTGAATGGTGCTAGGTCAGACTCTTCAACTGCTGCATTACTTAATTTTACTGGTTTACTTGGCGGCGCTGACACAATCACTGTCGCTGCGATACTTAAATCAGCGCCGACAGGCTACGCAGTGTCTCCAGTATTCTTTAACTTGGATTCTGCAACGCCAACTACGACGGGTGTGATAGTTGAGACAACGACTGTACTCACGGCTCTTGCCAGCTCAGGACATGTATTCGCAGTAGCCTCTGGTAACACAGACGCTCTTGATACGGCCTCTGCTTCCGCAGGATTTCGTATGTTCTCTACATCTGATGTAATCATAAACCGAACCATGGGTTTGGCATTTGATTCAGTTACATCAACCGCTTCACCTGCAGCTAATGCCAACTCGACTACAACTGGTCGAGTACCAGGTACTTACACTTATTCAATTGTTGTAAAGACATTTGAATCTGGTAATAACGTGTTAGGTATGCCGACTAGAACTGTAGTAACAGATGTTAATATTGTTATATCAGCACCTGCAACATCATCTGTAACCATTTCACCGAGCTTATCAACAGCAAACTTAAACACAGCAAGTGGTACAGCTGCTGATGTAGTAATTAGTACGGCAGCAACAGCATCAGCAACTGCGGTGGGGTATGTCAATGTTAAAACATACAACGCGAGTTCAATCGCAACCCAAGAATCAGTTACTGTAACAATTGCAGGCGCTGGTACTCTATTCTTCGGTTCCACTGGTGGTTCATCACTGGTAATTGCTGGTGATGGAACTACTGAGGTTGAAGTTCGCCCAGACGGTAGAGCTGGAGTTGCAACAATTACAATTTCAACTCCAACTGCTGCCTTCCCAACCAAGACGCTTACTTTCTACTCAGCGGCAGCCTCGAAAATGACGGCTAGTGTGTTTAATCCAACACTTGGGTTGGGTGCTAATGCCACTGCGGTCGCAGTGACGGCAACAGATGCCTCCGGTATTAATTGGTCAGGTGCAGCATATATTGTTGCTTCGGCTGCAGCGGATGCTCTAGTTGGTGGATCTGCAACAACACCAGTTCTATGTCCATATGAGCTGATAGCAGATACAAAGACCCACTTCTGCCCAATCACTACAATCGCAACCGGAACTGCAAAGTTCAAGGTTATTGATGCAGCAACCGTTGCTCTAGCAACAGCAACCTCAAATGAGGTTACAGTTACTGTAGCGAATGCAGCTACAGGTTCAGTAAAGCTTGCGTTTAATAAAGCATCATACGCACCAGGTGAGAAGGCATACATCACCGTTACTGTTCTAGATACAGCTGGTAAGACTAAACAGGGTGCAACCTATTCAACTCTGTTTGCAACTGGCGGAATTACTGCTAACGTTGCTTTTGGTTCCGGTAGTGACACACTTACTCCGGTTTCAGTGACAACATCAGCTTTCAACAATGCGGTTACTCCTCTAACAGCTGGTGCGAAGACATACTCTGTCTTTATGCCAACAACTGGTGGTACGGTCAAGATCACAGCAACAGGTGGAGTTTCTCTTCCTCTTGCAGGTCAAGTAGAGGTATCTGCTTCTACTACTGTAGTTGATGCAACTGCAGCTTCTGCTAGTGCTGCACTTGCTGCAGTAACTGCACTTGCAACAACTGTTGCATCACTTAAGACTCTTATCACCACATTGACTAATTTGGTGCTAAAGATTCAAAAGAAGGTAAAGGCATAAAGCCTTAGCCTATAAAAAGTAAACAGGCGAGTCCGGTTCCTAGAAATAGGAGCCGGACTCGCTTTATTAGGTAGAGTAAGTAAATGAAGAAAGCACCCCAACTAGTTAAGTCAAATGAAATAAGCCCAGTTAGGTGGATATTTGGTGGATTAGCAGCAATCACCCTCTACTTTCAAACTAATCTATTTGACCCGATTAACTCACCAAAGATGTGGATTTTACTTTTTGTTGCCGCATGGTTAACTGGCTATATATTTAGTTTCAGAAAAATTATACTCGCAAGTAAGAATCTTAAAATTCTATTTTGTTTATTACTAGCTTTTGTAGCATCTGCCCTGTTTGCAACAGTATTTACCGATTTCAAATATGTAGCAATTTTTGGTGAAACTCAACGTCGCAACGGGTTTATTTCATATTTATCATTAGCAATTATTCTGCTTGCTACATCAGTATTTGTCAGAGTATTCAACATAAAGCGGTTATATTTGACCACTTACTTTATTGCAGCGATCACAGTTATTTACGGATATATGCAGGCGACTGGCAATGATTTTATTAATTGGAATAATAATTATAACCGAATCATTGTTACGCTAGGAAATCCCAACTTTGCAGCAGCCGTTATGGCAATAATGGGTGTGCTTATTTTTTCTTCAATTTTTATTAATGATTTTAAAATTTATACTCGATTGTTCGCAGGTGCACTTTCATTAGCACTTTTTGGATTAATCTATATCTCTAACGCGCGCCAAGGTGTATTGTCTTATTCTCTTGGTGCAGGTGTATTTTTGATAATTTGGCTATTTATAAAACGGAAGAAGTTAGGCATAGCAGCTGCTAGTGGTGGAGCATTTGTTTTTATTTTTTCAGTTTTAGGCATGCTCCAGATTGGCCCGTTTGAGCGGTTCTTGTATAAGCCAACCGTAAGTGTTCGAGGATATTATTGGCGAGCGGGCATTGAAATGTTTCAGCAAAATCCATTATTTGGCGTTGGTATGGACAGATATGGTGCTTACTTTAAACAATTTCGTGAGGTTGGTTATCCATTAAGTTACGGTTTTGAAATCAGCAGTTCAAACGCTCACAATACCTTTATTCAATTATTTGCTACGGGCGGTGTATTCCTTGGTATAAGTTATTTAATTTTGCAGTTCTATATATTTAAAAGAGCGATTTTTGGGCTTAAAAACTTAAGTGGTAATAACCGATTAATTTTGGCAGGTATTTTCTCATCTTGGATAACATTCCACGCTCAATCATTAGTTTCTATTGATAATATCGGCATCGCTATCTGGGGCTGGGTGATAGGTGGCACAATTATTGGCTTATCAGTATCTGCATCCTCATCATTGACTGAGGATAAAAAATTATTCATAGGAAGAAAAAATGATATTAATACAGGAAGAGTGCTAGCTTCAGCTATTCCAGCTGTAACAGCAGCCCTATTAATAACTTTGCTATATCGCGGTGAGTCTAATACCTATAAATCTGCTAGCGCCAACGTTAATCTGCAAGATCAAGCATCTATTGCACTTTTTACAAATTCAATAACTCAAACTATCAATACAGCTCTTATTGATCCTAACTACTTAGCCAAGTCTGGGTATCTTTTACTCCAAGCTGGTTTTATTGAAGAAGGGATAGCTGTATTACAGAGGGCCCATGTTTCTGACCCAAGAAATATAGATACATTAAGTTTGTTGGCATTGATCTATGAACGAAGTAATCAAATGTCTGATGCCATAATTTATCGTAAAAAATTGGTGACCTTAGATCAGTGGGGTGCGGATAACTATTTACAGTTAGGTATAGATTACAAGGTGCAAGGTAATTTAATTAAGAGTAAAGAGATGTTTGAGAAAATACTCTCTTTTGCTACGGGAGTAAATGGCGGTCCGGTTGCCGAGCGAGCCAAAAAAGAACTTACACAATAAAATGCAAATAACTGTGGTCGGACAAGGCTATGTTGGTTTACCACTTGCGATCGCAGCATCTAATGTGGGGTATACCGTATACGGCCTTGATAACAACAAAGGGAAGATCAAATCATTATGTGATGGTAAAAGTATTATCGAGGATTTAAGTAATGTAGAAATTAAGAATAGTATTGACTCTAAGAGATACATACCGACCATAAATCAAGATGTCATTTTAGATTCTCACGTTATATTAATTTGTGTCCCAACTCCATTATCTAGTGATCACAAACCTGATTTAACTGTGCTAATTGGTGCTACAACTACTGTTGGAAAAAATCTAAAAGCTGGAACTTTAGTAATTGTGGAATCAACGATTGAGCCTGGAACTTGCCGTAATATATTACTTCCAATCTTGGTCAAGGAATCGGGCCTAGAAGGGAGAGAATTTGAGTTTGTTTACTCACCTGAACGGATTGATCCAACAAATAAAATCTGGAATCTTAAAAATACTCCAAAAATCTTAGCAGGACTTACAGATAAAGCTGGCGTAAGAGCGGTTGACTTTTATTCTAAATTTATTGACAATGTGATAGTAGTTGATTCAATTGAGGTAGCCGAAACTGCAAAATTATTGGAGAACAGCTTTAGATTAGTTAATATCTCATTTATTAATGAAGTTTCTATGTTCTGCCAAAAGTTAGGAATTGATATAAACGCAGTTATTAGTGCCGCCGCAACCAAACCTTATGGTTTTATGCCATTTTATCCAAGCCTTGGTGTCGGAGGACACTGCATCCCAGTAGATCCGCTCTACCTTGCAAGCAAGGCACACAAGATTGGTGCACCGACTCGGTTTATAGATCTCGCAGATCAGGTAAACCAAGAGATGCCCGATTATTTTGTGGCTAAAGCTGAAGATAAATTAGGCGGTTTAAAGAGTAAAAAAGTTTTAGTAATTGGCGTTTCTTATAAGCCAAACGTGGCAGATGTTAGAGAGACTCCAGTCCAAGCATTGATTGATGGTCTTAATAAGAAAGGGGCGCAAGTCTCTTGGCATGATGATTTAGTTAAAGAGTGGAATGGCAAAAAATCAGTCGCGTTAAGTGATAGTTTTGACTTAGCAATCCTTGCTACCCTCCATGACTACCTTGATTTAAATGCACTTGGAGAAACACCAATTCTAAATACGCGGGGATCTCTTTGATGAAGTATTTAATTACAGGAGGGGCTGGCTTTATTGGCTCACATCTTGTTGAGAAATTAGTTAACAGAGGTGACCAAGTAGTTATATTAGATAATCTTTCAACTGGATCTAATAAAAATCTATCTAGCATTAAAGAAAAGATTAAATTTGAGCATGGAAATATTTTAGATAAAACTAAAATCAGTGACTTAATAGCTGAAAGTGATTTTGTGGTTCACCTAGCGGCAGCACTTGGTGTATTTAATATTGTGAATAAACCACTTGAAAGTTTAAAAATAAATCTACAAGGAAGTGAAGTAGTTCTAGAAGCTGGCGATAAACATCGAAAGCCGGTACTTGTAGCCTCTACAAGTGAGATTTACGGTAAAAATAACAAGGTTCCATTGAGCGAAGAGGATGATCGTATTATTGGCCATCCTTTAAAATCTAGGTGGTCTTATAGTGAGGCAAAAGCGGTAGATGAAAGCCTTGCATATTTCTACTACTTAGAGAATAAATTACCCATTCGTATTGTTAGATTTTTCAACACTGTTGGACCCCGACAAGTTGGAAATTATGGAATGGTTATTCCTAGATTTGTTAGCGCTGCACTAAAAAATGAACCTCTCCAGGCTTATGGAAGTGGTGAGCAGATTAGGTGCTTTTGCCATGTAGATGATGCAGTTAGGGCGCTACTACTAATTATGGATTCAGACAAGGCGATAGGTCAAGTATTTAATGTAGGAAATAACCAGCAGATATCAATTATGGATTTAGCAAAGAAAATTATTGAAACTACTGGGTCAAAGTCTAAAATTGTGAAAATTCCTTACTCGCAAGCATACCCTGAGGGATTTGAGGATATGCAAAGGCGAGTACCAGATATTTCTAAGATTAAGAATGTCCTTGACTGGTCTCCACAGATAGGGCTTGATCAAATCATTAAAGATATCGCAGCTTTTCACGCGAGTTAGTTTGAAGTATTAAGGTAGGTACTATGACTACCGGTGGTTTTACTTGCAAG
>SXGU01209287.1_pt1 | contig 10603 bp, 9 predicted proteins | sample 3174531 | NCBI WGS metagenome assembly SXGU01 (sample SAMN11356863, study PRJNA531348) | freshwater metagenome | isolation source: freshwater sample F1-140 | place: China: Fuxian Lake, Yuxi | collected 2017-12-25 | reverse complement strand
CCCGCCGCGCGGCGGCAAAACGTCAGCTCCGCAGGATGATCATCACCGACCGACGGCGCAGCGGGCGGGACGATGATCCGTTGACGCGCGAGGTCGAGGCCGCCATCTACGTCGGCGCACTATCGGAGATGGCCCGGGAGTGGTCGAGCGGATCGTTGGGAACGGACCTCGATCGTGTGGTCGACTCCGCGATGGGACTGCTCTCGCCCGGCGGAATCCTCAGCTAAGCCGGGCAGCCTTCCCGGTTGGCCGTGGTCATTGCTGTCGGGGCATTCTCGATGGCTTGGTGCACCACTTCCAGCGCCGCGGGATTCCATGTCAGGGCGGTATTCCAGTCCAGGCCGGCGGCGTTGGAGACGAATATTGAATGGGTGTCTTCGAAGATGTGGCAGCGCCGGTGCGGCAGGATCGGGTCGCTGATGCTCTTGGCCAGCGCACTCTGCAACGCCACGATGCCGTCATTAGGCCACACCGCGGGGTTCACCTGACCTTCCTTGGCGAACTTGCTGCCGGCGATGAGCACCACCGGGATGCTGTCGAGCACACCGGACTGGAATTCGTTCCAGCCGCCCGGGCCCATCAGGAAGGGCTGGCTGACCTCGCGGCCCGAGCCCGACACGGTGCGCTTGGCCTCGGCCTTGCCGTCCTTCATCGCGGTCTGGCAGAGCGCGTCTCCGAGACAGTCATTGAGCGTCACCACGTCGTTGGCGAAGTCGCCGATATAGGAGCCCTGCCATGGCGTGCCGATGGTGGTCAGCGAGCGGACTTTGACCTTGCTCCCGGTGGTGGCCAGCACCCGGATAGCCGCGCGCGAATACAGTCCGCCCATTGAGTGCCCCACGAAATCGACCTCGGTCACGCCCTTTTCAGTGCTGAGCCAATTGATGAACCTGGCCAGATGCTCCCCTGCGGTGTCGATGCTGCCGGTGGAATTGACCGTCATGTTCTCCGGCAGAGTGACCGGACACACGCCGAACGCTCCGAATCCGGTTTGGTCGACAACCTGGCCGCGGCCGGCCATCGCCGGGGAGGTGTAGACGGTGTACTTCTTGGAGAGCAGGAACTCGCGGATGGCGGTCGCGGTGTTGCCCGCTGCCAATCCGGTGGCGCAGGCCGCGTCCGGCGCGGTGAATGGGGTGGTGGCGTCCCCGCCGGAGACCACCACGACCGCGGCCGACGCCGGTCGCTTGTCGCCACCACCGCCGCTGCCATTCGAGCATCCGGCCACCATGATCATCGCCGCGAGGAGCGCGGTCAGCGCAAGGAGTCGTCGTCGCATGTGGCAAACGCTAGCAGTCGGCAAAGCCGTGACAGGATTAACCGATCATGAGCGCTCCGACCCGCCGCGTCGTTTTCTCCGGCGTCCAGCCCACCGCCGACTCCCTGCATCTGGGCAATGCCCTGGGCGCGGTCAAGCAGTGGGTGCCGCTGCAGGACGACTACCAGACATTCTTCTGCGTCGTGGATCTGCACGCGATCACGGTGCCGCAGGATCCCGCTGTGCTGAGGCGGCGAACCATGCTCACCGCGGCGCAGTACCTGGCATTGGGAATCGACCCGGCACGCTCGACGGTCTTCGTGCAGAGCCAGGTGCCTGCGCACGCCGAGTTGGCCTGGGTGCTGGCGTGTTTCACCGGCTTCGGTCAGGCCTCGCGGATGACGCAGTTCAAGGACAAGTCCCAGCGCTACGGGACCGACGCGACCTCGGTGGGCCTGTTCACCTACCCGGTGTTGCAGGCCGCCGACGTTCTGCTCTATGACACCGATCTGGTTCCTGTCGGCGAGGATCAGCGCCAGCACCTCGAGCTAGCCCGCGACGTCGCGCAGCGGTTCAACGCCCGATTCCCGAAGACCCTCGTGGTGCCGGAGGTGATGATTGCCAAACAGACCGCCAAGATCTACGACCTCACCGAGCCCACGGCCAAGATGAGTAAGTCGGCGGCCACCGATGCGGGCCTGGTCAACCTGCTCGATGACCCCAGGGTATCGGCGAAGAAGATCCGATCGGCGGTCACCGACAGCGAACGCGAGATCCGCTTCGATCCGGAGACCAAGCCCGGAGTGTCTAATCTGCTATCCATCCAGTCCGCGGTCACCGGCGTCGATATCGACACATTGGTCACCGGGTACTCCGGGGGTGGTTACGGGGATCTCAAGTCCGATACCGCCGATGCCGTCATCGACTACGTCACCCCGATTCAGCGGCGGGTGGCGGACCTACTCGCCGACCCCACTGAGTTATCGGCCGTCCTCGACGAGGGCGCCGACCGGGCGCGCGCGGTGGCGGGGCGGACGCTCGCGCGGGTCTATGACCGGTTGGGTTTCCTGCCGGCGCGATGATGCGAGCGCTCGAGCGGCTGCGCCGCCGGTACCCCTGGCTGGACCACGCGGTGCGCGCGCAGCAGCGCTACGACCAGAGCCAGGGCGACTTCTACGCCGCCGGCATCACCTACTTCACCGTCTTCGCGATGTTTCCGGTGCTGATGGTTGGCTTCGCGGTGGTCGGCTTCGTGCTGGCCCGCCGGCCCGATCTGCTTGCCGAGATCGACAGCTGGGTCAAGGGGGCGGTACCCGGCGAGTTCGGCGAACAGATCATCAGCCTGATGGACGCTGCCATTGCCTCGCGCACGTCGGTCGGTGTGATCGGCTTGGCCACCGCGCTCTACGTCGGACTGTTGTGGATGCAGCGGCTGCGTGCGGCGCTCAGCCAGATGTGGGGACAGCATTTTCCGCCGCCGGGCTTTCTCAACACCAAGGTGTCCGACGTGATCGCCCTGGTGGCCGCTTTTCTGGCCAGCCTGCTGACCATCGGGTTCGGCGTGCTGGCAACCTCGGCGCTGCGGCTGGCAGGGTCCGTGCGGCTGGGGTCGCTGGTGGTGTCGATCCTGGTGGCCTGGCTGCTGTTCACCGTGATGATCGCCCGATTGCCGCACGATCCGGTCCCGTTGCGCCGGTGCGCCGGGGCGGGCCTGCTGGCCGCCATCGGCTTTGAGGGGTTCAAGCAGGTGGGCTCGATCTATCTGCAGGCGGTGTTGCACAGCCCGGCCGGCGCGGTCTTCGGCCCGGTGCTGGGCCTGATGGTATTCGCCTACATGACCGCGCGGCTGGTCCTGTTCGCAACTGCCTGGGCGGCCGAAGGCGGTGCGGAAACTGGGCTACCCGGGATCGTCGTCGTCGGTTCGTAGCAGTTCTTCGGGGTGGTGGTAGTGGTTGATGCGATGCTGGCCGCGGTCCAGGGATGGCGGCGGAATCCATTCGGTTCGGTTGTCGGCCTTGCGTTTTCGGGTGGTCCATCCGGTGGGGGTGTCGTTGACGAGGCGGTTGTCGCAGCCGCAGGCCAGGGTGAGTTCGTTGATGTCGGTGTTGCCGCCGTGTTGCCAGTCGCGCTCGGCGTGGTGGACCTGGCAGCGATTTGGTGGGGCGGTGCAGTCGGGTTTGGTGCAGCCCCGTTCCAGGGCGTACAGGGCCAGCCGTTGGCCGGGGCTGGCGGTGCGTCGGGTGCGTCCGTAGTAGAGCTGGATCTGCCGGGGATCGTCGAACAGCGCGAGGTAGGGGTGGGCGCCGGCGGCGGCCATCCGGATGAGCGTGGGGATGGGCAGCTGGCTGCCGCCGCCGGTGTGGGCTAGCCCGGCGGCGGCGGTGAGTTCGGCCAGGGTGGTGGTGGCCACGATGGTGACGGGCAGCCCGTTGTGCTGGCCCAGGGTCCCCGACGTCAGTATCGACCGGCACACGGTCTGCAGTGCGTCGTGGGCGCGTTGGGCGGGGCTGCGGGTGTCGGCGTCGATCTGGTTCTGCGAGGGGGTGCCGTCGAGGCACGGGGTCTGGTCGTCGGGGTTGCCATAACCGGGTGCGGCGAGTTTGGCGAACAGGGCATCGAGGGTGGCGCGCAGTTCGGGAGTAATCCAGCCGGTGAGCCGGGTCATGCCGTCCAGGCCCTGAGGCCCGAGAGTCAGGCCGCGTCGGCGGGCGTGCTCGCGTTCGTCGTCGAGGGTGCCGTCGGAGTCGAGGTAGCCGAGCAGTTGGCGGGCGAGTTTGCGCAGCCCTTCCGGGGTCAGCCCGCCGGCGAGCCCGCCGAGTTGGGCTTCGGCGGCCGTCCGGGTGCCCGGGTCGAGATCGGCCGGTAGGTGGTCGATGAAGTCGCGGATGATCGTGACGTGGTCGGTTCCGATCTCGCCGCGGGCCTGGGCCGTGGCGGTGGCCGGCAGGTGGGGCTCAAGCGGCTCGCCGGTGAGAGCCCGGCGTGGTCCGAGGACGGCGGCCTCGGCTATCCGCCGCCCCGCGTCCGGTCCGCTGATGCCCAGTCGCTGGGCCAGCACCGCCCGCCAGGATTTGGCGCCCATGTCCTTGGCGGTGGCCTGAGCCTGCAACTGGTTGAGCAGGGTGTGTTCGATGGCGGGCTGGCGGCGGCGCTGGGTCTCGAGCCGGTCCAGGACCACGAGCACCTGCCCGGCGCTCAGCGTCGTGAGCGGCACCGAGGCCAGTTTGTCCCACGCCGCCTCGAGGTCGTCCAGAGCAGCCAAGATCTCCATAAATCGAACACTAGTTCGATACCCTGACAAGTTTGGAAACCGCGGGCGACTAGCTCGTCAGCGTGCCTGGACCCGTTGGTTCAGCGACCGGGCCGCCAGAATCAGGCTGAATACGATCAGCGTGCCGACAACCGCGACGCCGATCCGTACCGGCAGGGCGTCGACGGAAAGCATGGGTGCCGCGCTGAGCGCCGAATCGGGCTTGCGCGGCTGCAACGACGGGTCTGGCTCGATGAGCGTCCCGACTGCCGTGCCGGGTGCGGTGGTGAACCCGTAGTCGAGCAGGTGCGCGGCCTGCTCCCACGGCGCGATCGGTTCGCGGGTGCCGCGCAGCAGCACGGTCACCAACCGGCGTCCGTCACGATCCGCGGCGCCGACGAAGGTCTGACGGGCGTCATCGGTGAAGCCGGTCTTGCCGCCGAGCGCGCCCGGATAGTTGAGCAACAACTTGTTGTCGTTCTCGATCTCAAAGGGCGGCTGGCCGTTGTTGTCCGGGAACATGTAGCTGCGGGTGGCGGCGATGTCGGCGAAGATCGGGTTGCCGAACGCGTACCGGAAGAACAAACCCACGTCGTAGGCGGAGGTGCTCATGCCCGGCCCGTCGAGGCCCGACGGTGTGGCCACCCGGGTGTCTCGGGCACCGAGCTTGGCGGCCAGGGCGTTGATTTTGCCCAGTGCCGCATCCATTCCACCGAGTTGGGTGGCCAGCGCGTGTGCGGCATCGTTTCCGGAGTACATGATCAGCCCGTGCAGGAGGTCGTTGATGGTGTAGCGGCCGCCGACGTCCACGCCGACCCGGGTGCCCTCGACGTTGGCATCGGCCTGGGTGCCGTCGACGATTCTGTTCAGCGGTAGTTCGTTGATGGCCACCATGGCGGTGAGCACCTTGATGACGCTGGCCGGGCGGTGACGGCCATGGGGATCGCGGGCCGCGATCACCGCCCCGGTGTCCAGGTCGGCGACCAGCCAGGCCTCGGCCGAGATGTCCCCCGGCAAAGGCGGGGTTCCGGCGGCGACGATCACGCCACACCCACTCAGCGCATCCCCGCCGACCGCCGAGGCCGGCACCGGCAGCGGCTGCGGCGGATCGCCCGCCTTGGGAACCTCCGAGGAGTCCACTGCCGGTGGAGTGGAGACCTTGTACGGGCAGCTATTGGGATCCGGTGCCGAGTTGGGCTCGGCCCACGCCGCGGCCGGCGTACCGATCATCAAGAGGGTCGCCGTGAGAGCGGCAGCGCGCCGCAGCCTGGTCATATTCACCATCGCCTCGCAGGCTAGGCGATTCGGCCCCCGATTCAGGGGAGCCTCGCCGTCAGCCCGGGATCGGGCAGGACGCAACGGCCGGGAATCCGATGCTGCTCATCCACAGCCGGCCCTGGTGCTCCACCAGGCCGGTCACCACTCCGAAATCCGGGCGCTTCATCCGGACACCGGCCACCGCTGCTCCGGTATCGGGATCAAACGCCATCACATTGACCTCCGGGACGATCTGCGGCTGCAACCGGTCGGGCAATGCCCACACCAGCTTGCGCAGCAGTGGCATCCGGGGCGCCAGGGCGTCGGCGGCCGCATTGCGCGGTGTCACCATCGCCACCCAGATCCACCCCGTCGACCCCGTCGAGATGTTGTCCGGCATGGCCGACAGATGCTCGGCCAGCACCGTCACAGTTCCGGTCTTTGGTCCGGTCAGCCAGTACTTCGACAATCGCCGGCCTTGGGTTTCCGCAAATACCAGCGCCGTGCCGTCGAGGGTCGCGGTCAGACCATTGGCGAAATACAGGTGGTCGAGCACGGCGCTAACGGTGCCATCGGGGTCGCGCCTGAACAGCCCGCCGTCACCGCGCGCCTCGATGATCGCGCCCTTGAAGTTCGCGTAGGTGAACTTCGCGGTGGACTGGGTGAAATAAATTGTGCCGTCGGGTAATTCGACGACGTTCGAGCAGAAGTTCAGCGGCCTGAAGTCAACCGAATCGACCAACACCTCGATATTGCCGCTGGTGCGGTCCATTGCCAGCAGTCCGCCCGGGCTGGTGCAGATCAGTAGCCGACCGTCGCGGGCCACCGTCATCCCGAGCGGTCGGCCGGTGGTCTGTCCGATGACCGCAACCGCGCCGTCCGGGCCAATCCGCACGATGCGGCCGTCGACGAGTCCGGTCCACAGGGCGCCGTCGGCGTCGACGACGATGTCCTCCGGCGCGTCGCCCGGCATCGGCACGACGGTCAGCTCGGCAGGCCCGAACTCTGGCAGCGGCGCGACCGGCGGCGGCGTCCACCGGACCGGATCGACAGGCGGCTTGGGGTTCATCGGAGCCGAAGTCACAGCAGCCGACTGGCTTCGCCCAGCACCCGATGCAGGATCTGGTAGATCTCGTCGAACTCCGCCGGACCGCTGATCAGTGGCGGCGCCAACTGCACGACCGGATCACCGCGGTCGTCGGCGCGGCAATACAGTCCGGCCTCGAACAGTGCTGCTGACAGGAATCCGCGCAGCAGGCGCTCGCTCTCGGAGTCGTCGAACGTTTCCCGGGTCTTCTTATCCTTGACCAGTTCGATGCCATAGAAGAAGCCCTCGCCGCGGACGTCGCCGACGATCGGAAGCTCCAGCAGTTGCTCGAGGGTGGCCCGCAGGATCGGCGCGTTGGTCTTGACGTGGTCGTTGATTCCTTCGCGCTCGAAGATGTCGAGGTTGGCCAGTGACACTGCCGCCGATACCGGGTGCCCGCCGAAGGTATAGCCGTGGCCGAAGGTTGTCTTGCCATCGTTGAACGGCTCGAACAGCCGGTCGCTGGCGATCATCGCGCCGATCGGCGAATACCCCGAACTCATACCCTTGGCGCAGGTGATGATGTCGGGAACGTAGCCGAAATCGTCACAGGCGAACATTGATCCGATGCGGCCGAACGCGCAGATCACCTCATCGGAGACCAGCAGCACGTCGTATTCGTCGCAGATTTCGCGGACTCGCTCGAAGTAACCGGGCGGCGGCGGGAAGCACCCGCCGGCGTTCTGCACCGGTTCGAGGAACACCGCACACACCGTGTCGGGCCCTTCGAACTCGATCGCCTCGGCGATCCGGTCGGCGCAGTAACGGCCCCAGGCCTTGATATCGGTGTCATACGGTTCGGGCGCACGGTAGAAGTTGGTGTTCGGCACGCGGAACCCGCCGGGAGTCAACGGTTCGAAGGGCGCTTTGAATTCCGGCAGTCCGGTGATGGCCAGTGCGCCCTGCGGGGTGCCGTGGTAGGCGATGGCCCTCGAGACGACCTTGTACTTCCCGGGTTTTCCGGTCAGCTTGTAGAACTGCTTGGCCAGCTTCCACGCGCTCTCCACCGCTTCGCCGCCACCGGTGGTGAAGAACACCCGGTTCAGATCTCCGGGGGCGTAGTGCGCCAGCCGGTCGGCCAGTTCGATCGCCGGCGGGGTGGCGTACGACCACAGCGGGAAGAAGTCCAGGGTCTCGGCCTGCTTGGCGGCGGCCTCGGCCAGCTCGACGCGGCCGTGACCGACCTGGACCACGAACAGTCCGGACAGGCCGTCGAAGTAGCGCTTACCGTGGCTGTCGTAGATGTAGCAGCCCTCGCCGCGCGAGATGATCGGCGCGCTGATGCCTCGTCCGTGTCTGGCGAAGTGTCCCCACAGGTGGCGGTCGGCCTTGGCCGACAACTCCGCGGTGAGATCCCGGGTTTCGGTGGTGGTCATCGTGTGCCCCAATTGTATTGTTGTTTAACGAGTTTGAGATAGACGAGCGTCTCGGTAGAAGTCACGCCCGGTATGGCCCGGATTTCGGTGTTGAGCAGGTCTAGGAGTTCGGCATCGTCGGCGCAGACGATCTCGACGAGTGCGTCGAAGTTGCCCGCTGTGAGAACCACGTAGGACACGGCGTCGATTTTCGCGAGCCGCTCGGCGACCTTGGTGGTGTCGCCCTGGCAACGGATCCCGACCATCGCCTGCCGGTTGAACCCCAGTTGCATCGGGTCGGTGACCGCGACGATGTCCATCACCCCGGCGTCGATCAATCGCTGCACCCGCTGGCGTACCGCGGCCTCGGACAGGCCGACGTCCTTGCCGATCCCGGCATAGGAGCGCCGGCCGTCGCGCTGGAGCTTCTCGATGATGGTCTTGGACATGTCGTCCATTGACCGATTGTGCACGGAATCCGTCGTTATAAGCAACTGGATACACGGATACCGGCGTTGTGCGCCCGATTCAGTGCTGAATTGCGTATCGGTCGGGTTAACGTTGCCCGGTGATTGCCAAGACGGTCCGACCCAGTAGCTGGATCGATGGCGCCGCGGTGCGCACCGACGGAAGCCATCATCAGGTGATCAACCCTGCGACCGGCGCAGTCGTCGCCGACATGGCGCTCGCGACACCCGGCGATGTCGACGTGGCGGTGGCCTCGGCCCGGGCCGCACTGCCCGCCTGGTCGGCCGCGACCCCGGCCGAACGGTCCGCCGTGCTGGCGAAACTGGCCGAGCTCGTCGATGCCCACGCCGCCGAGTTCGTGGCCGAGGAGGTCAGCCAGACCGGCAAGCCGGTGCGCTTGGCGACTGAGTTCGATGTGCCCGGCAGCATCGACAACATCGCGTTCTTCGCCGGCGCGGCCCGCCACCTCGAGGGCAAGGCCACCGCGGAGTATTCCGCGGACCACACCTCGTCGATCCGCCGGGAGGCCGTCGGTGTGGTCGGCACCATCACGCCGTGGAACTACCCGCTGCAGATGGCGGTCTGGAAGGTGATCCCGGCGTTGGCGGCCGGCTGCTCGGTGGTCATCAAGCCCGCCGAACTCACCCCCTTGACGACCCTGACGCTGGCCCGCCTGGCGTCCGAGGCTGGCCTGCCGGACGGGGTGTTCAACGTCGTCACCGGGGCCGGCCCCGACGCGGGCACCGCGCTGGCCGGGCACGCCGGTGTCGATGTGGTGACTTTCACCGGATCGACCGCCGTCGGCCGAAAGGTCATGGCGGCAGCCGCGGTTCACGGTCGGCGCACTCAACTGGAACTCGGCGGCAAGGCCCCGTTCGTCGTTTTCGACGACGCCGACCTCGATGCCGCTGTGCACGGCGCGGTGGCCGGTGCGCTGATCAATTCCGGACAGGACTGCACCGCGGCCACCCGCGCGATCGTGGCGCGCAACCTCTACGACGACTTTGTCGCCGGGGTGGCCGAACTGATGGGCAAACTCGTCGTGGGTGATCCGGCCGATCCGGACACCGACCTCGGCCCGCTGATTTCGTTTGCCCACCGCGCGAAGGTCGCCGGCATCGTCGATCGCGCACCCGGGCAGGGTGCCCGCGTGGTCACCGGCGGTTGCGCGCCCGATCTGCCGGGGGCGTTCTACCAGCCGACGCTGCTGGCCGACGTCACCCAGGAGTGCGAGGCCTACCGCGACGAGATATTCGGGCCGGTGCTCACCGTTCGCCCGCATGACGGTGACGAGGACGCGCTACGGCAGGCCAACGACACCGAATACGGCCTGGCGGCATACATCTACACCGAGTCGCTGGACCGGGCGCTGCGGGTGGCCGAGTCCGTGCAGGCCGGCATGGTGGGCGTCAACCGCGGGGTGATCTCGGATCCGGCCGCGCCGTTCGGCGGTATCAAGGAGTCCGGGTTCGGCCGCGAGGGCGGTTTCGAGGGCATCGAGGAATATCTCGACATTAAGTACATCGCCCTGACGCCGTAGTTCCCCCGCCCGGGCCCGCGACGAGAGTGCGCGGACATCACGCACTCACCGCGTGTCGCTGGGCCGACGCGCACGCTCGCGCCGGAAAAGGCACGCTCGCGCCGGAAAAGGGGCCAGGCGGGGGTGGCGGGGGTTCAGTGCCCGAGCCGGCCGCGGCCCATCCGCAGCAGCAGCATCGCCAGGTCCTTGCCGTCCGGACCGAGCTCGCTGTAGCGCTCGATGACCTTCATCTCCCGGCTGTGCACCAGGCGGGTGCCGCCGGAGGCCATCCGCACCTTGCCGATGGCCTGGGAGACCTCGGTCCGGCGTTTCACGGCGGCCAGGATCTCGGCGTCGAGCTGGTCGATCTCGATGCGAAGCGCATCGATGTCGGTGAGCCGATCGGTGG
>SXGU01367822.1_pt1 | contig 10604 bp, 7 predicted proteins | sample 3174531 | NCBI WGS metagenome assembly SXGU01 (sample SAMN11356863, study PRJNA531348) | freshwater metagenome | isolation source: freshwater sample F1-140 | place: China: Fuxian Lake, Yuxi | collected 2017-12-25 | reverse complement strand
GGCGGTCCGACGGCGCGCGCCGGGTCGCGCCCCCCGTGCGGCCGGCGCCGGTGCTTCCGCCGCCTGCGCCCGCTCCTGTGTCGTGGCCCGTGCCGGTCGGCTGGGTGTTGCCCGTTCGCGTGCGGATACCGGTGCGCACCCCGGTGCGGTTGTTGGGCAGCAGCGCGTCGATGTCGCGCACCACCTCGTGCCCGGACTGGTAGCGGTCATCCGGTTCCTTCGCGCACAGGCCGTCGATCAGGTACTGGAATTCCGACATCGGCTCGGGCAGCTGCGGCACTGGCCGCGAGACGTGCGCGAACATGATCGCGATCGCCGTCTCGCCCTGGTAGGGCAGCTCTCCGGTGAGCATCTGGTACAGCATGATGCCGGCGCTGTAGAGGTCCGAGCGGGCATCGGGCTCGCGTGCGCTCACCTGTTCGGGACTGATGTAGTAGGGCGTGCCCAGGATGCTGCCGACCTGCGTCAGCTTGTTCTCGCTGTCGGTGGCCTTGGCAATGCCGAAGTCCATGAGCACGGCGCTGCCGTCGTTGCGGAACAGCACGTTGGCAGGCTTCACGTCGCGGTGGATGAAGCCTGCGTCGTGGGCGAAGGCAAGCGCGGACAGGATGTCGCGGGCGATCAGCAACCCTTCGTCGCGCGTCAGGCCTTCCTCGATCCGATCCTTCAGGTCGCCGCCGTCGTGGTGCTCCATGCAGATGTAGTGCTGGGCACCATGCACGCCAACCTCGTGCACCGTGATGATGTGCGGATGCGACAGTCGGGCCGCGATGCGGGCCTCGCGGAGGAAGCGCGTGGTGAATGTGGGGTCGTCGGCGAGCTTCGCCGACATGAGCTTCAGCGCCACCATGCGCTCGAGCGACACCTGCTCGGCGAGGTACACCGAGGCCATGCCGCCCTGGCCGAGTTCCTTGATGACCCGATAGCCGGGGACTTCGATCATGGCTGCCTGTGCATCCTGGGCATTCCCCGGTGTGGCTCGGGGTTCTCTATGGGCTGGCGTCTTCGGACCTGTTTCGCCGATTGCGCCGCGATGTGCAATCCCGTGGAATCGAACCGTCGGTCATGCCTGGCGCGGCATGCGGCTCAGGCCATCTAGTCTAGGTCGCGTTCGGACGGCGGGCGCGCAGACCTCCGCGCCACGGGCATGTTCAGCGCCTGACCGCCAGCAGCGCCAGGTGCCGCGCCTGCACCTGGTCCCACAGCGTCGCGGCTGCGGGCTCGTCGATGCCGAAGTCCTCGCGCAGGGTCGTCATCAGGTCCTGCGCGTCCTGCAGCTCGCGGCGCACCGTGTCGTGTGCCAGCAGCGTCGTGAGCACCTTGCCGCGCAGCTGCAGCAGCCGGTCCTCGTGGTGGCGCATGCACACGAGGTTCTGCACGAAGGGCGAGCCGGGATCGGTCTGCAGCATCGTGCACATCGGCGCGAGCCGTGCCGTCTGCGCCGGGTCCAGGCTCACGTCGAACGACGGTGCCGCGCCGCGCGCGTGGCTGTGCAGCCGCCACGAGCCGTCGGCGAGCGCTTCGAACCGCATGCCCAGGAAGCCGTGGGTGAAGGCGTGTGCACGCCAGCGCACGGGCCAGAGCGGACAGTCGCCGAATCCGACATCGACCAGCCAGCCGCCGTCGTGGGTCGGGTCTGCCTGTGCCGCGAGGTCCACCCGCAGCACCAGGTGATTGCCGAAGTGCGAATCGCCGAACTGCTGCCGCGCGACGGCGCCCGCGAGGCGCGTGACCGCGAACCCGATCTGCTCGAGGGCCCAGCCGAGCACCCCGTTCATCTCGTAGCACCAGCCGCCGCGCCGGCGCAGCACCAGCTTGTGGAACTGTGCGTCCAGGTCGAAGCCCACCGTGCGACCGAGCTGCACGTCGAGGTTCTCGTAGGGAATGCTGCGCATGTGCCCGTGCTGGATGCGCGAGAGCGTGTCGAGGTCGACGCGCGGTGTGCCTTCGAAGCCGATGCGCGCGAGATAGGCTGCGAGCCGTTGATCCATGCGCATGTGCGGCCTAACCCGAGCCGTGGGCGCCGAAACCATGGGCGAGGAAACGCTCGGCCACGCCGGCATACAGCGCGATGCCATGCGCCATCGCGGATTCGTTCAGCACCATCCGGTTCGAATGGCAGGGCGCGGCGTGGTGATGGTGCGTGCCTTCCGGCGCGACGCCGAGGAAGAACATGCAGCCCGGGATGCGGTGCAGCACATAGGCCCAGTCCTCGGCACCCATCAGAGGTGTCGACATCGGCTGGTAGCCGCCTTCGCCCAGCAGTTCGCGCGCCGTCGCCGCCGCGAGGTCGACCATGCGGCCATCGTTCACCGTCACCGCGTAGCCGTCGGTCAGGGTCACTTCCGCGCGTGCACCGTGGGCCTCGGCGATCTTCTCCGCCACCTGGACGATCAGGGTCTTGGCGAGCTTGCGCGAGCCCTCCGACAGTGCCCGCAGCGTGCCCAGCATGTGGGCGGTCTCCGGGATGACGTTGGAGGTCGTGCCAGCGGCGATCTTCGCCACCGTGAGCACCACCGGCTCGAAGGCGTTGATGCGGCGCGTGATCATGTTCTGCAGCGCGTTCACGATCTCGCAGGCGATCGGCACCGGGTCGAGCGCGAGATGTGGCGCGGAGGCGTGGCCACCGCGGCCCCAGATGGTCACGTCGACCGTGTCGGTGGAGGCCATGAACGGGCCGTGCCTGGAGTTGAACACGCCGGAGCGCGAGTTCGGCGTGATATGGATGGCGAAGGCACCGTCGGGCTTCGGGCCCTTGTCGAGCAGGCCGTCCTCGATCATGCGCAGCGCGCCGAAGTGGCCCTCTTCGCCAGGCTGGAACATGAACTTCACGGTGCCCTGCAGGCGGTCGCGGTTCGCGTGCAGCAGCTTCACTGCGCCGGCGAGCATCGCCGTGTGCGAGTCGTGGCCGCAGGCATGCATGCAGTTGGCTTGCGTGGAGGCGAAGGGCAGACCCGTGTCTTCGGGCATCGGCAGGGCGTCCATGTCGCCGCGCAGCAGCACCGTGCGCCCGGCGCCACCGCTCGCGCGCCCTTGCAGCGTGACGATCAGGCCCGAGGTCGAGGGGCCGCTGTCGATCGCAACGTCAAGGCCCTGCAGGCTCTCGCGCACCGTCGCCGTGGTAACCGGCAGGTGCAGCCCGAGTTCGGGGTGCGCGTGGATGCGCCGCCGCATGGCGATCGCATCATCGAGCAGCGCATTCGCGCCCTCGAGCCAGGCACCCGTGAGGGTCGGTGCGGAAGGGGTTCCATGCTGCATGGTGTGCTCCTGACGGCAGTGCCCGGGTGCGTGGCGTGCGCGTGTGGATCGGGCGGAGTGGATGCAAGTGATCGCTTCAGCCTTGCAGGAAGCGGCGCGCCGCCGCCATGAAGGCCTCCGGCGCATCGAGGGGCACGCTGTGGCCCGAGCCTGCGACCTCCGCGAAGTGACCGTCGGGCAAGTCGCGGACCATGCGCGCGGCCACCTCGGGTGCAAGGAGGTCGCTCTCACCGCCTCGCATGAGCAGCGTTGGCACGCGGATGTTCGCGAGGGCGGCCCAGCCCGCCGCGGGATCGCGCGCGCCGAGGTTGCGTGGATCGCGCAATGCGCGGTCGTAGCGCCAGGTCCAGCGCCCGTCCTCGAGCCGCATGAGATTGTTCTCCATGCGGTAGCGCAGGTGGGCGTCCGGTGCGCGCGGGTTCGCTGCGCGTTGCTGCGCGACCGCCTCGTCCTTGGTCGCGAACACGTCGGTTGCGCGCTTGCTGTCCTGGATGCGCGCGGCGCCGCTGGCGATGAGTTCGGGCCCGATGTCCACGAGTACCAGGCGTGCCGGTCCATCGGACCTGGCGCCGCTGTCGCCGGCGCTGTTGCCGCCGGTGTAGCGGGCATCTGCGCTGCCGGTCCCGACACCTGTCGCCCTGACGCCGCCGGCGAAGTGAAAGCTGACGATGCCGCCCATCGACAGCCCGAGCAGGTGGTAGTCGCGCAGTGCGAGCGCGCCCACGAACGCCTGGAGGTCGGCCACCATCTCGTCGGTGCCGTAGCGGTCTGCGGGGGCCCAGCCGCTCTCGCCGTGGCCGCGCTGGTCGAGCGCGATCACGCGATAGCGATCCGTCATCCCGGCAGCGAAGTGATCCCAGCTGCGCGCGTGGCCCGTGTAGCCGTGCAGCAGCACGAGCGTCCGCGCATCGGCTCTGTCGGGTGCCCACTCCCTATAGTGGAAGCGCAGCCCGCGCAGTTCGATGTACTCATCCAGCACCAGGCTGCCGGCAATGGCGGTGATCGGGTCCACGCATGGTTCCCTGCGATTGACATGCGGGGACTCTAGGCCGTCGCGACCGCGGCTGTCACGCCACGGTGCTCCTCGGTGTCCGGGGTCACGCGGTCGGGCCGTCGATCGCCTGGCGCACCTTCCGTCGCAGCGCGCCCTGGGCGTGCAGCCGCTTCGGGCACGCGCCCTGGCCTACGCGCATGAGTCGGTTGCGCGTGCGTCCATCGTGCGTGATCGGCTCCACGCACGCGTCATCGGCCACGACGGTCGGCGAACACGCTCGTCCTCGCTGACAAGCGCGCCCTGTGCAGCCACACTGCGGCGCTCGATCGGCAAGGTCAGGGAGTCGCGTGGCATGGCAAGCGAAGGCGAACCCGGCGGTGAGCCGCCCTACTGCAGCGAGCGTGCGCGCGCGGCGGGCGCGACGCTCATAGGCACCGCCGATCCTGTGGACCTGTGGATCCTGCTCGAGTACGGCGGAGCCTGGCGTGGCAAGGCGCTGCTCGACAACGAGCTGCCTGCGGCTGCGAAGGCCTGGGTGGCAAGCGCGCCGCGGCTGGCGGCCGCTGCGCTCGGGTGCAACGTGCGGCTGCTGTTCATTCGCCAGCCTGCGCGCGAGGGCATGCCGCCGCAGCTGCTCGTGGTGCGCAGCGGCGAGCAGGAGCGCTTCGTGCGGCAGGTGATTCTGGACGACCACGATGCGCTTGCCGGCATCGACATCGTCGCGCTGGCGCGCGCTGGCGCGGGTGCGCGCACCATCGACCTACCTTTGTACCTGGTGTGCACCAACGGTCAGCGCGACCAGTGTTGCGCGCGTTTCGGCCTGCCGGTGTTCGACCAGCTCGCCGAGCGCCACGGCGCGAGCGTGTGGCAGGTCACCCACGTCGGTGGCCATCGCTATGCGCCCAACCTCATCTGCCTGCCCGAAGGCCTGGTGTACGGATTCGCCGATCCGGAGTGCGCACCCGGCATTGTCGAGGCCACCCGCCGTGGCGAGGTGGTGCCTGCCAAGCTGCGCGGCCGCAGTTGCCGCTCGGCCGTGGCCCAGGTGGCGGAACTCGCCGTCAGGGAGCACGCAGGGCAGTTCTTCCTGGAGGCCGTCAGGCTGCTGCAGGAGGTGCGCAGCGGGGAGGGTGAATGGCGGCTGGAGTTCGATGTTGCCGGCCAGGGACATGCAAGCGTCGTGGTTCGTGCCCTTGCGCCCTTGCACGTGCAGGCGAGCTGCGGCGACGCTGCGACCAAGGCTGTGCCCCAGTACGCGGCATCGGCGGTGCAGTTGTCTCGCTAGGGCTGTACCCGAGCCATGGCCAGAAACGAAAAAAAGACCAGAAACGAAAAAAGGGCCAGAAACGAAAAAGGGCCGGTCATGCGACCGGCCCCGAGAACATCACCATGGATCACCTCCTTTTCATTCCCGCCGAACACAGGCCAGTTTCTACGCCTGCGAAAGGCGGATGTAAACGCCCGGGGCGTCGGCGCTGCCGGCATGCCGGAGTGCGTGCATGAGCGTGCGCAAGGTCTGGTTCGTGACCGATCCGCTCTGCTCGTGGTGCTGGGGCATGGCCAACGACGTCGACCGGGTGCGCAGCGAGCTTGCCGATCGCGTGGAGTTCGACCTGCTGCTCGGCGGCATCAACGTGCAGGCCGTCACGCCGCTCGTCGAGTCGATGCTGCCGCGCTTCCAGGAAATCTGGGCGCGGGTTGGCCGGATGACCGGGCAGCGCTTCGGCATGGCCATCCCCGCCAACGGCAGCTTCGTCTACAACAGCGTACCGATGTGCCTCGCGGTCGCCGCGGTGCGCGGCCTCATCGGTCGGCCGCCATTTGCCTTCCTGCATGCGTTGCAGGCGGCGTTCTTCCTGCACGCGCGGGACACCTCGAACGTCGACGAACTCACTGCCATTGCGCTCGCCAGCGAGGGCGTGGCTCCCGCCGCGTTTCGTGCTGCGTATGCGGATCCGTCGCTGCCCGCGCAGCTGGCTGCCGAGATGCAGCGCGCGCGCAGCCACGGCACGGCCGCGCTGCCCGCAGTGCTGGTGGAGACCGAGCACGACTGCCGGCTGCTCGCAGGCGGCTATGCCGACGCAGCCACGCTGCGAGAGATGATCGAGGACTGGCTTGCGCGTCAGCCGGCGGTGCGGCACTGAGATGACCGGTTGCCTCCAGGATCCCGGGAACGCGCGTACGCAGGTCGGCCGGCGCATCGGCCGGCGCATCGGCCGGGGCGCGGACTATCATCTGCCGCCGGCAGGGGATGGTTGCGGCCCTGGGCCGCATGGCCGTCGGCTGCCGGCGTGCCTGCGTGCGTGCAGGCACGTCCCCAAGGTCAACCCGGGCGTGGTTCGACATGGCTGAACTGATCATCCGGCGCGCCGACGGCGACGCCCGCTTCCAGCTCGGTGACACCGTCACTGTCGGGCGCTCCCTGACCTGCAACGTGCAACTGGACGACGGCTACGTTTCGAAGGTGCACAGCGTGATCACGCGCCGTGGCACCGGGTTCTTCATCCGTGACCTGAGGTCGGCGAACAAGACGCGCGTCAATGGTGTGGTGCTGGAGGACGAGGTACACCTGCGGCACGGCGACCAGGTGATCTTCGGCAACACCGCGGCGGAGTTCCTCGATCCGGACGGCGTGCCGGCCGTGGCAGTGAGCCCGACGCTGCAGGCCGCTGCCAACCCGCCGCCGCCGCCCGGCCGCCCGGCACAGGTTGCAGTTCCGTCCGTCGCAGCGGCACCTGCAGCCGCTACATCCGGCATGGCTGCGCCGCCGCCGTCGACCGGTGTGGCCGCCGCCTACGCCGCTGCCGCCAGCAGCGAGACGAGCTTCGAAACGCGCGTGGCCGCGGCGATGGACCAATTCCAGCCGGAGCGGCAGCTGCGCAACGAGGACGACCTGCGGCGCGACTACGAGCGGCTGCGCGTGAGCTACGAGCTGTCTGCCGCGCTCTCGGGCTCGCTGGAGTTCGATGCGCTGCTGCTGCGCATCGTCGATACCCTGATCCGGCTGTTCGGTGCAGACCGTGGCGTGGTGCTCCTGCGTGACGACGCCGGCGTGCTGCGGCCACGATGTTCGCGCACCGCCGGCGGCACGAGCACCGAGGTGCCGTATTCCAACACCATCGTCAACGAGGCGATGAACGGCCGGAACTCGATCCTGTCCTTCGATGCTTCCGTGGACGTGCGGTTCAAGGCGGCCGAATCCGTGCTGGCGCAAGGCATCCGCTCGTCCATGGCCGCGCCGATGCTGCGCGGCGACGACACGCTCGGCGTGATCGTGCTGGATTCGTCGATGCGGGTAGGCGTGTTCACGGAAAAGGACCTCAAGATCCTGCAGACGGCCGCCAACCAGGCGGCGATCGCGCTGCACAATTCCACGCTGGCGCAGCAGCTGGTTGCCGAGGCGGCGATGCGTGGCCGCTTCGAGCGGCTCGTGGCACCGAACCTCGTCGAGCGCATCGTCAGCGGCGCGCTGTCGGTGGAGCGAGCAGGCGTCAATCGCGATGTCTCCATCCTGTTCAGCGACATCCGTGGCTTCACCTCGTTCAGCGAGACACGCAGGCCGGAGGAGATCGTGTCGCTGCTCAACGACTACTTCAAGGACATGGTCGACATCGTGTTCCGCAACGAGGGCACACTCGACAAGTTCGTCGGCGACGAGATCATGGCGCTGTTCGGTGCACCGGTGGGCCATGCCGACGACGGTCGGCGCGCGGTGCAGACCGCCATCGAGATGCAGATCGGCCTCATCGAACTGAATGCGCGCTGGAGTGCCCGCGGCGTGCCGCCGTTCCAGGTGGGCGTGGGCATCAATACCGGAGAAGTGACGGCCGGGTTCATCGGCAGCAGCAAGGCACTCTCGTACACGGTCATCGGCGATGTCGTGAACACGGCCGCGCGCTTCTGCAGCAATGCGAGCGCCGGTGAGATCCTCGTGGGTGCAAGCACCTACGAACGGGTGCGGGCACAGTTCAGGTTCGACGAGCTGCCACCACTGCTGGTGAAGAACAAGGCCGAGCCGGTGCACGTGTTCCGCGTGCGCTACTGACGGGCCCGGGACCGTGGCCGGCGCATCTGGCCATCCGGCTCAGGAGACCGTGGAGGAAGCTTCAGGGGCTGCGGGCAGGCCCGCCCCGGCAGCGCGCGCCCGGTTGGATAGACTGCGCACCCTTCGCCGGTCCGGATGCCCTGCATGTTCACCTACCTTGATCCCACTGTCCGCCAGCGCCTCGTGCGGCAGGGGAAGCTCGTGCGGATCGACGGCCAGGGTCGGCCGCTGGATCCGGACGGCGCACTCGGGATCGGCGACATCGCGCTCTCGGTGCTTGGCCCCATCCCACTGCCGGTGCGCGTGACCGGCACCGAGCTGGAGAGTTCGTGGTACGCCTTCGTGCGCCATACCGAGCTTGCCAAGGTCGACGAGCTCGCGGCAGAGCTGCGGCAGCGCGGGGGGCAGCAGTGGTTCTCGATGCTCGCCTCGTCGATGGCCGTGAACAGCGTGCTGGTGGTGGGCAATGGGCTGACATCTGCCTCGCCTCTAGTGCGCGTGCACTCGAGCTGCCTGACAGGTGACGTGTTCGGCTCCGAACGCTGCGAGTGCGGCCCGCAACTGTCGGCGGCCATGGACCGCATGGCCGAGGACCCGGAAGGCGGGCTGCTCGTGTACATGGCCGGCCACGAAGGGCGTGGCATCGGCCTGTGGGCGAAGGCCGCGACCTACCTGCTGCAGGACGCGGGCGAGGACACCTACCAGGCCAATCGGACGCTGGGCCTGCCCGACGACTCGCGCGATTTCTCGGACGCCGCGTCGATCCTGAAGTACTTCCTGGGCGAGCGGCCGTTCCGCCTGCTTACCAACAACCCGAAGAAGATCGAGGACCTCGCGCAGCATGGGCTCACCCAGGTGACGCGCGAGCGGCACATCGTCGGCGTGTCGCGATGGAACAGCCGCTACCTGCGTGCGAAGCGCGAGCGCGGGCATCGGCTCAACGAGGACGACATTCCGCTCTAGCTCATGCGCTTTGGCTCACGCGCAGGAGCTCACGCGCAGGGCGTGCCCCTTCGAGGGCCGCTTACAAGTGCTTGCATGACGCGCGTGACGGCGATCACGGGTGTTGCGTGCTGCAGGCGTGCGTGCCTGTGGGCCGTTATCTAGCGGGCTTGCGTCGGCTGCTAGGCTCGACCCGTGAGCCCGCTGCTCCGGAGAATTCGATGGCCCGCGTGACGGAGGCTGCTTGTCCTGCACCGGCCACAGGGACATCGGCTGGGCGCCGCGCCCGCGACGCCTGCAGCTGGGCGATTGCACTCGCGACCTGTCTGGGATTCCCGGCGGCGTTCGCCGACGCGCGGCGCGAGGCGCCGACTGCGGCGGAGGGAACGGGCGTGCCGCAGACACCGGCGATGATCTGCGAGCGGCTTCGCAGCGCGGCGACCGAACGCTGCCGTCCCGTCGCACGCCTGGACGGCAACGCGCGTGATGGCCGCGTGGCTCGACCACGCCCTGTGGCCGCGATGGGCGAAGGCACGCCGTCGCCGGCGCGCTGAATCGAGAGTGCTGGTGAACGGCTGACATCCGTCAGCGGAGCGGGAAGTGCATTGGCGCTGGGTTGCCCTGAACGCCCTGCACTGACGCATGCGCCGCGCGCAGCTGCGCTTCATGCGCCTCGTAGGCACGGCGCGACTGCGCATGTGGCATCGTCTGTCTGTCGTCTGTCTGTCGTCTGTCTGTCGTCTGTCTGTCGTCTGTCTGTCGTCTGTCGTCTGTCGTCTGTCTGTCGACTGTCTGTCGACCGCGCGAGGAGCTCTCGTGATCACCTGGATCCCCCACCACCTGCTGCCCACCGCTGGCCGGCTCGCGCTGTCGCGCACGCCGGGTTCCTCTGGCCGGCCGCGGGATGTCGATCTGGATCGCTTCTCTGCCGAGTCCGTGTATGCGGTGCTGTGCCTGCAGGAGGCGCATGAGCTGTCGATGCTTCCGGAAGCCGAGACGATCGAGGAAAGGCGGCACGCGGTCGAGGCGCGTGGCATCCGCTTCGTGCATGAACCTGTCGTGGATATGGACGCGCCGTCGGTCGAGCGCATGCAGCGCCTGGTGGATGCGGTGCTTGCGGATCTGGACGCCTCGCGCAACGTGCTCGTTCACTGCTGGGCAGGGCTTGGTCGCGCCGGCACGCTTGCGGCCTGCACGCTGGTGGCGCGCGGGCTTGCACCACAGCTTGCGGTTGCGCACCTGCGCCGCCTCCGCCCGGGCGCCGTGCAGTCGGTGGTGCAGGAACGCCTCATCCGCCAGTTCGGCGACGCCGTGGCCGGCCGCGCGAGTATCGCGCGGCCAGAGGATGACAGCCGCGCGAGTATC
>SXGU01222469.1_pt1 | contig 10604 bp, 10 predicted proteins | sample 3174531 | NCBI WGS metagenome assembly SXGU01 (sample SAMN11356863, study PRJNA531348) | freshwater metagenome | isolation source: freshwater sample F1-140 | place: China: Fuxian Lake, Yuxi | collected 2017-12-25 | reverse complement strand
GGCCCTTCTGCCCCCGGGCGCTTTTTTCGGCCTGGGCATGATGATTGCTGTGAAGAATCTCATCGATGAAAAACGGCGCTCCGGTGATGCGGCGTCGACGGGACCAGACGACATCGAGCATCCCGCCGGATCAAAATCATGAATGCCAGCCAACGCCAACAGATCTTTGCACGACTGGCCGCCGCCATTCCGGAACCCGCCACCGAGCTTGAATACACCACTCCGTTTGAACTGTTGATCGCCGTTGTGCTCTCCGCACAGGCCACAGACAAGGGCGTCAACAAGGCGACCCGGCGGCTTTTTCCTGTCGCTAACACCCCCCAGGAGATACTGGCACTGGGCGAGCCTGACCTGAAGTCTTACATCAATACCATCGGGCTGTTCAACAGCAAGGCCCGGCATATCCTTGGGCTTTGTCAGCAACTGCTGGAGCGGCACGACGGCGAAGTCCCCAAGACCCGGACTGCGCTGGAAGCCTTGCCGGGGGTTGGCCGCAAGACCGCCAATGTCATGCTGAACACGGCGTTCGGGCAACCAACCATTGCCGTTGACACGCACATTTTTCGCGTCGCCAACCGCACTCGGCTGGCGCCCGGAAAAACCGTGCTGGAGGTAGAACAGAAGCTGACCCGTACCACACCCAAAGAATTTCTCAAGGACGCGCATCACCTGCTCATCCTCCATGGCCGCTATACCTGCAAGGCGAGGAAGCCGGATTGTGGCAACTGCCCTATTGCCGATTTATGCGAATACCCCGCCAAAACATTGGCCGCATGATGTGAATAGCGAGAGTGCCGACGGGTTTTCCCGAGGCTGCCTGGGCATGCGCAAGATGCGCTAATCAGTACTTTGAATCCCCCTCCCCAACCGCATTCCTGATGTAAAACAGCACATCAGATTCATCGTATTGGGTGAGTTGCGCACGGCGGCCCTGTCCCTCAAGCAGATTCATCGCCAGATGCTGCTGAACGACACCGGGTGCCGAGAGGGTTTGCAGATCCCAATCCTCGGCGTCCGTGATGGAGGGCGCATTTCGCTTACCCGCCTCATGACAGCTCTGACACTGCCCTTTGTAAACCGCCTCACCGTGGGGGAGATTGGGCTGATACACCTGATGTTCAGGTTGAGTATTGGAACAACCGGCCAGGGCCATTGCGAGCAGGGATGCAATACAGATTTTTGACATGGGAATGGCGCGTTTGCGAGGTTTGAGCAGGGTGGCCTTGGGTCAGATTACGCTGAGCGCGACCATCGTGATGTCATCCAGGAATGGTCCTCCGCCCCTGAAATCGCGTAACTGATCGAGCAGATTTTGCAGGACATCCTCGGGCAGCTGCTCCCGCTGGGCGGTGAATGCCTGGCAGAGCCGGTGACATTCAAAAAACTCCCCATGCTCGTTCTGCATTTCCGTCACGCCATCGGTATAAAGCAATAACCGGTCACCACGCTCCAGCGTTAACTCATTCTCTTCGAAATGGACGTGACGGCGAACCCCGAGAATCAGACCCTCCGCGTCCAGCGGCTCACAGGCCGGGGCGGAATGCCTCAATAACAGAGGTGGATTGTGACCGGCGCTGGCAAAGCGCAGCTGTCGCGTGGTCCGGTTATAGCGGAGATAAAACATGGTGATGAAGAGATCTGAACCATTCAGATCGGCATACAGCACTTCATTGAGCGCACTCAGCAGGTGAGCCGTACTATCCAGTTCGCTATGGGTTCGCCGCAGCTCGGCTTTGAGCGTGCTGCGCATTTCGGCCATGATGAGCGCCGCGCCAACACTATGACCCGAGACGTCGGCAATCACCAGATCAATGCACTCGCCATGGCAAATAAAGTCGTAGTAATCGCCACCCACCTGTGCCGCTGGAATACAGGCACCCGCCACATCCACATCGTGTTTTTTGAGTGGCTCCTTAGGCAGCAATGACATCTGTATCTGCCGGGCAATTTCCAGTTCGTGCCGCTCATCTTCCGCCCTGCGCCGCTCGCTGACATCGGTAATGACGCCAATGTAATGCGTTAAAGCGCCCTGCTCGTCATGAACGGGCGACAACAGCAATTCGTTCCAAAATCCCGTGCCATCCTTACGATAATTACGGATGACCACTTCACAGGCATGCCCGGTGCTGAGCGCACGGCGGATGATGTTGCGGGCGGCTTCATCCGTACCCTGCCCCTGAAGCAGCCGCAAACTTTTCCCCAGAAGTTCGTCCTCTGCATATCCGGTGATTTTGCAGAGAGCCGAATTGACGTAGATATTGGCAAAGCTGGGCAGCCGTGCGTCGGCGATGGCAATGCCGACGCTGGCCGCTTCGATGGCGCGATCCCGCAACCGCACCGCATCCTCGACCCGCTTGCGCTCGGTGATATCAAGATCCACCCCACGCCACAGAACGATCTCGCCCTGATCGTTGACCAGGGGTGCCCCGGTGGATTCGGTAAATACCTCGTGACCGTCGCGGTGCCGGTAGTGGTTAACGATCTGATGAAACGGTTTTTCAAGTTCCTCGACAGACAAACTGCTGGACCATTGCTTACGATCCGCTGCTGTCATCAGTTCCAGATAGTGCTTGCCGATAATTTCCTCAGGCCGGTAACCCAGAACGTCCTCGACGGCACCGCTGCTGAAAGTGTAATGGCCCGAAGCATCCTGCTCCCAAAGCCACTCGCCGACCATTCTGGCCACCTCACTAAAACGCGCTTCACTTTGCGCCAGTGCCTCCTGATCGGCTTTTTGCCGGGTAATGTCCTGGAAGCGCCCGAGAAGGCGGATAGCCCCCCCCTGCTGATCCTGAATAGGAGAGAACGTCACATCGGCCGAGTAAGGCTCGCCAGTCTTCTTGTGATCCTTGATTTCACCGCGCCACTCCCTGACGGAAAGCAGCCGCCAGCAGAGAGGGGCATTCCCTGCAACCGACGACAAGGCCGAAGCTTCAGCGAAAAGGTTGCTACCCACCACCTCATCGACGGCATAACCCGTCAACCGGGTAAATCCCGCATTGACGTATTCGACATTCCCCTGGAGATCCGCGATCAGAATGCCGGCGGGGGCTTGCTCCACGGCGCTGGAGAGGAGCGTCAAGCGCTGCTCGGCCCGCCGGCGTGAACTCAGATCATGCAATATGCCGACGAAACGATGGAGCCCCTCTTTGGCGAGTTCACCCACAGAGATATGCACCGGAAACGTCGACCCGTCCTTGCCCTTGGCCAAGACTTCCCGGCCTTCCCGGATAATCCTGCCAACGCCCGTCTCGCAATACTGCCGGAGATAGCCGTCATGCCGCTCATGATCGGGAGACGGCATCAGGATATTGATGTTTTGCCCGATAAGTTCCTGCCGGGTGTAGCCAAACAGTTTTTCCACGGCAGGGTTGATGAGCTGGATCGTGCCGAACGCATCGATGATGACGACGCCGTCGATAATGGTCTCGACGATGGCGCGAAAGTGGCTTTCGATGTCACAAACCTCGCCACCCGGACCGATTGGCGCATCGATCTTCAATAGCCATCGCCACACGCCCTTTGCTGGGTTATGACTGACCCGGCAAGTCAGCGGCGGGCATTGCCCATTGTCTGGCAGTCCCTGGGGTAAAGGCAGCGTGACGGAAAAGATCCGCTCAATGCCTCCGTTGTCAGGAAGATCCTCCGGGGCGAGCCCCAGCAGGGACAAAACATCCGCCCCGACCGCCAGGCCGAAGAGTTTGTGCGCACCCTTGCTCATGGCTACGGCGCGCCCCCGAGCGTCCAGTACGCAAACCGGCTCATCACAGGCGGTGAGTATGGCGCGAGTCAAATCATCCATTGCTGGCATCAGCTCGCCCCCGCTTCTCCATTAGCAAAATCCGCCCATCCCCCCGCTCAGTCACGGGGGGATTCGCACTGAATTCCGGCGTCTTTCATGGTGCCATTTTTCTGGTGGAAAGCGGCGAGGCCGGGATGGCATTAGTCGTTGTGGCTTTTTCCTCTGGAGGCGTCCTGCTCATATCGAAATACGGTCCGTAGGTCGTATCCGTATTGAAGTGCTGCCACACAAACGCCGGATGAGGGATGGGTTGGGACGGTAGCGGAAAAGTAATGAAATCCAGCCCTCCCGCCAGCAGCCGGCCCATGGTGTGCAGGGTTCCCTTGAGCACACCGCCCGTCACCCCAAACAGCGCGTTCACTTCATTGGAGGTGTTGATAATGTTTTTGGGTATTTCAGCAATCCCAAAACACATATTTGTCAGACCCGAAGCCAGCTTGGTCCGCACCATCTCACCATACGTCAGCTCCTCTGCCGCACGTATTTGGCCGGAAACCAGGATGGCCACAGTCAGCATTGCCAGTCGAATCGGTTTAGTCACGGGCAGAGCTCCTCATGAGATGGATGGATTTACGGAAACAGCCAGGCGATGCACTCAGTCGGCAACCGCAGATTACCCGGCGGATTATCCATCATTTTCGACCGTCGAAACCCGGCTTTTTAACCGCAAAGTCATGCGCCGCCGTGACGATAAAAAAACCGCCGCTGACCAAGGGGCCAGCGACGGTTTTCATTGATGAGGCTGAATAGAGTGATCGATCCGGTTTAACCGGCAAAATTGGCCTCAGCGAACTCCCAATTCACGAAACTCCAGAAGTCCTCGACATACTTGGGCCGGGCTTTCCGATAAACGATGTAGTAGGCGTGCTCCCAGACATCGATGGTCAGCAGAGGCTGCTGACCACTGGTCAGTGGAGTAGCCGCATTACTGGTGCTCACCAGCGCGAGGCTGCCGTCGGCATTCTTTACCAGCCAGGCCCAACCCGAACCGAAGGTCGTGATGGCGGCCTTGCTGAATTCCTCCCTGAACTGCTCAAAGGAGCCAAAGGTTCTGTTGATCGCTTCAGCCAGCGCGCCAGTTGGTTGGCCGCCACCGTCAGGCTTCAGACTGTTCCAGTAAAAGGTGTGGTTCCAGACCTGGGCCGCATTGTTGAAAATGCCGCCCGAGGATTTGAGGATGATCTCTTCCAGGGACAAGTTCTCGTACTCGGTTCCAGGGATCAGGTTATTCAGGTTGGCCACATACGCCTGATGATGCTTGCCGTAATGGTAGTCCAGGGTTTCCGCTGTAATGAACGGTTCAAGCGCGGTCTTCTCATAAGGCAGGGGTGGCAATTGATGAGTCATGCAGAATTCCTTTTATGTCCACGGTTACAAGCCGGGGCTTACCCACCGGCGTCAAATGCGCAATTCCTACTGAATTGCTATGGAATGAGTCTACCATCCGCGCCGAGGCCCGAAAAGCCGCGCCGGCACCGAACCAACCCATTGCCAGGCGAGCCTGGCTTGCTGAGCAAACAAACACGTTTGACGTTATAAGGAACACCCCTCCGATCTGATTCATGCGGGTCTAACCCGTCTGTGATGCCAGCGGTTATCCGGAACTCGTTACGCGGCCAATCGCCTCTTCGATGACCCGTGACCGCAGAGGCTGAATGCGACCCAGTGTGTTAATACTGAGATTCCCCAGAAATCTGTCGTTGAAGCAACTTTTGCATGCAAGATGAGGATTCGCTACCCTAGCCTTCCGCTCAACTACACCCACTCCTGAATGGACGTTTTGATACTGACAGGCCTGTTCATCCTGAATGGTCTCTTCGCGATGTCTGAAATCGCGATCCTTTCTGCCCGGAAAATCCGCCTGCAGCAAGCCGTAGATGACGGTATCGCCGGAGCCAAGGCGGCATTTGACCTGGCCAATGAACCCAGCCATTTCCTGTCCACGATTCAGGTGGGTATCACGCTGATCGGCATCATGAGTGGTGCGCTGGGCGAGGCAGCGCTGACGGGCAAGCTGGAAGCATCCCTGCAGCAATACCCGGAAATCGCTCCCTATAGCCAGGGCCTGGCACTGGCCATCGTGGTTGTGGGCATCACCTATTTCTCGCTGATTATCGGCGAACTGGTACCGAAGCGATTAGCGTTATTAAAACCAGAAAAAATCGCCATGATTATGGCTCGCCCGATGGGGTGGCTCTCGGTCCTGGCCTATCCATTGGTCAAGCTGCTGAGCTGGTCGACCGATCTGGTGCTGCTAATCCTGCGGGCGAAAAAATCCGACGAGCCCCTGGTCACCGAAAAAGAGATCAAGCTGATGATCGATCAGGGTACCGAAGCGGGGGTATTCCATAAAAGCGAAAAGGAAATGGTGTCCAATGTCATGCGGCTGGATACCTTGAAGGTGGGTGCCATCATGACCCCACGCATGGATATGTATTATCTGGATGCGGCCAATCCTATCGAGGAAACGCGCAAGCGGCTGATCGACAGCCCGCATTCCATCATTCCGGTATGCCGCAACGGTTTGGATAATGTCCTGGGCGTGGTCGAGTCCAAGGATCTCCTGCGACGCGCCCTGTCGGGAGATGAACTCAAATTGGCTGCGGCCATCCGCCCTGCGAACTGCATTCCAAAATCCCTCAGCCCGATCCAGCTGCTGGAAGAGTTCAGGCGATCCAAGATTGCCCTGGCATTGGTGGTGGATGAGTATGGCGAGATCGCGGGACTGGCCACGCTTAAAGACGTTATGGAAGCGATCGTTGGCGATATTCCATCGGAAGAAGCGGCGGATGAGGAGCCCGAGGCGCTCCAGCGCGAAGACGGTTCGTGGCTGATTGATGGCACCCTGACGATCGAAAAATTCAAGCAGCTGCTTGAAGTCGAGGAGTTGCCGGATGAGACGGCAGGCGATTTTCACACCATTGGGGGTTTCGTCATGTTACAACTCGGTCACGTGCCGCGTGCAGCGGATCATTTCACCTGGGAGAACCTGCGGTTCGAGGTGATGGACATGGATCGGAACCGGGTCGACAAGATTCTGGTATCGTCGCTAACGGACGAAGGACTCTAGCGAGGGCAATCCAGTCGTGGTGAATTGCCGCACTAATCAAGCCGATCTGCTCTCATAACTCTGGAGCGATAATGAACATCTCGACGGAAACCCGTGATGGGTGGACTCTACTGTCACTCAATGAGGAGCGGCTGGATGCGCTGAATTCTGGCGAGTTACGGGACAAGATTCTCGGACTGCTCGAAGCGGGTGGCCAACGATTGATCGTCGATCTCTCGGGTGTGAGCTTTATCGACAGCTCGGGTCTGGGTGCCCTTTTGTCTGGTTACAAGAACGCTAATCTGCGCTCTGGTTTGTTCATTCTGGCGGGCTTGCAGCCACGCGTACAATCCATGTTCGAATTGACCCGGCTACATCGGGTTTTCGAGATATTTCCAACGATCGAAGACGCGCTGGCCAAGGGCTGAGGGAGTTCACTGATGTTCGACGGAGATGATATTCATGTTGATATCGTGGTGCCCAACAAAAAGCGCTATCTGAGCCTGATTGGGAACATCGCCGAGGAAGTGGCCCGGGCACTGGATAACTACGGCGGGGACCGGGAGGCGCTCGCCTACCATCTCAATCTGGTATTGACCGAGGCTATGGTCAATGCGATTGAGCATTCCAGCCCGAGCGATACCGATAACACCGTTAGAGTCTGTATTTTTATCGAGCAGGATGATCTCTGCGTTCGTGTCTATGATCATGGACAGGGATTCGATATCGACCTGGTGCCATCCCCGGATATCGAGGAGCTTAACGAACGGGGGCGGGGCATTTTCCTGATACGAACGCTGATGGACGAGGTCACCTATCGCAGGACCGAAGCCGGTAACGTCCTGGAGATGCACAAACGGGTGGGTTGATGCCGTGTTAACGTCCCGTCCACCGCGCGCCTCCCGGCACTGAGGTCTCTATTGGAGGTGCCTGAGTTACCGAAGCATCTGGCCTCGAACATTTTCCAGACCCGCCATGTCATATCGAGCCCAATCCCCTATTTTTCACGACACAAAACCATGACGAATCCGTTGCTGAACAGCCCTGCCCTCCCCGAATTTTCCAAAATCAGGCCGGAACACGTCCAGCCAGCCATGGCTCAACTCATTGATGAGAGCCGCGACGCGATAGATGTCCTGCTAGCCGCCGGCGGGCCCTGCACCTGGACGTCGTTGGTCGAACCGCTGGAAGACATTGATGACCGCATCAACCGAGCCTGGTCCCCGGTTGGCCACATGAATGCCGTGGTCAATAGCGACGAGCTCCGGGAAGCGTACAACGCGTGTCTTCCCTTGTTGAGCGCTTATGCGACCGAGGTGGGACAGAATGACGCCCTGTACCAGGCCTACAAAAGCCTCGCCGACGGTCCCGAATTTGAAAAGCTGGACATCGCCCAACGCAAGATCATCGAGAATGCCCTGCGGGATTTCCGTCTGTCAGGTGTCGATTTGCCGCAGGCCGGGAAGGAGCGCTTCAAGGAGATTGCCCAAGAGCTGTCACAACTGGGCAGCCAGTTTCAGGACCATGTGATGGATGCGACCCAAGGCTGGACACGCCATGTCGACGATGAAGCCTTGCTGATGGGGCTGCCCGACTCCGCCAGGGCAATGGCGGCTCAGGCGGCCGGGGCAAAGCAGCTGACCGGCTGGCTATTTACGCTCGAATTCCCTTCATATATCGCGATCATGACCTACGCGGACAATCGTGAGTTGCGCCGTGAACTCTATACGGCCTACGCCACCCGTGCCTCGGATCAGGGGCCGGATGCCGGTAAATGGGATAACTCAGAGGTGATGGAAAAGTTGCTGGCTCTGCGCCATGAAGAGGCGCAACTGCTCGGCTTTGCTAATTATGCCGAACTGTCGCTAGCAACCAAGATGGCTCCGAGTACCGGCGAGGTAGTCGCATTTCTTGAAAATCTGGCAGAACGTTCCCGCGTCTCTGCACAAGAGGACCTGGCCGAATTGCGGGCATTTGCCGAACGCGAACTGGGAATCGAAAAACCTGACGCATGGGACTGGACGTATGCGTCCGAGAAACTCCGCCAGAAAAAATATCAGCTCTCCGAAGAGGAAGTCCGCGCCTATTTTCCGGCGGCGCAGGTGGTGGCGGGAATGTTTTCCGTGGTGGAAAAACTTTACGGCCTGACCATCCGTGAAAAGACCGGGGTCGATGTCTGGCACCCAGACGCCCGATTTTACGAAATTCACGACAAGACCGGAGCGTTGCGGGGTGCCTTTTTCCTTGACCTGTATGCCCGTGCCAAAAAGCGCGGCGGGGCCTGGATGGATGAGTGTGTCACACGCCGGCGCCTGGCCGATCATGTGCAGACGCCTGTTGCCTACCTGACCTGCAACTTTACGCCACCCAATGGCGATGCGCCTGCGCTACTGCGACATGATGAAGTACAGACGCTGTTTCATGAGTTTGGTCACGGATTGCAGCATATGCTCACCCGGATCGACCATCTGGGCGTGTCGGGTATTCATGGCGTCGAGTGGGACGCCGTGGAATTACCCAGTCAGTTCATGGAAAACTTCTGCTGGGAACCCGAAGCGCTGGCGTTGATTTCCGGGCATCACGAGACTGGCGCGCCCTTACCCAAGGCCTTGCTCGACAAAATGATCGCAGCCCGCAACTTTCAGTCGGGCATGCAAATGCTCAGGCAGCTGGAATTTTCCCTCTTCGATTTCCTGATCCATCGCAATTACGATCCCGCCCAGGGTGGTCAGGTCTACCCGATTCTCGACAAGGTGCGGCAAACAGTGTCGGTAGTCATCCCGCCGGCCTTCAATCGCTTCCCGCACAGCTTTTCCCACATCTTCGGGGGAGGCTATGCCGCAGGCTACTACAGCTACAAATGGGCTGAGGTTCTCTCCAGTGACGCCTACTCATTATTCGAGGAACGGGGTATTTTTGATCCTCAAACCGGTCGTGACTTTCTGGAAAACATACTCGAAAAAGGCGGCAGCCAAAAAGCCATGGAACTGTTTGTCGCCTTCCGGGGACGTGAACCCAGCATCGATGCCTTGCTGCGTCATAACGGTCTGGCCAAAGCCGCTTGACGAGCACTCGCACGCGCCTGTTTCGATTTCAGACCGGCGGCAGCAGAAAAGGAAAAAAGACTGATGAACTCAGGGTCGATGTGCTAAATTACGCGGCTATTTTCAGGGGGGGACCTCAGTGAAAGCGCGCATCAAGTGGGTGGAGAACACCCTGTTCCTCGGCGAATCCGGTAGTGGGCATACCGTCATCATGGACGGCCCTCCCGAATCGGGCGGCAAGAACCTGGGAGTGAGACCCATGGAAATGCTGCTGATCGGCATGGGTGGTTGTGCCTCCTTCGATGTGGTTCATATTCTCCGCAAGGGCCGTCACGACATACGTCATTGCGAAGCCCTCGTTGAAGCTGAACGGGCAGACACCGACCCTAAAGTTTTCACGCGCATTCATCTGCATTTCGTAGTGTCTGGCAAGGGACTAAGCGACTCCGTGGTAGAGCGGGCGGTCAGGCTGTCGGCGGAGAAATACTGCTCGGCGTCCATCATGCTGGGCAAAACGGCGGCGGTCACCCATGACTTTGAACTGATCGAGACCGATTGACCGGCTCCTCCTGCACGCCACTCATCCGCATTTTTCCACCCAAATTTCTGCCGGCCGGCAGTCCCAACCTTTAACGGGGATCGTTCACTCGATGGATATCGAAAAACTCCAATTACATGGCTTCAACAACCTCACCAAGTCGCTGAGCTT
>SXGU01410371.1_pt1 | contig 10605 bp, 11 predicted proteins | sample 3174531 | NCBI WGS metagenome assembly SXGU01 (sample SAMN11356863, study PRJNA531348) | freshwater metagenome | isolation source: freshwater sample F1-140 | place: China: Fuxian Lake, Yuxi | collected 2017-12-25 | reverse complement strand
ATGGACGATGCCGGCGCGCGGAATCCCGGCGAGCTGCGGCGCATGATGCAACAGCGCATTCAGCAAGGTGCCGGAAGGCTGGCCATTGCCGGGATGGACCACGAGGCCGGCGGGCTTGTCGACCACCATGATCTCGTCGTCCTCATGCAGGATGGTGATCGCTATGTCTTCGGCAACACTTGCCATTCCTAGCACGGGCGCGACTTCAGCGACGAACTCGACGCGCTCGCCACCATGCACCTTGCATTTGGCCGGGACCTCGACGCCATCGATGCGAATCAGTCCATCTTTCAGCCAGGATTGCAGGCGGCTGCGCGAATGCTCGGGAAAGAGCCTGGCCAATGCGGCGTCGAGCCGCCAGCCGGCGCATTCGGCGGGCACCGTGGCGGGCTCGGCGGGACAGGGGCTTCGGCTATAATCGGCCGCAATTTCATGCGAGGTTTTCACCATGCCTAGTTTAGCGGCATTCCTGCGCCGTCTCGTTCCGGCCACGACCGCCATCGTGATCCTGGCCGCGCTCTCCCTCGGCGGCTGCGGGCTGCTCCCGGAAACCGCCGATGAAACTGCCGGCTGGTCGGCGAATCGCCTGTATTCCGAAGCCAAGCAAGCCATGAGCGATGGCGGCTACGACAAGGCCATCAAATACTTTGAGAAGCTCGAGGCCCGCTATCCCTACGGCCGCTACGCGCAGCAGGCCCAACTGGAAGTCGCCTACGCCTACTATCGCCAGGCCGAACCGGCATCGACCATTGCCGCCTGCGACCGTTTCATCCGTCTGCACCCCAACCACCCCAACGTCGACTACGCGTATTACCTCAAGGGTCTGGCAAACTTCAACGAAGACCTTGGGTTCCTGGGTTACGTCAGCCTGCAGGACCTCACCGAACGCGACCCGAAGGCCGCCCGCGACTCCTTCGATGCCTTCAAGGTGCTCGCCGCCAAGTATCCGGAAAGCAAATACACGCCGGACGCCACGGCGCGCATGAAGTATCTGGTCAATGCGCTGGCCTCGCACGAGGTGCATGTCGCCCGCTACTACATGAAGCGCGGCGCCTACGTCGCCGCGGTCAATCGCGCGCAAACCGCCGTCAAGACCTACGCCGACGCGCCGGCCAATGAAGAAGCCCTGTTCATCATGGTCAAGGCCTACGACCTGCTCGGCATGAATGACCTGCGCGACGATACCGAACGCGTGATGCGCAAGAACTTCCCCAGCAGCGAATACTACGTGCGCGGACTGAACCGCACCGAGCCGTGGTGGAAGCTCTGGTAAAGCGGACTACACCGATGCCTGCAGACATCCGCTCCGCCGACCTTTGCATCGGCATCGTCGGCACCGGCGCGATGGGCCGGGGAATCGCCCAGATCGCTGCCCAGGCCGGCATCCGCGTGCAAATGTTCGACGCTTTGCATGGTGCCGCGGCAAACGCGCGCGAAGCCGTGATCGGCACGCTGGCCAAGCTTGCCGAAAAGGGCAAGATTTCGCCGGATGCGCTTGCCTCTGCCAGTGCCAAGCTGGAGGTTGTCACCCGCCTCGACGACCTTGCCGCGGCCAAGGTGATCATCGAAGCCATCGTTGAAAACCTCGACGTAAAAAAGGCCCTGTTCCAGCAACTGGAGGACATCATCGGCGCGGACTGCATTCTGGCGACGAATACCTCCTCGCTTTCCGTGACCTCGATTGCCGCCACCTGCAAGCGGCCCGAACGCGTCGGCGGCTTTCACTTCTTCAATCCGGTGCCGCTGATGAAGATCGTCGAGGTCATCGACGGCCTGCTCACCGCACCCTGGGTATCCGAAGCCCTGCTGGCTCTAGGTCAACGCATGGGGCACACGGCAGTCGCTGCCCGCGACACACCCGGCTTCATTGTCAACCATGCCGGGCGCGGCTTCGTCACCGAGGCATTGCGCGTACTGGGTGAAGGCATTGCCGATTTCCGTGACGTGGATCGCATCATGCGCGAAGCCGCTGGCTTCCGCATGGGGCCATTCGAGCTGCTCGACCTCACCGGTCTGGACGTTTCGCACCCGGTGATGGAGTCGATCTACAACCAGTACTATCAGGAGCCGCGCTACCGGCCCTCGCCGCTCGCCGCGCAACGGCTGGCAGGCGGCGTTCTCGGGCGCAAGACCGGTCGCGGGTTTTATGACTACGGCAAAGACGCGGTCGCGCCATCCGAAGCGGCGGCGCCCACCACGCTTCCCGCCAGCGTCTGGGTCAGCCAGACCCATCCGGAATGGGCCGATGTACTGCGTGACATCGCCGCAGCCGCCGGCATCGCGGTGGAAACCGACTACCTGCCGAGCGACAATGCACTTTGCATCGTCACGCCGCTGGGCGGCGACACCACCACCTCCTGTGTCGAACAGGGCCTCGACCCGCTGCGCACCGTGGCCATCGATTGCCTGTTTGGCCTCCAGACCGGCAAGGGTACGCGCCGCACGCTGATGACCACGCCCTTGACCACTCCGGCGATGCGCGATGCGGCGCACGCCATGTTCGCCGCTGATGGCAGCGCGGTCAGCGTGATCCGCGACAGCACCGGCTTCGTCGCCCAGCGCATCCTTGCCTGCATCGTCAACATCGGCTGCGACATCGCCCAGCAACGCGTCGCCCGCGCCGCCGACATCGACCGTGCGGTAACCCTCGGCCTCGGCTATCCCAAGGGTCCCCTGGCCTTTGGTGACGCGCTGGGAGCGCGGAACATTTTGCATGTGCTGGAAACCATGCTGGATTGCTCTGGCGATCCGCGCTACCGCCCCAGCCCCTGGCTGCGTCGTCGTGCCCTGCTCGGCGTGTCCCTGCTGACTGACGAGTCCTGAGGCGCGGTGCCGTCGGCGCCTGGGGGGGCGATCAGGCGCCCGGCGGCCGCCCGGACGCGCCTGGCATGTACTGCGATAGCTTCATGTCGTGGTGCAGGACATGCTCCACGATCCACGCGCGGATCAAGCCAAGTGCTTCTCCGCGCGAAAATATCCTGCCGTTCATCAGTTCCAGGTTGAGGCGGGCATACTGATCGAGGATGTCGGTATGCGCCCGGATATGCTCCAGCACGATCTCCGCAGGCATGGCGCATTCACGGAGAATCGCTTCCTCGCTGTCGAAATGGGCATTAATCTGCCGCCCCAGGCGACTGAGGATTTCGGAGAACGCCTCTGTCCCGGGATGTGCATCAGGATTGGCGTTGAGGCGATCAAGCTGTGCGACCAGGGCCACATGCTCACGATCAATTGACGGCACTCCGACCCGAAGCGCAAATTCGGTCGCGGGATGCCGGGGCACTGCTCTGCGTTCCAAGATTGGGCTTTCGAGGGGGGAGGGAAACCACACGCGACTCCGCCATTCTATACCCCAACTGTGTAAAGGGACTATCCCCGGCGTTGGCGCCTTGCCTCGAACAGGCAGATCCCCGCCGAGACCGAGACATTGAGGCTCTCGACGCTGCCCAGCATGGGAATCCTGGCCAGTTCGTCGCAGGTCTCACGGGTCAGGCGGCGCATGCCGTCGCCCTCGGCACCGAGCACCCAGGCGCTGGGAACCTTCTGGTCGATGGCATACAGCTCCTTCTCCGCCGCGCCATCGGCGCCGATCACCCAAATGCCGCTTTCCTGCATTTCGCGCAGTGAGCGCGCCAGGTTGGTGACGACGATGTAGGGCACCGTGTCGGCAGCGCCGCTGGCGACCTTGATCGCCGTGGCGTTGAGGCCGCAGGCTCTATCCTTGGGCGCGATCACGGCATGCGCGCCGGCGGCGTCCGCCACCCGCAGGCAGGCGCCGAGATTGTGCGGAGCGGTAACACCGTCCAGCACCAGCAGCAAGGCCGGTTCGGTCAGCCCCTCCAGCACGTCGTCCAGCGTCAGGTGCCTGGCCTGGGCGGCCACCTTGGCCACCACGCCCTGGTGCTGGCCACCGCCCGCCATGCCGTCGAGACGCTTGGCATCGGCGGTGATGACGCGCACGCCGCGCAGCTCGGCCTGCTTCAACAGTTCGCGCATGCGGCCGTCCTGCCGCCCTTCGGCGACGGTGATTTCCTGAATGTCATCTGCGGCGTGACGCAGCTTGGCGGTGACGGCATGGAAGCCGTGAATCAATCGGGTTTCAGACAAGAGATTTCCTTTCTGGCCGTCGCTTACCCCCTGCGTCAGGTGGGAGGCAGCAAAGCTGCCGAACCGATGTCACCCCTTTCCTCGGGAAAGGGGCCTGGGGAATGGCTGTCATTTTATTGCGTTCGCGGCGACGCCATCGGCGGCGCCGCGCACGCGCACCTCGCGCTGCGGATAGGGTATTTCGACGCCGGCTTCGCGGAACGCATGCCAGATCGCCAGGTTGATGTCGGAGCGCAGCGCCGCGAAGCCCTTTTCCGGGTCGGCCACCCAGAAGGCCACTTCGAGGTTGATGCCGGAATCGGCAAAGCCCACCAGCAAGCCGGTCGGCGCCGGGCTGGTCAATACGCGCGGCTGCGCCGCGGCGGCGGCCACCATGATCGCCATGGCTTTCTCCAGGTCGCTTTGGTACGCGATTTGCACCGGCAGCGCCTGGCGCACCTGGGGATTGCTATAGGACTCGTTCCTCACCACGGACCCGACCAGCAGTTCATTGGGCACCAGGGACTCGACACCTGTGACGTCCTTCAGCACCGTGTAGCGAGTGGTGATTCTGGTTACCTCGCCGCGATCGTTGCCGACCGAAATCACGTTGCCAAGCCGGATCGAATTGTCGAGCAGGATGATGAAACCGGAAACATAGTTGCTGGCGATCTTCTGCAGGCCAAAGCCGAGGCCAACCCCGACCGCACCGCCAAACACCGACAGCGTGGTGAGGTCGATGCCGACCATGGGCAGGCCGATCAGAATGCCCACCAGGACCAGCACGGCCTTTGACAACCGCGCCAGCACGGCCCGCAGGTTACCGTCCAGCCCCTCCGCCGCATTCAGCCGCGCCTCGATCATGCCGGCCAGCCAGAGCGCGCCGAGTACCGTGACCAGCAGCGCAACCAATCCCTGCAACATATGCCAGAGCGTCAGCTTCTGCTTGCCGGCGGTAAAGGATACGGCCTCCAGCGCCGCGATCAGGTCGGGCAGCAGGCCGGAAATGTAGAGCGCGACGATGCCCCACACCAGCAGCGAAAACATGCGCTCGAACTGCGCCAGCCAGGTGGCGCCGAGGAAGCTGTAGCGCAACACGTAGAACACCAGCCGGATGATGGCCAGGGAGGCCAGCAGCGGCATCGCCAGCGAAAACAAGTTGACGTGGATATGGGTATGGGCAAGGCTGCGCGCGAGCCAGACCAGCAGCAGCGCCAGCACCGGAAAGGCAATGCGTTTCAGCCAGCCCTGACCGATCTCCCAACGGCCGGCGGCGGGCAACGGCCGTCCGCGCAGCAGGCGTTCGCCAAGCTTGGCCAGCAGCAGACAGCCGGCCAGGGCGGCGAGTTGCCAGACCAGGTCCGGTTGCCGCAAATCGGACAGTACGGCATGCCAGACGCTGGCGAAGTCATTGCTGTTCATTCGTTGCTCCCTGGTATTTCTGCGCCTCGGCGCGATGACGTCGCCAGTTGTCGAGGTAGCGCCGCGTCAGCGTCGGGTTGGCTTGCAGGATCAACAGGTTCTCGGCATTGCGCGCCTGCGCCGACCAGGTGAAATTGTAGCTGCCGGTAATGACGGTGCCGCGCTCGTCCTCGGCGTCGATCAGGATTACCTTGTTGTGGGCCGAGGTATAGCGCGTTTCGAGCCACACCGGAATGCCGGCGGCGGCCAGTTTCGGCAGCAGCGAATTCTCGCCCTTGTTCAGCATCTCGCGATCCGCCAGCACCTTGACCTTGACCCCGCGCAGGTGGGCATCCTGCAAGCCTTTGGCGATGGAGCGACTGGTGAGCAGAAAGGCCTGCACGTGAATGCTGTGCTTTGCCTGGCCCAGGTTGCGGATGATGGCACCCTCGGCATCGTCCCACGGCGAGAACAATACCTCGACCGTACCCGTCGCCGGTATCGCCGCAGCGCCAGCGCCGACTGTTGCACAGGCGCATAGCAGAGCGACCAGCAGCCGTCTCACTTGGCCCGTTCCAACACGGCCGCATAGAAACCGTCGGTGCCGTGGGTTTGCGGGGCGAGGCTCATGTCCTCGCCGCATTCGATGGCAATGCCCTGCCCGGCAAGGATCTCGCGCGCCGACAGCCGGCGGAATTCGGGATGCGCCGCGAGGAAAGCATCGACGATGCCCTCGTTCTCTTCGACCAGGATGCTGCAGGTCGCATACACCAGGCGACCGCCCGGGCGCACCAGACGGGCCGCCGCCGCGAGGCTGGCGGCCTGCTTGACCGTCAGCTCGGAAACGCTTTGCGGCGACTGGCGCCACTTCAAGTCGGGGTTGCGACGCAAGGTGCCCAGGCCCGAACAGGGCGCGTCCACCAGCACCCGATCGGCCTTGCCGGCCAGGCGCTTGACCCGGATGTCGTTTTCGCTGACGATGCAGATGGGATGAACGTTGGACAAGCCAGCGCGCGCCGCGCGCGGCTTGAGCTTGGCCAGGCGCTTGTCGGAGACATCAAGCGCATACAGCCGCCCGGTCGAGCGCATCAGGGCGCCCAGGGCCAGGGTCTTGCCGCCCGCCCCGGCGCAAAAATCCACCACCATCTCGCCGCGTCGCGGCGCCAGCAGGTAGCTCAGGAGCTGCGAACCCTCGTCCTGCACTTCGAAGCTGCCATCGAGAAAGGCCGGGTGCTTCTGCAATGCCGGCTTGCCCTTCAGCCGCAGGCCCAGCGGCGCATACCGGCAAGCTTCGGCAACGATGCCGTCGGCGGCCAGCCGCGCAATCACCGCCGTCCGCTCCGCCTTGACCGCATTGACGCGCAGATCAAGCGGCGCCGGCGAATTCAGGGACCGCGCCAGCACCTGCAGCGCCTCGGGCGTGATCCGTTGCAGCAGGCGCTCGACCAGCCAGTCGGGCAGATCGGCCTGCTCGGCCGGCGTCATTTCAGGATCTTCGCCACGCCGGATCGCCTCCAGCCATTCCCGTTCGCCTTCCAGCAGCGCCGGATCCAGCTGGCGTTGCGACATGCCGCGCACGCGTGCCAGCGACAACAGCACCAGCTGGCGCGGGCTGGGCCGGCGGCCGCTGGCGCCGGCCAGACGCTCCAGCAAGCGTTTGCGACGCAGCACCGCATACGCCGTCTCGGCAATGAAGGCGCGATCACGCGCACCGCTGCGATGGGCGCGAAAGAAGCCGGACAGCGCGGCATCCGCCGGCTGGTTGAATTCGAGCAACAACGCGGTTGCCGCCACGGCGGCATTCAGCAGCTCGGCCGAAACGCCGGCGGCCTCGCTGCCGGGGGCCGGCGCTGGCGCCGTACGTTGCGCCGGATTCCGCCGCGCAGGGTCGTGCTGGTCGCGCCGCACAGGGGCCTTGCGCCTGTCCTGCGCGCTCACGGCGCCACCGCCATCATCCCGTTCCATTTCATGCATGGTTTCATTGCTTTTCCTCGGTGCCGGCTTCAACGGCGATCTGGTCGAAAAGTTCGCCCTTGCGGTCGATGAAGCGGATCTTCAGCGGCATGCCGCGCGCTGTGGCACCCTCGCCAGACGCCATCCATATCTCGATGGTGTCACCGCCGCCAAGGGCGCGCAGATGGATGGTGCGGCGCTCCCCGCCAGGCAGCGGCAACAGCTTCTCCCCCAGCACCTCGAAGCGGTAGGTCTCGAGCTTGCGCCCGGTGGCGATGGGTATCTCCACCACACCCTGGGTCGGCGCGAGCAGCACCAGTTGGAAATACAGGGAGAGCAGGTCCTGCGTCCCGTTGACAATGGACTCGCGGCGGCCGGCATAGGTGACGAAACGGCCCAGCCAGTCGAAGTTCGCGACATCGACGCCGCCCACCCGTTCCTGGCGGAACAGGGTCGGACGCAGGCCGTCGTCGGTAACTTCCCCTTCGCTGCTCGCCAGGGCCTGCACGGGCCGGAACACGGCGGCAAGTCCCGTGGTTTCGATCAGGTTCTTCAGCCGGTAACGGAAGCCGTCATGCTCCCAGGTGTAGATCGACTGGCCGATGGCGAAGCCACCATCGCCGCGGGTCACCGTGAAACGCGCGCGCCCGCGCCCCGGCAGCGCCGTCCTCGCCGGCTGCGACTTGGTCGCTTCGACCAACGGCGCGGGCGCCGGGGCGGGTTCCGGCGGAGGCGCGGGAGGCATGGCAGCCGGCTCGGGAGACGGTGCCGGCGCGACTTCGTGTGCGGCCGCCGGGTTCGCGGCGGCAATGCGCGGCTTGGCCACCGGTGCCTTCTGCACTGTCTTTGCCGGCGGTGCCTCGTTGCGCGGCGACGGCGGCGCAATGACGGCATCGATCTTGGTCACCGGCGGATCCGGCTCTTGGCTTAGCGGCAGGCCCCAGCCCGGACCGAGCAGTGCCGCGGCATGCAGCCCGAGGGACGCAACGAGGGCAAAGATCAGCGGCATGGGGTCCGGCTCAGTCCGGCGCCGGCACGTGCAGCGCGCCCGCGGCGGGCGCTTCACCGTCGAGCACGGCGCGTCCGTCGGCCAGGCGCAACCGGTCTTCGAGGTACCAGCGCGCCACGCGCGGATACAGTAGGTGCTCCTCGACCAGTACCCGTGCCGCCAATGCCGCCTCGTCGTCGCCCGACTGCACCGGCACGGCAGCCTGGGCGATGATCGGCCCGCCGTCGAGCGCCGGGGTGACGAAATGCACCGTGCAGCCATGCAGCCGAACGCCGGCAGCCAGTGCCTGAGCGTGGGTCTTGACCCCGGGAAACAGGGGCAGCAGCGAGGGATGGATGTTCAGCAGGCGGCCCTCGTAGCGGCGCACGAAGCCGTCGGTGAGGATGCGCATGACACCGGCGAGCAGCACCAGGTCGGGCACATGACGATCGATCTCGGCCGCCAGTGCGGCATCAAAATCCTCGCGACTGGCAAACTGCTTGTGGTCAATGGCGACTGCCGGGATGCCGCGTGCCGCCGCGCTGGCGAGACCGGCGGCATCGGGCTTGTTGCTGATGACGGCGACACATTCGCCGGGCAGGCTGGCGTCGAGCAGCGATTCCATGTTGCTGCCGCGTCCGGAGATGAGGATCACATAGCGTTTCATCGCAGCGAGGGCACGGGCAGGAAAACGGCGGTGGCAACACTCTGCGCAACACGGGCGATGGTGCGGTGTCCCTTGTCGGCCAACAGTGCCGCAAGCAGGTCGAGATTGCCGATCATCTTGCCGAACTCGCGCTCGAAGCTCAGGTTGGCCGGCTGTCCGGCCTGCGCCGGTTCGTTGCTCGCCAGCAGCAGGGTGCCGCCCGCATCGCGCGCATTGGCCAGCTTCCAGGCGGCAATTTCAAGGTTGCGCGCACTGTTGTGGATCTTTTGCGGATCAAGCTCGTCGGGCAGGTAGAACTCGGTCTTTTCCTCGAAGGCGGAATTCAACATGCCGCCCAAGCCGCCGATGAACGCAGCGACACGGTCACCCGTGAAATCGGCGGTAAGAGCAAGCAGGATCGCATCGGTGCCGCGTCGGCCTGCGGCATCCACCGGACGCCAGCCGGTACGCGGATCAAGCAGGCGATCGAGCGCCGCCTCGACGCTGGCGTGGCCGCCTTTCTTCCACTCGCGCGGATTGCGCCGGTAGAGCTTTTCGGCCAGCAGGCGCACGCTGGCGAAGATCTCGCGGCGATGCAGGTCGGCAACGCGATCGATGTCGGCCTTGCCGATCTGCTTGGGATCGAAGCTGGCCACCGAGTTGCCGAGTTTGTCCATGCTGCCGCCCGTGCGCTCACCGGTCTGTGCACAGGCGCCGAGCAGCAGGGACAGGCAGGCCGCCGCCGCGCCGCGTGCGCTCAGGATGCCTTGGGCGAAAGGCGATGCCGCAGCCATGCCAGGAACAGCGGCATCAGCGAAAGCCCGATGGTGCCGAAGACGATCAGGGAAAGGTTGGACTTGACCCAGGGGATGTTGCCGAACCAGTAGCCGGCGAGACACAGCGAGAACACCCAAAGAAAGGCACCGGCGAGGTCGAAGGCAAAGTAACGCGGATAGCTCATGTTGCCAACCCCGGCGACGAAAGGCGCGAAGGTGCGCACGAAGGGCATGAAGCGCGCCACCAGCATGGTCTTGCCGCCGTGCTGCTCATAGTAGGCGTGGGTCAGGTCGAAGGCCTTGCGGTTGAAATAGCGCGAGGTTTCGCCCCAGGCAAGGATGCGCTTGCCGGCCCAGCGCCCGATCCAGTAATTGGTGTTGTCGCCGAGGATGGCGGCCGCAAGCAGCACCGCGATGACGATGTTGATGTCGAAGCTGCCGCCGCTGGTGGCGGCCAGCGCCCCGGCGACGAAAAGCAGCGAATCGCCGGGCAGGAAGGGCGTCACGACGAGGCCGGTTTCGCAGAAGACGATGGCGAACAGGATCACGTAAATCCAGGTGCCGTATTGCGCCAGCAACATGGCCAGATACTTGTCCACGTGCAGGATGATGTCGATGAATTGGGCGAGAAGTTCCACAGGGCAGCGATGTCGAGAGAAAGCGCGATTTTACCGGAAGCTATATGTCCCCGAACCGATGGTACGGGGACGGTATCCCGGCGATAATCCGAACTCCATGGGAATCATCAAGCCGCT
>SXGU01365257.1_pt1 | contig 10605 bp, 24 predicted proteins | sample 3174531 | NCBI WGS metagenome assembly SXGU01 (sample SAMN11356863, study PRJNA531348) | freshwater metagenome | isolation source: freshwater sample F1-140 | place: China: Fuxian Lake, Yuxi | collected 2017-12-25 | reverse complement strand
CTTCAGGCGGTTCAAGTTCTCCTGGAACTGCTGAGATTGCGTCTGGTGGTGGGGGTAGTGGGCTAACAAATGCAGGGGCAGCAGCTACAGGGTCAGGAGCAAGTGCTACTGCTGGGGCTGGAGGGGGTGGTACAGCATCATCTATATCAGGTTCTTCAGTTACTTACGCTGGTGGTGGTGGTGGTGAAAGTTACTATAACAATCCAAATAGCAATGGTGGCGCAGGTGGTGGGGGTCGAGGAGCTTATGGGATTGGCGTTGTACAAGCAGTTTCTGGGACAGTTAATACTGGAGGCGGTGGCGGTGCAGCTAGCCATACTGCTACAAATGTGGGGGGTTCTGGTGGTTCAGGTATTGTTATCATTCGCTACGCTGACACATACCCAGCCGCTACATCTACCACAGGCTCACCTACAATAACCGTTGCTGGTGGCTACCGTGTCTATAAATGGACAGGTTCAGGTTCAATTACATTCTAAGGATTTACAATGGCTTATTTCGCACGATTAGATGAAAACGATGTAGTGGTAGATGTCCACGCATTAAACAACATTGAGATGCTAACCGCTGACGGGGTGGAGTCCGAAGCCCTTGGCCGGGCTTTCTTTGTCCGTTGGTCAGGTGGCTATTCTAAGTGGGTTCAAACATCCTATAACGCTTCTATACGTAAGAATTACGCAGGCATTGGCTACACGTATGACAGGGTGCGGGATGCGTTTATAGCACCTAAACCATTCCCTAGCTGGGCATTGGTTGAAGAAACATGCCAATGGCAAGCGCCTAGCCCTATGCCGGCAGATGGTAAGGCATACGTGTGGGACGAGGCTATAACTAGCTGGGTATAGATCATGAACGTAAAAGCATTAATGGCTGGCGGGCTGATCGGGTACAGCGCTTATTTACTGGCGCAAAAGAACAAAGGCGAAACCATAGATTTAACCGGCAGCGATAGCGGCAAGGGCAGTTTTTTAAGCAATGCCGCGACACAGGCCACGGATTTTATAGAAAGTTTAAGCATGGGATTATTAAGCATAGGCAACATGAACCGAGCCAAACCGGAAATGTTAAGCATTCCGAACGTGCGCGCCATGCTGGCCGTTATCAGAAAAGGCGAGGGAACGAGCGATGCGAACGGCTACCGGCGCATTTTTGGTGGCCAATTGTTTAATGGCTTCGCGGATCACCCGCGCGTGACCGTCAACAAAAACGGTTACAAGAGCAGCGCTGCCGGGGCGTATCAGTTTTTAATCAGCTCATGGGATGAAACAAAGCGCGTCATGGGCTTAAAAGACTTTACGCCAGCCACACAGGATTTAGCCGCACTCGGTCGCATTGCCGCGCGTGGTGCGCTGGATGACGTCATCGCAGGGCGCTTTTTAACGGCCATTAAGAAACTAGGCAAAGAATGGGCAAGTTTGCCATACAGCCCTTACGGTCAGCCCACGCAGACCATACAGGGCGCACAAAGCATTTATTTAGCCAATAACGGCACCATTGCCACAGCATAGGGGAAAACATGGAAACCAACGATTTATTGTTAATAGGCGGCGCTGGCATTGCTATTTATTTATACATGAACCGCGACACATCGAACACGGTTAAAAATTTAGGCGCAGCGATTAATGGCATTAGCGAGATTTTTACCGGTGCGAAATCCGGGCAGCCCGGCTATGGCTGGCGCTATTTTTCAGATGGGGGCGCCATTGGCCCGGATGGTAAATACTATTTGAATGGCCAGTACATTTATGGCTAGTTTTAAACTTGCTGGCGAAAGCCAAGCCATGCTAATTAAATACGCGGTGGGTGCAGCACTGGCTTATTTTGCTTACACCCAAGTAAAAAAGGGCGTGGCCAACACCATTGATTTAGTCGGCAACCTGGACTTAAACCCGTTCGATGCGAACGGCTGGCTAGGTTTAACCGTTCCTAGCAATGTAGTGCAGGCATCCGGCAGCGATGTGAGTCATAAAGCGGCGTTGGCAAAGATAGGTGCCGACATAAACAAATACCACGTTTGGTGGCCGGATCCGCTGGGGCTTTCAAAAATGCCCACTGGCACGCTGCAGGTGAAATGGGGCGGCAATAAGATCACCTATTACGCACCCAACACCGGGTTAGATGTTTTTATTATTAATTAAGGGGGGTTGATTATGTTAGCGAGATTAAAAGAACCAAGCACATGGGCAGGCTTTGCCGTGTTGTTGAGTGTATTTGGCATACAAATTACGCCGGAAGTACTGGCGCCAGCCATACAAGGCGCAACCGGCATTGCTGGCCTTGCTGCCGTATTAATGAGCGAGAAAAAGTAATGCCGGAATGGGTTTTATTTTTGATTGGTCAAGCGTTCACGGCCGGATCGGTATACGGCGCTATTAGGGGCGACATTAAAAGCGCCTATATCAAAGCCACCGCCGCGCACGAAAGCGCCAGCGAGGCGCACCAGCGCATTGATGCGCTAATGCTTAAGGGGTAAATGATGAAACGTAAATCCAAAAAACAGCCACGCTCAAAACGCACCGGCAGATTTATCAGGAAGTAAAAACAAAGCCCGCAAGCGCGGCAAACGCTTAACGGGCTTCTATCAACCACTTAACTCAGGCTTAAGCAGTGACTATGAAAAAGCATAACAGAATGCACATAATTTACAATAAAGAAGATGGCTTTAAATTAGACATACCCTATAGCGCATGGCTAGTTTTTTGCATTGGGTCATCAATACTGGTGACATCAATTAGATGGTGGTAGAATCCGCGATAATAACTTCGTGGAGTTTACAACATGACTACATTGGCACTTACAAAAACCAGTCAGTTTTTAATGGATCAAGCCATTAAAATCACGGGCCAAAGCCCAAACGTCATAACTAAAAAGGCGCTTGAAATTTACGTCAATGAATTGGTGGATTATCAAGACGTAAAAGCTAGAAAGTCAGAAAGAAGCGTTTCATGGGAAAAGGTAAAAAAAGACCTTGGCTTATAGTGTAAAGTTTAAAACAAGCGCATTTAAAGAATTTGCGGCGTTAGAAGTGATAAAAGCCGCCCACCGAAGAAAGGTTTATTAAACAAACGCGCTAAGGCGCGTTTTTTATTGCCGGTTGATAGGGTGGTATAGGCCACGCCATTTAAAACAGCCTAATAACGAGCAGTAATAGCGCTTAAGTAATCAAAATAGCTTTCTAGCGTCATATATTCAACTTTTACGCTTTTCACCTTACCGACCACATCCCAATTTTTTATATACCAATCGAAACGCGGTGAGCTTCTATCCATTTTCGGTACTTTTTGCATCCACAGGTCAACCTCGCTAATCGTGACGGAAGTTTCACCAAATAGATCAAAAGCAAAAGGAACGGGGTAGTTAAATGAATTTTCTTTAGACTTTGTTTTCATATATCAGCCTTTTTTATATTCTTTTTAGTTATTAAAAAGTAATAAAAAAGCCCTCAAATTACGAGGGCTTTTTTTAGGCTGCGCATAATAGCTGATTGATGAGATTTTGAAAGGGGTTGTAGAGGTGTCTTTTTGACCTTCGTTTCGTATAATGTATATTTAGATTTGAATTATGTGAAGTCTTTGGCGTGGCGCCAGCACTGGCGCTTGCGTCAGTAGGCACGCTTAACATAACACCAACAACCAACGCCGCAGCCATGCCGCCCAAGCTTTCAAAAAGGGCAGTCCAAGCAGTTTTTTCTTCAGTAGTTTTGGCGCGTTCAGCATGTATGGCCGTCAGCACAATACCAGCATCAATATCCAGTATCCGCGCCACTTTCAGGCACACCTCATCATCTAAAATAGATTTATTGTTTCGATATTTGCTTATAGCAGCTCTAGTTAGTCCTAGTTTTTGAGCTAAAACATAGTCGGAAACCGCGCCAGTATTAGCTTTCACGGCATTTAAAAAATCGTTTGTGGTTCTCATGATGGGCATCACTCCTCATTAATGTGCGTCAATGATAAGTTGACGTTAAAGATATTGCAACATTCAACAGGGCGTTGACATGTATCAGACATGTTGACTATTATTTGGTTCGTGGGTTGCGTGTTCCTCTTTTTATTACAATTGGGCATCAAAAAACGTGCATCCCACATTTTCTTAACTTCGTGGAGTTTTCAAAATGACCAGATACATGAGAAGCCGTTATATGAGCATGTACACATCGCCGAAATTTATACCGAACAAGGTAGATAAACCGATTTTTTATAAAAAGTGCCTTAATGCATATAGAGGCGCTTTTTTTGGCCTCGCTGTAATTGCCACGATGGTTGCAGCGGGGTTTTTTTATTATGGTTGATATCAAGACTGGCGACAATGAGATCGCAAGGCTTATGAGCGGCCTAAAATCCATTGACAATAATTTAGCCAGACTAAACAAAGCCGGCATGTTTGAAAAAGCACAGATCGCAGAGGCCGCCATTAAAGACACACGCATTTTGATGGGTCATATGGTGTTAACCATGCACATGATTAAAAACGATCTGCACCGGCTTAACGGCACGCAAGGCTGATCATGTACATACGACTGGATGATGCAGAGTTAGACGGCTTGCGCGGCCTAGACCATAGTTTATGGGTGCTTTATATGCACCTTAAGCAATTCATGGATTATGAAACCGGCATTGTGGGTTATGCGCGGCGCATTAGTTATCAGTCTATCAGCGAGGCGCTATACATTGAACCGCGGCAGGGCGCGAAAGGCGGCAGCCCACATAGAAGCAGCATAAGACGCATGTTAGATCAGCTGCTTAAGAATGGCATTATCAGAAAAGGCCGTAAAGATACGCTCGTTTTTAAGCTGCATTTGGCCGACATAAATAACCACGTTCAAAATAAAGCCGACATAAACACGACACCCCAAGCCGACAGGCTTAAATCTAATGCTGGCGTTGGTTTCAAGCAAAAAGCCGACATACCCAAAACAGCAAAAGCCGACACACCTCACTTATCACTTAATACTATTAATAAATCACCGTCTACTAAGATATTAAATACTGTAGAGGCAGGAAACGCAAAAACGGACGTAGACGGAGAAAATTTACATTTTCATAAAAGCCTACATGCAGACGTCACCGAAGCCATGAAAAAAATGCTTACCGGTTTTCAGCATGACCAGCAGCAGGAATTGTTAGACGAGCTGGCATGGTATATCAGCAAAAAGAAAATTAGCGCCACGCCTACCGGCCTATTGGCCGCCATGGTGAAGCAAGCCAAAAACGGCGCATTCATTGCGGCCAATGCGTATGCCGTTAAAAAACAGCGCGAAGCACCGGCGCCGGCAGCAGAACCACCACGGCAGGAATTAAGCGCAGAGCAAAAAGCCGCCAACAAAGAAAAAGGCAGGGCAGCGATGGGCAACGTAAGGCAGTTATTTAACCAAAAGGGGGCAGCAGCATGAAATACAGAACACACCAAGCGTTATTGATCGTTAACGGCAGGTTTAAAGATTTGGCTTGCACCGTCATTGATTGCGATGACGCGGTAAAAAAAGTGGCCGTCAACATTAGCGGCGTGAAGCAAAACAAGCCGATTAGTGAAAACGCCATTTTAAATTTTAATCAGGTGCGCGCACTATGAGCAAAATAAATATTGGCAAAATGCCGTGCGAAACGTGCGGCAACCACGTGACCGTTAAACAAAATGAAAACGGCACATTGAGTTACCGCTGCGATGAATGCGATGCGGCGCCGTATGCCAAAACCGGCACATTGCAAAACGAACACTGGCGCAGCAAACTCGTTGGATTATCAAAACCGGACGAAGTAGACGGCGCTGAAAACGATTTAAAACAGCCCGCCAATACAGTGCCACCACCGGTTAAAACTAAATCGGTCGGCATTTTTGGGGAGCTGTAATCATGCAAACAGACGCAGATCAGTTTGACCATTTGCAAGCCGAAGCGCAGCGTATTGACGCCGAGGCGCAAGCACAAAACCAACCGCAGCAGCCCGAAGCGCAGCCTAGCATCAATGACGCATTTAAGCCGGTGATTGCTGGCGGCCTTGCATCGGTGGTGATGTTTGCCGATAAATTGCTGCCGTTCACGTCAAAAATATTTGATGCAGCTGCGATTGACGCCATTGCGGATAGCGTGATCAAGGTGGCTGACGTTGAGCAGGTGGATTTAAAAAACCTGATCGGCGATCCAAACAGCAGAATAGGCGCATGGGTACAGCTAGGCTTTGCCGTGGGCTTGCCAAGTTTCACGCTGTACATGGCCGCGGTTGAATACAACAAGGCCAAGCCCGCCGCCGAAAAAGAGGTTAAGGGCGTTGTGGTGCCGGCCGATGCAGGCGCCAGCCATGACGATTTAAAACAAGGCTTTCATGCATAATGGGCGTCACCAATAAAGCAAACATTGTGGCCGTCATGGGCGGCAGCGGCAGCGGTAAAAGTACCTTTATCAAACGTGAAATTGAGCGATTGAAGCCAAAACGGTTGATGGTTTTTGACGTAATGCACGAATACAGCGACAAAGGCCAGCCAATAAAATTATGCAGCGAGCTGGCGCAAATGGCCAAAGCCAAGCAATTTAGACTGGTTTTTCAGCCAAGCAGCCAAAACATGCAACAGCAGTTTAATTTTTTCTGCAAGTTGGCGTTTGAAATTGGCAATTGCTTAATCGTGGTTGAAGAATTAAACCGCGTCACCGAGGCCACCAAAGCGCCGCCAAACTGGCAGGACTGCACCAGTCGCGGCCGCCATAAAGGCTTGATGATATACGGCGCAAGCCAACGGCCGGCGGGCGTGGACAAGGACTTTTTCAGTAACGCCACCAAGATACGGACAGGCCGCTTAAACTTTGCCGCCGACATAAAAACCTTGGCCAATGTGCTGCAAGTGGCCAGCAATGAAATTGAACAATTGAAGCCGCTGGAATTCATCGAACGCGACATGAATACCGGCGAAAAGCAAAAAGGCGCGATTAAATTTTAATTATTTTGGGTATTTTTCGGCTTTTTTGCATTTATTTTGCTTAAAAAATAGGCAGTTTTAAATTTACATATGTGAGGTATCCATTGGAGGGGTCGTTTGACACCCTCTTTTTTTTTGGAAAAACTGCAATCTGCTTAAGAGTTTTATTTTTAATTTTTTTAAAGGACATTGAAAAATGAACATTGATTTTAAAAAGCTGGCAATTGCTGGCGGCCTTTTATACGTGGCTTACAAGTTTGCACCCAATCAAATTATCAAAGGCGGCGTGTTGAGCGTTGCAGCGGTATTGGTGGCAAAACAAGTGCCTTACGTTAACGAATACATTGCTTAAGGGGTAGAACATGAGCGTAGGTAAATTACAGCGTTACGGCTTGCCGTTCGCAAACGTGGTTGCAACGGGTACAGCAACAAACAACGTGACACCTGGTCGCACCCTGGAAATGTTGCAGCTTAAATTGGGCGGCACGTTCACCAAGGCCATGATTACCTTGTTTAAACTTAAAGCCAATGGCCGCACTTTGATTGAAGCCACCGGCACCGAGTTAGACAAGATTAACGCCTACCGTGGCATTGCCACGAACGCGGCGTTTTTAGACGTGCCATTTTTTGATGAACAAATGTTTTCGCAGCTAGATCGCGCGGTGACAGCGTTTGACACATCCGTTGGCGTGGCCAATATCACGACAGAAGTTACGATCGCCGGCGCTACTGCACCGACATTGACGCCAATCGTGGTTGAATCCGCCAGCCAAAAAGACCAAACCGGACAAGCAGCACCTTATGCCGGCTTAGTTGGCAAAGTGTTGCGCTATCCGTTCAGCATTGCCAACGGCGGCACATTGCCAATTACCGTGCCATTTGGCGCGCAATCTGGCGCATTGATCAAACGCTTGCACGTATTCCACGGCGGCAACATGACAGGCGCAACCGTGAAACAGGACGGCATGGTCGTGCATGAAAGCCAAACTGCTGAAAACGCAAACATGCAAGTACGATCAGGCCGCACGCCACAATCCAACGTTTACACGATTGATTTTGTGACCGATGGCAATATCCGCAATGCACTGGATACCCGCGATGCTAAATCATTGGAATGGTTGCTGTCTTTTTCAGCGGCAGACAATGGCACGGTGTTGGTCGAGTATTTGGACTCTTTGGGCAATCTGTAATTTTTAACTAATCCAAAGGGGCATGACATGGATTCAACATGGTTGCAGGACTTATTAAGAACCGGCGGGGACGTTTATTCACAGGTGCGCATTGCGGATGCGCTAAGGCATCAACAATTGTCGGCAAATGGCATGGCGTACACCAATGGCGCGTTTGGTACGCCAACCGCGCCAATGGCTAACGGCAGCTTGCTGATGCTATTGGGCGGTGCCGCTTTATTAATCTTATTTTTGAAAGATTAATACATGGATCCGTGGACGTTTGGCGGCTCGTTGTTTGGGGGCGGTTTGGGCGGTGACGCCACCGCCGCGCCCAGTGCAGCAGACTCGGTTTTTAGCACCAATTTAGGCTTTGACAATTCCGGCTGGAACATTGCGTTTGGCCAAAGCAGCATTGCAGCAGACGTTAAAAAAAGCACCGAACAGGGCGGCGATTTGCAGGGCGCTACCAGCGCCAGCTCATTAAGCCAATACTTGCCCTATGCCATGCTTTTTATCGGCGCTTTGATTGCATGGAAAACGCTTAAAAAATGACCGGCGAGCAAATAAAAAGCGAGCGGGTTGCATGGAATGATGAAGCAGCAGAAATGCTAAAAAGCGCGGCGCATAATTGCTCGATTGAAGATTTAGAAGATCAGGTCAGTTATGGCGCCAGCCTTTTCAGATTAACGCTTGATGATGAATTGCTAGGTTATTACATTTTACGCGTTGATCATTTGAAGTATTGGAGCGAGGCCGTTTTTGTGGCCGGTGCCGGTAAAACCGCCGATTTTGATTTACCGAAATTGTCGGTATTGCTGGCCGAAAAACAAACACAGAATTGCAAATATTTACGCATACACACGGCCCGGGCTGGCGTGGTCAAAAAACTAACGCAGTTAGGCTATAAACCACAAGAATTTATTATGATGAAAGAGCTTAACTAATGGGCGGAAAGTCAAGCAGCAGTAGCAGCAGCAATAGCGCTACCACCACCACAAACATTGACCGGCGTCAGGTCGTGGCAGAGGGCGCCACGGGCATTGCGGCAGATGGGGCAACGATCAACATTCAAGAATTGGACAGCGGCATAGTGAAAAGTGCGCTGGACACGGTAAAGGCCAATGACGCCACCAACGGCGCAGGGTTTACGCAATTGCTGGCGTTGGCAGACAGGTTTTTCACCGGCGCCGGGGAAATGATCAACAAGACGCAGGATGCCACCATAAAGCAGCAGGACACCACCATAAAACAGATTGATCAGATCAACACCGCAGCCAATGACCAAAGCGGGAAAATTGACCAAAAAACACTTTTAATCGTTGCTGGCGCTGCCGTGGCAGCGATGGCTTTTAGGAAATAATACATGCTGACCACATCCATTGTTTTAAGCGCAGGCCAAAGCGTTAAATTTAGCGACATGGGCAACTTTATCCGCGTATTGAGCGCGGATTTACCCATTACGATTAGAACCTACCGCAATGGGCAAGTGTTGACCGATGCACCTAACGTCACCGGGGGTTATGCCGAACAGTTTGAAATGGACATGCCATTTCATGAAGTGGAAATATACAGCGCCAGCGCCCAAACCGTGCAGATTGTCATGCGCTATGGGCAAGTGGTTTATTACGATCAGGCGCCAACCGGCCTTGTTAGCGTGCAGGCTCAAGTGCCGGCACAGGCCGCCGGCGCCAATACGCAAAAGACCGTTACCAATGCCAGCGCGTCATTAGTGGCTGCCAATGCTGCGCGTCAATACCTATTGATTCAGAATAAAGACAGCAGCGGCAATATTTATATTAGTTTTGGCGCAGCTGCCACGGTGGCCAACGGTGTAAAAATTGCAGCGGGCGGCTCGTATGAATTTAACTGCAATATTTTAACCGCAGAGATTTTTGCAATCGGTGACATTTCAAGCAATGCCAATGTGGTTGTGGTGGAGGCCAGCTAATTATGCCAATCATGACACCATTCATGCTTGTAGGCACGACAGCAGAAAGGCCGGCAGCGCCACCCGTAGGCATCCCTAGGTATAACACGTCATTGGGCGTGATTGAATACCACAATGGCAGTGCATGGTATAGCGTGACTGCTACAACACCAACCCCAACGGTAGAGTACTTAGTAGTTGGCGGCGGAGGGGCTTCTAACAGTGCTTATTATAGTGGGGCAGGTGGTGCAGGGGCGTTTAGAACAGCTACAGGATATGCTGTTACTGCGGGTTCTGCTATTACAGTAACAGTAGGTGCAGGCGGTGTTGGGGGTACTGGTACGGCATCTATGCTCGGCACTGCTGGTAGCAATTCTGTTTTTGGCTCAATAATATCATTAGGGGGCAATGCTAGTGATGGCGGAACAATTAGAGCAGCAGCTACGGATACAACTGCTTCAGGCGGTTCAAGTTCTCCTGGAACTGCTGAGATTGCGTCTGGTGGTGGGGGTAGTGGGCTAACAAATGCAGGGGCAGCAGCTACAGGGTCAGGAGCAAGTGCTACTGCTGGGGCTGGAGGGGGTGGTACAGCATCAT
>SXGU01443967.1_pt1 | contig 10607 bp, 8 predicted proteins | sample 3174531 | NCBI WGS metagenome assembly SXGU01 (sample SAMN11356863, study PRJNA531348) | freshwater metagenome | isolation source: freshwater sample F1-140 | place: China: Fuxian Lake, Yuxi | collected 2017-12-25 | reverse complement strand
TGAGCGCAAAGCGATGATCGACCGAAAGCACGAATTGCCCATCACGCGGCAAGCCCAGCTGCTCGGCATCAGTCGGGGAACCGTCTATTACCTGCCCAAGCCGCCCCCTATGGCCGATCTCGCGCTGATGCGCCGTCTGGATGAACTGCATCTGAAACATCCCTTCATGGGCGCACGGCAGCTCTCCCGGCAGTTGAAGCGGGAAGGCCTGTTCGCCGGACGCGTCCATGTCCGAACGCTGATGATCCGCATGGGGATGGAAGCCTTGTGCCCGCAACCGGGGACGAGCAAGCCGCATCCCGGCCACAAGATCTACCCCTACCTGCTGCGCGGCCTGCCGATCACACGGGCCAACCAGGTCTGGGCGCTCGATACCACCTACATCCCCATGGCCCGAGGCTTTGTTTATCTCACGGCGGTGGTCGATGTCGTCAGTCGGAAGGTCCTGGCGCACAAGACGGCCACGACGCTGGAAGCCTGTCATGCCAAGGAGGTGATCGAGCAAGCCTTTGGCCGCTTTGGCCTGCCGGAGATCGTCAACACCGATCAAGGCAGCCAATTCACTGCCACCGAGTTCACCGATGCGGTGCTGGGCAAAGGCTGCAAACTCTCGATGGACGGACGCGGGGCCTGGCGCGACAACGTGTTTGTCGAGCGACTTTGGCGCAGCGTGAAGTACGAGCGGGTCTATCTCAAAGCCTATGACAGCGTCAGCTCAGTACGTGCGGACATTGCCGACTACTTTCGTTGGTACAACACGGAAAGACCGCACTCGAGCTTGGAGGACGGCACGCCCGCGGAAACCTACCTCGATTTGTTGCCCAGGCTCGCCGAGGCTGCATAAAATGAAGCCCTTGGTGCTCCCCGAGTTATCCACCCCCGCCCGCCATCCAGCCAGCTATGGAAGGAGCGCCGGCTGTCGGGCGGGCGTGGATAACTCTGCACTGTTCCCAACCCGTCCGGTGTCCACTTATAAATCGGGGATTGCTGTTCAAACAAACCGGGCCACTTCTAAAAGCAGGTTCAGCGAGTTATTGGCAGGAGTTAAGGACACACTGCCGACTTTTCGCCTTCTCTCAGGATTGTTACTATGAATAAATTGGCATTAGCCACTGTGGTCGCGATTGCCATAGCAGTACGACTGATATTTGTCTTTGCCTTTCCAAATAGTGGTGGGGATTGGGACATCTATTCAACGGTGGCGCAAAACGTATTGGATGGGTGTGGCGTCTCTTTGTCAACACCGGGGAGCGGGGAATGCGCTCCTCATTTTGGTGGAAATCAACTCCCCGGCTTCCCTGCGTTCGTGGCAGCGATTTGGTGGCTAACAGATCATTCGGATATGGCTGTTCGCGTAGCGCAAATGCTGTGCTACGCTGCCGCATTGGCGTGGTTGATGCGGGCTGTATTGGTCCTTACCAAAGCCCCGCGCATTGCTTTGTTAGTTGGTCTTGTAATGGCTCTCTCGCCACTGCAGGTTGCTTGGCCACGATTTACCCAGACGGAGACGCTTGCTCTGGCAACCAATATTTGGGTTGCGGCGGAGTTGTTGTTATCGCTGTCGGAAAAACGGCTGCGAATGATTCCCCTGAGTTTGGCATTTGTTGCAGCAATATTTACCCGGCTGGATGGCGTGTTGCTGAGTGTCCCGATTGCCGTTGCTTGCTTCCTGATCTACCGACCTACCCAAGCGTTGCGCCAAGGCTTGATTTTTGCGCTGCTCACCGCGTTACCTCTTACGTTGTGGGCGGTCAGAAACGTGTCAGTAGGTTTGCCCATAATGCCTCAGGGCATGGTGTTACCCAATAACGCACCTACACCTTATGGTTATATCGCATGGTGTCGTAGCTGGATGACCGAGGAGTACCAGCGCCCGGGAGCGTTGTACCCCCCAAATCGCATGGTATATAGCGGGATAGCTATCGATAGCCGAGCTTACGATAGCTCCGAAGAAAAGGCAGAGGTAGAACGGTGGCTGGTAGAGTTAGCCCAGCACGACAGACAACCATTCCCACCCAGTATTGACACACGATTTGCACGATTGGCACGAGAGCGTGTAGAGCGAAGCTATTACCGCGCCTACATTTCCAACAACGTTAGTCGTGCGTTAGCGCTTTGGCGGAATCCCTTCAGCAGTTTTGCTTGGCCAAACGAACTTCCGGGCGACTTCGGCCACCAAGCGAGGCTGGAAGTGGCGAGATCAGGTTTGGCGGGCGTGTTTAGTATGGCCCAGCGTTACCCGGTTGAGGCAGTCACTAAAGCACTTACGGGTGGATATCGATATTTGCTGCTCGGGCTGACGCTGGGTATTTTCTTGGTCTCTCTCCGAAGAAATTCTGGTGATATTGGCATTGTCATCAAATTGGTCTTTGCTGTATTTGTTGCTAGAACGATGTTTTTTGCAGTGACAAACAATGTAGAAACACGATATACGGTTGAAGCTGTACCGTGGATGGAGCTTGGGGTTGTTCTTGCGATTTGGGGACGCAGACACATGGCAAAAGTTAGCTAAATGACGACTAATAAAATGCTAAGTAACTTTCCGTGGGGCTCCCTGTGCCTGATTTTTTTTGCAGCGTTCGTCGTCCGCATTTCGTACATTGCGGTTTTCACAAGCAATGAGCAGCTCGTGATGGAAGATCAGTACCTTTACCTGTCGATGGCACAGGTAATACGGGAACACGGGATATGGACCAGCACGACGGAGCGCGTACCGGGCTATCCCATATTCATTAATCTGCTGTACGACCTCACCGGAAACAATACTATCTATATTCCGCTTCTACAGGCGGCAATTGACAGCGTCACCTGCGTGATTATTGGATTGTTGGCGAACAAGGTAATTAAGCAAGGATGTCTGTTATCAGGGTATGCCTCTGCAGTGAACTTGAATATGATCGTGTTGTCGGGGATGGTACTAAATGATTCGTTGTTTTTATTTTTTTTTACGAGCGCATTGCTATTGTTTGTTTATTGCATTTATGACAACAAAGCGACGACGTATCCGCTATGCGTTGGAATGCTTTCGTTTGCAACGATGATTCGCCCAACGACCTATTATCTTGTTCCTTTCGCGCTTGTAGCCATGGCGGGGTGGGGTGTATATATTGGGGCCAGTTTACGCAAGGCGACAATAAGATTTGTGGTAGGAGTTTTCGTTTGCGCATCTATTCTTTCACCTCAGTTGATGAGAAATTGGCAGCAGTATGGAGCCACTGAATTTGTCAGCCAAAGTGGTTCCCATCTATTGGGCTGGGTAGTTCCCGCAACCTATCAGTACTCGGGTCGCGGACCGTACCAAGCAGGACAAGAGCTTGCTTCCAGTAGACTCGATGCGCAAATGACCTCTGATGGATTGCTGAAGCTGCCAAATAATCCCTTTGACGAAAGTCGATATAAAGCTGCAGTTGCAAAAGAAATCCTTGGCGAGTTCGGTGTAATAAGCATCGCGAAGGCGTGGGCTGCGGGGGCGGGGATAAATATGCTGGCGCCGAGCGTTTCGTTCGCACCAGCGGTAAGGGCGATGGATCACCCGTCGTTCTACGGTACTCCGGGTGCCGGCGTTCTGGAAAAGATTTTGAATTATGTCAACGAAACCAGCGGATTGTTATATCTCGCTATTCTCGGGTTTGGAACTCTGACACAAGGTGTTTTTGTTGCGGCTTTTCTGTTTGGTTGGTGGCGCTTATGTAGAGATGCATGGTCCGCACGTGAACTGGATGCAAATGCAGCCATCCTCCTTTTTCTGACGGTTATGGTTGTGTATTTTCTCGCGATCACTGGTCCCATTATCGGACCCAAGTACCGTCTTCCTCTTGAGCCAATCATGACTGTCTTTGCCGTTGCCGGCTATTTTCGTTTGCGGCAAAGCGCTTCTCCTCGGATCATCTAGTCCCTTGAAAATCTGCCAGCTTTGCGCCGTCGATTTCACGCTAAACCATTTTCTTCTTCCCTTGATTGACGGCATGCAGACCGCCGGGTGGCGGGTGACTGCGGTTTGCTCCAACGGCCCATTACTGAAGGCATTGAGCGAGCGCGGCTACACGATTGAAGCAGTGGCCATCGCGCGCAGCATGAATCCAGTTGCGGCGTTGGGGTCAACGATTGACTTGATTAGACTGTTTCGTCGCGAGCGTTTCGACGTGCTGCATGTGCATACCCCGGTGGCGGCATTGATTGGACGCGTCGCTGGCCGCATCGCCGGGATTCCGCTGGTTGTTTACACCGCCCACGGATTCTATTTCCATGACGAGATGCCGCGCTGGAAGCGGGCGCTGTTCGTCGCGCTGGAACGTTTCGGGGGGCTGTTCACCGACCTTCTCTTTTCGCAGAGCACGGAAGATGCCGAGTTGGCGATCAACGAGCACATCGCCCCGCGCGAGCGCGTGCTGGCGATCGGAAACGGCGTGGACGTGTCGCGCTTTGATCCGGCGGAAGTCGGCGTTGGCGACACGGCGCGCGCGGCTTTGGGCATTCCCGCCGATGCCTTCGTCGTCGGTATGATCGGTCGCCAGGTGCGAGAGAAAGGCGTTGCGGAGTTTCTCGCCGCCGCCGCGGAACTGGCGCCGCGTTTTCCGCAAGCATGGTTCCTGCTGGTCGGCGAGCGCCTGGCGAGTGACCATGCCAGTGGCGTCGAGGCCGAGCTTGCCGCAGCGCGGGCGGCGCTCGGCGAGCGCCTGGTCACGCCGGGCTTGCGCTCGGACATCCCGGAGCTGCTCGCGGCCATGGACCTGTTTTGCCTGCCCTCGTGGCGCGAGGGCATGCCGCGCACCATCATCGAGGCGATGATGATGGGCAAGCCGGTGCTGGCCACCGACATCCGTGGCGCGCGTGAGGAAGTGGTGGCGGAGCAGACCGGACTGCTCGTTCCCAGCCGCAGTCCGGAGCGCCTGGCGGAGGCGATGCAGCGCTTCGTTGATGACCCGGATTGGGGCCGGCGCCTGGGCCAGGCGGGCCGGCAACGCGCCCTGCTGCTGTATGATGAAAAAGAAGTCGTCGCGCGGCAGCTGGAGCGCATCGCCCTGGCGGCGCGGCAGCGTGGCTTGCTGTGAACCCCGCCTTTTCAAACTGGATCGCCCTGCTGGTGGCGGCACTCGCCACTTCGATGCTGCTCGCCCAGCTGCTTGGGCGGGCGCACGCCTTGCCGCTTGACCGGCCCAACGAACGCTCGCTGCACCAGCGCCCGACGCCGCGGATCGGAGGTCTCGCCGTGTATCCCGGCATCGTCCTGGCCTGTCTGCTGGCCGGACCCCACACGGCAGCGTTGCTGGTACCGCTGGCCCTTGCCGGCCTGCTGTTCCTGATTTCTGTCGCCGATGACTGGCGCAGCCTTCCTGCCGGCCTGCGCTTTGGCTCCCATCTGGCGATCGCCGCCGGTTTTGCGTTCTGGATTGCCGGAGCTTCGCCGTTGGCGCTGGCCGGCGTGATCGCCATGGCCTGGATGACCAATCTCTACAACTTCATGGACGGCGCCAACGGCCTGGCGGGCGGCATGACCGTGATCGGCTTCGGCGCGCTCGCCCTGGCATCGGGTGAGCCCCTGCTGGCGTGTGCCGTGGTCGGCGCGGCGCTCGGCTTCCTGCGCTACAACTTCGACCCGGCGCGGGTTTTCCTTGGTGATGCCGGATCGGTACCGCTCGGGTTTCTTGCCGGCGCGCTGTGCTTTGTCGGCGTAGTGCGTGGTCACTGGCCGCTGTGGTTTCCGCTGCTGGTTTTTGCGCCCTTCGTCATCGATGCCACCGTCACGCTGCTCAAACGCGTGGTGCGGCGGGAGAAGGTCTGGAGCGCCCACCGCCAGCACTATTACCAGCGCCTGGTACGCATGGGTTGGTCGCACCGGCGCTTGGCGCTGGCCGAATATGCGCTGATGGCAGGTTGCGGCGGCGCTGCGCTGCTGCTGCGGTCGGCGCCCCTGGCGGCACAGGTCGCCGGAGTTGTGGCCTGCCTCGCCGTGCACGCGCTGCTGATGGTCTGGATCGATCGCCGCTGGGCGGCTAGGGGCGAACCGGCATGAAGCGCAACATCCTGATCTTTCTCCACGATCTCCTCATGGTGGCGCTGGCCTGGCTGGGCGCCTACTGGCTGCGTTTCAACCTCGACATTCCGGCCGAATTCACCCTGTCCATGTGGTCGGCGCTGGGCATCGTGGTACCGGTGCAGGGCGCCGTGTTCTATGCTTTCGGCCTGTATCAGGGGCTGTGGCGCTTCGCCAGCGTTTCCGACCTCAAGCGCATCCTGCTTGCCTGCGGCGTCGCCGGCCTGGCGACGCCGGCGGCGCTGGTGATGGCCCAGCATGCGGTGGTGCCGCGCTCGGTATTCATCCTCAGTCCCTTGCTCCTGGTCCTGCTGATGGGCGGGGTGCGATTTACCTACCGCGCCTGGAAGGACGGACATTTCTTCCTGCGCCGAACCGGCATGGGCACGCCGGTGCTGATAGTCGGCGCTGGCGAGACGGCGATGGGTCTGATCAAGGAGCTCGAGGCAAGCAAGGTCTGGCGTGTGGTCGGACTGGTCGACCCCGGTTCCGCGCAAGGCAGGCGACAGATGGCCGGTGTGCCGATCCTCGGCGGCATCGAGGACATTGCGGCCCATGCGCGCCGCGCCGAGGCGCGCCACGCGATCATCGCCATGCCCGCTGCATCGGTGGCGGAGCGGCGCCGGGCGACGGAAGCGATCGGCGCGGCGGGCCTCGCGGCGATGACCGTGCCGGCCCTCGATGATCTGCTGACCGGGCGCGTGGCGATTTCGGCGATCCGCAAGGTCGAACTGGAAGATCTGCTTGGACGCGAACGCATCGAACTCGACGAAGCCGGTCTGAGCGGACTGCTGCAGGGGAAGACCGTGCTGGTGACCGGCGCAGGAGGTTCGATCGGATCCGAACTGTGCCGGCAAATCACCCGCTTCAGCCCGCGCCAGCTGGTATTCCTCGAACAGTCGGAATTCGCGCTCTACAGTATCGAGCAGGAATTCGCTGGCCGGCCGGTGAGCTGCGTGGTCGGTGACGTCAGGGATGCAGATCGCATGAAGGCGGTGTTCGCCGCCTGCCGCCCCGACGTGGTGTTCCATGCAGCCGCCTACAAACACGTGCCGCTGATGGAAGGCGCCAACGCCTGGGAGGCCGTGCGCAACAATGTGCTGGGAACCCTGACCGTCGCCCGTGCCGCCGCCGCGGCCGGTGCCGGCGAGTTCGTGCTGATTTCGACCGACAAGGCGGTGAATCCGACCAATGTCATGGGCGCCAGCAAGCGCCTCGCCGAAGTGGTGTGCCAGGCGCTGCAGGCGGAACATACGGGCACCCGCTTCGTCATGGTGCGTTTCGGCAACGTGCTGGGCTCGTCGGGCAGCGTGATCCCGCTGTTCCGCGAGCAGATCGCCCGCGGCGGCCCGGTCACCGTCACCCACCCCGAGATCATCCGTTACTTCATGCTGATCCCGGAGGCGGCGCAACTGGTGATGCAGGCGGGGTTGCTGGCGGCACGGGAGGCCGAAGGTGGCCGCGTGTTCGTGCTCGACATGGGCGAGCCCGTAAAGATCGTCGACCTGGCGCGCGACATGATCCGCCTTTCCGGCTTCAGCGAAGATGACATAAAGATCGAGTTCACCGGCTTGCGTCCGGGAGAGAAACTCTACGAGGAGTTGCTTGCCGACGGTGAGGCCACCCTGCCGACACCGCATCCCAAGCTGCGCATAGCGCGGCCGACCGCCGCGCCGTCGCCGCAATGGCTTGCCGACCTTGAGGCCTGGCTGGCGCAGGCCTGGCGCGAGGAGGCGGAGGTCAAGGCCGGCCTGCGTCGCTGGGTGCCGGAATATCGGCCCGCAGAGCATTGAAGGCCGCCGCTACCTCGCCTGCCGAAATGTCCCGCACTTCGCGGGATGGCTTCTGCAGCAGCCGGTAAGGTACTCCCCAGGGTCGCCAGCGCGCGGCGCCCGAATCCCCGAAAAGACAGACGATGGGCCGCCCGAGGCCGGCGGCGAGGTGCATCGCGCCGCCGTCGGCGCAGATCACCGCGGAGCATTCCGCCAGGGCCGCGATGAGTTCCGGCAGGGTTTGTGTCGGACGCGCCTCGACGGTGATCGCCGTGCCACCGGCGCCAGCGCTCTGCGTTCCTGCGGAAACTCTGGCCATGAGGTCGCGTGCCTTGGCATCGTCGCCGGGATGCAGCGGATTGTCTTCGGCGCCCGGCGACCACAGCAGCATGAAGCGCACCGGGGCTTGGGCGGCGATGGCCTGCATGGTCTCCGCAAAGCGTTCTGCGGGCCAGCGCTGGGATGGCTTGCGCGCGCTGATATGCACGCCGATGGTCGGCACGCCGGGTACCGGGGCGCCGCGGGGCACCACGTGACACGCGGGCGGCGCACCGTCAATGCCATACAGTCCGGCGACGCGAAACACGTCCTCCACTTCGTGAAGACCGGCGTCATCCAGCGGCAGGGCGACATCCAGACCGGCGACCGGGCCGAAGCCGATGACGCGCTTCGGTCGAAGCCAGCGCGCCTGCCTGACCACCCGCGGCTGGGGGGAGGTGGTGGCGATGATCACGTCATCGATCGCCATCTCGCGCAGGCGGCGCATCATCTGCAGCCGCCGCCACAGGATGCCGGGCAGGGATTCCCCGTCGCCACGGTGCTTGGCCTTGGTGTAGACCAGCACCTCGTCAAGGTCGGGGTTGCCGGCAAGTACCGGCGCGTTGTAGCTGTTGACCAGCGCGCCCAGCCAGCCCGCGGGAAAGCGCCGGCGCAAGGCCGCGATCAGCGGCGTGGTGCACACCAGGTCGCCGATGTTGTCGCGGCGAATGACCAGTATCTTGGGGGCGGGATCGAGGCTCAAGTTAAACTCGCCGTCTATGGCTACCTATGCAATCGGCGACCTGCAGGGCTGTTTCGACCCGCTGCGACGCCTTCTCGACTATATCAGTTTCGATCCGGCCGCCGACCGCCTCTGGTTCGTCGGCGACCTCGTCAATCGCGGCCCGGCCTCGCTCGAGGTGCTGCGGTTCGTGCGCGCGCTCGGGGCGGCGGCAAGCGTCGTGCTCGGCAACCACGACCTGCACCTGGTGATGCAATCCGCCGGCTACGGCAAGGCGAACAAGGAAGACACCCTGGGGGAGATCCTTGCCGCACCGGACCGCGATGACCTGATCGACTGGCTGCGTGCCCGGCCCCTGGTGCTTGTCGAGGGCGCCTGGACCATGGTGCATGCCGGTTTGCTGCCGCAATGGTCCGTCGCCAAGGCGCAGGCATTGTCCGATGAGGTATCGGGGGCGCTGGTCGCACCGGGCTATCGCGATTTCCTGGCCAACATGTGGGGGTCGGAGCCGGCCGCCTGGAGCGACGAACTAGCGGGCTGGGACCGCCTGCGCGTGATCGTCAATGCCATGACCCGGATGCGCTACGTCACGGCGGAGGGCGCCATGGAGTTTCGCGCTCCCGGGGCCAAGGCGCCGCCCGGCCAGGGACCTGCCGGATGCCTGCCCTGGTTTGACGTGCCCGGTCGCGCCAGCGCGGACCACACCATCATTTGCGGGCATTGGTCCGGCTTGGGATTTCGCGACCAGCCGGGAATCCTGGCCCTGGACACCGGTTGCCTGTGGGGCGGCAGCCTTACTGCGGTGCGCCTCGAGGACAGGCGGATATTTCGCCAGCCCTGCCCCGAGGCCGTGGGGCCGATGGGCTGGGACTGAGTCCGCCGCGGCAAACGCGGCCGGCTCGTTACTGACTCAGTGCGATACCCGGGTCGCACCGCCACCCGACAACACGCGCACGCGTTCGCCGGGGCGGAAGCTCTCGTCGGCTTCCTGGGTGACGGCGATGATTTGTCCGCTGTCGAGCTTGATGGTGATCTCGAGGCCGTCCTTCTTGGAGGCCCGTTCTTCGATCGCCTGTCCAGCGACGCCGCCGAGTACGGCGCCCAGCACCGAACCCACGGTCTGACCCTTGCCCTGGCCGAGGTTGCTGCCGGCGACACCGCCGATCACGCCGCCGGCAACGGTGCCGACGCCGGATTGCGTGCCTTCTATGATGACGGTGCGCACGGACTCCACCACTCCCATGCGCACGTTCATCTCGCCGCGGGTCTGCGAGCGGGAATAGGCCGAGCCCGACTGGCTGCCGGCGCATGCCCCGAGCAGCAGTGCCGCCAGAACGGCGGCGCAGATCGAAATGGCTTTGTTCATCGCTTCACCCTCCCATCACAGGTTCTCGCCGAAAGCCGTGCGATACCGCCCGGCGATTTCCTCATGCGTCAACTTGTGGTTCTGGCCGCCGCGATGCGCGATCTTGATCGATCCCATCAGCGAGGCGAGCCGGCCGATCTTGTCCCACTCCCAACGTTTGCCGATGCCATACAGCAGACCGGCGCGGTAGGCATCGCCGCAACCGGTCGGGTCGATCAGGTTCTCCGGCGGCGCCACCGGGATGTCGATGCGCCGCCCCGCCGTGTAGATCTGCGACCCGTTGCCGCCGAGCGTGACCACCAGCGCCCTGACTTCCTCGGCCAGTCGCTCCAGCGGCAAGCCGGTGCGCTCGGTCAGCAGCTTGGCTTCGTAGTCGTTGACCGTGCAGTAGTCGGCAAGTTTCAGGAAGGCCATCAGTTCGGGGCCGTCGAACAT
>SXGU01084099.1_pt1 | contig 10607 bp, 8 predicted proteins | sample 3174531 | NCBI WGS metagenome assembly SXGU01 (sample SAMN11356863, study PRJNA531348) | freshwater metagenome | isolation source: freshwater sample F1-140 | place: China: Fuxian Lake, Yuxi | collected 2017-12-25 | reverse complement strand
GAAGCTGTGCACCAAACCACCCGTCAAGGTCTGGGTCAAAGCACTTGCGTCGGTATCGGCGGCGACCCTATTCATGGCATGAATTTCATCGACGTGCTAAGCCGTTTCCAGGATGACCCTCAAACCGAAGGCATAGTAATGGTTGGTGAAATCGGCGGTAGCGACGAAGAACAAGCCGCAGACTTTATCAAAGCTCATGTCACCAAACCGGTCGTCGGCTACATTGCCGGTCAAACCGCGCCTCCAGGTAAACGTATGGGCCATGCAGGCGCCATCGTCACAGGCGGCTGTGGCACGGCAGAAGGCAAGATCAATGCAATGAAGGCTGCAGGTGTAAATATGGTTAATTCACCATCGGATATTGGGGTGGCGATGCGGGGGTGTTTTTAATTCTTCGGCATGCCTACCCTGTTAAATTTGCATGGTTTCAAGTTTTTCTTTTACGCTAATGATGTTTTTATGGATATAAAGCAATCATTCTCCATACGACTGCGAGAAGCTTTGCTTGATAAATGGCCCGGAGATAGGCAGCAAGCTATCTGGGCCAAGCAACTTGGGTGTCAGCACCAACACTTTCAGAGTGGCTTAATGGCTTAAAAATGCCCGGTATGGAGAAGTTCATCGAAATTTGTTTGGTTCTTGACGTATGCGTCGAATGGTTGGCTACAGGCAAAGGTGACAAAAAACACAAGGAATCCCAAAAAATCGAGCCAAAACTTACAGAAGAGCAAAAGAAAATACTTAAGGAAATCATAGCCGTGAATTGTGATTGATTTTTTTTAAAAAAAACTCTTGATCAAGAACCGATACATATTCACGTTAGTCAAGGCGATGAATTTGCAAAAATCGAGCTGATGACCCTGAACCTGATTCGAACAACCTGAAACCTAAGAACTGCATAACCCTGCAAAATCTTCTCCAGCATGTCTCTAAAAATCGCCCTAGCCCAACTCAATTTCAGCGTCGCCAATATCAAGGCCAACAGCGCCAAAATCATTGCCGCCGCTAAACAGGCCAAACAGCAACAAGCCGATGTGATTGTTTTTCCGGAATTGTGCATCACCGGTTATCCGCCTGAGGACTTGTTGCTGCGCAATGACTTCATAGAGCAAGCCCAACAAGCCGTCGATGCGATAGCCGCTGAAGTACAAGGCATAGACTTGGTCATAGGCTATCCGCAAAAACAAGGTCAACAGCTTTTCAACACGGCAATAGTGTTACGCAACGGCCAATGCATCGCTGAATATCACAAAATAGCGCTACCCAACTACGGCGTTTTCGATGAGCAGCGCTACTTTAAAGCCGGTCGACAAAACTGCTTATTCAACATAAAAAGCAACCGTTTGGCGCTAACGATTTGCGAAGACATCTGGCAACCCGGCATCATTGAACAAAACAGGATCGCTGGCGCCAACATCATCCTGACTTTGAACGCCTCGCCTTTCCACGCTGGCAAAATGCAGCAACGGGAAGACATCATTTGCCAACAAATCAAAGCCGCCAACATTCCTTTGGTGTATGTGAATCAAATCGGCGGGCAGGATGAGCTGATTTTTGATGGAGCATCGTTTGTTGCCAACGCTCAAGGCGAAATCGTGTTTCGCGCTGCAGAATTTGCCGAACAATTAAGCCTTGTCGAGTTTATTGACCATCAGCCTCAAATCAGCGACATTGCCCCGCTCTACCAACCCGTGATCAGCGAATACCAAGCCTTGGTATTGGGCATACAGGATTATGTACGCAAAAACGGCTTTCAGGGCGCTCTGCTGGGCTTATCCGGCGGCATCGATTCGGCCCTGGTATTGGCTTTGGCAGTCGATGCATTAGGAGCCGACAAAGTAGAAGCCGTGCTGATGCCATCACGCTATACGCAAGACATGAGTAACGAAGACGCCAGACTGGAAGCCGAAGCGCTGGGCGTTAGCTATCACAGCATTCCGATCGAACCAGCAGTGAATGCATTCACCGCTATGCTTGAACCTATCTTTGCTGGCTCAAAAAAAGATACCACCGAAGAAAATATTCAGGCCCGTTGCCGAGGCGTATTACTGATGGCGCTCTCCAACAAACAAGGCAAACTGCTGCTGACCACCGGCAACAAAAGTGAAATGAGCGTGGGCTATGCCACGCTTTATGGTGATATGGCTGGTGGCTTTGCACCGTTAAAAGATGTATTCAAATTACTGGTCTATCAACTGGCCGAATACCGCAACACCATTTCAGCCGTTATTCCGGAACGTGTCATCACTCGCCCGCCATCTGCAGAACTGGCGCCGGATCAAAAGGATGAAGATTCATTGCCACCCTATTCAATATTGGATCCGATCTTGGCTTTGTATATCGAACAAGATAAATCGGCAGCTGACATCGTGGCTTTGGGCTATCCGATTTCTGCGGTGCAGCGCGCCATCAGCCTAGTCGATCGCAACGAATACAAGCGCCGCCAATCGCCACCCGGCATCCGCATCACCCCTAGAGCTTTTGGCCGTGACCGCCGATACCCGATTTCGTCGGCTTACCGCGGCGCAGCTACCCTTATTCAGGAGTAAATCATGTTGTTACGCCCCCTGCTTTTCATAACCGGCGTTTTAATCTCAAGCACCAGCTTCTCTCGCGAAGTGACTGTGCCGGTACCGCTGGATTATCGATTGATACGCAACGTTCTGCTCACCGAACTGTTTACCGGCGAAGGCCAGACCGCGCGCTTGTGGAAAGACGGCAAACAATGCAGCTTCCTGGATTTATCCAATCCGAAAATCGCCGGGGAAAACCAGCAGGTCAAAATTGATAATGACGTACATGCCCAATTTGGCGCCAAAATGGGTGGCAAATGCATGACCCTGGTGAAATGGAACGGCATTTTGGAAACCTTGCAAAAACCCACGCTGGACAAATCCGGCAACGTCTTGAGTTTTCCGGTTTCCAGCATCAAGGCATTTGATAAAAACGGCCAAAATCTGAATATCGAGCAGTTGCAAGAGTTATTACAACAGGTCGTGGCACCCAAACTGGCTGATTTAAAGATCGACCTGAATAAATCTCGCGGTGACATCATCAAAACCCTGTTGCCATATGTATCGGCGGAAGATAGCGAAAAACTCAACGACTCGGTGAACAGCCTACGTTTTAACTCTGTCAAAGCCGATGCCAAAAGCATACTGCTCAACCTGGGCTTTACCGCCGATATAAAAACGCCCAACAAAAAACCGGCACCCGCCCTTTCCGAAACTGAATTACAGCAATGGCAAACGGTTTGGCAAAACTGGCAAACTTCACTGGAAAAAGCCATCACTCAAGCGCCACTGGAAGGCGAGTTGGCGGCCAGTCGCGACACCTTGCGAGGCATTCTACAAAAAGCCGGCAAAGCCTTCGAGCAAGGTTTAACAACCGATTCTGCCAATGATGACGATCCGGTCAGAGCTTTTATCAATGATTCCTGGGACGAATTGGGACCATTATTACGCACAGTGTCCAAACAATTACCCGGTGCCGAAGGACTCCGCTATCTGACTTTAATCGCCGCCACCGATTTAATGCACGAACTGGAATCCATAGGATCACCCTTTGGTCTGGAGATCTCCAGCAATGGTTTGCGCAAAATCGCTCGGAATTATATTAATCATCAGGGTGAGCCAAGTTGATTGGTCGGAGCCTTAATCATTTCGGCCAAATTCAAATCAGAGTTCCAATAGTTCTCAGCATCCACCAATAAACCTCTAATAATCCTAAAAAAATCAGTTGGACGTGAAGAAACCCGTTCGTGCTGAGCCCAGTCGAAGCATGAGCGGGTTTCTTCACACTCACCTGTTGGGTGAACCACATAAATCCCGTTCAAACCTTCGACAGGCTCATGGCGAACGGAATTTATGTGGTTCAACTGCGGTTTTTAGGATAATCCACAACCGTCGCTCTCGTGAGTGCGGGAGCCCAGTAAAATCAATAGACTGGATTTCCGCATCCGGCGGAATGACGAATGTGTAGATAACGCCACTTCAAGCTAATAGCGGAGGTAAGCCGTGAAAATTCTCGACGGAGAAATCTTTTTCGCGTTGCTGGTATCCCTGATATTGGCCTGGATTGCCGGTTGACTAGGCCTAATACCGATATAGTACTGGAATTGATGCAATCCGGACTGGAACCTACCGAACCTCCATCAACCTATGACGCCCCTGATCAATCCCAAGGCTTAGCAACACACATCACCACATCCAATCTAACCGTACAAAACCGATTAGCATTTTGGCGACTGCGGGGGTGTTTTACGTTGATTTCCTTGGTTTTAGCGGGAATCATCGCCCTTGTCGCTCAATCCACTTACATCGAAACAGGCTTCGGTTGGTGGCGGTTGGGGTATTAAGCATTCATTGTCAAACAGTCTGATCAAAATTGTCTGTATCAACAGCGAAACTCATCCAGAAACGCTAAAGCTGACTGTATTTCACGCTTTGCTTGGCGCTTGACTTCACTGAATCAACTATCGGCTATTCAACGTCCTGAACGCCAAAATGATATTGATAATCCTGCATGGCGCGCCTGACCACTTCGTGCGCTTCTTCGCGACCGTAAACATGGGTGATTTCACAAACACTTTTCTCATGAGGTAAATGCTTGTAAGTCAGGAAGTAGTGTTTCAAACGATTGATATAAGACTCTGGACAATCGGTGACGTCGCTCCATTGACGGTAAAATTCGTCCCCTTTCATCACCGCGATAATCTTGTCGTCTGCTTCGCCGCCATCCAATAAACGAAAGCCACCTATGGGTATGGCTTGCACCAGGATATCGCCGTGAGTAACACTGCGTTCGCTTAGCACACAAATATCCAAAGGGTCGCCGTCACCCCGACTAACGGTTTTACCGGACATCAGTTCGGCATATTCTGCCGTTTTTTCCGCACAATAGGTCTGGGGAATAAACCCATACAAGGTGGGGATCATGTTCGAGAATTTTTGTGGCCGGTCGATTTTTAAGTATCCGGATTCCTTGTCAATTTCGTATTTAACGGTATCGGAAGGAACAATCTCGATAAAGGCCGTGACGATGGTCGGTGCATTTTCACCTGGCGGTATGCCATGCCAAGGATGGGCTTTTTGTTTTACAGTCATTCAGGCCAAAAAAGATTAAAAATCATCATGTCGCACCTTTAAAGGCGTTGGCTGGTAAAGCTCCTGGGGCTTTAAGCCTAAAAACACTAAAGCGTCCAGGTTCTAAAACTACCGGTATCCAAATGGATAAAGTTGGAGCCCGGATAATAGCCGACCCCACCGCGATGCATCGCAACTGCAGCATTGCGAATACGACGGATATCCAAACGTTCAATGCGTATATCTACCGCGCGACCATGAATGTGGAAGCTGTTATTGGCTACACCGGAATGTTCGGCGTGCAAACGGGCATTGGTCAATGGCGAACGATAACCACAGATGACGTCGAAGGGTTGGATCAACCCCAACATTTGTTTTAAATCATGCAATTGATCCAGTAGTTCGGGATCAACAGGGTGAACATCCCCAGTCCGGTAATCCCGCAATAAAAAGCTGATTTCGTCCAGTGCGTCATTCAAGTAGCGGCCTTTTTCAAAATAAGTCAGGCTCAATTTATCGCCAGTGTGCGGATTTTGAATGGCTAACGAACGATGACCGGTCAAACGACTGTAATCCGATAAAAACATCGGCTCCTGAGCAGATTCTATAAAAGGTTCTCTCTGAACAGGCTCAATTATCGAGTGTGCTCTGCCATTTCGATGGCCGTGATTATTACTGGCATAGACGTTGCGGACTCGTGAATTGTGATGTCCATGATGCACCGTATGTAAGGTTTTATGTTCACTGGCTGCAGCTTTATTAGTTTTGCTATGTTTACTTGCAAAGAGCTTTTGCTCTTTACCTTTAGCATGCCCAATTGATGTTTTGGTTGATTTGTGTTCGGCTTTAGAAGCTTGTATTGCTGGGTGCTTGGGTAAACGCACAGCAGTTTTACCTGCTTTTGCCAGTCTTTGGTTTTTATCAGCCTTTACAGCTTTACTTTTTGCAGCATGAACTACGCCGGGCATCGCTATAGATAAAACCGCACCAACAGCAAAACGACCGAAAAAGCTGCGTCTGGACAGCTCTACCTCATCCTGCTCGTTGTTATGTTCGTCTAAATTATGTCTCAGCATCCATAATCTCCTAATTTAATTCATTCCAAACATCAACAGCCAATAAGACTATATAGCCAATTGACTTTTAGTAATTATAACACCTGATCCTCGTTTGGAGGAATCTATAGGCAAATACAGCAAAAAACAAGCCATAACTCAACGCTCCTTCTGGGTTTATAAGCTCTCCTTTATCAACAATTGGCTTTTCTTATTTTTTCCACTCGGTTTACTGATCTCTCGCCGATTACTTAGCGTAATAATCAAAATCTTCACTTTTTTTCAGCTTGAATTTGGGCTCGCCGTTAATATCAATATCCTGGATTTTTTCCCTGACTAGCTCAGGTTGGGCACGTAAAGCTTCGATAAACGCCTTAAACCAATCATCTTGTTTGACGTTATCCAGGTCTACATCATTCAGGATATTGGTTTCATCCGGCAGACTGCCAAATTCCCTGGCTTGCTCCAAAGCCTGGTGACAGGCTTCAGCATTGCCACGTAATGCTTGAATGCAGGCCACATTGTAAGCAGCACTGCCTTTTTGAATTTTATTGGCTTTTTCGAAAAAATCTTCAGCCAGTTTATATAGCTCCATACGATTGGCCTCCGGACTAATCCGGGCTAACTCCATAAAAGCCACCCCTCCATCAATCGCAGCCCCAAGGTAGTTGGGTGAAGTCAACAAGCAGAAGGAAAATTTTGAAATAGCATCTTCATAAATTTCAATCGCTTCTACGGCCTGGTGAATTTTCGCTTCGTGTAACAGTGCAAACCCCCAGTTATATAAGGCCTCAGAGAGCATTAAATTATCGACGATCACGCTGGCAAAGCCTTGGTAAGCACCTTTATAAAGCTGTTCAGCTCTGGCACTGTCCTCAGATTTTCGAGCCTGACCGACTTGCTTGATAGCTGCATCCAGCGTTGAACGTTTTTTAAATGAACTCAAAATTGACATGCTGACTCCTCAATAGTCTGTTCAGAATTTGCTTGGGTTAAAATAAGCCAAAGTCTACAGCATACCTCCCCATAATCGGAATACAAATATGACCGACAGCCCTGAACTGGAAAAAGCCAAAGTAAATCTGGAAACCGCCCAAATCCCCTGGCTGGAATTACAACGTTTTTTCGCAGCTGGCTTAGCCATAGCAGTGGCTGACGAGCTGGATTTGGTCGATGTGGCTTATCAATTTGCTGCAGACAATAAACAGCAAGTTGAGAATTGGCTCAAAAGCCATCGCGTCATGCCCGTATCAGATCAGCAAGCCATGGCTTGGATTAACAAAAATGCCGAAGTTTGGGCAGTGGTTGTCAAACCCTGGGTTTTAGTGCAAGAAGCGCATGGCAATCAATAATCACCGCTTTGGTGCAAACGCACCATTACAAAATTCTGATTTGGTGCAAGGGTGTTCTTTAATGAGCATCCATTCCTGGAATGCTAAATCCGACCCGACCTGACAGCCAACCCAGTCCTCACAAAGCGCTTGTTTTATAAGGTTTATCTACAATTCCGCGTTTATTGATCTTATTCACGCCTGTAGCTTGTCTTATCTTTGCAGTTATGGCTGTTTGGCATGGCTATTGCTGTATAGTGAGGTATGAATACGATGCCTACTCCCCAATATTTTAATGAAATGCACACCGAAACCGGTGTGGTGCGTGATATTTATCAATCATATGCCAGCTGGCTGGCACAGCTTCCGGAAGGCATTCTGGAACGCAAAAGTAATGAAGCTGAATTGTTGTTTCGTCGCTTGGGAATCACGTTTGCTGTTTATGGCGAAGCCGCCGGTTCCGAGCGCTTGATTCCGTTTGACATTGTGCCGCGAATTTTCGGTGCTGCTGAGTGGCGACGCCTGGAATTGGGCATCAAGCAACGGGTAAAAGCTCTGAATGCCTTTTTGCATGATATTTACCATGACCAGGAAATCATCAAGGCCGGTGTAATCAGTGCACATCAGGTGCTGGATAATGCGCTGTATCGCAAGGAAATGCAGGGTATCGACTTACCCAATCAAGTCTATGCCCATATTGCCGGTATCGATTTGGTGCGGGTGGCTGAAAACGATTTCTATGTACTGGAAGACAACCTGCGCACACCTTCCGGCGTTTCCTACATGCTGGAAAATCGCAATACCATGATGCGCTTGTTTCCCGAGCTATTTGCAAATCATACCGTAGAGCCGGTGGAACATTACCCGCAAATGCTGCTTGACACGTTGCGCGAGTCCGCACCCATTAATGTGTCGAATCCGACTATCGTCGTCATGACACCGGGTGCTTATAACAGTGCATATTTCGAACATGCGTTTCTGGCCAGCCAAATGGGCGTGGAACTGGTAGAAGGCCAGGATCTGTTTGTTCATCAACAAAAAGTTTATATGTACACCACCGAAGGGCCGCAACAAGTGCATGTGATTTATCGCCGGGTGGATGACGACTTTCTCGATCCACTGGCTTTCCGGCCTGATTCTGCACTAGGAGTACCTGGATTACTGGATGCTTATTGCAGCGGCAACGTTTCATTGGCTAATGGCGTGGGAACCGGAGTGGCTGACGATAAAGCGACCTATCTATACGTGCCGGAAATGATCCGTTTTTACCTGGGTGAAACGCCAATTTTGTCGAATGTACCTACCTGGCGACTGAGCGAAACTGAAGATTTGAAATACGTGATGGCACATTTACCGGAATTGGTCGTCAAGGAAGTACAAGGCTCGGGTGGCTACGGCATGTTGGTAGGCCCGACCAGTTCGAAAGCTGAAATAGAGGCTTACAAACAACGCATTGTGGCTGAACCGGCCAATTTTATCGCCCAACCGACCCTAGCCTTATCGACTTGCCCCACCATGGTGGAATCCGGCGTGGCACCTCGGCATGTCGACTTAAGACCGTTTGTGTTATCCGGCAAGGAAATCCGCTTGGTGCCGGGCGGACTGACCCGGGTAGCCTTGAGGGAAGGTTCGCTGGTGGTCAATTCTTCACAAGGCGGCGGCACTAAAGATACTTGGGTATTGGAGGACTAGAATATGTTGGCTCGTACCGCAGATAATTTATTTTGGATGGCCCGACATATTGAACGGGCAGAAAACACCGCCAGGGTGCTGGATGTAGCGCATCGTTCGGCTTTATTGCCTTTGGATATCGAGGGAGCCGAAGCTTATCTTTGGTATGCACCCTTAAATATCACGGGTTGTGCGGCGGGTTATGAAAAAAAATATGGCTTGGCGCAAGCTGATAGCGTCACGCATTTCATGGCGCTGGATCCGGACAACCCTTCCAGCATTTATAGCTGTTTGAAACTGGCCAGAGAAAATGCCCGCGCAGTGCGTGGCGCGATTACCTCGGAAATGTGGGAAGTCATCAATTCCACCTGGCTGGAACTGAATCGACAAGCCGGGCAAATGAATAATGACAAGTTTTCCGATTTTTTCGAATGGGTCAAAGGCCGTTCGCACCTGTTTCGCGGCGTAACTTTGGGCACTATTTTGAAAGATGTGGCGTTAAGCTTCATCAAGCTCGGCACCTTTTTGGAACGAGCCGACAATACGGCGCGAATCCTGGATGTGAAATACCACATTCTGTTGCCCAGAGTCAGCGATGTCGGCGGCGCTGCGGATTATTATCAATGGGGTTCACTGCTAAAATCTGTCAGTGCCTTCGAAGCCTATCGCAAGATTTATCGTGACGTGATATCGCCGTTGCGAGTCGCTGAATTATTGATCCTGCGGGAAGATATGCCACGCTCCTTGCACGCCTGCATGAACGAAGTCGAAGCGGCACTGATCGATATAAATGGTACATCCGGCAAAGAGGCTCGCCGTCTCGCCGGAGAGCAGCATGCTGCTTTGCATTTTGGCTTGATTGAAGATGTATTTGAGCAAGGCTTACATGAATTTATTACTGATTTTCTGGCCCATACGGCGATCTTGAGTCGCGAAATTCGTAGTGCCTATTTGTCTCGTCGCGATCATTTTGAACCTGCATCATCAGTGCGCAGAGTCGCCGTGCAGATGCAATAACCGCCTAACCTGTAGAGTGCTATGACTTATTGTGTTACCCTAAAATTGAATGCCGGCCTGGTATTTGCCTCCGATTCCCGCACCAATGCTGGTGTCGATCAAATTGCCTGTTTTAAAAAGATGCGCAGTTTCGTCAATCCCGGCGATCGAGCGATTATCATTTTGAGTTCCGGAAATCTTTCCATCACCCAGAACGCCATCAATTTACTGGACCAGCACGGACGCCATCCGGAAAAACGTAACATCTGGAATGTCAGCTCCATGTTCGAAGTAGCACAGCTCTTGGGCGAATCTCTCCGGGAAGTGCGGGTCCATGATGGACTATTTTTAGCTCAGAACAATGTCGATGCCAGTGCCAATTTCATTGTCGGCGGACAAATAAAAGGCGAAGAAATGCGGCTGTTTATGGTTTACAAAGAAGGCAACTTCAATGAGGCCGGTGAGAACGG
>SXGU01412947.1_pt1 | contig 10610 bp, 12 predicted proteins | sample 3174531 | NCBI WGS metagenome assembly SXGU01 (sample SAMN11356863, study PRJNA531348) | freshwater metagenome | isolation source: freshwater sample F1-140 | place: China: Fuxian Lake, Yuxi | collected 2017-12-25 | reverse complement strand
AGCTTGGCTCCGTCACGGTCTTGAAGGCTGGCGACATGAACGACGACGAACAACAACAGTCCCAAGGTGTCCACCAGCCGATGACGTTTGCGGCCGTTGATCTTCTTCCCCGCGTCGTAACCTCGCGACCCTGTGGTGCGAGTCGCCTTCACCGACTGGCTGTTGATGATCGCCGCGCTGGGTTCGGGATCGCATCCTTCTTGGACTCGCACGGCACGCCGCAACTGATCGTGGATCGTCTGCCAAATGCCGGCACGACGCCACTGATGAAAATAATCCCGCACCGTTCCCTCCGGTGGAAAGTCATGCGGCAGATGACGCCAGCCACACCCGGTTCTGAACAAGTACAACACCGCGTTGAGCACCTCCCGCAGGTCCGTGGTCCGAGTCCGGCCACCTCCCGACGACGGCAACAACGGCGCCATCAACAGCCACTGCGATTCCGACAAATCACTCGGATAGGGCTTTCGGATTTGTTCCTGGGCGTCCATGCCAATCCTCCGCTGCGTATTGATGGTTCTACCAGTTCACAACGGCGGACTCGTAAGGCGGGCAGGACTTCCTTGTCCAGAACTCTTATCTTCCCGCACGCCCTCTGAGCGAATTCTGCGTGATTCGTTGCCTCCGAATGATTTCCTCGAAGGCGAGCGGCGACTGAAGTCGTTGATACTCTGGGCCTACAGACGCGTGACAAAGGAGCGGCCATAATTCTGGAGTGCGTTGACTCGACAACGCCCTCCATCACGGCGAAGAAAAAAGTCGGAGGGAGCAGAACAGGTCATCGTGAACAAGGACGTCATCGCGGATCATCACGACCACGATGTCTCGAACCAGAACGCCAACTCGTGCGACCGAATGGAGGGCTGCGTCGAGCCGCAGCACTCCAGGGTGGGCGACCTTGCGAAGAGTTCGTTGCCGATTATGGTAGTCGCGACCGGAGAACTTTGATGCGTCGTCGCGAGTGGCTGAACATGACCAGCGGTGCCGGCCTCGCCCTTTTGGGCGAGGTGCTGCGGCAGCAGTCTGCTCGTGCGGACGAAGGATCGCGAGGAGCTGGCTTCGGTCGCGCGAAGTCGGTGTTGATCGTCCTTGCGAGCGGCGGGCAGAGTCAGCTCGAAACGTTCGATCCGCGACCCGATGCGCCGCTGGAAGTGCGCGGCCAGTTCGGTGCGATCGAGTCGTCGGTCCCCGGAACGTTTCTGTGCGAGCATTTGCCTCGGCTGGCGAAACTGGCGCATCGGTACGCGATCGTGAAGTCGATGTCGCATGAAGACCTCGATCATGGCTCGGCGCTCTATCTGACATTAACCGGGCAGTATCACCAGCGGATCACGTCGAATCCTCCGCCGCGCGAGACCGATCATCCGTTCTTCGGCTCGGTGCTCGAACAAGTGCGGCCGAGATCGAAGTTTTTGCGGACGTCGGTGCTCGTGAATGGTCCGGCCCTCGTTCCGTTTGAGCCTGGCCCGGGACAATACGCGGGACTGCTCGGCCGCCGATTTGATTCGCTCGTGATTGGCGATCTGACGACCGACCAGCCCGCAATTCCAGGACTGGAACGGCAGGAAGAATTGAGCTCGGAACGGCAGGCGATTCGCCGCCGACTGCTCAACCAATTGGAGCCGATCCGGCAGCAAGCCGCTCGGCCGACGATCGACATGCAGACGCTGTATCAGCAAGCCTACGAGATGCTCGACCGCCCCGCCGCGCGGAAGGCGCTCGATCTCGATGCGGAACCGTCTGCGCTTCGCGACCGCTACGGCCGGCACCGGCCAGGGCAAGCCTGCTTGCTCGCGAGACGACTGATCGAGGCCGAGGTGCCGCTCGTCACAGTCGTCTGGAACCACTCGAACCGAGGCCAAGACAAGTACCCCGACGAAGAAGAGCAATTCGGCTGGGACACGCACAACGACATCTTCGACGTGATGGGCCGCAGCTTGTTGCCCCGATTCGATCAGAGTTTCTCGGCGCTTCTAGAAGACCTCGACCAGCGAGGGCTTTTGGAGACAACGCTCGTCGTGTGTCTCGGCGAGTTCGGCCGTGCGCCGCTGGTCGCACTCGAATCGAAGTTCAAGGGAGCCTCCCCCGGCCGCAAGCATTGGGCGGCGGCGTACTCGATTGTCTTGGCCGGAGCGGGTGTGCGCGGCGGAACGACTGTCGGTGCGACCGATCGACAGGCCGCGTACCCGATCAGCACGAAGTACGGCCCATGGGATGTCACCGCCACGATCTTTCACGCGCTGGGGATCGACCCAGCCGGTCACTTCTACGACAGCTCGAATCGCCCGTACCCAATTAGCAGCGGCCAACCCATCGCGGCGTTGTATTCGTGACGATCACTTTCCCGCTTGGTGTGGCGAGGCCGCAGTCCAGATAACCCGATGCGTCGCAGCGACAAAAGTCTTAATCTTTGCTGCGCGGAATCAATCGTAGCGGTGCGCCACTGGCAGATTCCAAGCCACGAGAACTCCGCATCCGCGAGTGGTCGGCTGAACGGACTCGCGATACCGTGGTTGCGGTTCGTCATTGCGACAAGATCTTCGGAGTTTCTTTCAATCATCTTCTCAGGTCACGACATGCGTTCTGGCAGACAACGCGTTCAACGAAACTGGCACCGTGTCGGCTTGTTCGCTGCTTGTGGATGGCTGCTGCTGGTGGGACGCGTCGCGTCCGAAGAGATTCAAGGTCGCGTTGGCCATTCGATTGCGCTGGTCTCCCCTTTTGGCGTGGACGCCTACGTTCCTAGCAAGTGGGGCAGTTTGAACGTGCAATTGGTCAATCCCACCGGCGAGCCGCTGGAGTTGTTGTCCACAACTTATTTCGAGGAGGAGCCGACACTGCAGTTTGGCCGGCGCGTTTGGATTCCACCGAGGTCGCGCATCGAAGTTTGGCATCCGATTCTGGTGCCGCACGTTTCCGCAGACGTGACGCAGTTCAATCTGCGGTCGCTGGTGATGGATGCCAGGCAGGCTCGCGAGGTGCTGATCCGCAGCGATTCCGGAAATTTGCAGCACGAGGCCATCTTGCGACGAACGGTCGACACACCGGTGACCGGGTTGATTGACAGACACGATGACTCGCAATCCGATGAGTCAGATGCCGCCTACGAGTTGCTGATCGCTGCGCGGTCGCAAGCCGGCTTGGATCGGCAGATCAAACTGCTGTCGGATCGAATGTTGCCCACGGGTGAGGAATGCTTGCAGGCTCTCGATCAACTGGTCATCGCGGACAGCCGAATCGTGAATGACGGCGCGGGTCTCTCGGCAATTCGGCGGTGGCTGTTTGGTGGCGGGCGTGTGTGGGTCATGCTCGATCGCGTCGATCCACGTGTGTTGGAGTCGTTGTTGGGGGACGAGTTCACAGGTGAGGTCGTTGGCCGCGTCGGGCTGACGACGGTTCGCATGGAGTCTGCGGACGCGCTGGGCCGCGAGCGGTGGACTCAGGAATATGAGCGGCCGGTGGAATTCGTCCGCATGGTCGTTTCGGATGTGGACGTCGCCTATTCGATCGATGGCTGGCCGGCCGCCTTCTCGAAGAACTGCGGCGAGGGTCGCCTGCTGGTGACGACTTTAGGACCACAAGGTTGGATGCGGCGGCGAACAGCGGAAGAAACCAGTTCTCGAGCGGCTGGAAAATATGTGGTTTTGGCTCCCATGCAGAATCTGGTCCCCGAACTTTTTCCTCCGCGTCCCGCGCCGTTGTTGTCGGAGGAGATGCTGGAACCGCAGGTGCGCGATTACGTCGGCTATTCGATCCCGTCGCGGTGGTTGGTCGCCAGTTTGCTGATCGGTCTGAGCGTGCTGTTGGCCGGACTTGGAATTTGCTTGTGGCGAGTGAATCGATTGGAACTGATGGGCGCGATCGGTCCCAGCTTGGGTTTGGTGGTGAGTCTCATCTTGGTGTTGTTGGGTCAGCTTCAGCGAAGCGCGGTTCCGGCGTCAGTGGCGAGCGTGCAGTTCGTGCAGGCGGTGCCCGGAACGGACGACGTTTGCGTGCAGGGAGTCGCCGGTCTGTTCTCTCCGGAGACAGGGACTGCGACCGTTTCGGGGCGACATGGTGGTTGGCTGATGCCCGAAATGACCGGATTGAAAGGGACCACCCGGCGGATGATTTGGACGGACTTGGGGACTTGGCATTGGGAGAATCTTCCCGGATCCGCCGGGCTGCGCAGCGCCATGTTTCGACAATCGGGACCGACGGCGGATCGCATCGAAGCCCGCGCAACCTTTGGTCCCGCAGGCGTGATCGGTCGCTTGCATGGCGGCGCGGGACATTCACCGTCCGACGTGGTGCTGGCGACTCGCGATGGCCGCATCGGCGTGGAGGTCCAAGATGACCGGACTTTTGTCGCGAACGCTGACAGCGTCTTCACCTTGGAGCAATTCCTGTCGGCGGGCCTCTTGACCGACGAGCAAAACCGCCGGCGGCAGACGCTGCAGCATCTGCTGACAAATCCGCAGCGACGCGAGTACCCCGCCTCGGCTCATTTGTTCTATTGGTCCGATCCGTGGGATCTCGGATTTCGATTTGGCGATCGCCCGAAGTCTTTCGGCGCGGCGTTGGTGGCCGTACCGGTGCAATGGGAGCGTCCGCCCGTGGGAACCGAAGTGGCGGTTGCCGCTCCGCTGCTGCCGTATCGACCCACGATCGGCCCGGATGGCACGGTCCCTCCCGCACTGTGGGATTTCAAACAGCACCTCTGGCAAGAAAAGTCCGTCCCATCTTCGACGTGGTTGCGATTCCAGGTTCCTTCGGTATTGCTGCCCCTGCAAGCAGAGCGAGCGCACCTGAAAATCCAAGTCACCGGGCCGGTCGGAAAGCTGGAGATCGCTGTCCCTCGTTCCACGGACATTGTGTCGTTGAAGACCTGGATCGATCCCGTCGGCACGCTCACGCTGGACATCGCCGACACCGATCTGTTGAACGTGTCGGCCGACGGAGGATTACTGTTGCGAGTTTCTGGCGGCGATCCAGATCGTCCCGAACTGACGAACGCCGATCTGCAGCATGGTGAGAAACGGAATTATTGGCAGATCGAATCGCTGTTGATGGACCTGCGTGGCAAGACCATGAATCCCCCCTGATCGGAGTGCTGCATGCGTTTGGCGGTTTGTCTGTGGCTGACTTTGGGACTTTCGCTGACGGCGTGGGCGGCAGAGGAAATTCGTCCCGACTTCGCGATGGATTCCGACCCGGAGTTGAGAATCCCTGAACCGGTTTTTGGATTCAACAAGAAGTTCAAGCCGCTGTGGCTGGCCGCGCTGGCTCGACCGGAAGCGGACCTGCAACGACTTTCGGCCGAAGCGATCGCACAAGCGCACCGCTTCGGAGTTCCGGAATTGATCGAGGCGGCACCGCTGCTGCAGAAGATCGTGGCTGCCGAGGCCACACATCCCAACGCTCGTTTCTCTGCTGCGCGCGCGTTGATCGCGCTGGAGGCGACGGAGTCCGCTCCTGACTTGTTCGACGTCTCGCAACGGCACGGAAGCGATCTGCGGCAACTGATCGAACCGGCGTTAGCGAAGTGGAAGTTCGAGCCGATTCGCAGCGTTTGGCAACGTCGGCTGAATGCCACGGACACGCGACATCGCGAACTGCTTTTGGCGATTAACGGTTTGGGAGAATCCGGCGACAGTTCAGCCGTGCCGGGACTTTTGTCGCTCGCACACGACTCGCGACGAACGTCGGCTGTCCGGTTGGCGGCGGCTCGGTCGGCTGGTCGACTGCAAGATGCAGGTCTGGAAGCGGAGTCCGAACGACTGACGCAGCCGACCGCCGCGACGATCGTGGATCGACTCTGCGCCGTGGCTCTGTTGGATCGGCACGCTTCCGAGTCGGCGCGGTCGGCGTTGCTGCGCTTGGCTCGTGATCTCGAACCGAGTGTCGCTGCCGCTGCGCTGTCACGACTCAATGCCATCGATCACGACTTGGTGGTGCCGCTTGCCGAGCAAGCGATGCACAACGACGACGCGCCGGTTCGGCAACAGGGAGTCGATGCGTTTGTGGCACGTCCCACGTCGGAACGAATCGCGGTCCTTGCCAAGCTGCTGGACGATCCGCATCCCGACCTGCGCGGTCACGTGCGCGATGCGTTGTTTGGTTTGGCGAAGATGCCGGAATTGGATGCCGCCGTCCGGCAGTCAGCGACCAATCTGCTGGCTGGCGACCGTTGGCGCGGACAGGAACAATCCGCGCTGTTGCTCGCGGCCCTCGATCACAAACCGGCGGCTCTCCGGTTCGTGGAATTGCTGGAATCCTCTCGCGGCGAAGTGATGATCGCTTCGGCTTGGGGACTGCGGAAACTGGCCGTTCCCGAAACGGTGCCGGCAATCTTCAGCAAGGCCACGCGACAAACGGAGATTCGTCGCAAACAACCAACTCCACCAGAGCTTGATGTGCAAGTGGCTCACTTGTTCGAGGCTCTGGGCCTGATGCTGCACGCGCCCGCCGATCCGCTGCTTCGCAGCTACTTCCCGAAAGATGGAGCACACGGCGAGCTTTCACGCAGCGCGGCGATCTGGGGGCTGGGACTCCTGCACGCGAAACGGCCCGATGAATCCTTGGCGGTGCAGATGATCGGCCGGCTGACGGAATCTCCGGCAGCGGTTCCTCCCGAAAGTCCGCGCGTCCGCACCGCGAGTGCCATGTCGATTGGTCGAATGCTCGCAAAGTCGCAAGTGCCGCAACTACGAAAGTACCTGGGACCAAAGGTTGGGCCGGATGCCACATCGCTCGCCGTCCGCTGGGCGATCCACGAACTCACCGGGGAACTCTTGCCCGATGCCGAACCTTCGACCTATTCAAAGTCCGGTTGGTTTCTGGAACCGCTGGACGCAGACGACTAATCCGACTGCGCACCTTCGAGCTGGAGTCCCGGCTTTAGCCGGTTCCACCACCGCCTAAAGGCGGAACTCCAACCAAAAAGTGCGCTAAAGAACGAACTCCTCCGACGACAGCCTGAGAGTCCGCCGTGCGTACCGAGACGAAGGCTCAATCAAACCCCGACGTTGCCGGCGCTGTCGTGCCCGGTTCGTTGACGACTCGGTCATCATCGGCGGAAAGCGGCGTGTTGTGGACGCTGTGGCTGACCTACGGAGCGTTCTATTTCTGTCGCACGAATCTTTCGGCGGCTGTGCCGGGAATGAAGTCGCCGATCAACGCTGGCGGATTGGGACTCAGCAGCGATGAAGTCGGATGGATTTTGGCATCGTTGAAGATCGCCTACGGCTTGGGACAATTGCTGAATTGGCAGTTGTCCGAGCGGATTAGTGCAAGCTTGAACTTTTCTGATTGACGTCGCCGTTTACTCAATCTACAAAAAACACCGAACTGATCTGCTGTTTTGCACCCAGTGATCTTCGTCACCTAAGCGGGAGGGTAATATCATGAGTCGAAGACGTTGGTTCGCAGGCTTGGCCGTTTTAGTAACAAGTGCGGTGGTGGCGCTCTCCATCAGTACGTCAGTCGCGCGCGTGTTCGTTGAGGACAAGCCAGACGCTACTCGCGAAAGTGGCGCTGGCCGAGATGGCAGACAAGATCCCAGAAACGCGGAAGGTGGCAGAGGGGCTGCCACTGAAGCCGGTCGACTCGGAACCGATGGCGAGGACGGAGGAGGAGGAGGAGGGCGAGGCGGCAAAGGTGGCAGAGCGAATGTCGGTGAAGAAGGTCGACTCGGAACCGATGGCGAGGACGGAGGAGGAGGAGGAGGGCGAGGCGGCAAAGGTGGCAGAGCGAATGTCGGTGAAGAAGGTCGGCTCGGAACCGATGGCGAGGACGGAGGAGGAGGACGCGGCACAGGCAATGGTTTCGGAGCGACTGCCACCGTACCGGCTGAGCGCGGAGCCGATGGCCAGGACCGAGGAGGACGCGGCACAGGTGGCAGAGGTGCCCCTGATTCACAGAAGCGAGCAGGTGATGGCGAAGACGGAGACCGAGGCGGCAAAGGTGGAAGAGCTGTCCCTGATTCACAGAAGCGCGCAGCCGATGGCGAAGACGGAGACCGAGGCGGCAAAGGTGGAAAGGCGGAAGAGGACGCGACAACTGCGCTGATGCTCCGACCCATATCGTCGCTCTGCTTTGACACGACAGAAGGAACGTTCCAGGTCGACGACGAACCACGGGTCAGGTCTGGCGTCCTTCATGGGGATCCAGGTAGCCCGACGATGGTTTTTCGTTTTGAGGACATCGACATCCCTGCCGCGACAAAAGTCACAGCGACAGGTCGATATCCTCTGGGACTGATCAGTACCAAAGGCGACATCACAGTTGCTGCTGACTTCGATTTCAGTGGAACAAATGGATCAGATGGCGACGACGGATACGGTACCTTCGGTGGTGGCGGGGGAGCCGGAGGTGCTGGAGGCGGTGCGTTCCTGTTGGTCAGCAATGGGTCGATCCATTTTGACGGTCGAATTAACGTGTCTGGAGGGCTACCTGGAAGAAAGGGAACCGGTCAAATCTCCGAAACGGACGATGAGTTTCCGTTAAATGGCTGGGGCGGTGCGGGAGGGAAGGGTGGCTCCGGTGGAGTCGGCGGCGGTAACGGTGGCGATGGCGCTCGATCGCTGGCAGGTGGTTCTGGCGGATCGGGGGGCGCTGGTGCGGGTGGCGGCGGAGGTGGAGGTGGAGGTGGAGGGGGCGCAGCAAACGGAACCGGAGGCACGGGAGGCACCGGGAACGCGCCCGGGTCGAGTGGAGGCGCTGGTGGCAATGCTACGGCGACGGCTGGTGGAAACGCTGGGAACGGAGGTACCGGACAGGCGAATGGCGGTAATGGAGGCGGAGGCGGCAGCCTCACCAGTAGGAATGGCGGCGCAGGGGGAATGAAGATGGGCGCTGGTGGGGGCGGTGGAGGCGGAGGCGGCGGTGGGGATGGGAATCCCCCGGGAGCTGGCGGTGGTGGAGGCACAGGAGGCGGTAGCGCCGCCGGTGGTGGGCCAGGCGGCCCTGGATCGCAAACGCAACTGGAATCTCCTCGTACCGGTCGACTGCGAGACCAGGCATTGGTGTCTAGCGGTGCCGCACGGACGGTGCTTGTCTCGCACAGCGTCGCAGTCGCTCATGGGGACTTCGGCGTGAGGCGTTCCGATCACAAAAGAAGCGTCCCTGGTCGCGGTGGCGACGGTGCGTTTATGTTGGTGGCCCCCAAGGGAATCTTCTTATCCGACAGAACCCTCTTTGGGTGCCACGGTCTCGGCGTCATCTATGGTGAACTATCGAATCAAGCGATCGTCGAGTCCGCTGGGCCAACGGATTTCACCGTGGTCCCGTTCTCAAGGTGGGACGGAGTTTCTACAGGTGCCTTCTTGCTTCGGGGCGGGGCCGGTGGCGGCGGTCAAGGTGGCGATGGCCATCTCATTCCGGCGGAGAAGGGTCAGAGTAGACGGGTAACCTCCTCCGGGCGGTGATCGCGAAAGGCATCCAAGACTGGTCGCGTGCTACGCGGAAAACAATTCGCGGAGCACGCGGCCGGTGCTGACCGGCGTCGGCCGGTCGAGGCGATCGTGAATCTGCGTCTCGGGCGGGATGCCGAGCGCGTCGTACATCGTCGCCGTCACATCCTGCGGACCAACGGGGTTGTCTTGAGCAAAGCCCGCATCCTTGTCGCTGGCTCCAGAGACGAATCCCTGCTTGACGCCTGCTCTGGCCAAGGCGATCGAGAACACGTTGACTCCAGCATGTGGTGGCAATCCCACATCGGTTGCTCGTCGTCCTTTTTGCGATGCCAGTTGAGTTGCACGAGCCACACGCCTGCTTCGACCAGCCGCCGCGCGAGCAAACAGCTTTGTCGGAACGAATGCCAGCCGTACCGATCTCGAACGAGTGGCGATTCGTGATCGAGCGAGAACGCATCGCGCGCCTTGCGCGCCGACGAGCAAGTCGAACGCCTGCGACACTTGATGCTCAAACCGAATCGGTGCCGGGCCCGATCCGAGTCGGTCGAACTCGCGGCTGACGTGACCGAGCAGCGATGACCGAGACATTGCGAACTCACATCGCCGAGCAACGACAATTCCGGAATGCGAACCGTCGGCACGGCCGGGTCGTTTATCCAGTCTCAACGGATTCCCAAGAAGCCGGCATCCTGTCCCGGATAGAACGGCACATTGAAGATCGGTTGCGGCAACGTCACGGCGGTCGACGAGCCGGCGCGCGAGCTTGCGGCGAGGCCGAACATCGCGGTGGATACGATCCGATCCTGAAACAACTCAACCGCTTGAATGTCGGACACATCACGATGGAGTTCACCTCACCCGGTGCCGGAGACATGTCGGTGTTTCAGCGGTTGCCCGAACACATCGAGATCGGTTTGGGCTGCGTCAGTTGTCAACCCGGCCAGATCGACTCCGCCGACACCATCGTCGAGCGTGTCGAGATGGCGCTGCGGTATCTGAAGCCGGAACGGATCACTCTCAATCCCGATTGCGGCTTCGCTCCTGGTTCGGCAGCCAACGTGAGCATCGACGAGGTCTACCTCAAGTTGCAACACGAAGTCGCCGCCGCTCACCACCTGCGTGAAAAGTACGGCTGATCCACCAAGCTACTTCGATCTCGCGCGGCCACGAATGAGGCAGGCGAGCGGGGTGGCGTCAGCCCCCCGGTCCTGCGGT
>SXGU01289825.1_pt1 | contig 10610 bp, 7 predicted proteins | sample 3174531 | NCBI WGS metagenome assembly SXGU01 (sample SAMN11356863, study PRJNA531348) | freshwater metagenome | isolation source: freshwater sample F1-140 | place: China: Fuxian Lake, Yuxi | collected 2017-12-25 | reverse complement strand
CAGTGCGGACGGACTGGCCATCAGCGGCGGAGACCTCGGCAGTGCCATGCGGGCGCGCGGCGCGGTGGGAGCTGCGTTGGAGCGGATCCTGCTCCTCTCGCGGGGGCAGAACCCGCGCACGATGAGCCGCGATTTCACCTTCGCCTACCACGGCATTCTCGAGGCGTGGAAGGCGGATCCATCACGCGTGGATGAGGACGCGGAGGTGATCCTGCGCGCCTTCGAGGAGATTCCAGATCCCGCTTTCCGCTGGGCGCTTTCGTGGTTCTTCGAAAGCACCCGTGATGACCGCTTCGTGGATGCCCTCGTGGCAGTGGCCAAGGTCGATCCCCAGCGCGGGTTGCAGGCCTTGGGGCATCTCGGAACGGATGAATCACAACGCCGCATTCGCGCTTTGCTGCCTTTGCTTGAGAACACACAGGATCGCGTGCTCGCACTCGCGCACATCGTGTCCGGGGGCGTGGGTGGCGCGGCCGAACTGCTCGGCCACTGGACGCGTGACCGCGACAAGGCGCCCCTTGAACGTCTTGCGGCGGTGGAGGCACTCTCCAACGTGCGCTCGGATCCCGAAGCGCTGCGCACCATCATGGAGGTGGCCTTCGGACCAGCCGTGCCGCTGGGCGACATCGGCGAGCGGCGCATTGATCACGAAAGCGCTGACCTCCGCTCCGGCGCGGTGCTAGCGCTCATGAAACATGGCGATCACATCGCCCTGCAGCAGGCTCTTGCGCGCGCGGATGAGCAGAGCGCCGACCCGGCGTTCACGGCCCTCGTCGATCTCCACCTTCGTGCGTGGCAGGGGGGTGACATCACGCAGACCCTGCTCGAACGCGCGACGCGACGCCGACGTGTATCCCTTGGCGAAGCGCTGTGGTTCATGAACAACGCGGTGGCAGCGGATGTCGCGCGCCTGAAAGAACTGCTTCCCCGCGCCAGTGACGCGAGCGTGCGGGGTGTTCTTGAGAGCGCCATGACGCAGGCCGCAGCGCGCTAGCGAGCACTACGGGCAGTGCGTGGGGAGAGCGCCGCGCGGGAGAGGCGTCGGGTACTTGCCGTTGAAGCACGCGCTGCAGAAGGCGTTCGTCCCGCCTTCGACGCAGGCCATCAGGCCGTCGAACGAGAGGTAGCCGAGGCTGTCCACGCCGAGGAAACGGGCGATCTCGTCCACGGACTTGTTGGAGGCGATGAGCTCCTCGGGTGTCGGGAAATCGATGCCGTAGAAGCACGGCCACATGACTGGCGGGCAGGAGATGCGGAAATGCACTTCGCTTGCGCCCGCTTCGCGGAGACTCTTGATGCGACCGAGGCTGGTGGTGCCGCGCACGATGGAGTCGTCCACCACCACGATGCGCTTGCCGCTGACGACTTCGGGGACGGGCGCGAGTTTCAGCATCACCGCAGTCTTTCGCTCGGCATCTCCCGGCGAGATGAACGTGCGTCCCACGTAGTGGTTCTTCACGAAGCCCTTGTCCATCGGGATGCCGCTCGCGAGCGAGAAGCCCTGGGCGGCCGACAGTCCGGATTCCGGCACAGGGACCACGATGTCCGCTGCGGCAGGGTGCTCCAGCGCAAGCCTGCGCCCGAGGCTCTCGCGCACACGATGGACGTTCTGTCCGAACAGCCGACTGTCCGGCCGCGCGAAGTAGATGTGTTCGAACACGCACTGCGCACGCTGCAACGGCTCCGCCCAGCGCGTGCTGACAAGGCCGCGTTCCGTGATGGTGATGTGTTCACCGGGTTCGAGATCGCGCACGTGCTCGGCGCCGAAGAGAGTGAAGGCGCAGGTTTCCGAGGAGAGAAACCAGGTGTCTCCGCTGCGGCCGAGTGAGAGCGGCCGGAAGCCATGGCGGTCCCGGACGGCGTGCAATGCGCCGGGGCGCAGGATGAGCAGAGAGAACGCGCCTTCGAGCTTTCTCAGCGTTGCGTGGAGGCTCTCCGTGAAGTCTTTGCCTTCTGCGCGCGCAAGCAGCGCGAGCACGGTCTCCGTGTCCGTGCTGGTCTGGAAGATCGAGCCGGCCGCTTCGCCGAGGCGCCTGAGCTCGCGCTTGTTCACGAGATCGCCGTTGTGAGCGACCGCCACCGGGCCGCCGCGATAGTGGACGAGGAGCGGCTGGATATTCCGCGGATCAGAACCGCCACTGGTTCCGTAGCGCACATGCCCGATGGCCGCGGGGTTGCGCAGTCCTTCCACCTGCGCACGCGACAGGGCTTGCGTGACGAGTCCTGCGCCGCGTTCGCAGAGCACCGTCTTGCCATCTGCGGAGGCGATGCCCGCGGATTCCTGACCCCGATGTTGCAGCGCCTGCAGCCCCGCGTGCACCATCGCCGGCGCATTCCAGTCGCCGAAGACGCCGAACAGCCCGCAATAGTGCCGGATCTCAGGCTCCACGCGCATCCTCCGTGGCGAGCGCCAGTTCGCGCTCGAGTTCACCGTGCAGCGGATTCGCTAGATCGGCCGCAAGGGCCGCACGCGCGTGGAGGATGGCCTCGCTCGGGCGTCCCGCGCGACGTTCGAGACAGGCCAGCAGCAAGCGGCCCGTCGGATCAGCCGCGTCGCCGTCGAGAAGGTGCCGGAAGCGTTCGCGGGCTGCCGCGAAGTCCCCCGCGAGGTAGCGCTGCCGTCCCTGTCGGAACCACTCCATGCGCGCGACCAAGGCGCGCGGTGAGCGTCGTTGCATGGCGAGTCTCCAGGCATCGCTTGCTCCGAAGACCAGCGCACCGAAGGCGAGGACCAGAGCGCCGGTGCGCACTCCCGGGAATGCCGCGAGGGCCGGAACGAGTTCCGTGAGGAGTGCCAAGTTCAAGGCAAGGCAGAACACGGCGAAGATCGCCAGTCCGCTGCGAGCCCTGCCGAGGCACCACTGCGGGAGCCCCGGGATCGGGATCAGCGCAAGACAGAAGGGATTGCGGCGCGGAGTGGTCAAGGGAAGCGGGACACGCGCCCGTTGCCGGCGTCGCTGGTGCCCGCGAGGATCTTACGCAGGGCCGCGGTCGTCTGCGCGGGGTCCGTGGAGCCGCAGATGGCGGATGAAACGGCGGCCCGGCTGAGCCCCGCTGCCACGGCAAGCGGCAGAGTCGATGCGTCGAGGCCGCCGATGCCGAAGATCGGCCGCAAGCGCAGGGAGTCGACGGCCGCGACGTCGTCGAGTGGGCAGGGTGTCGTGTCCGCGCGTGTGCTGGTCTTGAAGAGTGCGCCCAGACCTGCGTAGTCGGCCAGCGGCGTGAGGCGCTCGATCTCGCAGCGGTTGTGGCAGGAAACGCCGAGGATGAGTTCTTCTCCGCCACGCAGCGCGCGCACGAGGCGCGGCTCGAGATCGCCTGCGCCCACATGTGCGCCTTCGGCACCGGTTGCGAGAGCGAGTTGCGGATCGTCATTCACGATCAGCGGGACTCCGGCAGCCCGGGTGAGGCGCAGCACAGTGCACACCCACTGGCGGAGCTCTTCCCGCGGGACCTGTTTTTCGCGCACTTGCACAAGTCCGGCCCCTTGGGCGAGTGCAGCTTCGAGCACGAACAAAGGCTCGCGCACGCAGAGCGAGCGCGTGAGGAGGAGGCAAAGCTCGGCACGCTGAAGGGCGAGCAAAGCTGCGGCGCGGTTCATGGGGCAGGTTTGCAGAGGGGCGACGGACCGCCAGCGAGCCAGGCCTGCAATGTCTCGAGATCGAGCACCGCGACGCCGAGGGCCTCCGCCTTGGTGCGCTTCGAACCGGCCTCCGCGCCGGCGAGAACAAAACTCGTCTTCGCGCTCACCGATCCTGTGACCTTTGCGCCTTGCTGCTGCAGGAGTTCTTCCGCGGCGCGTCGGTCGAGTCCTGCCAGCGTTCCTGTCACCACCACGGTGTGGCCGGCGAGTCTGGCGGATTGGCGAGCGCTGCGTGGCGCTGGAGGCTGGACTCCCGCTGCGGTCAGTTCGTCGAGCAGTCTCTGGTTCCCGCTGTCCGACATCCAGGCGACGACACTCGCCGCCACCACCTCGCCCACACCAGGGATGGCCTCAAGTTGCTCTTGAGTTGCCACGCGCAGGGCGTCGACCGAGCCGCAGTGCCTGGCGATGTTCTCCGCCACGACCGCGCCCACATGGCGGATGCCGAGCGCGAAGAGCAAGCGCGAGAGTTCGCGCGTCTTGGCAGCCGCGATGGTCTGCACGAGCTTCTCCGCGGAGCGAGAGCCCATGCGTTCCAGAGTTTCAAGCGTTGCGGGCTGCAGTCGGAAGAGATCCGCTGGTGTCTTCACGAGTCCCTCTGCCACCAACTGCTCCACGAGCTTCTCGCCGAGCCCGCGAATGTCCATGGCATCCACGCTGGCGAAATGGAAGATGCGTGCCTGTCGCTGAGCCGGGCAGGCGGCATTGGGACAGCGCAAGGCCACCTCGTCTGTGTCCTGCACCACGGCCGTGCCGCAAGAAGGGCAGCGTTCCGGCATGCGGAAAGGCGGGAGCGGTTCCTTCCGCAACTCGCGCAACACCTGCGTGATCTTCGGGATGACATCGCCGGCGCGTTGCACAATCACGCGGTCGCCGACGCGCGCGTCGAGGCGCGCAATCTCCTCGGCATTGTGCAACGTGGCCGAGGCGACGGTGACGCCACCCAGCATCACCGGCTTGAGGACAGCGACCGGCGTGAGTGTGCCCGTGCGCCCGACGCTCACTTCGATGCCGAGAAGATCGGTCGCCTCCTCGCGCGGCGGGAACTTCCAGGCCACGGCCCAGCGCGGTGTGCGTGAGCGGAAGCCGAGTTCCTCTTGCAGACGGAATGAGTCGAGCTTGACCACCATGCCGTCGATTTCGAACGGCAGCGTGTCCCGTGCGGCTGCCAGTTCTGCGAAGCGGGCACGCACGCCGGCCGTGCCGTGCATGCGGCGGCAGTGATCGATCTCGACCGGCAGGCCCCAGCGCTGGAGTTGTTCGAGCGTCTGCCATTGAGAAGAGAAGCCGTGTCGTGCTGCATCTACGAGCGTGTAGAGCGCGATCCGGAGCGGTCGTGCCGCCGTGAGCTTCGGGTCGAGTTGGCGGAGCGAGCCCGAGGCGAAATTGCGCGGGTTCATGAAGCGCCCTTCATCCTCAGTACGGGCGTCGTTGAAGCGCTCGAAGTCGGTGTTGTTCACGAACACTTCACCGCGGATCTCGAGCTGCGCGGGCAGCGCTCTGTCCGAGGCTTCGAGACGCAGCGGCAAGGAACGGATGGTGCGGGCGTTGGCGGTCACGTCCTCGCCGGTCTCGCCATCGCCACGTGTGGCCGCCCGCACGAGAACGCCGTTCATGTACGTGAGTGAAATCGACACCCCATCGAGCTTGGGTTCGAGGCACCAGTCGAGCGCGTCCGCATCCGTGCCACAGCGTGCGGCAAAGGCTGTGAATTCGCCTTCGTCGCGAGCGTTTTCGAGAGACAGCATGGGCGCGGCATGCGCTGCTGCCGCGAAACCCGCAACTGGAGGGGAACCCACGCGCTGCGTCGGCGAATCCGGACGCCGCAATTCCGGATGCGCGGACTCCAGCTCCACCAGTTCGCGGAGCAGGCGGTCATATTCCGCATCCGCGAGGGTCGGGTTCTCGGTGCCGTAGTAGCGGCGCGACGCTTCGTGGAGGAGACGGAACAGTTCCGCTGCACGGGCCGCGTCCTTCATGCGGCGTTTCTAGCATGCGGCGCGCATGCGGCAGTGCCGCACGCGCGCCATGTGCTCACGCGAGGGGGCGCGTCAGAATGCAATCCAGTCGTAGTTGCCGGCTGCGGTGGGGATGAACGTGATGTTGTTGAGGCCGGTGTGCAGCGTGCCCCAGGTGCCGAAGGAATAAAGCATGCCTCCGCCGACCGGGCCGGTGTTCGGTCCTCCCGCCGCGAACGGTGTCATGCCGGGGTCCGTTGCGCTGGGGGTGCCCGGGCTGATGCCGAGGAACATGTTCACGTTGGTGCCCGTGGGTGGTGTCGCCGGTCCGGCGACAAGGCCCGCAAGTCCGTCGAGTTGCACCGTGCCGGTGCTCGCGTCAATGATGAGCGCGAAAGTGTTCTGCACCGTGGTGCCCCAGTAGATCATGTTGGTGTAGTCCACGCGCAAAATGCTGGGGGTGGGAGCCGACACGGAGATTGACGAGATCCCGGCGAGCTGGTTCAGGTCGCACCAAGCACCCCAGAAGGCGTTGCCTGTCGTGGCCGTTCCTGCGCTGGCGGTGAACGAGAGGTTCGGAGTGGCGCCGAACATGGCCCGGCCGTTCGAAATCACGTGCAGGAGCGTCTGGCTGGTGCCATAGAACGGCACGCTGGATGGCCCGCAGAGGGGCGCGATGCCGAGTACATGGCTGGTTGATGAATCATCGCCGATGGGGCCCGGCACCGAGGGGCTGCCCGGCTGGCCGGTGAGTTCCGCCGCTTGCGAGAGAGCGAATCCGCCAGCTTGCGTCGGATCGACGGCAATGACTTGGGCTGCCACGGTGCCCGGAGGTGTTCCGAAGGGGATCAGGAAAGTGCCCGGCGAAGGCAGCAGCATCGGACCAATCCCGCCGTTCACGAAGAACATGGTCGGGTTCCCGAAGAGCAGATTGAAGATCTGGCCCGTGGGGAAGGTGATCCCGCCGCTTCCCACCGCGACCGATGGGCCGAATTGCACCGCGATATCGAAGGGTGATCCCGTCGCGACCCCGACGGTGGCCGTGGAAGTGGAGCCGATGCAGCGGGAAGACTGGGCCGGTGCATAGCTCAGCGCGAGCGCACCGTTGATGTCGAATACGCAATTCGGCGTATTCACCTGCCACATGGTGGGCACCGCACCGGGCACGTAGTCGATCTTGATGATCGGAACGAATTCGTTGTTGGAGAAGGTCCAGCTTGCGCTCGTGCAGTTGTTCAGCGTGCCGTAGCGATTGCCACCGTTCAGGCCGGTACCCGCGCTGGCGCCATCCATCTGCGGTCCCCAGATGGTGGTGGGCGTGCCGCATTTGGTGATCTGCACGATGAGGTCCTTGCCCAGCGTCGGGTCGAAGATGAAGGGCTGGGTGAGGCCGAGCGGAATCCAGGTTGCGGCGGGCATGCCCGCGGCGCCGGGCACGCCGGGATTCGTCCACGGTCCCGAGCGCACCAGAGTCGCATCCGTGCCCATGTTGGCAGCGTAGTTGGTGTTGTAGGTGGCCGTCCCGTAGTTGTTGTTCGAACTCGCCAGCGTGACGCCGAAGTTCGCGAAGCTGAACGCATTGACGGTATTGGCCGGAGCTGCGGCGCGCACCGAAATCTCCGTGATGATGATCTGGTAGTTGGCCGCGAATTGCGCCGAGTCGTAGACCCAGTGCCACTTCATGTCGCCAGTGTTGTTGATGACGTACGGCGTCGAGGATGGGCCGTCCACATTCAGGAATCCGTTGGGCAATGATTGGGACAGCTGGGCGAAGGCCACAAGCGAGAATGCAGACACGGCAGCGAGGATGCGCAGCGAGGTCATGGCGACTCCTGTTGGTGAGCGCGGAGGGGTGACGTCAGGGACCGTGGCGAGCCTAGTCTCGTGCTTCCCTTGCTGCAAGGGAAATGTGGGTGCGCGAGCGCCGGAAGGGCTTGGCTTCAGGATGCCGCGAGGCTTGGTGAGGCCGTCGCGGCCGGGGCCCGGCGCGACTCAACCAGCGTCAGGATCACGACATACCAGTAGCCGGCAAAGAAGAGGCCGCAGAAGGGGAGTGCGGTCCAAAGCCCTTGCTGGAGGGCATAGAGGAAGATGACGGTGGTGTAGATGGCGGCCAGAAACTCGGCCACCACGATGAGTGACTTGGCGCCGAGGTAGCGCTGTGTGCCCCCGCTCGATTTGGGCGTGCGCACGAAGGCACTCTGATGACCGACCAGAGCTTCCAGCACCGCGCGCGTCTGGTTGAGGGACAGTGCCGTTCCGAGAGCGAGAAGCCCCGGCACCAACACGAGATCGCGCCAGCGGAATCCGCGCGCGATCAGGGTCGCCACAAGGAAGAGCACGACGGAGCCTGTGGCCGCGAGGAAGATGCCAAGATCCAGCACATTGCCGGCCCAGCCTTCGAGAAGGCGCGCTCGCAGCATGAGCAAGGGCAGCGTGAACAAGAAGACGGGCAGCGCCGCGAGGTAGCAGAGATTGCCGGTGAGGTGGAAGAACGCTTCCTTGCGCACGGCCAGCGACACCTTTGCGGAGAGAACTGTGCCGAGGAGTTTCCGCATCACCTGAATGGAGCCCTTGGCCCAACGATGCTGCTGTGTTTTGAATGCGTTCATGCTCTCCGGCAATTCGGAGGGGCATGTGACATCGTCGCGATAGACGAAACGCCATCCGAGCAGTTGCGCGCGATATGAGAGATCCAGATCCTCTGTGAGCGTCTCATGATGCCAGCCACCGGCCGCGTCGATGGTCGCACGGCGCCAGATGCCTGCCGTGCCGTTGAAATTCATGAAAAGTCCGTGGCGCGTGCGGGCCACGTGTTCAATGCGGAAGTGGCCGTCCAGCATCACGCCTTGCAGGCGCGTGAGCGTGCTTGCCTGTTCGTTCAGGTGAGCCCAGCGTGCTTGCACCAAACCCACGGCGGCATCCTGGAAATGCGGCATGAGTTGGCGCAGAAAACCCGGTGCAGGCACGAAGTCCGCATCGAAGATCGCGACGAACGGGTGCTTTGCACTGGCAAGCCCGGCACTCAGTGCGCCGGCTTTGTATCCCGTGCGATCGGTACGGTGGATGAGTTCAATGTCGAGGCCGTGTGCCGAGAGTTCAGCGACGACACGGCGCGCGACCAGCGTGGTCTCGTCGGTGCTGTCATCGAGGACCTGGATTTGAAAGCGGTCGCGGGGCCATTCGAGGAGTGCCGCTGTGCGGATGAGGCGCTCCACGACGGTGGCCTCGTTGAAGAGCGGCAATTGCACGGTGACACCGGGCAGAAGATGCTCGGGTAGTGCGGCCGGAACAGCGGGCACCGCATTCCTGCGCGACCACCAGCGGCGCACAAGGCTGACGCGGTGCGTGCCGTAGAAGGAAAGCAGGAGCAGCAACACCGCGTAAACAAGGAGCAACGCGAGCGTGCCGAGGCCGGGCCCCGCAGGCCCGATGACGGCCTGACGCAGCAGTTCGTTGTCGAAGAGGAATGTCGGATGCGAGAACAGGGGGGGCTCCGCGCAGTTTGGTCCCGGCGCGAGGGATGATATGGCGGGGCTCCCATGACGCCAACGGAGCCATTCTTCGAACCCGAGGACCTCAGTTCGGCGCGGGCCTACGACTACGTCCTTCCGGAACACCGCATCGCTCAGGAACCTGTGGCAGATCGTGACGGGAGCCGGCTGCTCGTCGTCGGGCGCGCGGGACACATCAGCGATCACATGGTGCGTGAGCTCTCGGCCCAGTTGAATGAGGGCGATCTTCTCATCTTCAACGACACGCGGGTGATGGCAGCCCGCCTTGAAGGTGTGCGTTGCAGGACAGGCGGCCGCGCGGAGTTTCTCGCGCTCTCCGTCGATGGTTCACGCCTGGAGGGATTGCTGAAGACGCGCGGCACGGCTCTCGCGGGGGAGCTATTTTCGCTCGGCGCCGGACTCGAGCTCCGTCTTGCGGAGGAAACGACGGAGGGGCGTGCTCTCCTTGAGCTCGTGGATGCGTCCTCCGCCGCGGAAGCACTCGAACATCACGGACGCATGCCCCTGCCGCCGTACATCAGAAGAGCGCGTGGCAGTGATGCGAGAGATGCGCTCGATCGCGTGCGCTACCAGACCGAGCATGCGCAGTGTGTTGGTGCGGCCGCGGCACCCACTGCCGGACTGCACTTTTCCGAATCGCTTCGCGAGGCCCTCCGCGTGCGCGGGGTCCAAAGCGCCTGCATCACCTTGCATACCGGACTCGGAACCTTTCGGCCGCTCAGCGGGGAGTCCCTCGACACGCACGTGATGCATGAGGAAGTGTTCACCGTGTCCCGCGAAGCTGCTGCTGCCCATGCCGCGTGTCGCGCGCGGGGCGGGCGCGTCATCGCCGTGGGAACGACGGTGTTGCGCGCGCTGGAGACGGTTGCGACCGGCAACCGTGAAGAGGGTGTTCGGCTTCTGCCTCAGAGCGGGTGCACGCGCCTGTTCCTCAGGCCCCCTGCGGAAATCCTCAGCGCAGACCGTCTCTTCACCAATTTTCACGCGCCTCGCAGCACATTGCTCGTGTTGCTCGCTGCATTTGCAGGGCACGACAGCATGCGTGCCGCGTATGCGCATGCGCTGCAGGGGCCTTACCGATTCCTCTCCTACGGCGACGCGACACTCTTCGATAATCGCCGTCCGATGCGCTGAACGCACCGACCACCAACGGGAACGCCCGCTGCACATCCGAAGATGCGCCGCGGGCGCTCAACTGCGCAGAGAGTGGATCAGAGATCGAGGATGGCCGCGTTGGTGGCGAGCGGGTCCGCGACCATGATGCCCGTCACGGGTGCGCCAGGCGCGCTCGCGAAGGTCACACTCACAGTGGCGCCGATCAAGCCTGCCCCAGTGAGATTCGAGGCCATGGTGTCGCAGTCGAAGATGAAGACATCGACGCCGGCCTGGAAGCTGGTGAAGTTGAAGGTGAGGCCTGTGATGCCCGTGGTCACTGCCGGCGGAATCGTCGCGTATCCCATGGGATTCACCGTGGTGTCGAGACCGCAGTAGGTG
>SXGU01255490.1_pt1 | contig 10611 bp, 7 predicted proteins | sample 3174531 | NCBI WGS metagenome assembly SXGU01 (sample SAMN11356863, study PRJNA531348) | freshwater metagenome | isolation source: freshwater sample F1-140 | place: China: Fuxian Lake, Yuxi | collected 2017-12-25 | reverse complement strand
TACGCGACCATCGGCCAACTCCCCGTATATCGCACTCCGAAAAGGCTTCCACCACCTGTCGAAATCGCGGCCCTCATTCGCGAGGGCAAAAGCTATTCGCTTTCGCAGTTCGGATTCATCCTCCGCCCAGATCTCCCTCGGCAAGTAGGGCACGACGAGCCGCGAAAGATCCTTCGAATTCGGCGTGTAATCGTGAATAACACAAGGTGTGCCAACAGCCAAGACTTCATCCACCAGAGAAGTGTGTTTAGCAACCACCAAATCGGCCCAGGCGCACAGGCGGTAGGACTCGTTGAAGGTTGCATAATCCCGGCTGACGGTGATATTTGACAATTGCTCAATCATCCCAGCTATGTCCTCGAATCGGTCATCGGTTACCCAGTGATCGTTCTTCCCACGAATAACAACAAATAGGCTCGAATTCCCTTCAGCAAGGCGGACCATGTCCATCAGGAAGTGCCTTACCGAATGAGCAGATGTAGCCCATGGAGTACCATCCTGATCCCCCTCCGCAGTGACGTTAAATGGCAGCGCCACAATGAACTGCTGACCATTTCGACGTGCAAGTTCATGGAGTTCGTGAGGATCTTCGGCGCGATAGTGATGCAGTAAGTCAGTTCGCCACATTCCTACCGCGATCGCCCTCTCAGCAAACACACTTCGAGACGCCATCGCCGAGGCAGAGAATAGGTCGCTCGCGGTTAGTAAGGTATTGACCGCGAAGGGCTGCAGTTCCCAGATCACAGACTGGGGCCTTTCATTCAATGCCACGCTTCGAATCCCTGATGCGTCTAATGCGAGTACCAAATCCCCCGGGACCTGAATGTCATAGGCGAAAACCGCCAACTTGAGTCTAGGGAAATCTTTCGACAGTGCGGCTCGCTGCCCCTCCGCCGCCGCACAGGTCTTCGATAAACTCCACCCGTACCTGAGTGGGTAGCGCCACCTAAACTCCCAGAGCCCTCGCACGAATAGCCACAAAGCCCTAGACCACTTCCTCGAGCGACTGCCGTGGGATGGGAAGCCATGCCGAATACCTTGGCTGTTTGCTAGCCCGCCGGTGCGGCCCATGACAACGACGTTTTGGCGGTGCATTGGGGAGGCAGGATCATCCGAGAACACGTGGTTATATGCATAAAGACCGCCGTAGGAAACCCCGTAGTTCAGGATATACAAAACCGAGCGCGATATGTCCGGATCTGTTTCCGCTTTACTCTCCTCCCTGCCGCCTTGCTCCTCAAGTGAGCGCCCTTTCGCATTAGGGGAAGGTGGGTTGCTAGCGGGTCGGTACCTTTTCAAGCGGGCCAGCATGCCCCCGATGTGATCCACCATTCGAACAACGAAGCCAGCAACCTGCCTTCCCCCTTTAGGGTCGCTGAGCAGAATCTTGTCCCACGACGAGCTCGCAATGTAAGTGACCTCGTCAAGACCAATGTTGCGTGCCCACAAATCCACATGGATAGCATCAACTATCCGACTTGCGATTCGGCGTGCGAGAGTGCTCCTGAGAATACTCGCGGCATTCGTGGCGAGCGGGTACCGCAGCGCATAGTGGGCCAATAGCGGGTCAATGTCTAATACATCCACACTGGCAAGTGCTGTTCGCATTGGGCCTGCCAGTGAGTCTGGCCCCGGGTCCAAGGTCGGGATCGACAGAACATCAATCGGACTTGATCTCAGCCGGCTCAGCACCTGCTTCCCACTGCAGGACGTCATTCGACTCTGCAAATACCAAGATTCGCGCCGCCGCATACGGTCTACCAACAACCGAGGAAGCGAGGACCAACTAACCGAAAGGTAGATCACTCCACGCCTAGGAATCGTGGGCACCGTGCTCCCCAGTTGGTTCTGTTGTCCCTGACACATCTACATGGTATTCACTGGCCCCGAACAATCAGCCCACCCGCCTGGCGGGCGCGGCACTCGCTGAATTGGGTTTGAGCCCAAAAAATTGGCTTTCATCCAGTAATCTAGAGGACAGGAGTATGACAATTCCGCTTCCGACGCATAGACGAAGCCTCTTCGGAGGGCTAAGAATTCTAGAGATGGGCCACCCACATGAGCGGTCGCGCGCTTGCAATCATTCCAGCACGCGGGGGGTCAAAACGCATCCCTCGCAAGAACATTCGACCCATGTCCGGAATGCCGCTGATCTACTGGGCCATTAAGACCGCACTCGACAGTGATGAATTCGAAAGGGTAATCGTATCCACTGACGACTTTGAGATCGCTGCCATCGCGATCGAGTGCGGCGCCGAGGCACCATTCACACGGTCTGCGGAGCTTTCAGATGACTTCGCATCGACTATTTCGGTCGTTGCTGATGCGATACGTCAGGTCAGTCGTCCAGGTGATTTCGAATTCACTTGCTGTCTTTACCCAGCGGGTATCTTCGCAACAAGGACTGATCTCGCCGAAGCCAGGCGCCTTTTGGAAGTCAACCCTTCGATACCCTACGTTGCGCCAGTCTTGCGCTACTCACACCCGATTCAGCGAGCACTCGAAATTGGTGAGCGCGACAGGCTTGCGTTTGTTGAGCCAACGCAGGCTGTTCAGCGCACTCAGGACCTCGCGCCGCGCTTTCATGATGCGGGCCAGTTTTATCTGGGACGAACCAAGTCTTGGTTGTCGGAAGTGCCAATTCTTGAAAATGCCATTGCTCTGGAACTGCCTTCTTGGAGAGTACTCGATATCGACAATCAGGCCGACTGGATTCGCGCCCAGGAACTACATCGGATTCAACTGCGGCAGCCCCAGGACCCGTCCCTATCCACAGCTCAACCCTAGAACCAGTCCCCTGCTGGGTTACTTCAGCGAGAATCTGATTCTCAGATTACGAGATCCCATGCTAACGGGGTCCCATACGCAATATCAGTCGCTGCATCTCGGCCCATTACTTCTCCAAGATGCTTGGGCGCCAAACCTAGCCCTGGACGAATGACGCGCAGATTATCTCGAGTGAATTCATCCCCAGCCTTCATGTCGGCAACCACTTAAAGCGACCGCCGAAAGGTGTGCATTTACCCGTAGTCAGCCTAGAACCCCAAAGATCACTACTCCTCGCCTTCTAACACCAAAAAACGAGGAACCCGCACCAAGACTGGCTTCGAGGACGAGACCGACAGCACATCATCAACTCATCGAGCGACGGAATGGACTCCCCGCAAAGGGTCACGTCCCTCAACCCTTTAGACCGCCCAGTGACACCAGCATCCCATACTCCGCGGCTTGCCTGGTTTTTTTGGGGTCACATCCCCAATTGGTATCGTCATCATCGAACCTTCCCGCCAGCACCGCCGGCGATCAAGCCCGAAACACCGTTTTCAGCACAGTCCCGCAGGAGTAACTGGTTTAGTAAAGCCACCCCCCATCATTGCTGATTGTCCTCGTGGTGTCGCCCTCTGCTTGAGGAGGTAGCAGCGACCAGGTGAACATTCGACCGATGTTCTCCCGCGAATGATGTAGGGCGAGGTCGTAGACCGACTCGAACTTCGTTGCTTCGACCGACCGACCGTCCAAGAATTCGTCATAGGTTCTGGATTTGAATACACGCACGACCATCGGCCCAGCCTGCAACTGATCTCGAGTGAATGGAACATCTCTGGGGGAGAGAGCCGCCATGCCGAGCGCTTCAAGGTTTAAGCGCACTTGAATCTCCCTCTCACTGGCTCCGTCAAACTGATAAATACGTTGGCGGATGACGTCAAGGACTGCCGCGACCAACTCTGGATCTTGCCCGTAGATGCAGACGAGCTCCAGTTGCAGGATTGCAAGAAAATCCTCAAGGGTTGAACCGTCGTAGATCAACTTCGACAGGAAGTAGGGGTTGAGCTTCAGTGACTTCCGTTCGCCGCTGCTGGCGTGACTTCGGTCTGCCAATTCCGCGTCGGTCACGAACTCCGTGGCAGACGCGGCCTTGAAATCATTCAACAATTGCCCGAAAGGACTCGATTCGGCGTACGTCTTGTTAACGAGTGCTTCGAGCAGAGGGTAAAGGGATTCCCCATTCGTTAACGCCCGCAGGCCGTAGAAGATTCTGCCGCCGGCATGGACGTCTACGATCACAGATTGGATAAAGTGTAGTCGCCTAACCGTGAAATAGTCCTCGCGCGAGAACACCGCTGTTGTTGTCACGATTTCCTCGAACTCCGTGGCTGCAAACGGGCCATAGTCACCGCTCGCACTGTCGATAGCCCGGTGCTCGCCCTGCAGCCCATACACTTCGCGCGATGCGGCAGTCGCCATCTCTGACCCGTCGAGCAACATCGCTGGAAAGAAGTGGAGTCCGTCGACGTCACTCCCCAGCACCTCGCGAACACCATCGAGGAAACTCGCCAGACTCTCACCTGGGAGGCCGTAAATGAGTTCCGCGAAACTGTCGACCCCAAGTTCTTTGGCTTGACGAGAAAGCGCGTTGAAGGTCTCAATATCGATGTTCGATCGCTTGATATTCTGAAGTACGTCGGCATTTTGGGTCTGACGAGACAAAGAAATTGGCGTCATCCCCCGCAGAATCCCTGCGATTTCCACCACGCGCTTCGAGCTGTTCTTGGCGAAGTACAAGTAGACATGCTCAGGGAAACCACGCGTGTCGCGCAGTTCGCGAAGACGATGAGCGATCTCCACGTCGCGTTGGAAGAGTCCAAAGTTCGCGTCACCTAAATAGAGATACGAGACACGCCCCTGATTGGCTTCAGCGATGTAGTCCAGTTCCTTGAGGATCCGCTCGACCGGGAATGAGGACGACTTCGATTTTGCCATGTCGCCCCATGAGCAAAACGTGCATGAGTACGGGCAACCGCGATTCGTTTCGATCAGCGGCACATACCCTGGATGTTCAAGGTAATCGTCCATGATTCCGGTGAGGTACGGAGATGGAATATCGTCGAGATCCAACAGTCGGCCCGTCCGAAGGTCAAGCCCCCCTGGTGGTGTAGCAATTGGTACCTCAAGGCTCACTTCCTTTAGTGCGCATTCATCGGCGTCGAGGCGCCATGATCCATCGATGCCGAAGTTGACGAGTTCATCTCTGGAACGGCCGAGCATGTTGAAGGCCTCGAGGAGGCGAAGGAATGGCACTTCGCCCTCTTGAGGGATGTAGAAGTCGATTGACGGACGCGCCTGTAGGAATGCGATAGCGGCCGACGGTTCAGTCGTGTTGACGTTCGGTCCACCCATAACGATGAGGGTGCCGGGCCGATAACTTCGGAGCCACGATGCGGCGGCGGTCGCAAGGTTGGAGTTCCAGATGTAGTTCGAGAACGCAACAATATGTGGCCGGAAAGAGTCGACGGAAGTAACAAGTTCATGTGGCGATTTGCAGATCCGAGTTTCCAAAGCGCTCTGGAAATATTCCCGAGCGAACGCCGAGAGATACCCCATGTTCACCGGCATCGGCAGGACCGACCACTCATTACCGGTTTTCACGTGACTCAAGTCCGCAAAAAGCACTCGAACCGGATCAGTCATAACTCTCCTCCAGAACTAAATGACTTGAATCATGGCACACCGTGCAGGTGGTCGGGGACTGGAAGTCAAGGCGACTGGGGTCCCGCAAGCCAACGTGCGACTTCACTTCCAAGCTTGGCATCGGAAGCGACGATGAGCCCGTCCCGCTTTGCATAGGAACCTTGCAGCAGGAATGGGGTGCCATCAACTCGGGCTACAGAGGCCCCAACCTCTTGAGCCAGCGCCAGTGCTGGGGCAACATCCCAGTCACGAACGACGACGTCCTTGATGAAGATGTCAGCCTGGCCACTGGCCACCAAGGCTGCCTTGAGCCCGATGCTCCCGGATTGGCGATAGGAAGCGTTTCCTAGCCATTTGACGAGATCCCGGCTCACACCTCGGGCCTCAGGGTAGTTGTCGACGACGACGAGTTCATGAGGAGACGACGGCCTGTTAGTCGTGGTGAGTCGCTCGCCATTCAGGTAGGCCCCGGTTCCCCAACTCGCCTCCCACGTCAGGCCAAGCGCTGGCGCGTGAATCGCCCCGAAAACCACGACGCCGCGCTCGATTCTGGCCAGTTGGCAGACGAACCCGTCGAATCCCCCTGACCAACTCGCCGTCCCATCAATGGGGTCGATAAGCCAGTAGATATCGGGACGATCCTCCGCGTGGGCGGGATCCTCCTCCGAGACGATCGGGACACCCGGGTCCATGGCTGTCAACAGCTCGATGAGGCGCCCGTGGGCGAACATGTCTGCTTCCCCCTGTGCGGCGAAGCGATCTCGAGCAATCCTCGCAGCCAACGTTTGCCTCAAGAGAGCGACAGCGCCGCCGACCTCGATGACAGCCTCGACCGCCCCGGACCATTGATGGTTCACGTGAGCGAATCCCAGGTGATCCATTCATCATGTTCGATGGTGCGTGCCGCTTTGCGACCAACAACCTGGCTGCGAAGCGCGGGTGAAATTCCGAGGCCCGGTCGCTTCACGACAAGCATCTCTTCCACGATGACCGCGCCGGCAGGGATGTCGTCACGGGCGTGCAGGCTTCGTCTGCCCTTGGCCGCCATCTCCATCTCTTCGGGCCGCGGGCCCGCCTTGCGCCCATCGCCCAGAGCGGCCTCCACCTCGCGGATGCGCTGCACCATGACGGCGAGCTCATCGGGCTCCATCGCGAACGGGTGATCGGGGCCGGCGTCGGAGCGGTCGAGGGTGACGTGCTTCTCGATGAAGCACGCCCCCAGCGCCACGGAGGCGACGCCCACGGTGTCGCCCATCGTGTGGTCGGAGTAGCCGACGAGGGTGCCGAACGCCGCCCTCATGCTGGCCATGGCGCGGAGGTTCGCCAGGGCCGGCGGCGCCGGGTACAGCGACGTGCACTGCAGCAGGATGGCCTGGTAGTTGCCCTCCGCCGCCATCGCGTCGAGGGCCAGCTGGATCTCCATCCAAGTCGCCATGCCCGTCGACAGCACGATCGGCGTGCCCGTCCGGGCCATCGCCGCCACCAGGCCCACGTCCGGAAGGTCGAACGACGCCAGCTTGTGGGTCGGCACCCCGAGCGCATCGAGCTCGGCCAGCGCTTCCATGTCGCAGGGCGAGGAGAAGAACTCCACTCCGCGCTCGTTCGCGTGCTGGAGCAGCTGGCCTTGCCACGAGCGGTCAAGCTCGAGGGACTCGATGAGCGCGAAGGTGTCCTGACCACCGAGGTAGGAGAACCCGGGCGCACGCCGAGAGTAGTGCTGGGACGCGCGGAACGTCTGGAACTTGACGGCGTCCACGCCGGCTTCTGCCGCCGCGTCGACGAGGCGCAGCGCCTTGTCGAAGTCCTGGTCGTGGTTGGACCCGATCTCGGCCACGATGAAGCACGGGTGGCCGTCGCCGACCTGCCTGCTGCCGATCTTCAGGTGCGTCATAGCAGTCGTCCTCGATCCTCGTCCATCGTGCGGATGATCTCGTTGTGCCAGTAGCGCTCGAGCCGGATGCCGACGTCGAACTGCTCAAGCGGCTCACCTTTGACTGAATCGAAGCAGAGCGTCAGCGGATCCAACCCAGCGGCCACCGCCAGGCACAAGGTGGTGGATACTCGCGGGTTCAATTCGAAGGGCGCGAACACCCCATACTCATCGATGATGCCCTGAACGTTATAGCAGCCCTGCGCGGCCGTCGCCTCGTGGATCCGCTCGCACACCGCTCGCACGTCCGCGCTGTCGGCGGCCACCGCGCTTATCGTCACGCCCCGCTTGGCGAGGACATGCACGGGAAAGACCGCCCGCAGTGCACCATGCCCGTTCACCATGAGTTGCACGGTGTATTCGTCGCCCCGGATTAGCTCCTGGACGATGTATGTGTCCGCTGCGCCCCCTAGCCCGTCACGGAGGCCGGCAAGTGCTAGTCCGTCGTCAACCACGCTGACGCCGCGTGAACCACGCCCATGCCGGGGCTTGACGATTGCCGGGAAGGCCGACCACCGGCCCGCTGCGCCCAACGGCAGCGTGCGCGGCACCCGGATGCCGGCACCCGCCAGGGCCTGGGTGAACGAGAGCTTATCGAGCATCGTCTCGACGAAGGCGGCGTCCGGCAGCAGCACCACGGTCGGCGACAGCTCGTCGCGGTGACGCGCCAGCAACTCGAGCTCCTCGTCGACACCGGGTACGAGCACATCGATGGACTCATCGCGGCACAGGCGGACGACGGCGTCCAGGTAGGCGGGGTCGACGGCCATCGGAACCCCATGGGCCCGATCGTCCGGCACCACGGCACTGATGCGCCTCGGATCCGGGTCGCAGAAGTGCACCTCATGTTGACCCTCGAGCAGGTTCCACAGGGCCTCTGCGCCAGCCCCTCCGCCACCGGTGAAGAGCACTCGCACGCGCTCTCCTTCCGTCAGCGACACCCAGCTGAGCGTCGATTGCCCCTGTAGGCTACCGATGTGACGGTGCTGGTGGTGGCGGCCCACCCTGACGACGAGGCTCTCGGCTGCGGGGGGACCATCGCCAGGCACGCAGCCGACGGCGACGACGTGTTCGTTGCCTTCCTCGCGGATGGCGTCACGTCGCGCGCTCCCGGAGCCGACCACTCGGCGGGCATCTCCCGCCGTCAGGCGGCAGCCCGCTCAGCCGCCCGGATCCTCGGCGTGCGTGACGTGCGATTCGGTGACCTGCCCGACAATAGGCTCGACACCCTCCCCCTGCTCACCCTCGCCCAGGCGGTGGAGGCGATCGTCGAAGACGTCGGCGCCACGACCATCTACACGCATTTCGCCCATGACCTCAACGTCGATCACCGCCTGGTGCACGAGGCGGTCATGACAGCAGTGCGGCCGCAGCCCGGCTCCCGCGTCGCCACCGTCCTCACGTTCGAGACGGCGTCGAGCACGGAGTGGCGCACGCCGCAGTCCGCCACGGCCTTCGCCCCCGACTGGTTCGTCGACATCACCGACACACTCGACCTGAAGCTCAAGGCCCTCGATGCCTACGCCGAGGAGATGCGCCCGTGGCCGCACGCTCGCTCTCGTGAGGCGGTAGAGCATCTTGCTCGCTGGCGAGGCGCAACCATAGGTCGGCAGGCCGCCGAGGCCTTCGTCTTGGCACGCCACGTCGGATGAAGGTCGTCTTCAGGGTCGATGCATCCCGCGCTATCGCCTCCGGCCACATCACTCGTTGTCTTGCCCTCGCCCAGTCTTTGCGCAAACGGGGGGCCGACTGCACCTTCGTCAGTCGCGAGGTAGCTGGAAATCTCCTCGCCTCAGTTGTCGAGGCAGGGTTTGAACAACTGGTCCTAGCAGGTCCCCTCGAACTCAGTGCCCGCGAGTTGTCACACTCCGCAGGGCGGACGCCAGCTGAGGAAGATGCCCAGGGCACGATTGAAGCCCTGGCCGGTGAGCGGCCAGCGTGGCTAGTAGTTGATCATTACGGCATCGACGAATCTTGGGAGAAGATGCTGCGGCCGCATGTCGGACGCATACTTGTGATTGACGATCTTGCGAATCGAAAGCATGAGTGCGACGTGTTGGTTGACCAGAATTTTAACTTGCTGGGGTCGGAGCGGTACTCCCGATTGGTGAACGAAGACACGCTACTGCTTTGTGGGCCAAGATTCGCGATGCTCCAACCCGAGTTTGCGCACCAGCGTTCGGCTAGCAAACGTGAGCGGTCCACGGGGCTTCAGGCCTTCATCTCATTCGGCGGCAGTGACCGGGAAAACCTCACTGGTCTGGCGCTCGAGGCTTTCCAGTTGCCAGCTTTCAAAGAAATTGCCCTCGACGTCGCCATCGGGCAGCAGAACCCACATCGCGAAATATTGGCGGAAGTAATATCAAAGCGCCCGAACTCCCGAACCCATTACGCCCCCACGAGCCTGGCTCCCCTGATGGCCGCGTCGGATTTCGCAGTGGGTGCAGGCGGCACGACAACTTGGGAGCGATTCTGCCTTGACCTCCCCAGTGTCGTCGTTGCCTCGGCTGAGAACCAGATCCCGAGTTGCGAAAGCCTTGAGGGCGCGGGACGTATCAACTACGTGGGATTTTGGACCGATGTAACCGTGGCCACACTCCAAACTGCTATCGAGACAGTCGTGGACGCCCTGGAATCCCCGGATAGGGTTTCGCCGGAACCTCTAGTCGATGGCCTCGGCTCGGAGCGAATCGCCGAGGTAATGATTCCGACGCCGGAGGGCACTTTGGTAGTGCGGCCCGCGACCCGGCAAGACGTCGGTTCCTACTTCTCCTGGGTGAACGACCCTCAGGTGCGAAGTCAATCCCTGCAGACCGAGCCCGTTTCATGGCCAGAACACCAAGTCTGGTTTGACCAACATCTAACCGACCTTGACAGCTTGATGCTCGTGCTCGAAGCCCGCGACTTGCCCATTGGTCAGGTCCGTTTTGACTGCACTGGTGATCACGCCATACTCGATTACTCAGTCGACATGATCGTCCGTGGACGAGGCTTGGGTGCGGCGCTACTCCGGCGCGGACTGCAGCGGTTGGAGATGCGCAGCCCGCTAACGGTAGAGGCCGAAGTTCGCAACGGTAATCGGGCTTCCGCCGTAACCCTTACCCGGTCGGGCTTCGAAGCGGTCAGATCAAACGCGGGGCGAGGTACCACTTCGTATTTCCATCGTCTCGGATCGACTGTCGTGGATCAATGATGCGGTGGCCGGGCTGGTG
>SXGU01405584.1_pt1 | contig 10612 bp, 7 predicted proteins | sample 3174531 | NCBI WGS metagenome assembly SXGU01 (sample SAMN11356863, study PRJNA531348) | freshwater metagenome | isolation source: freshwater sample F1-140 | place: China: Fuxian Lake, Yuxi | collected 2017-12-25 | reverse complement strand
CAGAGATGCAGAGGGAGGTTTGGCGGCGTGATGGTGGAAAGTGTACGCATGTTGCCCCTGATGGCCGGAGGTGTTCGTCAACGCATCGCTTGGAGTTTGAACATCGTGTGCCGTTTGCACTTGGCGGCGAGAGCACGCCGGAGAACCTTCGATTGATGTGCCAGACTCACAATGCGCACATGGCGAGACAAGCGTTTGGCATGGAATTCATGACGAAGGTTCAAGCGAAGGAAGCACGGCGGGATTGTTGAGGCAGACCCGGGAGGCAGACTCGGGAGGCAGACCCGGGAGGCAGACCCAGGAGCCGGACTCGGGAGCCGGACTCGGGAGCCAGAATCGCGAGCCGGACTCGGGAGCCAGAATCGCGAGACCTCGAACTCGGAGGCCCTGTCCGGAATACGAGGGACTTACATGCCTGGGATTTTGGAGACCAACATTTTCAAATCGTCGTTGGTCAGATATATGCCGGCGCCGGCAAATCCAGAGGCTTTCCCTGAATTTGAGGTCAAGTATTCGCCGCCACCCATAATATAGATACCATTAAAAATGGTGTAACGTGCAAAGGAGCGGAGATTGAAGTTGGAACTGAAATCAAGACCCTCAATCGTCAAACGCAGCTTGTGCCGTAAGAGATGATAATCAAAACCGACGCCGCCAGAGCTTTCGATAATTCCGCCGCGTAGGGTGAAGTCATAAAAATTCTTGGCGAAAAGTGCGTTGATCTTGATCTTAGAATCGAAGCGATTGTCCGTGCGTACGATAGTACTATTGCCGGTAGCGTCGGTTGTCGTGGTGGTAACTCTTTCATTTACACCACGCGAGTCGCTGACAATACCGATCTCATAATAACGATCTAAACCCGGCTGCAGTGTCAGCCCCAATGTCGCCTTGGAATCGCCGTTGAAAAGAAAGTAGTCGTGAAAGTCGAATCCGGTTTGCAGTTTGCTCGCGGCATCCAAATAAGTATTGATGTTGCTGACTACGCTGTTGACCTCTTCAACTGTCGTTTCATCATTGACGAGCTTGCCAATTGTCCCCTCGCCGCGATTGATCTTACCGGTGATCTGCTCGACATTGCTAAGAGTGCCTTCGATCTTTCTTAGACTCTTGAGCGCGGCTTTGAGTGATTCCTTTAAGCCGTCTTCACTCTCGTCGCTGACCAAGTCATTGATCGTCTCGGTAGTCTCATGAAGATCCGCAAGAATATCGCCAACCCGACCTTTATTCTCGCGAGTAATATCCGCAAGGTCCTTGGTGAGGGATTCAACGTTGGCAATGATCCGACCAAGCGGCTTGTCGGTATCGCCATCGGTTGCCGATTTGATATTGTCGGCAACGCCCGTCAACGTCTTGGTGATTCGTGAGACCTCAGCGATCAAGCGATCCACTGAGGCACGATCATCGACCACGAGAATCTGTTCACCACTTCTTAACGGCGGATCCCGCGGATCGCCAGGAACAATTTCGACGTGTTTGTCGCCGAGAATTCCATTCGGTCGAATTTCAATACGTGCCGATTTAGTAAGCGGTACTGCACCCTGCAAAACCATTTCAACCCGCGCAGTACCATTTTCCAGTTTGATCTCTTTAATAACGCCGACGTTGATGCCGGCCGTGGAAACGTTCGAACCCTTCACTAGGCCCGAAGCATCTTCGATGTAAAACCAAGCCTCTTTGGATGTGCCGAGGTAGCTGTGGTCGTTACTCACTCTGAGCGACATACCGGCGATGATGCCCGATACGATGAGCACCAAAAGACCTACTTTAAATTCCGGCGCCGCCAGCCAGTTCATTCCCGCTCCGAAGTTCTTTCTCGACGTCGATCACAAAAAGCCGCGATGAACAGCGACTACTCGCGACTCACCTCGATCTTTTCGTGTGCCTGACTCTCAATTTTGCGATGCACGCCTTTGGCAACAAACCGTTTTACCAGTTCGATGTCAGAGTGCAGAAAATCTTCCGGCGTTCCAAAAAGCAGAAGTTTTCCCGCATCGAGCATCGCTACGTTATCGGCAATTCGAAACGCAGCATAGAGGTCATGAGACACAACGATCGACGTCGTACCTTTCTTTAAATTATGCGTGCTGGCAATAAGATTATCCACCATTTCCGTAAGCACGGGGTCGAGGCCAGTAGTGGGCTCGTCATAGATCAAGATCTCCGGATCTAAGGCCAAAGCGCGTGCAAGTCCAACACGCTTACGCATTCCACCGCTCATCTCCGAAGGAATCTTGCCGTAGTGTTTCTCATCAAGACCAGCATCGTGCAATCGTCGCATTGCGATCTCGACCATTTGCGAGCGCGGCAGCTCTCGGCGATGTTCACGTAGCGGAAAGAGTACGTTTTCGAGCGCGGTCATATCATCAAAAAGCGCCGCATACTGAAACAACATTCCATAGCGTTGACGAAATTTCGTGAGTTGATCGGCTGTCATCGTGGTGATCTCTTGACCGAAGACCTTGATCGAGCCCGACGTTGGCTTGAGTAGACCGAGTATGTGTTTAAGCAAAACCGACTTGCCGGTTCCCGAGAACCCGATGATCACGGTGATCTCGCCCTTGGGAATCTGCAAGCTCATTCCGTTAAGGACAAAATCCTTGCCGTCGAAAGTCTTGCGTACGTCACTGACATCGATGGCGATTTCGTTCATCGCAGCAGTACTTCCTTCCAGTCGAGAAAGATCTTGATAATGTTAGTGGCGAAAAAATCAATAATGATGATCATCACCATACTTAAGACCACACCGCGATTGGTACTCGAGCCAACGCCGGCTGCGCCACCCTTGGTGTTATAACCGCGATGCGTGCAAATGATCGAGAAAAACAAACCGAACAACGCTGCCTTGAACAATCCCTGAAAAATGTCGGACGGTTTGATCCACACGTTGATGCGTTCCCAGTACTGCGCCTCATCCATTTCCAAAAGATGGATACAGATCATCCAACTGCCGATCATCGAGATGAAATCAAAGACCCCGCATAAGAGAGGCATCACCAGTACCGAGGCCAAGATTCGTGGACTGACCAGGTACTGCAAGGGATCAACGCCCATCACCTCAAGCGCATCAATCTGCTCGGTCACGCGCATAGTGCCTAATCTTGCCGCCATCGCGCCACCAGCTCTTGCCGCGACGATCAAACCGGTTAAGACCGGACCGAGTTCACGAAAGATCGCAAGAGCGACGATCGACCCGACCATCCCTGAGGCATTTAACTGCTTGAAACCGAGAAAAAGTTGAAAGGCGAGCGCCATGCCGGTGAAAACCGCCGAGAGGCAAATAATCGTAACCGATTGATTACCGACAAACTCCATATGCGAAATCAGTTCTTGAATTCGCAGAGGCTGACGAAAAATCAGACGAATCGATTTCGACGCAAATCCGGTGATCTCACCGACTTGATTGACGAAAACTCGGAGGCGCGCAAACAGCCAAATGAAGGCGAGGTCAAAAACTTGATTGAACCGCGTGCGCGCCTCAAGATAACTCATCCGACGTCACCTCTTGAATAGCGTTTTGGCACCCGAGCTCCCAAGCGAGTCAAAATCTCATAGGAAATCGTACCCGCACGTGCGGCCAGCTCATCCACGGAAAGCTGTTTTCCGATCAAAGTCACCTCGTCACCGAAAGTAAGACGCTCGCCGGGACGCGCCACATCAGTCAGGTCAATCATAAGATAATCCATACAAACCGTTCCGATAACAGGAACTCGAAACCCACGACAAAGGACTGTTCCGCAATTGGAAAGAGCGCGCATATAGCCATCGGCATAACCGATCGGCACGACCCCAACCCAACTTTCTCTCTGCGCACGCCACTGAGCACTGTAGGAAACGCAATCACCCGTTTTCAAATGATTGACCACCTCGACGCGACTTTTGAGCTGAAGAGCGGGTCTGAGCGATAATCGCAGCACGGCTCGGTCTGAGCCTTGCGCTCCGTAAATCGCGATTCCTGGTCGCGCCCCTAAAGGCCCGAAAGTTGCGCGGTCATACAAACTTCGCGCCACTTCACTGTGCATGAAAGCGCTCAACGCCGCTGAGTTCAAAGCGTGTGCGTGAAAGCGAAGTCCGCGAAAGGAAGCCAAGACTTTGGCAAACTCCGCGAATTGTGCGGCCGTTTCACCCTCTTTTTCGTCGGCATCGTCACCACGCAAAAGATGCGTGCACACACCCTCTAAGCGGAATTTAGGATGAGATTCCAACCAGGCTCTGATCCGCGGAGCTTCATCTACCGTAAAGCCGAGGCGATTCATGCCAGTATTGAACTTCAAATGTATCCGCAGCGAAAAATCGAGTTCAGTTCGCTCCGAAAGCGCTCTCTCTAAGGCTGCCACCTGGGACCAACAACTCACGACCGGCGTCATCCGCCATTCGAGCAGGGCGCGAGCACATTCTATTTCCGAGAATACACCGAAAACCAGAATTGAGAGTTGATCGCCGGCGGCCCTGAGCGCCGCCCCCTCTTCAATCGAGGCCACTCCAAGATGCGTGGCACCCGCTGAACGAAGTGTATTGGCGACCTCGACATCGCCATGCCCGTAGGCATTTGCTTTGACCATGGGACAAAAGAACGCATCCTCCTCAACCAATCTTCTTAGCGTATGAAAGTTGGCAGCGATCGCGTCTAGATCGATCTCCGCCACAGTTGGCCGGTACTGAGTGGAATCGGCAGTTGTCATCCGCGACCGCCACCGAGGCGCGGACTCAATGGCACCTCGACAGATAGAAAGTCTTGTTGAAATCCGGGAGGAGCTTTCGATAAACATACCTTGTTGCCACCGCTGTTTTTTACTTCGAAGAGCGCTTCGTCGGCACTCTGCAGAAGCATTTCGGCATCGTTGGCAAAGGACGGATACTCACTTACCCCACAAGAAACCGTGAGCGGTTCACGACCCTCGAGAATCGGAAATTTAGCAAGTTCTATGAAGCGGCGAAAACGCTCGGCCTTGATCGATCCACCGCGCACCGACGTGTGCGGCAACAAGCAGGCGAACTCCTCATGCCCCACACGCGCCACCACGTCATTGGAGCGAGTGGACTTTTTCAAAAGCCCGCCAACCGAGCGCAGGAGTGCGTCCATTTGTTGGGCGCCAAAATGGTCCTTCAATTCTTGGCAGCGATCGACGCTAAATACCATGAGGGTCACCGGCATCATCAAGCGCCGCGCACGCGCGATCTCATCATTCATGAGTTTGCTAAAGTGTCGTCGGCTGACCAACCCGGTTACCGGATCAGTCACATCGAGACTGTGCTTCTCCTTCAAAATCAAATTGCGCTTGTACGCCAAATCAAACATACGCTTGAGGCACACCACTTTACTGTCGCTGTCTTCTACTTCCACTTCATCAAGGATGATGAAAACACCGCGTACCTCGTCGCCGTCCATATGAGTAAAGGCGGAAAAGAGTTCGCACTTGAAAACTTCACGCACCATTTTCCTCATCCCAGGAAGCGTCGCAGGATGTTCAAAATACTCTTCAAGGGAGCGCCCGCCCTCTTTCTTGAGATCAATACCGAGTCCACGGAAAGTATCGTTCGGGAGAAGCGTCGCCCGCGAGAACAGAAGGGTCATGTGGCCGGCGAAATATTTAAAATATAAAACCGGCGTATCGGTAAGAGAGCGCGTCAGTCCCTCCATTAAGAGCATCACCGTTTCTTCGACATCTTTTTCATCATCGAAGTGCAACAGAAGTTTATTGAGAAAACGGTATTCGAGCGCGATCTTGTTCTCGGCTTCAGCTGTCTCCGCCTTGGCCAGAGCAAAATTCGAGTATTCTCCGGCAACTGATTCTGCCGAACTTTCTCGCTGCGCACCGGTTTTCGCCTCATAAAATTCTTTGATCTGTTCGGTTTCAAACTGAAAATAAAGGCGTCCGACAGCACGATCGATTTTCTGGATCAACTCGAGACTGGTCGGGAACGGGCGGTTGATCGTATCATAGACAAGGCCGCGGCTCACCAGTTGCAGTCCATGGAGCTTCAACGCCGCAGGCAGCGCGGCAATGACAAGAATTTCACTGCTGACTTCACGAATGGCGCCTAAAAAATCTTCCAATTCAGTTTCGAATCCCGAACTATCCACCACCACCACGTGCGGCAATGCCTCACGAATCACCGCCAAAGCCGAATCGAGAGTCGGATAAAACCGACTGTCGGTATAGCCAGAAGCTCTAAGAGAATCGGTCAATTCCTTGGCGGTTGCCGGCTCTCGGTCGACGACAAAGATTGAAAATTCCGCTCGGCGCTTTGCGACGTCCACGACTGTTAGCTCCTCACACGTGGTCTACGAACTTTCACACGAAACTCTTCCGGTCCTGAATCACGTACGGCATCAGTATCGGGTGCCGTTTCTGGCTTTGCCGGCGGTGTGGATTTTAACAGCGCCTCACTCTCGATTTCTGCCAGAGTTTTCATTACTGTTCCTTGTGCGAGGGGTTCTTTCGCCGACAAGGAAATGTTGGTGAATTTCTCATCTTCATCATCGAACGCATCATCATCACGATCAACGACCGCCGCACCCGCGGGCGGTTCAGTGGTCCGCTCCAATGGTGGCAACACATGTTTGGGTCGTTCGATAGTGGGGGGCGCCGCCGGAGCCGACACGGCCGGCGTTGGTGGCGGCACAGCGACCGACTCGAAAGGGGCATTGTGAAAAAGCTGCCGATCTTCGGCGGTCACTGGCAAGTTGAGATTAAAGGTAGCGCCCTCGCCCGGAGTGCTTTCGATTTCACACGTGCCACCCATCGATTTCACCGCCCTTTGAACCATCGCTAAGCCAAGACCGATTCTCCCAGGGGTTTCGAACGATTTGAAGAACGGTTCGAAGGCTTGCTCTTTCACATCACGAGTCATACCCACACCAGTATCAGTAACCGCGAGACGTACCCCTTGACTGTTTAACTCTAAAGTAACACGTAAATGCTTTTTGGAACGGGCGCGCATCGCCTCACAGGCGTTCGCGAAAAGATTCGCCAAGGCTACCTTAATGTCCTCAACCGTGCCACGAACTTTAGGCACATCATGTAGTTCACGGGCGACAAAGACACCATCGATCTTGAAGTCCTCTTCATGTTCCGCGAGTACCGCCTCTACGATCGCCTTCAGGTCAAGGGGCTCGATCTTTCTTAGCGGCGATAGCGGTTCAGCCCAAGTGGTCAACCGGTCGATGGCTTCTTTCGCACGCCGTGCTTCCCGCTCAATACTCTCGGCATGCGAGGCCACTTGCTGCGGATCACCCGCTTTCGAGCGGACCAGCTGTGCGTGCCCAAGAATCGCAAGCACTGGCTCTTTGATAACATTCACAAAGCCGGTTGCCAGCAGCGGTGATTTGCTCGCCGGCACAGTAGGGGCGTTCGCAGGCGGCGCGAGCGGTTGAGCTACCGTCAAAGCCACCGGCACAGCGGCGGGCACGGATGTGGGCTGCGAAACAACGCTGGCCTTGGTGTTTGGCATTGATGGTGGTTGGCGTAAACCCTTCTCGGCCACCGCGGTTGCGATCGTCTGCTCCATCTGCGAAACAAGATTACGACCGAGCAACCAAGTAATCAAAAGTCCCAAAAGTCCGACGGCACCAGCCGCGGTGAGCGCCGTGCGCATATGCAGCGAGATCAGTTCGAGGGTCGGCGCTAGTGGTGTGCTGATAACAGCATAGAGATTCGTACGATCGATGCGCTCAAAGTGGCCAAGTACGTCCCGTCTTTCGATATCCTGATAATTCCCCGAGGCCGAGGCTTTCTTGGTATTGATGATTTCCGCCACAATCGGGTCTTCGGTGAAAAGCGATCCGAGGTAAGCTTTGTTCACGTGCGAAGCGACGTAGCCCTTGTCATCGATAACATAAACTGTATTTGTTGAACCAATATAATCTTCAGTCAGATCGGCCAGCGGCGCTGCGGAAGTAAATCCCACGACCACGGCTTTTTTGCCGCCGCCTGCGGGTGCCGCCGCATAGTCAACAGAGTCTGGCAGAGCACCCACGCCAGAGGACGCGCCAGAAGCCGCTCCCCCTTGAATTTCGACCGATACCATAAGAGCATAGAGTGGCAAACCTTGGCGATCACTCAAGCGGGCCCAAAAGATCTCGCCGTCTCGCACCCGCGCATACGGCAAACTCTTCAGAAGAGTTGTCTCAAAGCCAGCGGGTAAATCTGCTTTTGGAGTCGATTGCTTTTCGACCCATGTGGGCGACCATTGATTCGGTTGATTCGATGTGAGCTGCACCAAGGCGATGGCATCATAATCGACAGGAGCCTTCATGCGCCCGGCTCCTAAAGAGGCGCGGCCAGCAGCAAACTTAACCAAACGCCCCTTCTGCTCATCAAGGCGCTCTTGTGTGAGGCGTTTAAGTGGAGCCACCTGCTTCATGGCAGAATCAGCAATGAACCCGAGCTTGTCTTGTACTAAGAGCGCGCGAGTTTTCCATACGACCGCCGAAATCGCGCCCGTCAGGACAAGAAAAACCAATAGAGCCAGCTTCATCTGAATACGCATACTCGCCACCACTCCTTGGTAGTCAGTTGCCATTGGGTCTCAGTCTAGGGAGCCAGCGAGCCGGACACCCATCCGTGACGTATTAACCGTCGAAAATTATTCTACTTTTATGAGCAGGCGGTTGCAAATTTCAATTTACGTTTACTCGCCGACAAATCTGACGCATCGACCCAACGAGACCCTCGAAACACTCGACGAAGGTACAGACTCTCGCTATTCTCCCCCGCCAATAAAGCCCAAGGCCTAAATGGTGAGGATTTTTCTCCATGGCAACGCCCCTTTCGACGCCCAGTATGCCGACCAGTTCGACGAAGAATACGCAGATCGAAACTTGCGATTTCTTGGTGATCGGTAGCGGCCTTGCGGGTCTTGCCTATGCACTTAAAGTTGCGGATCAAGGCCGAGTGCTGATCCTTTCGAAGAGCGCAGCGCCGGCTACAAATACCTCGATGGCCCAAGGCGGAATAGCTGCCGTCATGTCTCCTGACGACAGTTTTGAGAGTCACGCCCGCGACACTTTGACCGCCGGCGCCGGCCTCTGCCACGAAGATGTGGTGAAAGCCGTGGTGCACGCGGCACCTCAACGAATCGAAGATCTTCTTAAGTGGGGAGTTCATTTCGATGTTAAGGATCAAAAAGGCGCATCGTTAGATCTGACTCGCGAGGGCGGGCATAGTCATCGACGAATCCTGCACGTGCAGGACCATACCGGCCTCGAAATCCATGAGTATCTTCTGGCGCTGGCGCTTGGCCATCCGAATATTGAGATCAAAGAGTTTCATTTCGCCATCGACCTGATTCTTGATCGCGACTACAAACCTTTTTCAGTGCATCCGCCTCGCTGCGTGGGGGCACATGCGTTTGATCGCAAGAACCAGACTGTCGTCGATATTTTCGCGCGGTTTACGATGTTGGCAACGGGCGGCGCCGGCAAAATCTATAATTACACTTCGAATTGGAGTGGCGCGACCGGTGACGGCATCGCCATGGCTTATCGAGCTGGCGCGCGCGTGGCCAATCTCGAGTTCATGCAGTTTCATCCTACGGTGCTCTATCATCCCAGCGCCCGCAACTCCCTTATCACCGAGGCCGTACGCGGTGAAGGTGGCGAACTGATCAACGCCTCTGGCGAAGCTTTCGCTAAAAAACAACATCCGCTTGGAGCCCTTGCTCCGCGCGATATTGTGGCGCGAATCATCGACGCGGAAATGAAGCGCACTGGGGCGGAATGTGTGTACCTCGATATCAGCCACAAACCCGCAGATTTTATTCGCGAGCGTTTTCCTGTTAACTACGCCAAGTGCCTTGAGTACGGCATTGATATGACTAAGCAACCGATTCCCGTGGTGCCGGCTGCACATTTCTTATGTGGCGGAGTCATCACTGACCTGAATGGCTGCACCGACATCGCTGGGCTTTTGGCCGCTGGTGAAACTGCGTGTACCGGACTGCATGGAGCCAATCGCCTGGCAAGCAACTCCCTGCTCGAATGCTTGGTGTTCTCGCATAATGCCGCCCAGTTCACGCTTCAACATCTAACGGAGTTTGCACCACCTCAGTTTACGACAAGCACATTTGCTCTTAACGGAAAAACCACCGGGCAGAGCAACGAAGATGAAATGATTGTGATTTCACACGTGTGGGACGAGATTCGCCGTTTGATGTGGAACTACGTCGGCATCGTACGCTCTAACCGCCGACTCGAACGCGCCAGTACCCGCCTGCGCAACATCCTCCATGAAGTCGCTGACTATTACGGCCATCTGACACTTCATCCTGACATTATCGAATTGCGCAACTTAGCTCTCGTCGCCGATCTTTCCGTACGATGCGCTCTCGCCCGTAAAGAGTCGCGCGGTATCCACTACAATATTGACTACCCGCAAAGCGACGATAACGACATTCGTGATACCATTATTCCGCCGCGCGGTTTCAATACTTAACTCCTAAAAAGAGTCAAAACTCTATTGTCGCAAAACACAACCTGGACTTGCGAAACTCTAGTACCATCCTAAACTGTCACCATTGATTTTTGTGGACCTTGCTTTCCAATGTAGGAGAGAGGATCAATGATGATACTCAAGAGTGAATCCCCAAGCCGGCCTGGAGTATGGCGACAACT
>SXGU01260610.1_pt1 | contig 10613 bp, 13 predicted proteins | sample 3174531 | NCBI WGS metagenome assembly SXGU01 (sample SAMN11356863, study PRJNA531348) | freshwater metagenome | isolation source: freshwater sample F1-140 | place: China: Fuxian Lake, Yuxi | collected 2017-12-25 | reverse complement strand
CTACCTTTGCTCACTTGGACTCCACCGTGGTGTTGTCTCGTGATATCGCGTCATTGGGTATCTATCCCGCTGTGGATCCTTTGGACTCCACCAGCCGCCAGTTGGATCCGTTGGTGGTGGGTGTGGACCATTACGAAACCGCCCGTGCTGTTCAGGGAACACTGCAGCGCTACAAAGAATTGCGCGACATTATTGCGATTTTGGGTATGGACGAGTTGGCTCCTGAAGACAAATTGACCGTGGCCCGTGCCCGTAAGATCCAACGCTTCTTGTCACAGCCTTTCCACGTAGCTGAAGTGTTCACTGGTTCACCAGGTAAATACGTGTCATTGGCTGAAACCATTCGTGGCTTCAAGATGATCGTCTCCGGTGAGTGCGACCACTTGCCAGAGCAAGCGTTCTACATGGTGGGTACCATTGACGAAGCGTTCGAAAAAGCCAAAAAGGTCTAAGCCATGAACACCATCCACGTTGATGTGGTCAGTGCTGAAGAGTCCATCTTCTCTGGGGAGGCGCGCTTTGTAGCCGTTCCTGGAGAGTCGGGCGAGCTGGGAATTTACCCACGCCACACACCGCTGATTACGCGTGTTAAAGCCGGCTCAGTGCGCATTCAAAAAACCGACGGCAGTGAAGAGTTCGTCTTCGTAGCTGGTGGCATTATTGAAGTGCAACCCAACTGTGTTACGGTGCTTTCTGACACAGCGATTCGGGGCAAAGATTTGGACGAAGAAAAGGCCAACGAAGCCCGTGCTTTGGCGCAAGAAGCTTTGAAAAATGCGAAGAGCGAGATTGATATGGCGATTGCGCAGTCTGAGCTTTCAACCTTGGTCGCCCAAATTGCAGCGTTGCGACGCTTCCAACATAAGCGCTAAGACTTCCAAGCATACGATGCCTTTAGAACAAGAACCGCCACTCCGGCGGTTTTTGTTTTTGTGGGTAGGATAATCGACTCATAGAAATAAACACCCATGAAATACACGCCACCCGCTTGGTTACCAAGTGGGAATTTACAAACCATCTACGCCGCGCGACTCGCCCAAGCCTTCGTGGGTGCTACGCCCGTTTACCGCCGTGAGCGCTGGGCGACACCAGACGCTGACTTCATTGATCTTGATTGGCTCGAATGTCAATCCTCAAGCGAGAAACCCTTGGTCGTCTTGTTTCATGGACTGGAAGGCACCTCGCAAAGCCATTACGCCTTGGCGTTTGCCAACTATTGCCGGTTAAACGGGTTGGCGTATGTCGTGGTTCACTTTAGAGGTTGCAGTGGAGAAATCAACCTGGCTCCGCGGGCGTACCACTCGGGTGATTTTGAAGAAATTGACTGGATCCTTAAAAGAATTCGCAACACAAGGACCGGACCTATCTACTGTGTGGGCATCTCATTGGGAGGGAACGCCTTGTTGCGTTGGTCTCAAGAAGCGGGTGAGTCAGCAAAAGAAACAGTGAGTGCGGTCTCGGCCGTGTGCTCGCCGATTGATTTAGCTGCCAGCGGAATGGCCATAGGCAAAGGATTTAATCTTCAGGTCTACACGCGCATGTTTTTGAAAACAATGCGACCTAAGGCGCTGCTGAAGCTGAAACAATTTCCAGGGCTATTCGCTAAAGCTGCAATGGACGATGCACGAGACTTGTATGATTTTGATAACGTCTTTACGGCGCCGCTGCATGGGTTTAAAAACACCGAAGACTATTGGAAACGAGCGTCTGCCAAACCGCGCTTAAATGAAATAAAAATCCCTGCTTTGGTTGTGAACGCCTTGAACGACCCCTTTGTTCCGGCGAATAGCCTGCCCCATGCCCGCGAGGTAGGCTCTTGCGTCACCTTATGGCAGCCTGCACAAGGCGGACACGTGGGATTTCCTGCGGGAAAATTTCCCGCTCACTTACACACTCTGCCTGAGCACATAGGGGCATGGCTTCAAGCACCGCAAGGGAGTTCTCATGGATGACATAGTCAAACAAGCCATGGCCAAATGGCCCAACGTTCCCGACTGTTACGGTTGGTTAGGACTAGACGCCCGTGGCAACTGGTATATGCGCGATGACCAAGCCCAAGCGACAGGATACTTTGACAGCGGAAAACCCGGTGCAAAGGGATCGTTGCTTCAACATGAAAAACTCATTGAATTCATAGCCCGTAATTACGCAGCGAATGATGAAGGATTTTGGTATTTTCAGAACGGACCGCAGCGGGTCTATCTGGAATTAGAAGCAACCCCGCTGGTGTGGCGGGTAAACGTAGATGGCGTAATTCATGCCCATACCGGCGCACTGGCTCAATTTAAAAAGTGTTTTGTGGATGAACGCGGATGGGTTTATTTACAAACCGACCACGGCTTTGGGCTTGTGCACACCCAAGACACGATTCACGTTGCCAAAGCCATAGAAACCCAACACTGGCCGGTTGAAGAAGTTACCTTTAGCGAATTGCCAAAGCGGTTTGGCTACCAAACCAGCCCAGCAAGAACCCTAAAAATTACTTAGCGGCTTCGGCAGCAGGTTTTGCCGGCTCAGGAAATTTTCCGCCAGCAGCGTTGGCCATAAAGACAACCGCGCGGGCAATTTCATATTCAGAGTAATCACCGCCACCTTGTGCACCCATGGCGTTTTTGCCTTTCAGAGCGGAGTTCCAAAGCGCTGCGAAACCTGTTTTGATACGAGGCCCCCAAGCTGCAGCGTCACCAAATTTAGGCGCTCCGGCCGCACCACTCGCGTGACAAGCTAAACACTGTGCTTTGTAAACCTCTTCGCCAGTTTTCATTTCACGGTTGGCATCTCGGATTTCGATGGAACCTATTTTTTGAATCCGCTCAGTAATGGATTTTTCCATGTCTGATGCACCCGCTGCAGGCTTATTGGCAGAGGTAACGTAATAGACCAAGCCGATGATTACAAAAATAGGGATCACAAAAGAGGCTAAAACCGCCATTAACATTTGCTTAGGGTTTTTCACCGGACCTGTGTGGTCTTCTTCGTGTGCTTCAGTGTGGCTGTTATCGCTCATGGTGTCCTTAATAGGTCAGATGCATCAAAATCAAGCAGAGATTATAGCGGGGCGCTCTGTGAAACGCCCTACAATCTAAGCCACACACAGTATGCGGCTGTAGCTCAGTGGATAGAGTATTGGCCTCCGAAGCCAAGGGTCGTGGGTTCGATCCCCGCCAGCCGCACCATTCATGATCATGGCTGCCCTCAAACATGTTGAAGCCGGCCTAGCGGTTCCTGAGATATGCCGAGAGCTGGGTATATGCACCGCTACGTTTTACAAGTGGCGTGCCAACTCCACTTTAGCGGTGCCGCAGGCCATCAATCAAGTCTGGTCAATGGACTTCATGCACGATAAGTTGGAGGACGGCAGGAGCTTGCGACTGTTTAATGTCATCGATGATTTCAACCGTGAGGCGCTGGGCATCGAGGTGGACTTCTCACTGCCGAGTGAGCGGGTGATTCGTTCGTTAAAGCAGATTATCTCTTGGCGCGGCAAACCACAGTTGATTCGCTGTGTTGACTTGGGGTTTTGCCACAACGGGCCAGAGAACATCAGCGGCACGATCCAGAACTGGGCCAAGGAATGGGCTATCCGGTTTGAATATAGTCAGCCTGGTGCAAGATGGCAGTCGTATTGGAGTCTGCAGCGCCAAGTCTGCCGTCAGCCCCCTGTTTACAGACCTTGGTCAAGCATGCTATATTCTGACCTGTCTAGTCAGAATATTCGAGATGGAGGTTCAGTATGCACGTATGGCAAATGCAAGAGGCCAAAGCCCGGCTATCGGAAGTGGTCAAGTGCGCCGAGAGTGAGGGGCCGCAAAACATTACCCTGCACGGCAACCCGGTCGCGGTGGTGGTTTCTCGCTCCATGTTCGAACGTCTGACAGGCAACGAACATTCCTTGGTTGACTTCATGCGCCGTTCGCCACTGTATGGAGCGGATGACATCACGCTCGAGCGTGACACCAGTTTGACCCGCGAGGTGTCGCTTTGAGTTATTTGCTCGACACCAACGTTTTGTCGGAGCTGCGCCGCAAGACGCCTGATGCCAGTGTGGTCGAGTGGTTTTCGCGCAGGCCTGCGTCAACGCTGTTTTTGAGTGTGTTAACGCTGGGAGAATTACGCAAAGGCATTGAAGGGTTGGCAAATGCTGAACGTCGCATGGCCCTGGCGGATTGGCTGGAGACGGATTTGCCTGGTTTTTTTGCCGGACGCATCTTTCCGGTTGACGCACAGGTTGCAGATCGTTGGGGTCGATTGGTGGCCGCAGCAGGCCGACCATTGCCAGCGATTGACAGTCTTTTGGCGGCAACCGCTGTGCAGCATGGCTTGAGCATGGTCACGCGCAACAGTCGAGATTTTGTGGGTCTGGATCTGGGGCTGGACGTGATCAACCCTTGGGGCAGTTAACTTTCAGAATTTGCGGTATTTTTAGCGGTAGCTTGAAATTCAAATTTCCGAAAGCCTTGTGTTCATGAGGGTTACGGGCGTATTTGTGATCCCCGCCAGCCGCACCAGTATTTGACTTCAAAGCGGTTACATACAATTGCTGAGGTAATCAAACCTTAGGCAAAACATGAACCACAGCGCGTCCCTTTTCCAGCCCTTTACTTGCAAGTCGCTTCACCTGCCTAACCGCATCGTGATGGCACCCATGACCCGATCCTTTTCTCCTGGGGGTGTTCCTACTGATGCGGTAACGGCTTATTACAAACGCCGTGCGGAGGCTGCAGTGGGGTTGATCGTTTCGGAGGGAACGGTGGTGGAACGCCCCGCAGCTTCGAATGACCCCGATGTTCCTCACTTTTACGGAGACGCAGCGCTGGCAGCATGGAAGCGAGTCATAGAGGGCGTTCACGCGTCTGGCGGAGTGATGGCACCGCAGCTTTGGCATGTGGGCGCTGTGCGTAACCGCCGATCCGACTGGCAGCCGCCGGGTCCGTGGGATTCACCGTCGGGAAAGTCGTCGGCAAACAAAACGCTGGGCGAACCCATGATCGACTCTGTTATCGCAGACACCATTGCTGCCTTTGCGCGAGCAGCGGGAGCGGCTAAGAAACTGGGCTTTGATTCCATAGAACTTCACGGAGCACACGGCTACCTCATTGACCAGTTTTTTTGGGATGTAACCAATACGCGTGAAGATAAATACGGTGGAAGCACCTTGGTGCAGCGCGGGCGTTTTGCCGCTAACATTTTGAAAGCTGTACGCGCGGAGGTCGGCCCAGGCTACCCTGTGATCATCCGCCTCTCGCAGTGGAAGCAACAAGACTACGCCGTACAAATGGCCAAAACCCCGCAAGAAATGGAAGCCTGGCTTGCACCCTTGGCGGATGCAGGCGCTGATATTTTCCACTGCTCGCAGCGACGTTTCTGGGAGCCTGAGTACGAGAGCTCTGATCTGAACTTTGCGGGTTGGGCGAAAAAACTCACAGGCAAACCCACGATCACAGTGGGCTCGGTGGGCCTCTCCGGAGAATTTATCGCCTCCTTTGGTGGTGAATCTTCGCAGCCCGCCTCACTAGATGAATTGATGCGTCGCTTTGACCGGGGTGATTTTGATTTGGTCGCCGTGGGCCGCGCCTTGATCAGTGACCCCGAATGGGTTCTTAAAGTGCGTGATGGGCGTGATACCGAGCTCAAAGACTACTCGCCCGCGGCGCTTGCTAGCTTGTGAAAACCATGTCTAACCAAGCCCCCGCCGTCAGTCCCGAAGAGTTTGACGAAATTGATGCCATCTTGGACGATTTGCGCGAGCGCAATGATGAGACGCCGCAGTGGGAGTTTTGCGAAGGCGTGATGGCCGCACTGATTTGCAGTCGCCGCGCGATCAGCGCAGATGAATACTTAGACGTGCTTTTGGGTGTTGCGCCTGAAAAAACACCAGCTCAAGAACTGGGTGACGAACTCGCAGAATTTGAGGGCAGTTTTGCCGATGCGGCCCAACGCCAGCGGTTTATGGACATATGGACGAAGCGTTGGGAAGAAATTGCCAGCGCTTTGGCCAAAGAGATTGAGTCATTAGACGATGATCACGCGTACCAGCCCGAAATCATGGATGTGCGCGGAGCGATCGCGTCCTTGTCTGAGGAGGAGCGTGCAGAGCTTGGTGACGATCCTGTTCCATCCTTTGCCCAAGTTTGGGCTTTGGGTTTTATGTTCGTGGTGGAAAACTGGCCCGAGGAGTGGGCGCCACCGAAAGACAAAGACGCAGCCAAGTGGTTGGATGCAGCCTTGGAGTCCATTGTTGCGCTAACCGAAGATGATGAGGGAGAGCCTGAAGTATCTCCCTTTAGCGATGACACGCCACCTTCCATGAGTAAAGCCCGAGTGAACGCGTTTGCTGACGGGATGTGGGCGGTCTACGACATGTATGAACTCTGGCGTGGTGTGGGTCCGCGGGTTGAAACGGTTCGTAAGTTGGCCGAGCCAGGGCGCAATGATGTGTGTCCTTGTGGAAGCGGGAAAAAACTCAAGAAGTGCTGTGGCACGGCCTAGCGGTAGCGAATTTTCATCAGCAAAATCAGCGAGGCAAATGACACGGTGATCGCGTTGGCAATCACGATAGGCCACTCGCGTAGCAACAACCCATAAATCAGCCACAGCCCGACCCCTACGGTAAAACTGCTGTACCCCAAGAGGGAAATACCACCCACATCTTTGCTGCGGTAGGTGTGCAGCGCTTGGGGAATAAAACTCACGGTGGTTAAGGTGGCTGCGAGGCTACCAACCCAATCAGATAGTTGCATAAAAGTCTTTAGTGGTCTTGTGCGGTCCAGTCCACGAGCGCGTCAAACACAGCGCGTGCAGCTGGGGCGTTGGGGTGATTCACCAAGGCGACCAGAACATAGTGTTTGCCGCTGGTTGCGTGAACAAAGCCCGCAATGGCGGTGACTCCGTTGATGCTTCCGGTTTTCAAGTGGGCGCTGCCTTGGCTGTTGGATTTGCTGCGTTTCATCGTTCCGTCGATACCGCTAATGGGTAAAGAGGCAATGAATTCGGGCATCAGGGGCGAGCGGTAAACGTTTTGCAGCAAGCGCCCCAGGGCTTGGGCGCTGATACGCTCGGTACGCGACAAGCCCGAGCCATTGTCCATATTCAAAGGCTCATCTTGGCTAATGCGCTCTTGCCACCAGCGCTGCATGACGCTGCGTGATGCAGAAAAATTGGCGACTGAACCATTGCCATCGCGCCCCAATGTCAAAAACAATTGCTGCGCCATCACGTTGTTACTGTATTTGTTGATGTCGCGAATGATCTCCGCTAAGGGCGCAGAGCGAACTTCGAATAGTGGCTTTTCTGAGGCTAGGCGCGGTGGCACATTTCCAAAACGCACTGAGCCCGAGAGTTTTCCGCCCATGGTGCTCCACAGCCCCTGCACCGCGCGGGGCGCAAAATTCGCTGGATCGACATACGCCACCGGCCACACTCTTTCCCCACAACTCAATGGGTAGCTTCCGGTAAAGCGAATTCGTAAAGGATCTGAAAAATCAGGCTTCAGAGTTGCGCGGTAGTCGTTGCAGGGGGTGGTGGATAAGACCACCGTGTCTTGGGTCTGTACGCCAGCTAAGGGCGGGTCGTATTGAACGTGGGAGACGTTGCCCCCTGGGGCGGGTGTAAAAGTCATCACCACTGATTTGTAGTTCAACAGCAGCGCGTCGGGGCTGGCGTTGTAGGGGCGCAAAGGCTCGCCATCAAACGCGCCGGGATCACTTTCAGGAACCTCAAAGGCGCTGCGGTCAAGAACGATATCCCCCCGAATGGAGGTTATGCCTGCGCCCTGAAGGCGGCGTAACAGCAGCCACAAGCGCTCCAACACTAACTTGGGATCGCCTTGGCCTTGGATATACACATTTCCGTAAAGCACACCCTCGCGAATAGCGCCATCGCTGAACACGGGCGTGGCCCAGGTGTAGGCGGGCCCAAGCAGTTCGAGGGCTGCAAACGTTGTCGCAAGCTTTATGACTGAAGCGGATTGCATCGGAGCGGAAACGCGGTGGCTCAAACGGGGTTTGCTAGCGCTCGTGGAATTAACTGCCTCAACCACCAAAAATGCTGCCGCATCGCGCGGAATTTTTGCCTTTGCCAATTCCGCGTCAATGCTCGCAGGAATCTGCGCCAAAGCGCAAAAACTCCAAAAACACCAAGCAACAACGAAGGCGGAACGAAAAGACATGCGGCCATTATCGGGGGGGAAAGACTGAAAAGGCGCTTCCCTGATAATCCAGCCTTATGAATCTATTGGCCTTTGACACCAGCACGGACGTGATGTCCATGGCCGTTTCGCGCTGGGTGGACGGCGCGCCTCGCGTTTGGCAAAAAGAGGGTCCAGGAGGCTCGCTCGCTTCCTCAGTTTTGATCCAAGGTCTTTTGGATTTGCTGCAACAAGCAGATATTTCTCTTAAAAGCTTAGATGCGATTTGTTTTGGCAGTGGCCCAGGCTCATTCACCGGTCTGCGAACAGCGTGTTCGGTGGCCCAAGGGTTGGCGTTTGGGGCAGAGTTACCCGTGCTGCCCATACCGTCTCTCTTGGCTGTGGCAGAAGAAGCTCGACATAGCGCCTTGCCTCAAAACCAATCCGGAAAAATTATCGCTTTGTTGGATGCGCGTATGGACGAAATGTATGGCGCAAGTTACCAGTTTGAAGGTGAGCGTTGGATCGACATTCAAGCGCCTTGCTTGCTCTCGCCCGCCGGTCTGCAGGCGTGGGAATCTGCGCATTCGACGCGCTGTGATGTCTGGGCGGGGAATGTGTTTGAGGTGTACGCCGACCGCTTGCCTGTGCGCCTTGATAGCAACGCCCGACGTATATCGGCTTTACCGACTGCCAGCGCGATGCTGCGTTTGGCCCCGGGCTTGATTGCTGCCGGCTTAAGAGTTTCTGCAGAGCAGGCGATGCCGATTTATATTCGCGACAAGGTGGCTAAAACTACCGAAGAGCGAGCGGTTGAAAAAGCTGAAAAAGCAGAAAAAATTCGCATTGCCGCAAGCGATTCAAGCCATGCCTGAATCCACCATGCTGCAACAATCCCCAAGCCTTCAAACCGAAGTGCGATTTGAGCCCTTGGTGATGGAGCGGCTAAGCGCGGTGTTGCAAGTGGAAGAAAAGGCCTATGCCCACCCCTGGTCGCGTGCAAACTTCTTAGATGTGCTGCACAGCAGCTACCAAGCCCAAATCTTGATGGCCGACACAACCATACTGGGTTATTTTGTGGCGATGAAAGGTGTGGATGAGGCGCACTTACTCAATATCACCGTCAACCCCACCTACCAACGCCAGGGCTGGGCCCAGGTGATGCTCGATGCGATCACACTTTGGGCCCGCGGCCAGGACGCAGAGTACCTCTGGTTGGAAGTTCGGGTGGGTAACCTTCGTGCATTGCAGGTGTATGAAAGCCACGGTTACAAACGCATTGCCCAACGTAAAAATTACTATGCCAGCGCCCACGGTCAACGCGAAGATGCGCTGGTCATGCGCTTAGACCTCTGAAAGTGAACCCATGCCTTTGGACCTAGATACCCGACAACGCGCTATGCTCAAAGAGATGGGCGTTGAGCTGTGGCTTCCTAGCCAACCAACGCGTGCCCTACCGAAGGCCGCGCCCAACGCATCAGTCACGTCCGCGCCGCGAGCTTCATCAGGTCAGCCAAACAGTCAGTCAAACGACCTGAGCAAAATCAACACCTTGGACTGGGAAGCACTCGCAGACACCGCATCCCAATGCCAGGCCTGTGGCTTGTGCGGCGGGCGTAAAAATTCCACCTTGGTGGCCATGCCTGATGGTGCGCTTGCAACGTGGATGGTGGTGGGCGATCCGCCCGATGAAGAAGAAGACGCAAGCGGCGCGCCTTTCGCAGGGGAGGCGGGCGTGCTCTTGGACAACATGCTCAAAGCCGTTGGTGCTGTGCGCATGGGTGCAGGCAAAGAGAGAAGCGCGCCGCGTTCACAAGCCTTGGTAACCAACATCACCAAATGCCGGCCGCCCCAAGGCCGTGTTCCCCAAGCGGCTGAATTGGCGCAGTGCGCCGCTTACCTGCAGCGTGAAATTGCCTTAGCGCAACCGAAACTTATTGTGGTGATGGGCCGATTTGCCAGCCAAGTGTTGTTGGCCGAACACCCAGATGCCTTGGCGTTACCTTTGGGCAAACAACGCGGGGTGGTGTACCGCTACCAAGGTATTGCGGTGGTCGTGACCTACACGCCCAAAGCATTGCTTCGTAGCGGCGCAGACAAAGCCAAAGCCTGGGCCGATTTGTGTCTGGCTATGGCGGAGTTGGAAAAAGCGTAGCGAGATTAGTAGCCGCTAGAGTAAGTTTTTTAAGTACTGCCCGGTAAAACTCTCCGAGTTGGCGGCGATGTCTTCAGGCGTTCCAACGCCCAGCACCTGTCCACCGCCCGAGCCGCCTTCAGGGCCCATGTCAATGACCCAGTCTGCGGTTTTAATGACATCCAAGTTGTGTTCGATGATGACAATCGTATTGCCCGCGTCGCACAACTGGTGCAACACTTTAAGTAGCAATGCAATATCTGCAAAGTGCAGCCCTGTGGTCGGCTCATCTAAAACATACAGCGTGCGTCCGGTATCGCGTTTGCTCAATTCAAGCGCCAGCTTGATGCGCTG
>SXGU01105706.1_pt1 | contig 10614 bp, 8 predicted proteins | sample 3174531 | NCBI WGS metagenome assembly SXGU01 (sample SAMN11356863, study PRJNA531348) | freshwater metagenome | isolation source: freshwater sample F1-140 | place: China: Fuxian Lake, Yuxi | collected 2017-12-25 | reverse complement strand
CTGCATATTGTGCGTCACGATGAGGATTGTCACGCGCTGTTTCAAGTCGAGCAACAGCTCCTCGATGCGGGCGGTGGCGATCGGGTCGAGCGCCGAGGTCGGCTCATCTAGCAACAACAGTTCCGGGTCGGTCGCCAGGGCACGGGCGATACAGAGCCGTTGCTGTTGGCCGCCGGAGAGAGACGTGGCCCGCGCAAGCAACCGATCCTTGACTTCTTCCCACAAGGCTGCGCTCCGCAAGGCTTGTTCGACCTTTTCATCCAGGAGATATCGTTCGGTGGTTCCTCGAACCCGCAAGCCGTAAGCGACGTTCTCATAAATGGACTTGGGAAAAGGGTTCGGCTTTTGAAAGACCATGGCGATCCTCATCCGCACGTCGATGGGATCGACCTCGGGCGCCAAGATATTACGGTTATCAGGATAAAGCAGAATCTCCCCCGCGTAGCGATTCCCGGCATAGAGATCATGCATTCGATTGAAACAGCGGAGAAAGGTGGATTTTCCGCAGCCTGACGGCCCGATCAATGCCGTAATCTCGTTTTCACCGATGGGGATCAAGAGGTTCTTCAGCGCCAGCCTGCTGCCATAGGAAAAACTCAAGGCGCGGGTCTCCGCCTTGAGGGACTTGGGCCAATCGTGAGCGTGGGGTGAGTCTAGGCGGTCCATGCTACCAAGTCACCTGCTTTCTCATGCGATATCGCAGATAGATCGCCACCCCGTTCATCGTGAGGGTCATTCCGACTAAGAGGATGCCGGCAGCCGCCGCGTTGCTGGCGAAGTCCTCGCCTGGCCTCGACACCCATCCGAACATCTGAATCGGCATGACCGTAAACGGAGACAGGAGCCAGTCGAACGAGAGATACGGCGGGTGCGCCGTGAAGGGAGCCGGAGGCAAAAAGGCGATGAAGGTGAGGGCGCCGATCGTGACGATGGGGGCCGTCTCACCGATGGCCCGGCTCAGGGCCAGGATAATGCCGGTGAGGATGCCGGCCGCAGAATAGGGCAGGACGTGATGCGCGACCGTCTGCCACTTGGTGGCGCCCAGGGCGTAGGCCGCCTCGCGGATCTCCACTGGAATTGCGCGAATCGCTTCACGCGTGGTGACGATCACCACCGGAAGAATCAACAAGGCCAGCGTGAGGCCCGCCACAAGAATGCTCTCGCCCAGCCCCAGGATGTAGACGAACAGTCCGAGCGCCAGCAACCCATAGATGATGGATGGCACGCCGGCCAGGTTCGTGACCGTCACCTCGATCAATTCGGTCACCCAGGTTCTCCTGGCATACTCTTCCAGGTAGATCGCCGCTGCGACGCCCAACGGTACGCCTACGACTGCCGTAACCAGCATGATCAAGGTCGAACCGACCCAGGCCGGAAGGATGCCGGCCTGTGATGCATGACGAGAGGGATAGGACATCAGGAACTGCCAGTCGATGCGCGTGGCACCTTCGAACAGGAGCGCCCCGAATAACAACACCAGTGTTCCGATTGCGATGATGAGTGAGCAGAGCCCCAGGACTTTGAACAGGGCCTCGGCGATCTTACGCCGTGCGATAGAGGGATGCCGGTGTGAAGAGAACTGGACCGACATCAGTAGACCTCCCGAAACCGCTTTCGCAGGATATGGCCAAGGATGTTGAACGCGAAGGTCATCACGGCCAGCACGAGTCCTGCTGCAAAAATACTTTGATAGCCGATACTGCCATGGGGCAGATCGCCGAGCGCCACTTGAACAATATAGGCGGTAATGGTGGCTGCCGGATCCAGAGGGCTCCAGGTCAGATTCGGATTTTGCCCCGCTGCGATCGCCACCACCATGGTTTCACCAACCGCGCGCGAGATCCCGAGCACATAGGCGGCCACGAGGCCTGACGTGGCAGCCGGCACGACCACGCGCCAGGCAGTCTGCAGGCGGGTGGCCCCCATCGCATAGGAACCTTCCCGTAACACCATCGGCACGGCGCGCATCGCATCCTCGCTGAGCGAGATGACGAAGGGCATGATCATGATGCCGATTACGAGACCGGGCCCGAGCATGTTAAATCCCGGCAGATCGGGCCAGAGATGCTGGAGTCCCGGTGTGACGACCAGCAGCGCAAAATAGCCGTAGACCACGGTCGGGACGGCCCCCAGGAGTTCTAACGCCGGTTTCATAACTTCCTGCACACGCGACGAAGCAAATTCTGAGAGATAGACCGCTGCCACCGTTCCAAGAGGAATCGCCACGAGGAGCCCGACTCCGCTGGTGACGAGCGTGCCGGCAAGCAGGGGCAGTATTCCATAGTGAGGATCGGCAAAGAGGGGGGTCCAGAGGGTATCGGTGAAAAAATCTGTGAGCGGCACCGTCCTGAAAAATCCGATCGACTCGGAGAGGAGTACTGCGATAATCGTCACGGTCGCAGCGACGGAGGTCAGCGCAGCTATAAACAATCCTCCCTCGATCGCCCATTCGCGTCGCTGTCGCACACGACGGCGCGCAGCCGTATTTGCGATGGCGTCCAGACTTTTGATAGGGATTGTCTGTGACATTGCCATGATGAATTCAGGCATTAACTGCATTCTTGTCCAAAATCAGTAGTATCCCAACGTTTGTGTCATCGATGAACGGAACTCATTAATTGGCTTGATGTTCGCAGCGTCTCAGTCGGTTGCCGACTTCATCGAGCGCCGAAATGCACACCTGGGCGAATCAGTCACTTGCGAAATGCAACTTGGCATTTCCTTCAACGTTCGGCCAGCAGTGGACCCATTCACTTTTCTGCCCCAAACCTGGCCCTATTTCCACTCAATGCCCGTGGTGGATGTATTGACGGAACGACTAGCCGGATTCCCTGAGCCTCTGCTCCATCCCGATCGTCAGTAGGGCCGTTGAGGATCTGGGTGCGGACGTCTCTTGTCCGCGAGGCTTTCTCGTACTTCAACGCCGTACTGACGAAACGGCGGCGAATTCCAAATCACTTTGTTACCGGGGGCCAGGTTCGCCGCCTCTTTATAGTGGGCGGTAGCCTCCGTGTTTCTGCCCAGTCGATCCAGTGTCAGGGCTAGATCATAATGAGCCTCGGCCAGCATCGGGTGAGCTTTGATCGCAGCTGCGTATTGCGCCAAGGCCAGCTCCCACTGGCCTTGGGCAAACAGATGGTTCCCTCTGTCGACCGCCGTGACCGCAGCAGTCGGTGTCCCGGCAGGCGCCGTCAAGGGCAGACCCGACGCCGTCTTGTCCGATCCTGCACAGCCCGCGATTGCGGCGGCAAGGGCCAGAAGTACCAGCGCGTTTTTCATTGCGAGTATCCTCCTCGATAACGGATGGTCGGACAAAAAAGGCTGAAAACACTCTTGTCCGAAATAACTTTTCCTGGAATTGGATCTTGGACAGCATCTGCACGGCCAGGGAGACCTCGATTCACAACCAGAATACGCACCTAGAATTTCAATGGGTTAGAGACAAGAAGACACGGGTTAAATCCTGTTTTGGACCGCAGTGCATCAACTGACGGACCCTCGCATGCCAGGTCACAGAATTAGAGTTGAGACAAGAGCCTCAGGGTGACCTATCGTTTGGGGGAACGATTCATAATTTCTTCAACCGCCAGTCCGACTTCCGGCACACCGCCAAACCCGGTTCCCACAACGCCTTTTTTGAACCGCTCCCGCGCCATGCCATAGGCTTGTTCATGCAACGGAACATACCGGACTTCCGCGATCAGCTTGGGGCCTTCCGTCAGGTAGTAGTCGACGAAGTCTTTCACCTCTGTCCGCTTGGACGCGGCCTCGCTGACATAGATGAAGAGGGGACGTGCGAGAGGCTGGTAGCTCCCATTGACGACATTTTCAGCATTGGGGAACACTGGTCCACTTTTCCCGGCAATGGACACCGCTTTCAGCTTCTTCATCTGCGCGGCGTAATAGGCAAAGGGGATGTACCCCAGCGCATTTTTATTGCTTCCGATCCCCTGCACCAGCACGTTATCGTCTTCGCTGGCGGTGTAATCGCCACGGCTAGCCTTCGGCTTTCCCACAATCGCATCGGTGAAATAATCGAAGGTGCCGGAATCTGAACCGGCGCCAAAGAGCACGAGCGGTGCGTCCGGCCAGTCATAACGGACCTGGCTCCATTTGGTGATTCTCTTTTGGGCCGCCGGTTCCCAGATGAGCTTTAGCTCTTCGACCGTCATTGAGGTGACCCAGGTGTTCTTCGGGCTTACCACCACCGTCAAGGCATCGAAGGCGATGGGCAATTCATAATAGGCGATGCCATTCTTCTGACAGAGGTCCATTTCTTCCCTGAGGATCGGTCGAGAGGCATCCGCGATGTCCGTCTCGCCTCGACAGAACTTCTTGAATCCGCCGCCCGTGCCGGCAATGCCGACGGTCACTCGTATGCGCCCCCGGTTCGCTTTCTGAAATTCTTCCGCCACCGCCTCCGTCAGGGGATACACCGTACTCGACCCATCGACTTTAATAAGCGCCGTTTTGTCGGCCTGTGCAAGGTGGCTTCCCGAGGCAAACACGGTTAGCAGTCCGGTAATTGTCACGACCAGAACGAACCGCCCAATCAGTATTTTCATAGTTTCCATCCGTACCGAATATGCGTTCGTTGAATCGCTGTAACAGGCCATTGTAATGCTGGGCCCTGAGCAGGGCTCCCTTTAAGAGGAACCTGAGCCTACACCGCGTCCATTTCTGCACTGTCACAGCGGTGTAAACTTCCTGTTAACTTGAAAGAGGGACGGTCTCCTCAATTCTTTACTTTCGGTCGTCCTTCAGCCATGTCCAACTTCGAAAATTTAACGCGGATGTAACATGGCTGTCACAAGCGGGCAATGTCGCGTCTGTAGCATAGGTTTCGACAGTAGGATAGTGGTTTGTTATTTTAGAATCTCTCTCATCAAGGAGGTTATACGAGTGAACAGCCTACGCAGATATGGTCGAAGGGGTGTTGCTGTAGCAGTGGTGAACGCTCTCTGCCTATTCAGCCTGACATCAGCCTGGGCAGAGCAGCCGCTCAATCAGGTTCGGCCAGTTGTGGATTCCAACATCGCCTCATACCAACCGAAGGCCGGCGTGTCGGGGGCAATCGTCATTGCCGGATCGGACACCATGCAGCCCATCATTGTCAAAGCGGCCTCCGCCTTCAAACTTTGGCAGCCGAATATTAAGATTGCCGTTCAGGGAGGCGGGTCCGACGCCACAATGCGGCAGTTCTTGCAGGATCAAGCAACCATTCGTCGCGGCGACGCCAATTCGAAAGGGCATTTAGTCTCCGGTCACGTCAAACTATTAGCCTCTTCTCGCCCGCTTACGGATGAGGAACGGAAAGATTTCCAGTCTCGCTATGGATTTGAGCCCACAGAAATTCCTATCGCGCTCGATGCGATCGCCATTTATATTAACCACCAGAACCCGCTTCAGGGGCTGACCTTGGAGCAGGTGGACGGACTCTTCAGCCAATCACGCAAGCGAGGGGCGTCTAATATCACCACTTGGGGACAGCTGGGGTTGGCGGACGGATGGGAGCAACAGCCGATCAGGCTCTACGGTCGCGACAAGCGTTCGGGGACGAGAACGTTATTTATCCATACCGCCCTGCTTGATGGCACGCTCAAATCTGAGGTGAAAGAGGAGCCTGGGACAGCGATGGAGATTCTCGATATCAGCCGGGACATGCTGGGCATCGGTTACGCGGGTGTCGGATTCCAAGCCTCGACTGTCAGGATCCTTCCCATTGCGCCGAAAGATGGAGCGACTCCTGTCGCACCGTCAGCTGAAACCGCGATGAACGGAACCTATCCGCTGACGCGCGCGCTCTACCTTTACGCCAAACGGAATCCAGCCGGTGAACTGGAACCGGAGATTGCAGAGTTCCTGCGGTATATCAATAGCCGGGAAGGGCAGGAGGCCATCACGCGCGCAGGGGTTTACCCAATCTCCAGCCAGCAGATCACGACGAATCTCCAAGCTCTTGTCGGTGGCCATACCTCTTCTATCAGCATGATCGCCGCAACCCGGTAATCTTTGCTTCCTTGGCCTGGCAGCTGGGAGAAATCCTCCCAGCTGCCCTTTCTCACGATTCACACTTCTGATAGACTGCAGCCGATAAGGGGGGTCCAGCAATGACGTGGGTTCGACCAGTGTGCATCACGGCATGTCTCTTCGCCGCTCTTTCCGGTTGCTCGATATCGCCCCCTCCAATTCCAATTCATGATGATCCCGCTCTGCTTGTCGCGCTCGAGTACGATCCCCGCGCTGGCGCAGGACATTCGCATCCGGCACCGGTTTCGAACGACATCGTGACGGCGGTTTTGCGCGGGCTTCAATTGCAGGGACGAGATGTAGTCGGTGCCTTTGGGCTCCTGGGAGAAGATCAAGGTACGGCGGCGTTCACCGATCGTGATGTAATAGCCGGCTTAGCGTCTCATCTTGTTGTCGGCCTTGCGAAAGCGTCTCCGCGGGATCTTGTTACCTTCTATTTCGTCCAACGGGATGGTCAACGCACGCCGTTGATTACCTCAGGCGGCTTATTTCTTCGGGGGCACCATCTGTATGTCATCCTGGCGAACGGAAGAACCTCGCCGAGTTCAATCCAATACGAGACGACCTACGAGCCGAATACTCGCAGCTATCCGCTGGTGCCGATTGCCCGGTTCAAATTTAAAGCGGGCTTTCAGCCGGCCGATTCGAGAGTGGCAACATCGGAAGCCAAACAGGTAGATGGATGGGAGGGGTATCTCGATGAATCGAAGGTTGTGGTGGTGGATCTGCAGCGCCTTGCCAAAACCCTACCGCCATCTTCGACAGCTGTTCCGACCTTGCCAGCTAGCATCAAGCCGTAACCGAATCCTCTCGATCACCTCACGATGGGCGCCGGTTGCCCGGCCTTTGCCAACTGCACGTTTACATGTGCCACACCATCGTTGAGTTTCAGGTAGGTATAACCATCGAGCAGACAGACACATTATCTTGGATCACATTCCAGTTCAGTCCTGAACACCAACGACTGCATCCCCACGAAGGTATGTTGCCAACCTTGGCAGGGCCTTGGACCTGGCCTTGATGGGGGTAGCGAAATGCGCGTCCCGATATAGATCGAGTCCTTTTCTCCCTCGATCTCTACTTCGTTCTCAATCAGTTCATGCCCACCCCTCAAATGCTTCGAGTCCATGCGCGACGACGCCATCTTGCACGTTACTGTCATTGCCGATGAAAATGTGCTGGCCTTCGTCTCCATGAATGGAGGCCCCTGTGGCCACAAAGATGTGTTCGCCGATGATGACGAAACCATCAACTGCTGCGAGGGGGGGGGCGCGGTCTTGGCAATGACCGGCGCAGCAACGTCTGGGTGGCCCCGAATGTGAAGACCACGTTTGACCCAACCGATCAGCAGGATGCCGGCGACCAATAGATTGAGATTTGCGCTGAGTGCGTAACAGTCTCGGTCGGGTCATACATTCCATTTTTTCCAGGCGTTGCGTGAAGCATATTGGAGCCGGAGAATCGCATTCCGGCGGTGGATGAAGGGACCACGATATCTTCCTGGCCCCTTCTTCTGTGGGAGGGCTGTGAGGTATTGGCGAGGGGGAATGCGGATGGGTATCCGCCATTCCCCCTGCAGCTTCCTAGTTCCAGAACCAGACCGCTTGGAAGCGGAGCAGGTTGCCGTAGGCTTCAAGTTGTTGCCCAGGGACTGTGCTTGTCCCCACCGTTCCATTGTAAAGATTATTGCGCTGCGTAAACGTGTAGGCCACGGTAAATTCCCACTGTGGATCCGGCTGCCAGGCGATGCCTGTTTCAAGTTCTTTCATCGTGCCATCCGGAGCACCAGTCTGGAACTTGATGCCTCCATGATATTCCTGGTAGCGCGTATAAATATTAGCAAGGCCGACATCGGAGTATTTCCACTGATAGTGCCCCTGGACATATCCTCCATAGAGTGCGCTTTCGGCGATGACGCCATTGTGTCCTCGCTGTGGTCCTCGACCGAACGTATACTCGGTAATAAACCCGAATGGCTGGGGTGGGAAGTACATGTAAAAGTTCAGTCGCTCGTCTAGATATTTCCCGGAGGCATGCCCGCTATCAAAGGTAGACCAGAGCGTGGTTCCCGCTGCGGCAGTTCCCTTATTGACCGAGAACTGTCCTCGCATCGCGTTCATGCCGGTTTCCATCAGATAGCCGCCGGGCAGCTCCCAGGGCCAGCTGAGTCGCAGGCCGACATGTTTATCGTTGTTAGTCTCAGCCTGATTAAGACCCTGCCCGTTATACACCGCAAGATGAAAGACCCCGTAATCGCCGGGGCCGTACATATAGTCCAACATTTGTTTGTACCGTTGCTGCGCGACCTTCGGCGTCCACATGTAGGAGAGGCCCAGGTCACGCTCGCTGTTGGCGCAACTGTTCGTCGCATCCGCACGGTCGATGGCCATACGGACCCGGCTGGCCTGCCAATTGTCAAAGGAGCAGGGGACCCGCTGCAATCCGACTCTGAGACGGTGCTCCTTCTCCTTGTCAAAATTCCAGTCTCCAAAGGCATCGCGCATGCTCATGACATGCGTATTCGCGAACCCTGATGCGGTAGAACCGCTTGCCATATCCGGCTGAATGAACACCGAGACATGGTCCGAGACCTGCCCGGTCACCACCCACCGAATCCGGCGGAAAAAGAATCCAGGCTGAGCTCCATCTGACGCGCTGCCGACTGAGCCATCCTGATAGGTTCGCAACCGTCCGTTCGATGCGTTATTGTAACGCATCATGCCATAGCCGTACATCGTCATCCGCTCGTACCAGCGAGGGCTGCCGGTAAATTCAGCCACGACGGATCGTTCACTTTGCCGCTGTTCTTCTTCCGCCTTAATCCTGATCCAGTCGTCAAGCGTGATGACACCTTTTTCCAAAAGGATATCCTCCATGGTGGTGCTTTCCAATGGACGAGGTGAATTCAACTGGCCGGCTGGAAATGCCGCTAGCGTGGGCACCGCCGTCGGTTGCGAAGTAGCGGCTTTCGGCTCTTGGGCGTGGGCCACATTCGCACACGCCAAGACGATACTCAGTACGGATGCTCCAATCCACCCTCTCGTCAACCAACCTTGCCGCATAATCTTCTGCACGGCTCTTCCTCCCTTATTGTACTGACTTATGCAGGCCGAGTGAAAACTCAGCATTATCACAAGGGACTATCCAGGATTCAGATGAAGAATCCGTGACGACAGTGTTACAAAATTGTTAACTTTGCAGGGGGCTGATTAACCTGGGTCCTGTCAGGGGTTTATTGGGAGGGCAAGGCAAGGATCGTTTACAGGCTAAGACAAGGATCATAGATCAAAGGCGGGACATCTACCCTCAGATATTTATCGCAACTTCACCGCGTCATATAAAAGTTTCACAGCCGATACCGGCTCCCACTTGAGGACAGCCAGAGAATCCTCGACGTAGATTCTTGATCTCATCCCGTTCAAGACCGAAGTCACCCCAGGAGTGCTGGCCAGGACCCACAAGGATTTCCTGGAGAGCGATTCGTGGCGCTTTGCTTCTGGCAAGAGGGGATCGAGAGCTGCCGCTACCGCGGCGGTTCTCGCGCGACTCCGTTCTGTGGCCTCGCGGCGAAGCCCTCCCAAGAGGGTCAGCAACTGCGGCATGTAGCGATCGCGCCAGTGATCCCACTGTTCTGCTGCTGTGCCGGTTAGATGCCGCGAAAGGGCCTGCATGACGTGATTCATCTGGGGGGCGATCAATTGCTGTTCGATCTGTTCCCAATGTTCCAGCCCCTGGATGTGCGGCCGTATCCTGGTGAGCTCAGCGGCCCAGGTGAAGAAGTATGCCGGAGCCATCCCTTGGCCATTATGCTGAAGGCTGGGGGCAATGGACTGGCGATATTCCGCTTCCAGCGCCGCCACGGCCTGACATTGCCGGTCGAAATCCACCGGCTCGCCCTCGAGCGGGAAATCCGCCAATCGAATGACGCCGCTCTGTTTGGTCGGCATGGCATTGAGCGGACGATTGACGAGCACCGCGATCCCTTCCCGCTGCGCCAACTCCAGCACCGTGTCCCGTTGTGCTGCTCCCGTATTGGGCGTCAGCAGGGCTCCTGCTTCATAGAGGTTCATAGGACATTGCAGCACCGCAAAATGGTGACGACCCATTCCTTGCGAGGCAGCGGCAGTTGTCGCGGCTTCACACAGATGAGACAGGGAGGTGGCTTCTGCCTTGGATGGATCTGCCGTGACCGTATTCGACGACACGCCGTAATACTGAATCCGTCCTTCCGCCACTTGCGATTCGAAAAACCTGAAGGCCTGTTCAATGCGGCGATAAAAGGCCTCGCGCGTCTTCACGAGGTCTTCACCTGGATGACGGGCTGCTTCAGAGAGGAAATACTCGGGATTGTGCAACAGACAGACGTCGAGCGTGGCCAGTCCCAGACGATCCAGGGACTGGGCCAGTTGATCTGCCAGATACTCCGGGTGGAGACAGTGCCAGAGGCCCTCGCCATATTTCACCATCTCAGGGTAGGGGCGCCCGGCCTGCTCCCGCGCCTTAGCCTGTTTCAGATTCTGCCCTTGCACATAACCGATCTTTGAAACGACGATCACCTCGTCGCGAGCCAGCTCTCTGCTGTCG